>Ga0310811_10001041_pt1 | contig 35749 bp, 40 predicted proteins | sample YCmetagenome_FD_207642 | JGI IMG/M metagenome (GOLD analysis project Ga0310811, IMG submission 207642) | Soil microbial communities from experimental microcosm in Duke University, North Carolina, United States - YC | ecosystem: Engineered > Artificial ecosystem > Soil microcosm > Unclassified ... | reverse complement strand
CCAGTTCCAAGGGAGGACGTTCAGGTGCGCCTGAAGGGCGTGACGCGGGTCTACCCCGGCAAGAAGGGCGGCGTGCACGCCCTCGGCCCCGTCGATCTCGACCTCGTCAAGGGCGAGTTCTTCGCCGTGGTCGGCCCCTCCGGCTGCGGCAAGTCCACCCTGCTCGAGATGATCGCGGGCCTGGCCCCGCCGACGGAGGGCGGCGTCGAGTTCGAAGGTCGCGCGATCGGCTCGGGCGTGCCCGACGGGGTCGGCGTGGTGTTCCAGGAGAACGCCTGCTTCCCCTGGCTGACCGTGGCCGACAACATCACCTTCGGCCTCAAGCGCCAGCCGGTGTCCAGGGACGAGGTCGAGCGGCGCCTCCAGCGCGCCCTGCAGCTCATGGGCCTGCAGGACTTCGCCCGGGCCTATCCCGCCCAACTCTCCGGCGGCATGCGCCAAAGGGTGTGCATCGCCCGCACCCTGGTCATGGAGCCGCGCCTGATCCTGCTCGACGAGCCGTTCGGCGCGCTCGACCAGCAGACGCGCCTTTTGATGGGCGACGAGCTGCTGCGCCTGTGGCGGGCCACCGGGGCCACCGTGCTGCTGATCACCCATGCGCTCGACGAGGCCGCCATGCTGGCCGACCGGGTCGGGGTGATGTCCTCCCGTCCCGGGCGCATCCTCGATGTCATCGAGACCGGCTGGGGCCCCGACCGCGACAGCCGCATCGTCTCCGACCCGGCCTTCGGCGCCGTCACCGGCCGCCTGTGGTCGCTGCTGCGCGAGCAATCGCTCAGCGCGCTCCAGCCCGCCCCATGAGCGCCAGGCTGTGAGCCGGATCACGGTCTATCGCGCGCTGGCGGTGGCGATCCCGCTGGCCCTCGTCGAACTGGCCTGCCGAGTAGGCTGGATCGGCGCGCTGACCCTGCCGCCCCCGTCGCAGATGGTCGTCGGGCTCTGGGGCATCCTGAAGTCGGGCGTCATGAACGCGGCCATGCTGGAGACCTTCAGGAACGTCGTCGTCGCCTTCGCCGGATCGGTGGTCGCCGGCGTCGCGGCCGGCGCCCTGATCCACGCCGTGGCGCCTCTGCGCCGGCTGCTGGAGCCGCTGTTCTCCACCTACTACGCCGTGCCGATCTACGGCTTCTACCCGCTGTTCATCGTCATGTTCGGCCTCGGCGACAAACCCGAGATCCTGATCGGCTTCATGCTGGCCGTGGTCGCCGTGATCACCGCTACCCTCAGCGGCCTCGACAGCGTGCCGCGGGTGCTGGTCAAGACCGCCCGGGTCCTGCGCCTGGACCCGGTGCGCGCCGCCTGGCGGGTGACCTTGCCCTACGCCGCCCCGCAGCTGTTCACCGGGGTCAAGCTGGCCGCCGCCTACAGCTTCATCGGCGTGATCGGCGCGGAGTTCATCATGAGCCAGAGCGGCCTCGGCTACGAGATCCGCTTCGCCTACGACAACCTCGACAACACCGTCATGTACCCGCTGATCCTGCTGGTGCTGGTGGTCGCGGTGGCGATGAACGGCGCGCTCGACGCCTGGGACCGCCGCCTGCGGGCGCGGCGGAGCGTGGGGCGATGAACCTGCTCAAGCTTCCCGGCGTCTCGGCCGCCCTGCTGGTCCTGCTCCTGCTCGCCGCCTGGCAGGCCACCTTCATGCTCGCCGGGGCCGTGGCCATCGCCTCGCCGTCGGCCACCTTCGCCTATCTGGCCGAGCACCTGCCGGACCTGCTGCCCCACGTCTGGGCCACCGGCCAGGCCTTCCTCTACGCCCTCGTGATCGCCATCGCCGGCGGCCTCCTGCTCGGCCTCGTCACCGGTCTCAGCGCCACGGCGGCGGAGACCGCCGAGCCCCTGCTGCTGGCGGCCAACTCGATTCCCAAGATCGCCCTCTATCCGGTGGTGCTGCTGCTGTTCGGCATCGGCTTGCCGGCCAAGGTGGCGTTCGGCGCCATCCACGGCGTCATCCCGGTGGCCATCTTCACCATGAACGCCGCCCGCGGCGTGCCGCCCGTGCTGCTCAAGACCGCCGCGGTCCTGCACCTGTCGCCGGCCGACCGCATCCGCTCGATCCTGCTCCCCTCGGCCCTGCCGGAGGTGCTGACCGGCGTGCGCCTGGGCTTCTCCCTGACCCTGATCGGCACGATCCTCGGCGAGATGTTCGGCTCCCAGAGCGGCCTCGGCTATCTCCTGATGACCTCGATCGGCCTGCAGAACACCCAGATCATCATGGCCGTCACCGTCCTGCTGATCGCCTTCGCCGCGATCGTGTCCACCGCCCTGCTGGCGTGGGAGCGGCATCTACGGCTCCGGCGCTGAGCGGAGATTTTTGCGCCCGGCCTGTCGGCGCCCACACTCTCGTCACGTCCTAGGCGCAAGAAGGCTGATGGGGCCTTGTCATGCACGGGAGAGCAGCGATGCGCGTGATGGTTCTGGTGAAAGCGACCGCCGACAGCGAGTCGGGGATCATGCCCTCGGCCGAGCTGTTCGAGGCCATGGGCAAGTTCAACGAGCGGCTGATCGAGGCCGGGGTGATGGAGACCGGCGATGGCCTCAAGCCCTCGTCGTACGGCAAGCGCATCGCCTTCGACGGCCCCTCGCGCACGGTGATCGACGGTCCGTTCCCCGCCACCAGCGAGCTCGTCGCGGGCTTCTGGATCTGGAAGGTCGAGGACATGGACGAGGCGGTGGAGTGGGCCAGGCAGTGCCCCAATCCCATGCCGGGGCCGAGCGAACTGGAGATCCGCCCGTTCTACGAACTATCCGATTTCGCCGACGTCCTGACGCCGGAGGCCTCCGCGATCATCGAGCGCAACCGGGCGCAAGCGGGCGGCTGATCATTCCGGCTTGTCGGCGAAGCGCTTGAAAGCGCTCGCCGGCAGCCAGGATGGCCGCTCCGGCGCATTGGCGGCGCTGAGCGCGATGGCGGCGACGAAGTCGTCGAGCTTCACGGCCTCCTCGTGCAGCACCCCCGGCTGGTTCAGGTCGTCGGAGGGCGAGTGATAGCGGTTGGCGCGCCAGTCGTGCTCGATCTGGAATTCGGGCGTGCCCTGGGTGAAGCCGAACTTGAAGGCCAGGGAGGGCACCCCCGCCGTCACGAAGCTGTACTGATCGGTGCGGGTGAAGCTGTTGCGGTCGGGCAGGGGATCGGGTTGGGTCGCCAGCCCCAGGGGCGCCGCCGCCGCCCGGGCCACGGCGCCGAGCGTGCTCTCGCCCTCGCCGCCGACGATCACCGTCTTCAGCGGCCACAGCGGCAGGGGCATGTCGAAGTTCAGGTCGGCGACGATGGCCGGCCGCGGCACGGTCGGCCGCCGCGCGAAATAGTGCGAGCCGAGCAGGCCCTTCTCCTCGGCCGTCACGAACAGGAACAGCACCGACCGCTTGGGCTTTTGCGTCTTCAACCGGCTCGCGATGTCGAGCACCGCCGCCACGCCCGAGGCGTCGTCCATGGCCCCGTTGTAGATGCGGTCGCCGTTGATCGGCTCGCCGACGCCCAGGTGGTCGAGGTGGGCCGAGACCACCACATATTCCGCCTTCAGCGCCGGGTCCGAGCCCTCCAGCTCGGCCACCAGGTTCGGCGAGGTCAGGCGCTCGCGCTTCACGCCGATGGTCGCCTTCAACCCCAGCGCCAGGGGGAAGGTCGGCACGAGCCTGGAGGCGTCGGCCAGGGCCGACAGCTCGGCGAAGCTGTGGCCCGAGCCGGCGAACAGGCGCTCGCTCTGCTCCGGATCGAAGCTGCCCTGGAAGAAGCCATCGGGCGTGTCGCGCATCTTCGGATCGGCCAGGTACATGCCGGGCTGACTGGCCAGCAGCTTCTGCCGCGCCCAGGGAATCTCCACCTGCTTGGGCGTGGTCAGGGCGATCACCCCCACCGCGCCGGCCGCCGTCAGGAACTTGGCCCTCTGGTTGCGGTTGGAGGCCTTCACCGTGCCGGCGATGTCGGCCGGGCCGCCGGAGATCACCACGGCGATCTTGCCCTTCAGGTCCAGGCCCTCGAGGTCGTCATGGCCCTGCGCAGGCAGATGCAGGCCGTAGCCGATGAACACCAGGGGCGCGTCGACCATCGCCGGCCGCGGCGCCCCGCCGGCGGTGAACAGCATGTCGACGCCCGGCTTGACCGCGGCCCCGCCGGGCCCGGTCAGGGCGGCCGACGAAGCCGGGTAGTCGATGGTCTGCTGTTCGAAAGCCACCGGCTGCAGGAAGCCGCCGGCCTCGCCCGCCGGCTTCAGCCCCAGCCCCTTGAGCCTGCCGATCACATAGGCGGCCGCCAGATCGTAGCCCCTGGAGCCGGTCAGCCGCCCATCGGTCCTGTCGTCGGCGATGGCCTTGATGTCCGCCCACCACTGCGTGGCCCTCGGCGTCTCGGCCGAAGCGGGCAGGGCGGCGAGGAGGGCGATGGCGGCGAGAACGGAAGCAGGTTTCATGGCCGTGATCCTGCCTCGGCCCTGCGGGCCGTCCGACACAGATCACGCCGCCCAGCGCCCCGCGTCAAACTCCGCCCAGGTTTTGGGCGCCGTAGTCAGCGCCTGGGCGCCCGGCGCTTGTTGATATCCGCCCGATCGTCGTAGCCGTGGCTGTCGGAGAAGAAGGCCAGGCGCAGGAAGGCGGCGATGGCCACGCCCACGGTGACCACGCCCGCCAGCAGGTACGGCCAGGCCGATCCCAGGCCGGCCCAGCCGGCGCCGAGCTTCGACGCCGCCAGGAGGGCCCAGACGGCCCAGGCGCAGACCGCGCCAATCGCCAGGACCGCCAGCCCGCCGACCAGGATCGACCGCGTCTTCATGCCGGACCAACCGACGGCCCAGCCGGAGGTTCCCTAGCCGAGCGTGCGGCAGAACTCCGCCAGGCACTGCGGATAGAGCCTGTGCTCCTCCGTCAGCACCCGCGCCGCCAACGTCGCCTCGTCATCGCCCGGCAGCACCGGCACGCGGGCCTGGCCGAGGATCGGGCCGTCGTCGAGGTCGGCGGTGACGATGTGCACGGTGCAGCCGGCCTCCACATGGCCGGCCTCGATCGCCCGGGCGTGGGTGTGCAGGCCCTTGAAGTCGGGCAAGAGGCTCGGGTGGATGTTAAGCATCCGGCCCGACCAGGCGTCGACGAACCACGGGGTCAGCAGCCGCATGAAGCCGGCCAGGCAGATCACCTGCACGCCAGCCGCGCGCAGGGCCGCATCCATCGCCTGCTCGTGCGCTTGGCGGTCCTTGCCGTACGGCCGCGACTCGATGGCGAGGGCCTCGACGCCCTCGGCCCGCGCGGCTTCCAGCCCGCCGGCGTCCGCCACATTGGCGATCACCAGGGCGATCTCGGCCGGATAGTCGGCCGCCTTCGCCGCGGCGATCAGGGCCGACATGTTTGAGCCGCGGCCCGAGATCAGGATCCCGACCTTGACCCGCTCCATCTCATCCATGACTCAGGCGGCCTGCAGCTGTCCGCACACGAACGCGGTCTCGCCGGCGTTGAGCAGGGCCGCCAGCACGGGCTCGGCGTTCTCGGCCGCCACCACCAGCACGAAGCCGACGCCGCAGTTGAACGTGCGGCGCAGCTCGTGGTCGGCCACCCCGCCAGTCTGCTGCAGCCACTGGAACACCGGGGGCAGGGGCCAGGCGTCCCAGTCGAACGCGGGGACCAGGCCGTCGGCGATGCAGCGCGGCGGGTTCTCGATCAGGCCGCCGCCGGTGATGTGCGCGCCGCCCTTGACCAGCCCGGCCTTCAGCAGCGGCAGGGTGCTCTTCACATAGATGCGAGTGGGGGCCATCAGGGCCTCGCCCAGGGTCTTGCCGGCCTCGAACGGCGCCGGCGCGTCCCACCCGAGGCCCGAGCGCTCGACGATCCGCCGGATCAGGGAATAGCCGTTGGAATGGGGGCCCGACGAGGCGAGGCCGATCAGCACGTCGCCGGCCTTCTGCTCGTCCAGCCGCGGCAGCACCGCTCCGCGCTCCACCGCGCCCACCGAGAAGCCGGCGAGGTCATAGTCGCCCTGGCCGTACATGCCCGGCATCTCGGCCGTCTCGCCGCCCACCAGGGCCGATCCGGCCAGGCGGCAGCCCTCGGCGATCCCGGCCACCACCCGCCTGGCGACTTCCACCTCCAGCTTGCCGGTGGCGTAGTAGTCGAGGAACAGCAGGGGCTCGGCGCCCTGGGCCAGCAGGTCGTTCACGCACATGGCCACCAGGTCGATGCCCACGGTATCGTGGCGGCCCGATTCGATGGCGATCTTCAGCTTGGTGCCGACCCCGTCGGTGGTCGTGACCAGCAGCGGGTCGGCGTAGCCGGCCGCCTTGAGGTCGAACAGCGCGCCGAATCCGCCTAGAGATGCGTCTGCGCCGGGCCGGCGCGTGGCCTTGGCCAGGGGCTTGATCGCCTCGACCAGGGCCTCGCCCGCGTCGATGTCCACCCCGGCCTCGGCGTAGGTCAGGCCGTTCGGAATTTGCCCTTCGGGCGGCTGGTTCATAGAAACTCCGTGCGCTTGCAATCGCGCGCCGATGGATAAGCTCTTGCACACCCGACGCGATGCCGGGCTATAGCTAGCCGATGACCCCGATTACCACCACCGCTGATCTGGCGGCATTTTGCGATCGTTTGAAGAGCCAGCCCTTCGTGGCGGTCGACACCGAGTTCATGCGGGAGACCACCTACTGGCCCAAGCTGTGCCTGATCCAGGCCGCGGCGCCGGGCGGGGTCGAGGCGGTGATCGATCCCCTGGCGGACGGACTCGATCTCGGTCCCTTTCTGGAGATCCTCGGCGACACCCGAATCGAGAAGGTGTTCCACGCCGCGCGCCAGGACCTGGAGATCTTCTCCAACCTCGGCTCCCTGCCGCGCCCGCTGTTCGACACCCAGATCGCCGCCATGGCCGCCGGCTTCGGCGAACAGGTGGCCTACGACGCCCTGGTGCGGCAGATGCTCAAGGTCGACCTCGACAAGTCGCACCGCTTCACCGACTGGGCCCGCCGCCCGCTCAGCCAGAATCAGCTCGACTACGCCCTGGCCGACGTCACCTACCTGGCCAAGCTCTATCCCCAGTTGCGCCAGCGCCTCGAGGACGACGGCCGCATCGCCTGGGTGTCGGGCGAGATGGCGGCGCTCGGCGATCCGTCCAACTACGACGTCGATCCCGACAATGCCTGGAAGCGGCTCAAGCCCCGCCGCCACGCGCCCAAGTACCTGGCGGTGTTCAAGGCCGTGGCCGCCTGGCGCGAGCGCACCGCCCAGACCCGCGACCAGCCGCGCGGCCGCATCCTCAAGGACGAGGCCATCGACGAGGTGGCCAACCAAGCCCCGGTCGACGCCGACGGCCTGAACCGCCTGCGCTCGGTGCCCAAGGGCTTCGCCGGCTCGCGGTTCGGTCCCGAATTGCTGGCCGCCATCAACGAGGCCCTGGCCGACCCCGAGCGCCACGCCCCGGTGTTCGACAAGCCCAAGGCGCCGGCCCAGCCGATCAACGGCGCGGTGGTCGAGCTGCTCAAGGTGCTGCTCAAGGCGAGGGCGGAAGACGCCGGCGTCGCCTCCAAGCTGATCGCCACCGTCGCCGACCTGGAGAAGATCGCCGCCGACGACGAGGCCGAGACCGCCGCCCTGCAGGGCTGGCGTCGCGACGCCTTCGGCGAGGACGCCCTCAAGCTCAAGCGCGGCGAGATCGCCCTGGTGCTCGACGGCGGCCGGGTGAGGGCGGTGGAAGTGCGGCGCGCGCCGCGGGCGGCGAACTGAACCTCGCCGCCAAGTCCGTGCTGGCCAAATCCGTTCTTGCTGGGGCCGTGCTCGGCGTCGCCGCGCTCGGGTTCGCGTTCGGCTTCGTCATCCCGAGGTCGGATGCGATTCTATCGGCTCGCCATCCGCGCCAGCCGAGCCCGGTCCGCGCGGCGGCCGGAGACAAGACGGAAGGCCAGCGGCTCAGCCACGTGCTCGGCTGCCGCTCCTGCCACGGCAAGGGCCTGACCGGCGCACCGATGAGCCTGTCGGCCTCGACCGTGATGGCGCCGAACCTCACCCGGCTGTCCAAGCGCACCGATGCGGAGCTGGACGCCGCCATCCGCCAGGGCTTGCGTCCGGACGACCGCAGCGAGCTGGCCATGCCGTCCCAGGCCTATGCCGGTCTGACGGACGGGGAGGCGGCCTCGCTGATCGCCTATATCCGCAGCCTGCCGCCCGGTGGCGAGGTGCTGGCCCAGCCCGCCTACGGCTTCATCCTGCGCATCAACCTGGCCACGGGCGCCCTGAAGAGCCAGGCCGCGCGCCACGTCGAAGCAACCGCCCCGCTCGAGGTTGACGCGAAGACCGCTCCCGGCCGTCACATCGCCCGGATCGCCTGCACCCAGTGCCATGGTCCGGACCTCGGGGGCGGCGAGGGCTATCCCGCCCCCGACCTGACCATCCGCGGCTATTACGACCGCAAAGCGTTCCGTTCGGTGATGCGCACCGGTGAAGGCCTGCCGCGCGACATGAAGCTGATGTCCGAGACGGCGGCGTCCAGCCTCAGCCGTCTGACCGATGCTGAGATCGACGCGCTCTACGACTACCTGATCGCGCGCGACACAAGGCTGGCGAGCAAATAGCCCCAGAACCCCTGATGATTTCCGCGGGCGCGGGCAGGGCCGAGGCCCTCCGCCCTCAAAGCGCGACGGCGTAGGCCGCCGCAAGGCTCGCCAGGAGCAGGCCCGAGAAGATCGCGGGAACCGGGAAGATGAACCGCCAGGCGATGACGCCGGTGGCGGCGGCGGCCACGGCGAAGACGGCGATCATCGGTCGGACTTCGGCCGGATGGGCGCGGGCGAAGCCGGCAAGCCGCCTCCGGTTACCGCCTGCGGTTGCACTCCGCAAGGCCGCCGCCGCCGTCAAGCGCGGTACACCCAGAACGCCGGCCCGAACCGCGCCTCCAGCTTGGCCAGCAGCTCCAGGTGGATTTCGCGCACCCGCTTGGGCGTGATCGCCTCCGACGGATCGATCTCCTCGATCACCAGGCTGGTCTTGTCCTCGTAGAGGTTCTCGCCCTTCAGCCGCGCCTGCTCGTCATAGGGCCACAGGAACGCCTGGCGGCTCGCCACGTGGTAGATCGCGTCGTCCTTGTCCACCGGATAGCCGATCGTCTTGAGCACCGCGCCGGGCGCGATCTGGTGGAAGGTCAGCTCATCGGCCACGCCCCAGTCGGCCACGGCGATCAGGTCGTCGGAGTTCCACAGCACCGCCTCGCCGACGCTGTTGTAGAAGCCGAGCACCCCGGCCTTGCCCTCGATCACCGCCGGACGGGCGCCCCAGGTCACGCGGTAGACGGGGTGGTCGGCCATCATGTCCGGGGCCGTGATCCGCTCGAACTGGCCCGAGCCCTCCAGGTGCACATGCCGCCAGAAGTTGAGCAGGATCGCCCGGTGCAAAGGATTGGTGGTCTGCTCCAGCAGCCGGGCCGTGGGCTCCATGCAGGCGTAGACGGCCTTCTCGAACCGGTTCATCGGCATCCTCCCACGGGCGTGGCCTTCGACGGGGCATGACGGCCTCCGGTCTACTCCTCGATCTTGAGCTCGCGCTCGAGGATGTTGGCAAGGGTCGCCGAGCGCCGGGCGGTCTGTTCGCCGAGCAGCAGGTCGCGGGCGGCCGGCTCGGCGCTGAGCACCACCCGGCTGCGCTCGAAGCGCAGGGAGGAGCGGGCGAGCAGGGCGGAGGAGCGGCCCGAGAGGTCGCAGCCGAGCCGCATGGCCGCGCCCAGGGCCCGGGCCCGCAGCAGGCGCTCGGGGGTCAGCAGGCGCAGGATGATGCGCGGCTCGAGGATGTTCTGGGAGGCGGTGTGGCGGGCGAACAGGGCCACGGCCAGGAACGCGCGCTCGGCATGGTTCATGCCGGCGATGGGGGCGCGCAGCACCTGTTCGAACACCAGGTCGGCCCGGTGGTCGGGGTGCAGGCGCGAGCCGAGGTCGGCCAGGCGGCAGGCCGCCGCCATCAGCACCGCATCGCGCTTGCCCGGGAACACCGGCGCCAGGGCGCCCATGGCCGGGGCCAGCCACGTCTCCAGCGCCTGGCCGAGGTCCTCGGCGATGGCCTGGCGGGCGCCCAGGGCGGCGCAGCCGGCGATCAGCGGGTCCTCGGCCTTGAGCTCCGGCGACATGGCGTCGAACACCAGGCCTTCGCGCAGGCCGTAGGCCGAGATCGCCACCCGCTCGAACTCCAGGCGCTCGACCAAGGCCTCCAGCAGCACCGCCGCATAGGGCAGGGCGTCGACCCGCTTCTTCGACAGGCCCTCGATCCGCTCCAGCGAACCCCTGGACTGGCGGGCCACGAACCGGGCCGCATCCAGGGCGTCGGCCGCGCTCATCTCGTACTGGTGCAGGATTTCGAGCGGATAGTCGGCCAGCCTCATGTGCACCAGGGCCAGGCTGCGCCAGGCCCCGCCCACTGCATAGAAGCACTTGGCGCCCTTGAAGCCGCGCGCCGCGTCGAGCTTCCTGGCCACCTCCTTGCGCACCGCGGCGGCGTCGAACGGCTTGCCGAGACCGAGCGCGAACGGGCCGCAGGGCAGAGTGACGCCCTTGCCGGGCGCGCCGCCCTTCAGCCGCACCAACTCCAGCGACGAGCCGCCGAGGTCGCCCGCCAGCCCCTCGGCGTGGGGCGCGCCGGCCAGCACGCCCAGGGCCGAGTAGTGGGCCTCCTCCTCGCCGGCCAGCACGCGCAGCTTGAGGCCGGTCTCGGCCTGCACCCGTTCGATGAAGGCGCGTCCGTCGGCCGCCTCGCGCACGGCGGCGGTGGCGGCGCTGTAGATCCGCGCGGGATGCACCGCATCGAGCACGGCGCGGAACCGGCGCAGGGTGATCAGGGCGGCGTCGACGCCGTCGGAGTCGAGCAGGCCGGTCTGCTGCGCGCCGCGGCCGAGCCCGGCCTGCACCTTTTCGTTGAACAGGGTCCAGATCGCCCGCCCCTCGACCCGGTAGATCACCAGGCGCACGGAGTTGGAGCCCACGTCGAGGACCGCGGCGTCGAAGGCGGACGTCGCTTGCGATAGCTCGAAGTGGATGCGGGGCTCGGCGGCCATCGCACGCTCTTTCATCGGGAATCCCAGGCTGTCTTAGCGCGCCTATCGCTTCAGGCGAACTAAAAGGGCCTAGCGCCTGCCCACATGGTCGAACGCGCGGGGCAGGTCCCTGACCTTGTGGCCCCGGCCCGAAAGACTGGGGTTGGTCATGAAATACTCGTGAGCAGAGAAGGCCTGGGGGTTCTGCCACTGCGGATCGCGGTGATAGGCGCCCTGGCCGTCGAGCGTCCAGCTCTGGGCCTCGTCGTTGAGGTTGGCCACCATGATTTGCTGCAGCACCTGCTGGTGCACCGTCGGGTTCTCGATCGGCACCAGGGATTCCACCCGCCGGTCGAGGTTGCGCGGCATCCAGTCCGCCGACGAGATGAACACCTTGGCCTTGGGCGAAGGCATGGCCTCGCCATTGGCGAAACAGACGATGCGGGCGTGCTCCAGGAAGCGGCCGACGATGCTCTTTACGCGGATGTTTTCCGACAGGCCCGCCACCCCCGGGCGCAGGCAGCAGATGCCGCGCACTACCAGGTCGATGGCCACCCCCGCCTGGCTGGCGCGGTAGAGGGCGTCGATCACCACCGGGTCCACCAGGGAGTTGAGCTTGCCCCAGATCGCCGCCGGCTTGCCGGCCAGGGCGTTCTCGATCTCGTGGCTGATCAGGTTGAGCAGGTCGGCCTTCAGCGTGATCGGCGAGAACGACAGCCGCTCCAGCCGCTCGGGGCGGGCGTAGCCGGTGATGAAGTTGAACAGCCGCGCCGAATCGCGCCCCAGCGCCGGCTCGCAGGTGAACAGGCTGAGGTCGGTGTAGATCTTGGCGGTGACCGGGTGGTAGTTGCCGGTGCCGAAGTGGCAGTAGGTGCGCAGCTGGTCGGCCTCGCGCCGCACGACCAGGCTCAGCTTGGCGTGGGTCTTGTACTCCACGAAACCGAACACGACGTGCACCCCGGCCCGCTCCAGGTCGCGCGCCCACTTCATGTTGTTGGCCTCGTCGAAGCGGGCCTTGATCTCCACCAGCGCCGTCACGCTCTTGCCGTTCTCGGCGCCCTCGATCAGGGCGGCGACGATCGGGCTGTCCTTGGAGGTGCGGTAGAGGGTCTGCTTGATCGCCACCACATTGGGATCGCGGGCCGCCTGGCGCAGGAACTGCACCACCACGTCGAAGCTCTCGAACGGGTGGTGGACCAGGATGTCCTTCTCACGGATGGCGCTGAAGCAGTCGCCGCCGTGGTCGCGGATGCGCTCGGGGAAGCGCGGCTCGTACGGCGTGAACTTCAGCTCCGGCCGGTCGGCGGGGATCAGCTGCGACAGCTGGGCCAGGCCCAGCATGCCGTCGATCAGGATCACGTCCTCGGGCGCCGCGCGCAGGTTCTCGACGATGAAGTCGCGCAGGTCGTCGGGCATGGCGGCCTCGATCTTGACCCGCACCACCGAACCCAGGCGGCGCTGCTTGAGCATCTGCTCGAACTCGCGCACCAGGTCTTCGGCTTCTTCCTCCAGCTCCACGTCGCTGTCGCGCACCAGGCGGAACATGCCCTGGGCCAGCACCTCGGAGCCGGGGAACAGGTGGTCGAGGAACATGAAGATCAGGGATTCCAGCGCCAGGAACCGGCGCTTGGCCGTGCGCACGGCGCCCCGCGCCACCTGGGCCGGCAGCTCCCAGAACCGCGCCACCTGCTGCGGCACCGGCACCAGGGCGTAGAGCGCCTTGCCGTCGCTGATCCGCTTCAGCTTCAGCGCCATCGAGAAGCCGAGGTTGGGGATGAACGGGAACGGGTGGGCCGGGTCGATCGCCAGCGGCGTCAGGATCGGGAACAGCTGCGAGAGGAAGATCTCCTCCAGCCACTTGCGCTCGGCCTTGGTCACCTCGCCGGGCGCGACCAGCTTGATGCCTTCCTCGGCCAGTTCGGTGCGCAGCGAGCGCCAAAGCCGCTGTTGGTGCGCCACCAGCTTGGCCGCCTCGGCGTTGACCTTCTCCAGCGCCTCCTCGGGCAGCAGGCCGTCCTGGCTCAGCACCCGCACGCCCTCGCGCACCTGGCCCTTCAGGCCGGCCACCCGCACCATGTAGAACTCGTCGAGGTTGGTCGACGAGATCGACAGGAAGCGCACCCGCTCCAGGAGCGGATGGCGCGGGTTCTCGCCTTCCTCCAGCACCCGCTCGTTGAAGGCCAGCCACGACAGCTCGCGGTTGAAGTACCGCTCGGGCTTGGCCATCAGCGCCGGTTCGATCGCCGTGTGCGGCACCGCCGCGGCGGCGGCCTCGGCGATGCGGGCCGCGGTTTCGGTGAGGTCGTCGGCGGGAGGGGTCATGGCCCGGATTTGTCGCCCAGGTTTATGACGCCTTCAAGTCGCCCGCCGCTCAGCGGGGCTCTTCGTCGAACAGGCTGAGCGTTTGCGGGTCGGTTTCCAGGATCTGCCGGGCCAGGGCGCGCGACACTGCGCGGCCCTCGGCGTCCGCCGCCTCGTCCAGCCTCTGCACCACCGCCAGGGCCTTGGGCGCCGAGCGCTCGATGCGCCGCAGCAGGTAGGGGAACACGTCCTCGGTCGGACGGATGTTCCGTTCACGGAAGAATTTGCGCAGCATGGCCTCGAGGATAGCGTCGTCCGGCGCCTCCAGCTCCACCACCGTCACCGCGTTGAGCCGCGAGCGCAGGTCGGGCAGCACAGCGCTCCAGCCGGAGGGCGGCGAGCGGCCGGTGAGGAGCAGCCCGCCGCCGGTGTCGGCGTGGGCGGCCATGTTGAACAGGTGGAACAGAATCTCGTCGCGGCGGGTGCGGTCGCGGTCGGCGTCCTCGTAGAGCACTGGCCGCCCGCGCAGAGCCCCGAGGTCGATGCGCCCCTTGGCGGGGATCACCGCGGCCCCCACCGCGGCCGCCCAGGTCGTCGCCAGATGGCTCTTGCCCGCGCCTTCCGGGCCGATCAGCGCCAGGGCCCCGCCGTGCCAGCCGGGCCAGGAATCGACCGCCTTCACCGCCTCCGCATTGGACGGCGACACCATGAAATCCTCGCGCCGGAAGGTCTCCGTCCGGTCAAGCTTCAGTCTGAACTGTCGGCTCAAAGCGAATGGATCCACGGCAAATCACTGCCCCGTGATTCTAGCAAACCTGCGCTCGCCCGTCGATTGGCGTGCGTCCCCGGACCAGTCTAGGCTCAGCCCTCGGACGGCGGCGGGGCGGGGACGCATGGGCAAGGGACGGGTCGAGGCGTTCAGCGACGGCGTGATCGCCATCATCATCACCATCATGGTGCTGGAGCTGAAGGCGCCGATGGGAGAGCACCTGCACGATCTGCGCTCCGTTCTGCCGGCCTTCGCCGCCTATGTGCTGAGCTTCGTCTACGTTGGCATCTACTGGAACAACCACCACCACATGCTGCATGCGGTCCGTTCGGTGAACGGGCCGGTGCTGTGGGCCAACCTGCACCTGCTGTTCTGGCTGTCGACGGTGCCCTTCGCCACCGCCTGGCTGGGCGAGCACCCGCTCGCGTCGGCGCCCGCGGCGGCCTACGGCGTCGTCCTGTTGATGTGTTCGCTGGCCTATCTGCTGCTGCAGACCCTGCTGATCCGCCACGAGGGCCCCGAGTCGGCGCTGGCCCTGGCCGTGCGCGGCGATCTGAAGGGCAGGGGCTCCTCGATCCTCTACCTGATCGCCGTGGGCGCCGCCTTCGTCCTGCCGGCCGTGTCGCTGCTGATCTACGTCGCCGTCGCGGCGGTCTGGTTCATCCCCGACCGCCGGGTCGAGCGCCAGCTCGGCGTGAGCTAGCCTAGCGCCGCCGCCGTCGCCGCTGTCATCAGCGGGCCGATCTCTTCGCGCAGCGCCAGGGCGGCCAGGCGGTCGTAAGGCGTCGGGTCGCGGTTGACGATCGCGAGGGGGATGCCGGCCTCCCACGCCATCTTCGGCAGCTCCGCCGCCGGCCGCACGGTAAGCGAGGAGCCCAGCACCAGGAACAGGTCCGCCGCCAGGGTCTCATCCTCGGCCCGCGTCCAGGCGGCGGGCGGCAAGGCCTGGCCGAACGAGATCACCGCCGTCTTCACCAGGCCGCCGCAGTCGCGGCAGGCGGGGATGCGGCCCCATTCGAGGAACGGCCCCTTGAGGTCGTCCAGTTCGTGCCGCAGGCCGCAGCTCAGGCAGGTGGCGTAGCCGGCGTTGCCGTGCAGCTCGATCACCCGCTCGGGGTCGGCCCCGCCGTCCTGGTGCAGGTTGTCGACGTTCTGGGTGATCACCACGGGCGCCTTGCCCGCCGCTATCAGCGCGGCCACCGCCCGGTGCCCGGCATTGGGCTGGGAGCCCGTCCAGCGGGCGACGCCGGAGAAGGCGCGGCTCCAGGCCTCGCGCCGCTTGTCCTCGTCGGCCACGAACTCCTGGTAGGTGATCGGCTTGATCTGGCTCCACAGGCCGCCCGGGCTGCGGAAGTCCGGGATGCCCGACTCGGTGGAGATGCCGGCGCCGGTGAACACCACCACCCGGCGGGCGGGGCGCAGCAGGTCCGCGAGGGCTTGGGCGGCGGGGGCAAGGGCGGTGGACGACATGGGCGAAGAAGGTGGCGCCTGCGCGTCCGAGTTCAAGGCCGTCCTTGGGCCAGCGTCCCGACCGACGTCACGGCTTGAGCCGCTCCTCAGTGGGCCGGCTGCCACTTGGGCCGGTCGTTCCAGGTGTCGGTCTCGCCATAGGGGGCGTAGAGCACCAGGGCCTCGACCTGGTCGATCTTGTTGTCCTTGATCTTGAAGATCTCGCCGATCTGCCAGGTCCAGGGCGTGTCGAACTGCGGGTCCACCACCTGGCCGTTGGTCAGGGTCTCGGCGCGCATGTCGCCCTTGTGGTCGAAGAAGCCGGCCATGAACACCAGCCCCTTCTGCCGGTCCACCACCAGCGGGCGGCGGTCGCGGATCCAGGTGACGAAGTTGAAGTAGCCGGTCTTGAACTGCTGCTCGCAGCCCATCTTCTTGATCCCGGCGGGGTCGGGTCGGCCGGTGGCGGCCGGGGTGTTGTTGTTGGTCGTCGCCACCCCGTTCTCCAGCCGGTGGCAGGTGGCGGCGAAGGGGGCGAACACCACCCCGTGGTTCTGCTGCAGGGTCTCGAAATAGCTGTCGGCGATCGACACCAGCTGCACCTTGGTCAGCTGCTTGTCGGCCGGCACGTCCTCGTAGAACACCGGGCGCCGCGGCATGGCCTTGGGTTGGCCGAAGCCGTTGTTGGCCTGGGGCCGCAGGACGATGGTCTCGACCTCGGCGATCTTGCGGTCGACCACGTTCAGCCGCACCGACAGGAAGGCCGGCTTGCCGTGCTCCTCGACGGTGGTGAACAGGCCCGCATTGCCGTTCTCGGGCTCCAGCACCGGCAGGCGGTAGTCGTCGATCTTGTCGACGGTGTTCCACAGGCCGTCGGGCAGGCGCAGCGGCGAGTTGTTCTCGGTGAAGCGGACGCCGGGCAGCAGCGGCAGCCTGGACGGATCGTGGGCCTTCAACGCCGCCAGGTAGTCCTCCAGCATCTGGTTGAGGCAGGCGCGGTCGCAGGCCTCGCCCGCGCGTGGTCCTCGGGCCTGTCCTTGGTCCTGCCCCGGACCCTGGGCGGAGGCGGGCGCGGCAAGGCTCAGGGCGACGGCGGCGGCCGCAGCCAGAACGGCGGATTTCATGCGGATCCTCCCCGGATCGTCGTTGGCGGGAGCACAGCACGGCGCGCAGGGCGCATCAATCAGCGCCCTCCAGGTTATCGGCGATCAGGCCGTGACGTCGGCCACCAGCCCGGTCTTGCCCTTCTTGGCGGCCTCTTCGGCGGCTTCCTTGATCCTTTGGCGGATGGTCTCCTCCACCGCCTTGCGCTTCTCGGGGCTCATGTTCTTCAGGTCGTCCTCGCTCAGGCCCATCGACTTGAGGATGGCGTCGCGCATGCGCTGGGCCGGGGTCTCCTTGGCGTAGTCGAGGAAGTCCGACACGGCCTTGCCCGCGCCGGAGTTGCGCGCCGCCGCCGAGGCGTCGGCCACGGTGGGCGGGGCGGCCGATGCGCCTGCGATGGACGGATCGGCCGCCGAAGGGATGGAGAGCGGGGTGTAGGCGCCGATGGCGAGGGACAAGGACGAGCTCCAGGACCGTTGCGTCCTGCTGTCGCAGGCAAGATTTGCGCCATGGCCGTCGCCTTCTATTTCAATGACCTACGCGCTTTCCCTCAGGGATTTTTCCACCGGCCGGCAGGATTTGCCGCTCACTTTCCGCCGATGCGCGGCAGGCCGGGGATCATCCGCGCCAGGACGGCGTCCTTGCGCACGAAGTGGTGCCACAGCGCCGCCAGGGCGTGCACGCCCGCCAGGCTGAACAGGCCGTAGGCCAGCCAGCCGTGCCAGTCCTCGGTCGGGTGGAAGACCGCCCGGTCGCGCGGCACATGGAAGTCCACCTTCACCAGGCCGAAGTCGAACACCCGCCCGTGCCAGATGAAGGTGACGATGCCGAGGACCGGGATCGCCACCAGCAGGGCGTAGAGCAGCAGGTGCGCCGGATAGGACAACCGGCGGGAGAACTCGCCGACGTCCGGCGGCAGATCCGGCGGGGTGTGGGTCCAGCGGTAGGCCAGCCGCCACAGCACCAGGGCGAACAGGATCAGGCCGAGCACCGCATGGCGGTTGATCCACGTCGCCTGCGTCGCCCGCGGCCAGTCGTCGTGCAGCAGGCCCAGCCAGCCGACCCCGACCACCAGCAGGAACACGATCCAATGCAAGGCGATGGCCGCGGGGCCGTACCGGCCCGGTTGCGGATTGCTCTTGGTCATGCCTGCTCCACCCCTTTGCATGGAGTGGGCGGCTCGAGGGAGGCGGAGGTCAATCACCTGACCGATTGAAATTTCCCAACCTTATCGCCGCTCCCTTACGAAGCCATGGATGGACCTGCGGTCGCGAACCGGCTTGACTGTCCAGAACGAAAATCCTGGGAGGCTTTCCGATGTTCAAGTCCGTGATGACCGTCGGCGTCGCCGCCGTCCTGGCGAGCGCCGGCGCGGCCGCCGCCCAGGCGCCCTCGGCCCTGCCGATCCCCGGCCTGCCCAAGCCGCCCGCGCCCTATCCGGCCTATCAGTACGGGATGCCGATCACCATGGAGCAGACGCGCAAGGTGATCGCCGCGGCCGAGGCCGAGGCGGCCAAGCACAACCTCCACCCGACCATCGCCGTGGTCGAGCCGTCCGGCGCGCTGGAATACTATTTCAAGGCCACCGACGCGTTCTACGCCATGGAAGAGATGGCCATGCGCAAGGCCAAGTCGGCCGCCCGCAACCGCCGCGCCACCCGTTACGACATGGAGCGCTATTCGGCGGGGATCACCGGCATCGCCGCGGCCGAGGAGATCTTCCCCTTCGGCGGCGGCGAGCCGATCTTCTACCAGGGCAAGGTGGTGGGCGGCATCGGCGTGACCGGCACGGTCGGCTTCGACGAGGCGATCGCCCACGCCGGCGCCCTGGCGCTGGACGGCAAGATGCCCGACGCCAAGTAGCCGCCTGTCACGGCGTCACGAGCTGACGCCGCGCTCCGTCTCGGCCCGGCGCAGCAGGGCCTGCAGCCGCCTGACCAGCTCATCGCGGTGATAGGGCTTGGCCAGGATCGGCAGGTCGTGCAGCCGACCGCCCTCCCGCAGCAGGGTCTCCGAATAGCCCGAGGTCAGCAGCACCTTCAGATCCGGCCGCGCCTGCAGCCCCGCCTCGGCCAGGGCCACGCCGTCCAGGCCGCCCGGCATGGCCACGTCGGTGAACAGCAGGTCGACGCGGGCCTCGCTCTTCAGCACCGCCAGGGCCTGGGCCGCGGTGGCGGCTGTCGCCACTTCGAATCCGGCGTCGCGCAGGGTCTCGGCCGTGGCGCCGATGACGTCCTCGTCGTCCTCGACCAGCAGGATGCGCTGGCGTTGGCCCGGCGGCGCGGGCGGCGGCGGCGCGTCGGCGATGGCGGGGAATTGAAGCGTCCGCGGCAGATACAGGGTCACGGCCGCGCCCTCGCCGGGGGCCGACTCGATGTCCACATAGCCGCCAGCGCTCTCGGCGAAGCCGTAGACCTGAGACAGGCCCAGCCCCGTGCCGCGGCCGACCTCCTTGGTGGTGAAGAACGGCTCGAACACCCGCGCCAGAGTGGCGGAATCCATACCCTCGCCGGTGTCCTCCACCGAGATCGCCACGTGCGGCCCGCCCCTGGGGCCCTCCGGCTCGTTTCGGGTGCGGATGGTCACGGTCCCGCCCCCCGGCATGGCGTCGCGCGCGTTGGACATGAGGTTCAGGATCGCCGCCTGGAACTCCCCGGCGTCCACGCAAATGCGGTCCAGCGGCTGGCTGAGGTCCAGCTTGAGCACCGCCTGCTCCCCGATGGCCTTGCGCGCCAGGGTGGCCATCTCGAGCAGCAGGTCGTTGGCGTCGAGCACCTGGGGCTTCAGGTTCTGCCGGCGCGAGAAGGTCAGCAACTGGCGCACCAGCTGGGCGCCGCGATCGGCCGCGGTGGCCGCGTTCTGCGACAACCGCCGCACCTTGGCCGGATCGTCCGGCTTGCGTGCGATCATCTCCAGGCAGCCGGTGACGGCGGTGAGGATGTTGTTGAAGTCGTGGGCGATGCCGCCTGTGAGCTGGCCGACGGCCTCCATCCGCTGGGCGCGCGTCAGCTCCTCGCGCGAGCGCACCAGGGCCTCGTTCCGCGCCTTGGCGTCCTCCAGGGCGTCGGCGAGGCGGCCATAGAGCCGGCTGAGGTCGAGCAGCAGCACGCCCAGCAGGAAGGCGCCGGCCATCAGGGTGTAGACGCGCCCGGCGTACCAGCCGAGGTCGAAGCGGGTGTCGCTGAGCAGCGAGCTCAGCGAGGTGTCGCACACCCAGGCGCTCATCACCGCCGTCAGCCAGACGTCCAGCACCGAGCCGCGCCGACCGAGCCAGATCGAGGCCAGGGCCGCCACCGAGATCGCGACCATCAGCGGCGCCACGCCGCTGGTCATCATGCGCCCGTACTGGCCGTTGACCGAGATCACCGGCAGGAAGGTCGCGGTCAGCGCCAGCCACACGCTGAGGACCACATAGGCGAGCGCCGCGGCCACCGCGCCGGCGATCGCCGGACCGGGCCGCCGCACGGTCCAGCCGCGCCGGACCTCGATGCGCGCGACCAGGCTGTGGACCAGGACGAACAGGGGAAAGCCGGTGTGCCAGAGCACATAGAGCCAGGCGATGGTCTGGCCGTTGCCGCCGAGCAGGCCATGCGGCGCGAACAGGCCGGGGAAGGCGGCCATGTGCGGCGGGATGATCAGGGTGCTCATAAGGTAGCCGGCCGAGAGCACCAGCAGGGACGGCGAGCGCGAGCGGTGGAACTGGCCGAGCAGGAGCAGGGCGGTCGCCAGATCGCACACCCACAGGGCCGATTCGTAGGCCGGCACGAACTGGGGCAGGGGCGCCATGTCCCGCCGGGCGAAGGGCGTGATGGCCGCCAGGCCCAGGAAGCTCAAGGCCACGAAGGCGGTGGCCAGCCGACGGTCCCAGCGACCGGCGGGCGCCGCGCCCAGGAACGCCTGGCCGGCCGGGTTCTGGTGAGGGGGCGTATCCATTCGCCGCCAGCTTACGACGAAGCCCGGCCGCCCGACAGCCGCTCGCGCTAGTTGTTGTTGGCCGGCTCGACCCTGAGCAGGGCGCCCTCGGGCTCGTCGGTCAGCAGGTACAGGTCCCCGTCGGGGCCGACCCGGGTGTCGCGGAAGCGCTGCTTCAGCTCGGTCAGGAACCGCTCCTGGCCGGTGACGGCGCCCTGGGCGTCGAAGCTGGCGCGCAGCAGGGAGCGCGACATGGTCCCCATCAGCAGGTCGCCCTGCCACTGGGGGAAGCGGCTGGCGTGGTAGATCACCAGGTTGCCGGGGTTGGTCGAGGGGGCGGGCCAGGTCAGCACCGGGTCGACGACGCCCGGCACGTTCTTGATCCCCTTGGCCGGCTCGCCGTTGTAGTGCGCGCCCTGGGTGACCTCGATCCAGCCGTAGTTCTTGCCCTTCTCGATGATGTTGACCTCGTCGCCGCCGCGCGGGCCGAACTCGGATTCCCACAGCTTGCCGGTCGCGGAGTCGAAGAACAGGCCCTCGCCGTTGCGGTGGCCGGTGCTCCAGATCTCGGGCCGGTGGCCGGCCTGGCCGACGAACGGATTGTCCTTGGGGATCGAGCCGTCGTCGTTGAAGCGGTAGAGCTTGCCGTAGTCGTTGGACTGGTCGTGGACCATCTCGCCGTAGTTGCGGTCGCCGGAGGTCATGAACAGATGGCCGCTCTTGTCGAAGGCGAGGCGCGAGCCGTAGGAGCCGGTGGCCGGGCCCTGGCCGCAGCAGCGGGCGGGCAGGGGCGGGTGGCCGTACCACATGTCGGCGACGAACAGCTCCTTGACCTCGGTCAGGGCCGGGCCGCCGTCCCACTTGGCGCGGCCGAGGACCAGGGTCGACTGGTCCTTCGCGGCCGGATCCTCCTTCGTATAGGTGAAGTAGATCAGGTGGTTCTTGGCGTAGTCGGGGTGCAGGGCGATGTCCATCAGCCCGGCCAGGCCCGCGGCGTAGATCGGCGGCAGGCCCTCGATCGGCCTGGGATCCAGCACGCCCTTGCGGATCACGCGCAGGCGCCCGGGCCGCTCGGTCACCAGCATGTCGCCGTTCGGCAGCCAGGCCATGGCCCAGGGCCGCTCCAGCCCCCTGGTCACGACGGAGACGTGGACCTTGCCCTTCTGGCTGTCGAGGTCCCAGGGACCGTCGCCGAGCGGCGGCTCGGGCGGCGGGGCGCGGCGGGCGGCCGGGGGCGGGGCGGCGGTCGGGGCGGCGTTGGGCGCCGGCTGCGCCAGGGACGCCCCGCCGAGCGCGGCCACGGCCACGACCGCCGGCAAAGTCGGCAACCACTTCATGCACATCCTCCCTGCGGCCGGGGCGCGATCGACCGTCGCGGCTCTCGGCTTGTATACCGAGGCTAGGCTGCCCCGCTTGCCGCAATATGTCAGCCCCCCGCCGGCCATGCGGCGACGCGTCATGGTGCATGCGCCCGCCCAAGTGGTATCGATGGCGAGTCGGCGTTGCGTGGTCGGGGGACCTGATGATCGAAGTTCAGGGCGTTGCGGTGGAGCCGGTGGCGGACATGGTCGGTCGCCGGGCGCTGGAGCTTCTCGACCTCCACGGGGACGAGCGCGAGGAACGCTACGAGGTCCTCAAGGACCAGGACTTCTTCTCGGCGCTGGAGGAGGGCATGTCCTGCGCCGACGCCTGGGACATGTCCGAGCGCGTCGGCCAGTGCACCCTCGACCTGATCAACCGCATCATCGCCACCGGCGGCGCCGGCGGCGGCCGGGCCTGAGGCCCGCCCACGCTAGATTTCTTCGGCGCCGCGGCGAACCAAATCGCGGCTCGGCGGTTCCGTCCGCATGGACAAGGATGAACAGCGGCCCAAGGCCAGGCGCGGCTTCGCGGCGATGAGTCCCGAGAAGCGGCGCGAGATTGCGCGTAAGGGCGGGGCCGCGGTGCCCGGCGAGAAGCGGTCCTTCTCGCAAAGCCCTGACCTGGCGGCCAAGGCCGGCCGCAAGGGCGGCGAGACCTCTCACGGCGGAGGCCGCCGCCGCGGCGCCCGCACCACCCCGGGCTCACAGACCGAGTGAGCGCCGGACCGGGGTCGAATCGGCGCTGAACCCGCGGGCGCAGGCGCGCGCGCTGCCCGTCTGTCCCTAGCCGGCGCTTTCGTCATCGTCATCGTTGTCGGCGCGGCCGGTCTCGACCGCCGCCTGTGCGGCCGCGATGGTGTCGTCGGATCGCTCGACCGGTTCGGGCTCGACGGCCGCCGCGTCCGGATGGCGGTCGGCGTCGCGCTGGCGCTGCGGCAGGATCGAGGCGGCGATGCTCGGCGGCTCCTTGGGGCCGGGGGCGGCGGGCTTGGCGGGCCCGGCTTCGGGACCGGGGGCAGGCGGGGGCTGGTGCGGGTCTTGGCTCATGCCCCCTAAACCCCCGGAACGGGCGCAAGGCTCCGCGCCAGGGCGCGCGAAAGGGGGCCCGCGAAAGGGAAGGCGGACGCGCCCTTCGCCAAATACACAGGGAATCCGGGGAGAGACGGGCGGACGCCAACCGTGCAGAGCGACGCCCGCCCTGCGCGCCCGCTCGATGGCGCGCCAGGAAAGTTCGGACTATGGGCCTTACGGGCGCCTTACAATGACCGTTCATTGTTCGGCGGGGCGAAAGGATGAGGCGAGGTCAGGCCGGCGGTTCGCAGGACGGCGGCGGCGGAATGCCGTCTCCATCGCTTCGGACGCCGCCCCTCCCGCGCGCGGGGGACGACGCCTCGCCCATCAGCGCCCTGAGCGGCTCGCCGGGGGCGCCGGTGTCGAGCTCCTTCTGCGCCCACAGCTCCTGGACCAGGTCGGCCCAGCGGGGCTCCAGGCCGAGGTCGCGGCAGATGCGGGCCACCAGCTCGCTGACCGGGCGGTCCATCAGGTCGCCGTAGAGGTCCTCGTCGTCGAGGTATTCGGCGGCTTCCAGGGTGTCGCGCTCGACCAGGTCCTCGTCGTCGCCGTAGGTCGCCTTGGCCACGCGCTCGACGATGCGCTGCACGCGCGCCTTGCGGTGATCGACCTCGGCCGCGTCGTCGGCGGCTTCGGCGCCTTCGGAGTCCGCGCCGTCGTCCTCGCCGTTGAGGCCCTCGATCAGCTGGGACTGCAGGAGGATGGTCTGGCGCACCGAGCGGGTCACGCGGGCGTAGGCGAGGGCCGCGTCGCCGCGCAGGGCCGGCGCCGGGGCCTTGCCGGCGGCGGCCCGTTCGACCGCGCCGGCGATCTCCAGGCCGATCTCGGCCAGCTCGCCCAGCATCTGCAGCTGGCGCATCACGAGCTGACGCCGCCAGTCGGCCTCGTCGGAGGCGCTGGGCGGGAAGGCCGGAAGGGGTGGGGCGGCGTCGCTCATGTCGGGAACGAATAGTGAACAAAGAGTCGAGGTTTGTCAAGGGCGGGACGGGAAAGCGCTCCTTCTCGGACGTCGTCATCCCCGCCGGAGCGCTTGCAGGGCGCGCAGAGTCGGGATGACGGTATTTTCTTGGGGGCGGCCGTGAAAACGCGGTTCAAGGTCGATCGGCCGACGTTTCCGCCAGATCAGTCCGACAACCTCACGCTGTGATTGAGGCTTGACGGACAACCCGCTCTGATTTCCTCTGCCTAAAGCCAAGCTTAATCTGGCTGGCTATGGGGGGAAACATGAAGCTCTACATCCTGGCGGCCTGCGGGCTGCTTCTGTCCGGCTGCGCCACGATCACGCGCGGGACCAACGACACATGGTCGGTGAACACCACGCCGGTGGGCGCCGCCGTGAAGACCTCGAACCAGTTCGCCTGCGATTCCACGCCCTGCACCTTCAAGATGCCGCGCAAGTCGGAGTTCGACGTGACCATCAGCAAGGCCGGTTACAAGAGCTGGACGGGCCACGTGACCCACCACGTCGCCGGGGCCGGCGGCGCGGGCATGGCCGGCAACGTCCTGGTCGGCGGCATCATCGGCGCGGGCGTGGATGTGTCGTCCGGCGCCATGCTCGACCTGGTGCCAAACCCGCTCAACGTGACGCTGGAGCAGGACGCCGCGCCGGAGCAGCACGCAGCGAAGTAGGGGCCGCGCGGCCGGGCGCATGCGTTAGGCTCCCCAGAGGCCGCCGGAGGGGCGGCGCCTTTGGGGAGCCGGGCCATGGCCGACGACATGAGGACGGGCGCGACGGGGACCGAGCGGCTGGCCGCCTTCTCCGACGCGGTGATCGCGGTGATCATCACCATCATGGTGCTGGAGCTGAAGGCGCCGCAGACCGCCAGTCCCGCCGCCCTCCTGGCCCTGTGGCCGACGGCGCTGAGCTATGCGGTGAGCTACCTGTTCATCGCCATCATCTGGATCAACCACCACCACCTGGTGCGCTTCGTGCGGGCGCCCACGGGCCGGCTGATCTGGCTGAACTTCCTGCACCTGTTCCTGGTGTCGCTGGTGCCGTTCGCCACCGCCTGGGCGGCGCGCACGGACCTGTCGTCGGTGGCGGTGGCGGCCTGGGCCGTCGTGTTCGTCGGCGTCGACGGGGCCTACCTTCTGTTCGAGCGCGCGGTGATGGCCCAGGCCGACGCCGACCTGGTGCCCGCCGAGGCCCGGCGGCGCGCGGGCCGGCGGACCCTCCTCACCCTGTCGGTGTTCGCCGTGGCCGCGGCGGCGGCGGCGGCCTGGCCGCTGGCGGGGGTGGCCCTGATCTGCCTGGGCCTGTCGTTCTTCCTGCGGCCGGAGGTGCCGGGCATCCGCATGTCGGCGGCCGAGCCGGGCTGGCGCGGGCCGGTGGTGCGGCCGGGCGGGGCGCGCCGGGTGGCCATGCGGCTGAAGCGGGGGCGCAAGGTGCGGCCGGGCGTGGCCGCGTCGCGGCCCTGACGAGGCCCGCGGTCCGCCCCCGGAAAATTCGACGGGGAGGGGCTTCGGCGTCTTGACTCCGTGTCCCAATACGGAACAATTGGAGAACATTCCAGCGCCCGGAGCCCTCCCATGACCGACCCGTGCGGCCCGTTCCCCATGTCCTCGGCCCTCATGTCCATGGCCGAGGACGTCGCCCGCGCCATGGGCCGCTTCCATCCCGGCCGGCCGGCGTTCTCCGCCCTGTCGCGGGCCCACGACGCCCTGCAGGCGGCGGCGCGCGAGGTCGACCACGCCCGCCGCACCTATGCGCCCGCGCCCGGCGCGCCCGCCCCGGACGGGCGGTGACGCGCAGGGCCAACACCCGCTATCCGCATGCCTTCTCCAAGGGCCAGGGACCGGGCTTCGTCTCGCAGGGCAGTTGGCGCGGCGCCTGGCGGCCCCAGGCGCCCTGCATCATCCAGACCCAGGCGCTGGGGGCGGCCATGAGGACGCCGAAACCCCAATATCCCATCGCGCTCGACCCGCGCCGCTGGCAGGTGCTCAAGGTCAGCCCGACGGTGGCCAACCTCTACCGCGGCCACGTCGGCATCGCCGTGATCTGCGCCGACTGCCTGCACGGCGTCGGCCACCGCAACCCCGGCCTGCCCGACCGCTTCAAGCGCCAGTGGCACCTGACCCTGCTGGAGCTGGAGAAGAAATGCCGCTGCGAGATGTGCGGCTCGCGCAACGCGCGGGTCTATCCGTGGTGGGGCAACGAGGGCGGCGAACTGGGGCTGCAGGGGCCGCCGGAGGAGGGGCGGTGAGGGGCGCTTGCGGCCCGGTTCGGCCGGGCGGCCCGATTTCCTTGGCTTTTTCGGCCCTGACGTGAAACAAGGCCCCATCGAATATTCGCCTTGGTTCGGTCGCTCTCTACGCTTGTTCCTCCAGATCGAGCCCGAGCCTGCCACGTCCCTCTACGAAATTCGTATTCCGCGTGGACCATCGGGGTCCGCGCATCTCTATTGAAAGATCGCGATCATGGCCTCCGGCATCGTGAAATGGTTCAACGCCACCAAGGGCTTCGGCTTCATCCAACCTGACGACGGCGGCGCCGACGTGTTCGTCCACATCTCGGCCGTGGAACGCGCCGGGATGAGCTCGCTCAACGAAGGCCAGAAGCTCAGCTTCGAAGTCGAGCGCGACAAGCGCAGCGGCAAGATGTCCGCCGGCCAGCTGCAAGCCTCCTGACCAAGGTTCGCCGCCCACGCCTGGAGCCCCTCGGGACGCCAGGCGCGGGCGGCGGCTGCGCCATGAGTCCATCGACCGTCGAACGCGCTTTCGAACTCGCCCGCGCCGGCGAGGCCCCCGACTTCCCGGCCCTCAAGGCCCGGCTGAAGGCCGACGGCTACCGGGCCGTGGACGCTCTTCTGGCGTCGCCCTCGACCCAGCGCCATCTGCAGGCGATCTGCGCGGCCGCCTGGTCGCGCCCGGGCCGTCCGTCCCCGCCCCCTTCCTCCGACGAGGGACCGTGATGCCCAAGAAGCCGAACTACAATTTCGAGCGCCGCGAGCGCGACCGCCTGAAGGCCGCCAAGACCGCGGCCAAGGCCGCCGCCAAGCTCGACCAGCGCCGCCAGCGCGACGCCGAGCTCGACGGCCCCGCGCCCGACGGGGCCGAGCCCGGCCCCGCCGCCAACCCTGCCGACGAAGACTGAAGGTCCCAGTGCCCCACGGCGTCGCCTACAACCACGAAACGGTCGCGCTCGACGGCGAAACCTTCGACGACTGCGAATTCCGCGACTGCCGGCTGACCTACGCCGGCGGCGAAGCCCCCACGTTCAACGGCTGCGCCTTCCACGGCTGCGACTGGCGCCTCGACGAGGCGGCGGGCCGGACCCTGGCGTTCCTCAAGCGCATCTGGCTGGCCGGCGACAAGCCGGCGGTGCAGGCGATGATCAAGGGCGTGACCGGGGCGAAGTGAGGGCGGGCGAAGCCTCGACTCCAGCTACTCTTTGCGCTCGACCTTAGCCCGCTCGAGAATGCTCGCCCTTCGGGGTGGCTGCCACCGTTACCATGGCCTAGCGGACCGCATCCGCCACCGGTGCCATCTCACCCTGCTAGAGCCAGAGAAGAAGTGCCGCTGCGGGAAGTGCGGCTAAGGCACGCGCGAGGGCATATCCGTAGTGAGAATGACGGCGCGGAACTGTGCCTGGAGGCTGCGGGGGCGAGTTTAGTCAGGATCGACCAACGCGAGGATTCGTTCGAGCAACGCCATCGCAGCTACCGCGTTGACGGCCTCATTCATCCATAGCGAAAATAAAATTGGGAATATTTGCGATTTTGATAGCCCAATCTCTCGCGCTATTTCTTCGTACCAATCATGGATGTTTGCGCCCTCTAAGCTATTCATAATTGCCCGGAGGTTTTTTGTGCCGGAAATTGCTTCGAATTCGTCGAGTTTACTTTGAAGTAGATCGCGAAAAATTTCCTCTATAGGTCGACCACCGGGCAGAAACGTGCTCGTCGTCACGACGTCCTCGGGGATATCTCCTTCGCGGTCTCCGTCATATATTCCGATGAACCGAATTGGGAGGTCAAAGCCCGCGGTTAGCCGAAGGGCTTTCGTGATTTCCCCCTCGCCGGACCTCACGTCTATTGCAACTTTTCGGGCAAGCGTTGGACTTAAGCGCTCGAGCGCCCCCCTGCAGAACGCCTTTGCAGCATGATCTTCAACAAAAGCCACGGCTTTGATTGGCGGATCAATTCCAACGCTTTTCAGCAGGAGGGGAGGAGGATCGTCACCGACGAATTCGAGACCTCCCTGGCCTCTAGAGAGAAATTGCAGAGAATTCTTTGGTAGAGATGAAATAATTGGCGCCGAGTGACTGCTAATTACTGTGCAAATCCGCTTCTGAACGCACTCCGACACAATAAAATCAATTACTGTCTGCTGACAGGCGTGGGAAAGAAACGCCTCTGGCTCCTCTATTAGGAGGATTGACTGTTCTTCGGCGCGCGAAAGTTTCCACCAGATATGAAGCGCAGAGATTTCGCCGGCGCCCATTGTCCTGCTATCGTAGCGGTCATCCCCATAGGTCACTTCAAAAAATGGAGCCTCGCCATCAAGCTCAACCTCATACAGAATTATAGATCTGTAGTCTCTCTTTAGTATGTAATTGATTTCAGCCAAATCTTCTGGCTTCAATTCTCGGCTTGCGTAGCCATTGGTGATGTCATCCGTTGCACTGAATCTGCAAAATTGAGCTTGGTGCCGAAGCGCATCAGAGGAACTGTTGATATACGTGACGGTTACGTCTGTCGTAGATAGAACCTGAATTTCATCTGATCGGAATTCGATCTCGGCCGCACTTTTTTGTTCGCCAACGGCGATCTCTGCAACTGCCCTGCCGGCAGCGAGCTTCCTGTCGTCCAATGCAATGGGTTGGGCCGCAGCCGGATCCAGCGTCGCCCAAAGAGCCCGTAATAGAGTGCTCTTTCCGACCCCGTTGGGGCCGGTGATAAGGGTCATGGGCGACGGGAATGCGACTTCAGCCGAGCCAAGGCAGGAAATGCCTTCAAAAGCAAAACGAACGAGTCGGGTTGACCATCGTTCTTCCTGTGTAATCAACCGTCGCCGCCAATCCAGTACGCGCGCCGCTCTCACAGGGTCGCGCTCCAGGCATTGACGTCGAGTGAAATTTCGAGCGCGTATTCAAAAGAAACATCATCCCTTTCTTCGAGTGTTTCTTCTATATATTGAAATATTCTTGGTTCAAGGTTCTGTGGAAGTGGACCTTGCTCGAGGAAAAAGTAAATATAATTTAGAGAAAAATCGCGAAACACCACGGAACTGACATCAGTTACACGCAAGCTGGCGCGATCGATAAAGACAGCAGCTGCGTCTTGGACGAAGTGGGATGTGAGTTCGCCCTGGGACGCATCGATAAACCTTTGCAAAAAGTTTGGATTAGGTGGCTGATCCTCTGGGAAGCGGCTGAGAAATAGGAGCCACGAAAAGACGCTTGCTTTATTGAATCGATACGCTTGTGCCGCTTCTCGGAGTTCGGAGAAATGTCCAATTGCCTTTGAGACCCGCTCAACGACGTGCGGTTGGAAGGATTCGCTTGTGCGAAAACGCTCTGAGATGCGAGATTCGGTACTCTTCACACCAAAGCTTCCAGCTTCTACAAAATATAGGATCCTCGCCAGGATATCGTCGTAGGCCAAGCGAACATTGGAAAAGCCGAGCGTATCGCGGTCATTTCCTTGGTCTTCAAAAACCTGAACCAAGCTCTTCAGCTGTTGTCGAGCTGGCCCGTATAGTGCGTTTCTTTGCTCTCCTGCGGTGAGAATTGTCGGCTGATTCAATCTATAAAATAGTTCACTGGGTTCCTCCGGCCGATAATCTGTAATCCGAAAACACCGTAGTGGATATTGTTCGACCTGCCGTCGCGTCGCGTCGTCGAGATTTCGGTAGAATTTGCCATGTAAAGACTGGACGGCGCTGTCTGCCGGCGTAATTCGACCGTCAATGGAAAATTTGTTGTGTATAAAGTCACGCAACGCGGCCAAGCGCTGTTGTCCATCTAGGACTTCCGCCCGGTTTCCAGCAATTTCGACCAAGTGGACTGGAGGGATCGACCAGCCACGCAGAACCGTGTCGATCAGGCGTTTCTTTTTTTTGGTGGCCCAGACCTCCTGGCGCTGAAAGTCGGGTTGGAGATCGATATCTCCGCGGTCGATTCGCTCAACCAATGTTCTGATGTCAGGTTCGGAAGGTATGAGTTTCATGCGGGGCCGGAGAGTGACAACCTGTGCCATGTCTTCGTTAGTCCGGCGCGCCAGTCAATCGGCCATTGGAATCCGGCGGCACCCAACCTTGACATCCCGCCCCCCGCATGCGCCCTTCCGCGCTCGCGAAAACGGGTCTCCTGACGCTTCAAAATGCACGCCTATCGCTCCCACACCTGCGGCGCGCTGCGCCTTTCCGACGCCGGCCAGACCGTGCGCCTGTCCGGCTGGATCCACCGCAAGCGCGACCACGGCGGCCTGCTGTTCATCGACCTGCGCGACCACTACGGCCTGACCCAGCTGGTGCTCGATCCCGACACCCCCGGCTTCGAGCTGGCCGAGCGGCTGCGCGCCGAGAGCGTGATCACGGTGGACGGCCAGGTGGTGGCGCGCACCGCCGAGGTGGTGAACCCCAACCTGCCGACCGGCGAGATCGAGGTGCGGGTGTCGGGCGTCGAGGTGCAGAGCGAGGCGGCCGAGCTGCCGCTGCCGGTGTTCGGCGAGCCGGACTATCCGGAGGACCTGCGGCTGAAGCACCGCTACCTCGACCTGCGGCGCGAGACCCTGCACAAGAACGTGGTGCTGCGCTCGAAGGTGATCGACAGCTTGCGCCGGCGGATGGTGGAGCAGGGCTTCACCGAGTACCAGACGCCGATCCTGACGGCCTCCTCGCCCGAAGGCGCGCGCGACTTCCTGGTGCCCTCGCGCCTGCATCCGTCGAAGTTCTATGCGCTGCCCCAGGCGCCGCAGCAGTTCAAGCAGCTCTTGATGGTGGCGGGCTTCGACCGCTACTTCCAGATCGCGCCGTGCTTCCGCGACGAGGACCTGCGGGCCGACCGCTCGCTGGAGTTCTACCAGCTCGACGTGGAGATGAGCTTCGTCACCCAGGACGACGTGTTCGCCGCCATCGAGCCGGTGCTGCACGGGGTGTTCAGCGAATATGCCGGCGGCAAGGCGGTGACGCCCTATCCGTTCGTGCGCATCCCCTACCGCGAGGCGATCGCCAAGTACGGCTCGGACAAGCCGGACCTGCGCAACCCGCTGGTGATGCAGGATGTCAGCGAGCGCTTCCGCGGCGGCGGCTTCGGCCTGTTCGCGCGGATTCTCGACGGCTCGGCCAAGAACGCGGTGTGGGGCATCCCGGCGCCGAAGGGCGGCTCCAGAGCCTTCTGCGACCGCATGAACAGCTGGGCGCAGGGCGAGGGCCAGCCGGGGCTCGGCTACATCTTCTGGAGCGAGGACCAGGGCGGCTGGGGCGGCCCGATCGCCAAGAACCTCGGGCCCGAGGGCACCGCGGCGGTGATGGGCCAGCTCGGGCTGGGGCAGGGCGACGCGGCCTTCTTCGTGGCCGGTGACCCGGCCGTCTTTTATAAGTTCGCTGGCAGCGCGCGCACCAAGGTCGGCCAGGACCTGGGGCTGATCGAGCAGGGCGAGTTCAAGTTCTGCTGGATCGTCGACTTCCCGATGTACGAGTGGAACGACGAGGAGAAGCGGGTCGACTTCTCGCACAACCCGTTCTCGATGCCGCAGGGCGGGCTGGAGGCGCTGGAGAGCAAGGACCCGCTCGACATCCTGGCCTACCAGTACGACATCGTGTGCAACGGCCACGAGCTGTGCTCGGGCGCGATCCGGAACCACCTGCCGCAGATCATGTACAAGGCCTTCGCCGTGGCCGGCTACGGGCCGGAGGTGGTGGAGACCGAGTTCGCCGGCATGCTCAACGCCTTCAAGTACGGCGCCCCGCCGCACGGCGGCCTCGCGCCCGGCATCGACCGCATCGTCATGCTGCTGGCCGGGCAGGAGGCCATCCGCGAGGTGATCGCCTTCCCGCTGGACCAGCAGGGCCGGGACCTGATGATGAACGCGCCGAGCGAGGTGCAGGAGCGGCAGCTCAAGGAGCTGCACGTGCGCCTGGCCCCGCCGATCAAGTAGGAACCTTAGCGACCTCTCCCGCTCGCGGGAGAGGGGGACCACTCGCCGAAGAGCGGGCGCGCCGCCGCGCAACCGTCAGGGCGACGGCCGCCGCAAAACCCCAAGGATGTGCTCCGCCGCCGCGCCCGGCTGCTTCAGGCTTTCGGCGCTCAGCCTCAACGTCCGGATCCCCAGCGCGTCGAAGTAGGCGTCCCGCCGGGTGTCGTGGCGCTCCTGTTCAGTCGACCAGTGGGTCTGTCCATCGATCTCCACCGCCAGCCGGGCCTCGGCGCAGTAGAAATCCAGGATGTAGGGCCCGACGGGGTGCTGGCGGCGGAACTTGAAGCCGCCGAGCTGGCGGTTCTTCACGCGGAGCCAGAGCCCCAGTTCCTGCGGCGTCAGGGGGCGGCGGAGGCGTTTGGCGCGATGGAGCGTGACGACCGGGTTGCGCATGGGCGTTCTCGAAGAGGAGAACGGAACGGGAACATTGATCGGTGAACTTCGCAAGGGATGGCGCCGTGGCGCGCCCTCTCCACCATCGGCTCTTCGGCCGATGGTCCCCCTCTCCCGCGAGCGGGAGAGGTCGTTGGGTGGGTCATCCTAGGCGCTGATGTTGGCCGCGCCGCAGGTGGTGCATTCGAGCTTGGCGCCGTGGCGCTCCATGGTCTGGCCGCCGCAGCTGGGGCAGATGTCGCTGGCGCGGGCGCCCTTGCGGCCGAACGGCAGGATCAGCAGGTTGTCGGGGGCGGCGCCGCGGGCGAAGCCCTTGGAGATGAACCTCGAGGCGTCGACCTCCTCCGCCTCGTCGGCCTCGACCTCGGGGGCGGCCTTGCCGGCGCCCAGGCCGTCGGCGTTGAACTCTGAGGGGTCGGCGTTGGCCAGGTCCTGGCGGCTGAGGTAGCTGACCGCCAGCTCGCGGAAGATGTAGTCGAGGATCGAGGTGGCCGAGCGGATCGAGTCGTTGCCGGTGACCTCGCCGGCCGGCTCGAAGCGGGTGTAGACGAAGGCGTCGACGAACTCGTCGAGCGGCACGCCGTACTGCAGGCCGATCGAGATGGCGATGGCGAAGTTGTTCATCAGGCTGCGGAAGGCGGCGCCTTCCTTGTGCATGTCGAGGAAGATCTCGCCGAGCTCGCCGTCGTCGTATTCGCCGGTGTGCAGGTAGACCTTGTGCCCGCCGACGGCGGCCTTCTGGATGTAGCCCTTGCGCCGGTCGGGCAGCTTGCGCCGGGTGCGCTGGCGCTCGACGATCTTCTCGACCACGCGCTCGGTGACCAGGGGCGGCGGCGCCGGGCGGCGGGGCGCGTCGTCCTCGGCGGCCGGCAGGTCGAGCGCGAGGCCGGCGGGGGCGGCGGCGCGGACCAGGCGCACGGCCTTGAGGCCGGCGCGGGCGGCGGCGGCCTGCAGGCGCGCGGCGGCGGCGGGCGTCTCGTCGAACGCCAGGGGCAGGGGGACCAGGCTCGGCGCCTCGACCACCGCTTCGAGCGCCGCGGTCATGGCCATCACGGCGGGCAGGCCGAGTTCCGGGCGGCTGGCGAAGACGGCCTGCTGCTCGGGCGTCAGGGCGTCCCAGCCGGTCAGCGTGCCGTGGCCCAGGGCGTGGGCCTCGGCCGCCGCGATCTCGGCGGGGGTGAAGCCGGCGAAGGCGAGGAGGTCGAAGGCCGGGTCGGCCAGGGCCTCGGCGGGCGCGCCCAGCACGTCCTGGGCGAAGCCGGCGCCGACCACGGCGGGGGCGAAGGCCGCGCGCAGGCTGCGCACCAGCGGCAGGGCCTGTTCGGCCAGGCCGATCTCGTGGTCGGTGAAGCCCTTGGCCGACAGGGACGCGTGGTTGACGGCGGGAGCCTCGGCCAGCTCGCCCTCGCCCAGCAGCCGGCGCTCGGCGGCGGCCGGATCGGCGCCCAGGACCACGAGGCCGGCGCGGGCGGCGGGGGCGAGGTGGGGCAGCAGCACGCCGTCGTCGGTCTCGGCCAGGGCGACCGGGCCGGTCCAGGGCTCGGGCCCGAGGCTGTAGCCGCCCAGGCGCAGGGACAGCTCGGGGTCGGCGTAGAGGCCGGTCACTTCGGCGTGGCGCAGGCCGTGGGCGCGGGCGGCCTTGAGCGCGGCGGCGAACGGCCTGGCCTTCAGCGGGGCCAGGCGGGCCTGCTGCTCGCCGGCGAACTCGGGATAGGGGCCGAGCGCCTTGGCCAGGTCGGCGGAGGCGGCGAGGGCGGCGTTGGTGACCAGGGCGAACAGGCCCTGGGCGGCCTTGCGGCCGGCGTCCGAGCCATAGGCCAGGCCCTGGCGGGCGAGGGCCTCGGGCACGCCGGCCAGGGTCAGGCCGATCGAGCGGAAGGCATGGCGGCGGGCGGCGGCGGCGGCGCCCTCCGCAAAGCCGGCGGACACCTCGATCTCCAGGGCCAGGGTCCACAGCCAGACGGCGCGGCCCATGGCCTCGAGGTCGAGCTGGTCGCCCGCCTCGAAGGCGGCCAGGCTGAGGGCGGCCCTGGGCGCGTCGAGCGCGCGCTGGGCGGCCTCGGCCTCGCGCCGGCCGAGCGCCAGCACCACGCCGCCGGTCTCCCAGGCGGCGAGGGCGGCGCGGTGGGCCTCGGGGCTGGCCGCTTCGACCAGGTCGCGGGGGGCCGACAGGACCAGCGGCGCCAGGCCGGGCGCGGCCGCGGGGAGCGCGTCGCTCCACACCGTCTCGCCGGCGCGGGCCAGGGCGATGGCGCTGAGGATCAGGGCGTCGGGGGCGCCGGCCTGCCGCGCGGCGCGGGCGGCCCGGCCGAGGGCGGGGTTGCGCAGCGGGTCGGCGCAGGCGGCGGCCTCGCCCTCGCAGCGGGCGACGGCGGAGATCACGCCCTGCAGGGCGCGGGCCACGGCCTCGGCCCCGGCGCGGGCGGCCTCGGCGGCGCGGGCGGCGGCCAGGCGCCGGTCGATGGCGCGGGCGAACTCGATGTCGCCGAGGTCGGTGACCGGCTCGGCGGGCGCGGCGCCGCCCGGGACGCTGTCCGGGCCGGCCAGGGGATTGACGCGGGCGCCGGCGGCGAGGGCCTGGGCGGGAGCGGCCTCGCCGGCGAGCAGGCTGGCCAGCAGGGAGTCGCGGAAAGCCAGCGCGCCCTCGGCGTCGAACAGCTTCAGGGCGAGGCCCCAGGCGGCGGTGCGGCGGGCGTAGCGGTCGGGGCCCGAGCCCAGGGCCGGGTCGAGCGGCGAGTCCGGGCGCAGGGCCTCGGGCAGGGAGCCAAAGGCCTCGGGGGCGGGATAGTCGGCGGGCAGGGCCTCGCCCCAGTCGAGCCAGGCCTCGATGCGCGCCGCTGTCCAGTCGCGCGGGGCGATGACCAGGTCCAGGCCGCCCGCCCGCTCGATGTGCCGTTGCTCCAGGCTCATCCCCATGCGCCCGCTCTCCTCGCTACGGGGCCAAGGCTAGGCCGGGTCGAACCGTGTCGCAACTATATGATGGTGTTAGGCGGGCTCCTATCCACAAGATGTTGCGTCCGCGCCGCCGCGAAACCGCGGCTGGACGCTGCAAGGCGCGGCCCCTATAGTCCGCCCGCGCGCTTCGTCGGAAGCGACGCTCTGCCTTGTCAGGAAAGCGGTTCGTTCACGTGCTGAAGAAGATCTTCACCTGGTGGAACGGCGCCACCATCGGCGCCCTGTTCACCATCGCCAAGACCAGCAAGTTCGTCGGCGAGGACGACTTCGGCAACAAGTACTACGAGGCCGTGACCAACAAGGACAGCTACGACGG
>Ga0310811_10001039_pt1 | contig 35768 bp, 47 predicted proteins | sample YCmetagenome_FD_207642 | JGI IMG/M metagenome (GOLD analysis project Ga0310811, IMG submission 207642) | Soil microbial communities from experimental microcosm in Duke University, North Carolina, United States - YC | ecosystem: Engineered > Artificial ecosystem > Soil microcosm > Unclassified ... | reverse complement strand
GAGATAGCCTGCAGAGACTTGAAATCAGAGCCGTCAGTCGTCGAAACAGCCTGCAGAGACATGTCATTGCAGCTTCCGCTCTATGAATGAAAATGGCGATGGATAAGAGGGCGAAGGGGAAGGAAATCAATTTACCTGCGGCGCTGGTTGCGTGAGAGCAAGTTCTTGAACCTGAATACGCAAGATGAGACCTATTTAACATGTAATTCAACCGGACATTACATTTGGCGCTAGCAGGATGAAGCAATGTCATAAAGCCAAGGCTGCATGCGCATGGCAACAAACAGGATGGTACCTAAGATCGGGCACGAACCCCTAAAATGAACAGATGCACAGTAATCCAGACAGAAAAAGAAATACACGCCGTTTAAAGATACATCGGAGAGTTGTTCAAAAGCAAATCATGCCTTCAATGCAAAGATAGCTTGAAGTCAGAGCAGGGGAGCAACGCAGTCCGAAAATCACATGATGCAATTGAATGTGGGCAGCTTCGCCATGGCAAGGGGTGAAATGGTCCCTTGCCATGACCAATTTTCCTCGCCAGGCAGCTTCGCCATGGCAAGGGGTGAAATGGTCCCTTGCCATGGCGAAGCTGCCGAGCGGGGAAGGTTCGTAAATGATTACATCAGCATTATTTATGGTTGATATCTTCAAATCATCTTCAACCCATTTGATTATGGCGAAGACGACTTCCAGAGGCATCCGTAGCCCAGAATCTCGAGCTGTTCGGCAGGTAACTTGTCTGGCCAGGCAAAATGTGCAGAGGGTCAAGGCTGCTGTAGAGCGTGGCATGCGTGCGTATTGATTTCGAGTCACTGCTGATGCTTGTGTCTTGCTGAACTTCAACCAAGACACGCACCACATCAATAAATTTTCTGCAACTTTCTTTCGGGCACAACCTAATGGCGCTGCCGTTCGAAAGGCCATGTCCATTGATCCTGAGCAACTAGCAAATATTCCAGCCACAGGCAAGGTGCAGGTGCCTCTCCGAGACCTCCCTGCCAGCGTCAAAGTCCCCGGGGGCCTTCCACCCCACTTAATTATTTGATTCGATCGACTCATAACTCCTGTGAATCAAAAGCGCCTCCGAAAGCGCTGGGACGATGTTCTGGCCAGTGGTGCAAAGCACCAACCCCGCAAATGTGATGCGAACCGTTCCAACAATAATACTGCCTTCCACTTCGGCATCTGGGAGACGACTAGCTCTGAGCCACATTTGACTGCTGAAACAACAAACCAGACCCCACAGGCTATCACTGCTATCGACGCCTTACTAAGGTTCATAGGTGACTTCATAGCTGGAAAGATTTGCAGTGTTTTTGAGACCCACGCACCGGAACAATGGGATATTATGCAAAAGTAAGTGTATCACCTGCCGAGTCTCAATGTAATAGTCTGCTGACTGGTCTGGTAGGGCATACGAGCGGGTTAAAAGGGTCCTCGCAACTGAATTACTGGCCCGCCCTAGTTTGGACTTTGGGGGAGCATTTTTTGCGGTGGCTGTTAAAGAAGGGGGATTTGGGCTGGTTCATATCGACTGGCATGACAACCATGCAATTTGGGCATTTGTATTTGCTGTGGGGGATTGGGAGGGTGGAGAGTTTTGCGCTCCTGAATTAGGGATTAAAATTCCTATTCGACCAGGTCAAGTTTTTGCCGTTCTCGCCCGGGTAGTGGCTCATTTTAGCGCTCCTGTAACCAAGGGTCGTAGAATTGTTTTCACTTGTTTTACTGACAGGCTTACGGTACTACACGCAAATCCTGCCTTTGTCACGGTGGTGGGGTAGATTGGGAAATCACACTCTCGGTGCACACAATCAAACCACCGGCTCGAAATATTGCATGATGTTGATTCACCAGTACATTCTTTAACTTTCATCATATTGTTCTAGCTAGTCTTTTAATTTGAACTGTTTCTTATTTTTCTTTTGGTGCAACTCATGAGTATCTGTTCTGCGTGCCGAGTCTCCCTGTGGAAGCCTGATTGACTCTGTGCATATATGCATTTTTTTTCTGGACCTCAATCTTTCTTGGTGGCTAACGTCTCATCCTTGTCATACCATGGGTCATCAAACACCTCCTACCCTTTGTAGACCGTAGCGATCTCAATACATACCTCTTCATACTCGTTATCACAGGTATCCCAATTAGTGTCGCTTATTGGACTGTAGCGAGCACCTACGGTCGTCGCAAAAATGTCAAAGTCCTCATGCCCGGTAAAGACCTCGAAGACTACATCACTATCAGCGACCCGGAACTCAAGGAAAAATACCACGGCAACTCGAAAATTCTAATGTATGTATTCCATGACGCGTACTTTGAGGACAGGATCGATTTCAATGCATCAAAACTAGGATCCGACCCTTGCACCTATAATACTCAGGGACGATCGCTGCAGCAAACACAGTAGTGTTTTCTCTCTATGTTTCGCGGTACGTCCTCCAGTAGAGCAATTTTGGTCATTCTTACTTATGTTCAAGGCACTGGAGTAGGACATGCTTGTCGCTCTTTCAAACTTGTCGACAGTCGCGACGTTCTTCTCAGCTGTGACAGCAATGACCTTACAATTCTCATACCAGTTGACAGATGGAGTGCTAGAAAAGTCTGCCAATGCGTTTTGGTTCTCCTCATTGGTTTTCAGTATAGCAGCCGCATTGAACAGTCTCCTTGGTCTCACCTGGAAGCAAGCTATGTAGTAAGTCTATCATTGTCCTGCCTGTTCCCGTGTCTAATGACATCGCCTACTCAGATTGTATTGGGTACATCACTGATTGAACAGTCCGAACTTCGTATGTGTTTTGTGATCATTTCAATCACACCTCTAATCGCTCAAACGGCTGATAGAACCTTTACCCAGGAAGTTTCGCGACTAAACACCCTTTGCGCCTCACCTCAAATCCTCACTCTACACCATCTTCTCCATCCTCTTTGCCGTCCCCGGGCCGCACTCCACTCACCTCGTTGGCCGACTCTGAAGCTCCATAAGAAGGGCCAGCACACAGCCAAAACCAATCCTTCACGACGGGGCTTGCGATGCTTCTCTACAATGTATGCTACCTCGCTCAAGGTGTCGATATTCTGATGTCTCAGGCAGGTGGTGCATTGAGTAATTTGTGGGCTGTATGTTGTAGCGGAGAACTTGGGCAGTGAGTTACTGGCAATTTATTCTCACTTCTTCATCATCATTCATTCGCTCTGTCAACCAACATGGACGTTCTCTGATTGACATTGTGATTACCTACAGTCGTTCACAACTCTACTACCCCGCTCCTCTTGCCTTCAACCCCTGCATCGTTCACGCTTGACTTTGCCCAGGTCCTTCAAGCCACTGCCGCTAGTCCTGCTCGAGCAGCATGATTACGGCCGGGACGTTCAGCGCAAGAACCTGGCATCGGCAGAATGAGGAGTGAACGTATTGTGGAGGAGGAAGATGGCTGGGATGTAGTAGAGCTTGGTGGAGAAGATGGCTGGGCTGGGAGAGACAGTGGATGATTAGATGGGGGTGACTGTAGATGATTTGGACGGTTTGGTAGCGCAAGAGAACACTGGATTTGCACTAATTTTGGCGAGTACACTTGTATATACACAATGGGCATTGGCCTGTATTTTATCCTGCTAGCTCATGCATCTACTTAGATTCTAGAAGCATGTGCTGGTATGCATGTATTTCGTACTCATCATGCATCTCCAGACACGTTTCATCTTGACTGCTGAAGTATTGACGCAGGGAGCCCGAAAAATGATCAGTGCGTCCCCTTCAAGGCAGCAATCATAGATTAGTAGCAGCATTGCATTGAATACGAGAGTCAATGATAAGTACGCTCGTTTTCTCATGGCGGACTTTTGAGGTTACCATCATGAGCCACGTCGAGAGTTAGTACTAAGAACTCAAGAGGCTTGTCCGTGAAGAAGTATAGTAACGAGCACTTATTTCCCGCTGTTCCAACGCTCGACAACTCCAGGAAGCCGTCGGAAGTGCACTGCATAGAATGTGCACAGAGCGGTTGAGGGTAGAATAGCCAGCTTCCTTTGAGAATAACTCCCATATATAATCATATAGGTCCATGTTGCCCGCAACATCTACGCCTGCGGATGACTTTTCCAGCCATTCCTCGATGAACTCGCCTTCCAATGATATACTTGAATTCCACTTGTGCCACGCACCGCCCGGAAAGCATGGGTTTGAAGCGACAAAACATGTCTCGACCCCATGTCCATTGCGAGGAGCTGGTATGGACCGAGGAGACAAGCCAATTCTCGATTGTAACTGCCAGACGCTCGTCTTTGAGATCGGGTCGACGGCATGCAGAGGATTGGGATGCACCAGGTTCATAAAACAGATCGGAGGGGATATCAGTGATGTGCAGAAACCGACCGTCCATCTATGCGTGGGAGGAGAGAATGGTGAGTGAAAAAGGTGAGTCGGAAATACGATAAGTGATGGAAGTTAATGCACTTTGCACAAGATTCACCCCCTCGTCCTGCTCCGATCCAAGGCATACCAACATCGAGTCTTCTGCAAGTCCACAAAACTTCAAAGGGAGTGTGATGCATAGGTAGAAAGTAAGAAGTCCCAGAAAGTGGATGGTATAAGTTATCACGGTGTTGATGTGATCCGGTGGGTATCCTATGATACGTCCTATATAGTCAAATTCTTGGCGTAGTAAGCAATTTTAACGTACGTCTAACATCTCCCAGTACTGGAAGACTGGTCCACCAATAGTCCACTCTCCCCTTGCACCTGGCCGTCCGCCGGATTCAACAACATGAAAGACCTCCACGAGCTCTTGTACAAGGCCCAAACATGCTTTAGCAATAGCACAGAGAGTTGCGATTGGGGCGGAAGGAGGCATGCAGCATTAAGTGTGCGTCTGCGCTGAGCAAGGGTCTCTCGTAGGGTACAAAGGCGGTCAGGCTCCAGAGAGATTAGAACAGTACAGATGAGCAAGGGAAAGACGCGTACTGCTCTCGCAGTCTCTTCTCACTTTGGCATGATCATCTGCAAATTGATTGAGGCTGTGGTCGGCTCGTGCAATCTTTGCACGAAGGAGACGACCAGATTCGATAGATCTGAATGCTCGAGATGCACGAGCAATATGCTCATCTTTGTCCAAAGAAGAATGGTGAGTTTGAAGGCGGAAATCTGGTAGACTGTATGTCAGGCAAGGTCAGCATGGGCTGCGTGTCATGACAGGTGTTTTGCGTACCGGTTTTTGAGACAGTTTGCGCAAAAGTACTGACGTTGTCTCAGCTCACAGTTGTAACACACTATCGCATCTTCAGAAGCTTCAAGAAGGACCCTGTAACAGTGTTGAGCCTGAAGCTTTGAAGTGGCGAGCAGCTGCAAAGTGCTAGATGACATAAGTTATTTTCAACGGGTCACCGCAGTCAGCCAAATGAAACCTGTTTAGGAACATACTGTTCACCTTTGCTCACCTGAATACACAATCCTATCACTATCACTAGTGATGAGTTTGACACTATACCTGCTACCAGCAGCTCAAAAGTATCTTCTAGCAAGCAGAAGGCAATTTATCTTCTCGCTGATGTTGAAGTCACGCCCAGGCCACCCAAATCTGCACCTGCTACACCTCCAAAAAATCCCTTGCCCACTGCCGAAGATAACGCAGATGACCTCGACGGGTTCCATTCACTCTTGTCATTGGCAGCCTTTTCGTAGATCGTGGGCCCCAACAGCCTGAGTTCCGGTAAATCGAACGCAATTGACACACTTCTTGTCGCATTTGGTCACCGAGCATCGAAGATGCGTCAGGGCGAGCTCTCAGAGCTCATCGACATCCACAACTCTGCACGACATCCCAACTTGGATGAGTGCAGCGTCGAAGTTTATTTTCGCAAGATTATAGACCCTGTACATTTCTTCGCTCATTAAATAGAACTGAACTAATTCACTCGACCTCTCAGCCTGGACCTGACGCACACGATGTTGTCCCGAACTTCTCACTCATGGTCGCTCGCACAGTGACCAAATCGAGCTCAACTCAACGTCGTCCACCTACATCGAGGTCCAGACGCTTCTCCAGGGGTGTGGGATCTCGCAGTCTGCCTCGATCAAACTCGCAGAGCTCTATCAAGATCAAAAGTAAGTCTTGCCACGTCTGTTGTTGCAACCAAGCACTTATTCCAGACAGAGATGGTAGTGGCTTAGAAGTCATTGCACTCTCGAGATCATTCATATCTTCAATAGCCAAGGCAAAGACCGCCACGCTGAGTGAGCGCCCCCCTGTTCTCGACTTGCCATACTTGATTAATGTCCACCATGTAGTCTGCATGCTTCTTAATCGCTTCAACTCCATCTCTAACAGCCGACAAACGTCTTAACCAACAACATCGAGCGGTCAAAGCGCATATTCCTCAAAAAAAAAAAACCCCTAGAAATTGATCTCGTTTCCCTGTAAGAACACTTCTGCTTCTTATGACGATGCTCATTATCGTTACATGCAATACGAAGGACTGCAGTATGAGCTAGTCTTGACGCGTATCGATGCACTCTTGACAGAGTTAACAAGCTAGATGACAAGATGATTCTTACCGAAGTACACCTGCTCAAGAGCCGCGTCTACCCCGGCATTGGAAACCTCTCAAAGGCCAAGGTTGTTTCTTTGGGCGCTGTCCTAGTATATTCATTCCTTACGTCTGTCAAATGGATAGGCCGCCCTCGGTTCCAGTTGCCAAGTTCTCTTTAACAACCAATCTAGGGTTAGGGTTGGCTGATCCTTATAAGGAGATCCGTCGAGATCGTAACCTAACCCCACCCCAAAGTAAGTAATCCTTTCTGCTCGCTGAGCATAATATAAATATAAATATACGGAGTCTCGCAACAATGTCCAACATGTCATGTCCAATGTCCATTTCCGAGAAGGCGTCCCATCTGTCTTTACCGTCCATAATAAATAATAATGCACATGACATCCCACATGAGGACTGTCGTTGTCCTGGGTGGTTCTTAGGGAGGTTTGTGCAACACGAGTATTCATTTTCACTGACCCACCTCCACTCATCATCTAGGCTCCAGAGTTGCTCAAGTTCTAGCAGAGGGTCTGCCACAGGGTTGGAGAGTTGTTTTGGTGGATAGAAATTCTCGTGTTTTGTTTCCGATCCAGTGATTACGGACGATTGACCCTCAGACATATGAATCGTGAGCTTCGTTGCTTATGAACTTGGAAGAAAATTCATTTTTTGTTTCAGATATTTATAATTTTACATGATTCTCGCTGGTCATGAACATAAAGCATGTACGTGCACTAAATCCGCATGTTCCGCTTGCACGGTCACTGACTTTTCTGCTATAGTCATTCCTTACAATCACATTCCTTCCAGTTATCTTTCTACCCCCATAGACATGCAACGGATCATTCTCTCTCCGAATCTACTGGATCGCACATTCCAGCAATTATCCTTAGACTTTTATTATGCTATATATGCTCTAGGCTCTCATTTGCCGTCATCAATAGACCTTTGGAGGCACCAAAAAGAAGGCGGAGCGAGGTCGACTTTGGAATCACCAGAAATACCAACATATGGAGGAACTAAGCCAGTGGGTATCTCATCCCTCCGAGAACGCCAGAGATGCGTTGAGTCTGCCACATCCATGTTGGTCGTAGGGGCGGTGTGCTTGGTATTCGTAAGTCATGTCATTGTAACGCCCAATGACGCATCTAATGTCTATTTAATGAGTAGAAATTTGACCGCATGATGCATGCAGAAGGCGTGTTTTACATGTTGTTCATCACGTGATTTCAATTAAGCTACAATGCAGCCCTTCAGGGTTTGCAGGAGTTGAATGTTCAAGTTATTCTTTCTTGGAGAGCGACTTGATTTTGAGTCTCTCCAAGACACATCCTATCCTTTGACCTTCAATTTCGACAATTTGGAGCTCCGAGGCAATCCGGATGTTTTTGGTCATGTTGTGCGGCCTCCTCTTACCGAAATGGAGCCACGTAAACCAGATGGAGATGCTGTGCTACCCTTCCCTCCTGAAATCGATCCGGCTTCCATGCCAACGCCATTAGATGCTGACGAGGAAGAGCTCCTCAACAAATATCTTGCTAGCCGACTTTCAGGTCTCTATTGCTTCACTCCAGAATGCATCACCCGATGACACAAATATTGGGATGCATTCAGACACTAATGACTGACTCCGCAATCCTCCTCGATGCATTCTTTCACTTGATGACAACCCTATCTCGAAAGCTGCTGTAAAGCTCTACCTTGAGCTTGACCTTCTCTCATGTTGTGTCATGGGGCCCACAAGGCGACTGCTTCGTTGTAAAGGTTCATATTCTCTTCCAATCATCAGTACTTTCACTGATATTCTGTTCACTCTTCCCTCAGGACATGAATGAATTTACAAAATCTATCCTCCCACGCATGTTCAAGCATTCAAATTTTGCTTCCTTCGTAAGACAACTCAACAAATATGATTTTCATAAAGTGAGTCCAGTTTACTCCGGATCTCAAAATTCTTCCTTTCCCCCTTACACCGTTCCTTTTATTTTTATTCCCCTTCCCACTACACCTCGAGTTCTCCATCCCCCATCACGTGACTTCTTACATACCCTCGATCTTCAGTTCGATCCGAGACTTCTACGTCTATCTCAGATGCTTGTTGACGAAGTTTGATGATTTTTTGGTGCATTGCCACCGCTGAGATATACTCCTTTCCATACAGCGTCAAACGCTTTACATTCCTTCAGGCCGTACTTACTACCTCCTTACCTATCTTACCTCCTCTACTGTATTCCGTTCCACCGTCATCCAATATACTAATCTTTCCGCATCAGGTCAAAACATCCGATGACGCCCAATTCGGCGAACACAGCTGGACATTCCGACACCCCGATTTTCATGCCGACCGGCGTGATGCCCTCGAAAACATAAAGCGCAAAGTCCCCGCAGCACGTAAATCCTTCCCTTCCTCCTCTAACGGAGGTCACAATGGCGACAAAGGAGCAAGCTCCAGCAGCTACGTCCCAGGTGAAACTAGCACCACTGAACTAGCAGCTGTGCAATCCTACATCGGCGTCCTGCAAAACTCGTACCAATTGCTGTTCTCGTCGCATGATACGCTTTTATCATCCCATGAGACGCTACGAGGACAGACAGATTCTTTACTGGCGTCGCACTCGTCTTTACAGGCTCAGAATGATAATCTATTCGCTACAAATGGGACTTTGAGGAATCAAGTCGTGAGAGCTGAAGAGCAGATTAGGGTGTTGGGGCGTCAGTACGGGGACGTGCTTGTTGAGACGGTCAATTTTCAAAAAGGATGGCACAGCAAGATGCCTTGATGCAGGGGTGGATACAGTTTTTTTTAGGGGAGGGAGGTGAGTGTCGTTTGTTGCTTTATTTGTTTTTATTATGTCCCGTTTCTGATCCTCGTTGGTTTTCCTTCTTTTCTGTGTACTTTCGAAATATGCCCCCCGTGGAGATAAAACATTTGTTTGCAATGTGCTAGTCGTGGTCTAGACATTGATGACAGGGCCTTGATGCCTAGTTGATGGGTCTACAACGTTTGTCTACTAGGACACGGGTGCATTTTGAGCTGGTGACGACTATACCTGGGCCTGTCCCTCTTCCTCTTCTTGTGTACTTGTGTTCTCGGTGATTTCCTCGTTAATACGTATTGCCCTCACTAGGTAAATCAAAAGACCCTTCAGAATGCTACCTCCCAAATCGGCGCCGGGTATTCTACCGTCGCTTCAGTGCCCATCGTTCCAGCATCGGTGCCTCAACCTACCATATTTCAACCACCACCTCAAACTCCCGTCCACAGTATGTCTCAAACCTCAATAACACCTCTCGCACCTAGTATGACGCCCAGCACACATCCACCACCTGCCCTACTAGCATCCCACTCACAGCAATCCTTGGGCCAACCACAACCATCGCCCTTCCTCACATCTCCTGCAAATTTAAATTCGTTCTGCATACCTTCCTCAGACGCACGCAAACCCATGTCAATGTCCCAACTGCCCCAATCAGCCTCCCTCCGCAACCCATACTCTCTCCCCCTCCCCATCCCCATCAATTCATTCCAGCTCAAGAGCAATTTGTTCCTGCTCAGGAACTCGGTCTATCTATATGAGTTGTTAGCTTTTCCTCCTATAAATTCCATTGTAGGGGATTATAGCTAATGACTCAGATATATATATATAGTCATTAGGGATATCATGGAGTTTCTCAGTATTGCTTGTTTTACTATGCGCGAGAAGGTTGGGGAGGGCGTGTGGAGGGAGACACGTAATATCAAGCAGGATGGGTATGTGAAACGGCTTTGATGCGAGTGGTTTAAATATTGGGACACAGAGCACATCCCGAGTCTCTGGTTCTACACTCTGGCGCAGACTGTTCGCAGTATTACTCTAGATTCATTGCTTTGTCTACCAGATACTGGTCCGAATATGATTATGAATTTAAAATCATAGTTCCGACACTATCAACCAGAGGAAGATTCACAACATGATATCAATGTACTAGGGTCCGCTTCTGACCATTATCCCCACATATATTTCCAGCAGCTACACAACAGAGCGGGAATGCAAAGAAAGTTGCGAGGAAGCTATAATAAGGAAAGTACTCAAGTCCATTCCTGACCATCACCTCTAATTACATATTTCCAGAAGCTTCATAGCACAGCGGGAATGCAAAAAAGGTGCGGAGACAGAAGCAGGCACGAAGGTGGGTAACAATTCAATAGACAAACCACATGCTATGATATGCAGGGGAGCCTTTTCATAGCAGGACAATGTCCTATACCATGTTTGATTACCAAAAGTGATCCAAATTGACTTATATTTCTTAATATACTCACCTATTTTTGCCCACTTTCGAGGTGATCCATGTCATCTCGGCATGGACAGTCTGCTGCAGCGAATGCTTCAAGTTGCCGGTCCACCTCACGACTGAGATCCCGGGTCGCATAGGTACGTCTTTCCGAACCTCTCAGGTTCAGGACCAGGCGCTGACCAGCTACTGAAAGTAATGGAATCGCAAACCTACATGCCAAAAAAAAGATCGAATGCCGAGGTTATATACGAGCAACACAATAACTGACGCACGCTTTAGCAATGAAACATTTTGGACTCTGTGAGTTGTTTCGTGTTAGCAAGGTGTGCAATAGTTCGTTATGGATAAGGAAGACCGACGTTCGCGTATACAGTCCTAACATCATAAGTAAATGAAACGAGTTGAGAGTTATGTGAGTCTCACCAAGAAACAGTGCTTATGGCATTACTCGACATACTCGCCTTTTCTTTTCTTCAGTAATGTGATAATTTGTGCATGTTTTCCTTACTCACAATGAAAAATATGATTGCTATGTAATCATATTTAGTTGCAGATGAAAGTCTCCAGAGAGAATGCTCACCGTCTCGACCGAGTATATGGAGGAGATCAGAAGGGTAGAGAGACTGAAATTCCCTAGAGTAGATCCGGAGACATCGCATTGTCAAGACAAAAAGTACTGTATCTAGAATGAAGCTTGATGGTCTTCAGCATGCATGATGAACACGGAAGCAGAATATCCTCACCCTCCGCAACAGATCAACCACTAGCATTGTAATACCGTCAATAAGATGTTCATTGGATATATGGCCGTCAACCAACTATATAATCTTTGAAGTAACGAAATATTAGGAGGCAGAAGGGACAAAATAACAACCACATACTCGGTGCTGTCCCGATGCAAATATTGGTCACGTCGAGATGCATAAATTGAACTACCAAAGAGCGATCATTTTGCGAAAGACAGAATGAAAAGGCGGCGAAGCGGCCTACAGTGACTGGTGGTTGCACCATACATTGCTGTGCCCATTAGTACAAGGATGTAGGAGATATAACTCCACATGATGATGCTTGCCACGCGCTTATGGGTTCCCCAGATAGCCCACGTACGCATGAGAACAATTACTGAGTAAAAACCTTCAATGATGGAGCTGTTGTCAACAAGACGACGCACTATGAATCGACTCTGCAGATAGACCCATGCAACAAGAGGTGAACAATTCGAAACACTGGCAGAACTAGCATGTTCGACACGTCACTCAATGAGTGTCTTAGTGTTTATTCATGAAACTGCGACATACCACTTGAGAATTATGCGAGAGGAGACCGGCCTCTTCCAACCGGATGAATGTCTGCACAATGAGGTTTCCATACCGATTGATAAGGAACATTACTTTCACGACTGTCCAGGGACGGTTCCAGATGTAACAAACCTGTAACCAAGGGTGTGTTTTCAATATCATGCATATCAGCCAACAAACTCACTTCATCTTCAAGAGTTAGAAGATAGTCGTAGACAAGCAACATGTGGCCAGCCGTACAGAATATTCTAGGTTATGAGGTAAGAAGATAGGAATGTTGCATAATAGGTGGACTTACTGCCGCACCCAGAGGTCTTGCATAAATTCGAGAGATGGAGCCATAGGTGGATGAGCACCGGTCAGCATCCCAGCAGGACAAATTTAACGACCACGGATTGGTAATGTCAATAGCTCGTGCACAAATAAAAGAGGTGTGCTTTTATAGGGTGACACGGACGCCAGCATTCTGCCTTGACTGACAGTGAAAATAACGTAACATAGATATGATTGAATAGCAGAACCTAAGGTGGGCCCTGAAATTCCAGTCACCGCAATGGTCACTGTCGCCAGGGATGCGTGAGGGTCGCCCTGAAGATGTATAGACAGGCTATACAAGCTAGACCGGGCCATCCGTCTGAGGTGTCTGTTGTGGGGTATCAATGGTCATTGTTGCCAGGGATGCGTGAGGGTCACCCTGAAGATGTATAGACAGACTATACAAGCTAGACTGGGCCATCCGTCTGAGGTATCTGTTGTGGGGTATCAATGTTCGAATTGCCTATTAAACAAATAAATATTTATTAGTGCTGTGTACTATAAAGATATATTTGCGCCTCCGGTGCTTGAGGCGGTAGGTTTGAACAGCATCCTTGGATGTCATATGACCGAGGCACAAGTGCATTACCAATTCTTGGAGTGAACGGACGTCATAGGTTTGGATGATATTGATGGCTGACTCAAATATATTGTGATGAGGAGTCGACGCAGAGCTGTATTGGAACAAGGACCCGAAATAAGCGGAGCATTATTTTCTTGATAGTGGTCAATTGAACGCGACATGTCAAAATTTAAAAAGACTGCGCACATATGCACATCGTCGCCTGCAATCAAAAATGTACTGGTCATATGTCATAGGAGTGCTCAAATAGTATGTACTTATCTTATGAAAACCCATCTCAACTGATTCTGCCCCATTTAGGCACGGATGGCTTTCACCGGGATCATATCATACCGAACTCGGACTCGGGTATCGGTCACACCCATGTATAATCCAATAACTTCACCACAAATGCGGATGCGGACGTCTCCAGCTATTCGTTTTATTCCTTAACCTATACTTGGTATAATGACAGCCTGCAGGGTGCAATATCTGAACAGGTTTAGTTGTTTGTTGCGGTATATCTATGAAGAATTCTCTCTACTAAACTCACCCTCACCAGTCATCTTGTACAGTCCAAGTCTCGCTCCACGAACGACACCGAATAGGCTACCGGATAAAATATCACGCCATGGAATTTACAGATGACATATCAGACATTGGAATATGCACAAGGGCGCCAGAGCAGTGTGCGTTTCTGTTCATCTGCCAGAGATGGAGGTGCATGCGCGTGGCGAGGATCGTAAAGATCATGACCTGAAAACTGCACATGGGTGTAAGTTTGGGTATTGTTGGTAAGAATACGCAGCAGTATGTGGAAGTGCATACTCATAAAACAGGTTTTGGTAGGCGTACTGGGGCGCGGAACATCAACGGCTCGATTATAAAAAGTATTTATGAGATTCATGCACCTGAAGGAGCAGCGATGTGAATACATTCACCAATGAGAATACTTCAGGGAAGAGAAATGATCATGAATGAGTCCGAAAAAACGGTGCATGCGAGTGTAAACTCACAAAAACCACATGTATAATAGAATATGCTATGTTTTACCAGGACAACGTACAGACGGCTTGAGTTGATCCGCCAGCTCTGTATGGCGCGTATGAACGTGAGGATCACGAGTCATGGGGAGATGTCAGCATGCGTTACACACATAATGTACGCTCCCGGTTACCCACCCAGTTGAAACACGGGAAGCAGAAGAAATTGTATGAAGAGTTGGAAACTGGTTGAACTAGTACTGTTGTAGCACCCTGTGATGCCCGGGATCGCACTAGTCACATCTGTGAAAATGAACAGAAATTTTCAGTAGTCGCGGAACGCCAGAGGGAAGGTGGAAACAAGTACCTGCCGTGGGGACTGAAGCGGTGAAGTCGATGATGAGGGATGCTACGACAAAAGCCTGGCTGATGCATTTACCGCTAGTCATGGTGTGGTGAGTGGATTGGGAACTCACGAAAAGAATGGACAGCATGGCTGCGAGCAAGTTTCTATTCTTGTTCCAGAGTGCGTATATTCTGAGGATGAAGAAACCTGGATGAATCGGATCAGAAACACATTTTTACGGGGGGATGAGATGCATCAGAATATGTATGGTGCCGGCCTGATTGGTTGGCAAGCTGGAATGGCCTTGATTGCTGACGGCGAGTCATGGAGTTGGAAGCTGCTGGTGGTCGACTATTAACTCCAGCAGGTATCGACCCAAATGGAATGGCATTTGGAGTCACTCCCACGCGCCGGGGTGGGTGAGTACGGTAAGATGCTACCCGTCGGTCATTTGTTGACCCCACTACAGGATCTTGTGGTGGAGCCCAAGCATCAACTGCAGCTTCATGGGACGCAGCAGCAGGCTGCTGCTCTGAGCCAGCAACAGCCTGAACAGGTGCTCTTGAGGGTTGCATTAGATGAAGTACTGCACATAGGAAATGTAGACACACTGGATACTTGGTACGCACAAGTTGGTATGAGCCAGCCATCCCTTCCCGCAGACGCAGAAGCTATGCACAGTAATTGTGCCTTGATTCTGAGCATAAACATGAGGAATTGGTTTGGAATTCGGAAAAACCAAGAAACTCACTTGTGACTGGAACATCAGGCAATTGGAGGCGACACAACCACCTTTAGGAGGGAGATTAGTCGGTAATGCCTGGGTGATGCGATGATCTGAATATGCATGCAAGCAAAAACATGTCGAACTCGGTGAATCATTCTACGACAAATTAAATGAGTCATAAACATGCGGTCAATTTTTGATTGAAGGTGACTTACCATGGGCGTGAACTCGTGAACTCAGCACAAGAGTCTGGGCATGAAATGCATGCAAATCGAGGTGTACGCTGAGAAGCCATTATATCAGTACTTGAGAATTAATGGAGGGGGGGGGGGGTGCAGATTAAGATGAAGCAGAAAATTAGCAATAGAGAGATATTATGCAGAGAAGATGAAGGGGAAAAAAATGGGCGTCCAACATCTCCAGCATCATGATAACATATAATAATATACGATACCGGAAGTCCATAGTGTCTCCTATGTCAGTTCCACCTGCCATATTTGGATCCACCGCATGGGTGTTGCTCAGGAGTCAGGAAGCACTGGCTTTCGTTCTGATCCGATGTTAAGAGCAGATAAGGCATCGAATAAAAGAGATAAATTTTTGGTGGTGATAACGGCTTGTATCACTCATTTCTGAGGCATTTTGTCAACAATTTTGACTGGGCTACATTCAGACGCCAAGATACAGATACTGAATAAGTAGCACAAAATAGGCGCATGATCGACAAGACAAGCTCCCGGACACATCTCAAGCTCAAAGTGAGCAAGGACGGACAACCTCGGGATCAGTGTAGGCAGTTGGTATAAACTTCCCATAAGACATCTGAAGAATGACGGATGCTGAATACCTTCAAGTCGAGGTAGCATATCTATGCAAGGATCACAAATAGACTTGGTAAGAACATACCGTGCTGCATACTTCTGGTGGTTCTTAGGGTCATCCAGGATGTCTAATATAAACTTCCTTGCATTATCGTGCTGCATATCTTCGATCTACCAGGGATCTACCTTCTGCCTCCATGATGGAGGTGATTGCCTGGTGGATAAGTCAATATTTAAGTAAACCTGAGTATAGACAGATTTCACCTTGACGCTTCCGATGACAATGATTACTTGACTGCCTTGTCGGAACAATACCACAGGCCCATACTCCCAAACTAGATCGGTCAGTGCATGAGCAATACTGAGTGGGTGGTCTACATCAGTTTCGCATATCAAAGACGACATTTCCAAGACCCACTTGACAGAAGGCAAAGCATTGCTCCAGAACCAGCGGGCAGGAGGTCCAGGTGGAAACGGAATAGTATTTTTGCCATTCGCTAATGAGAATTTTTTGCACAGCACGGCGAGCACCGCCACAGATGCAACAACACCACTAGCATAGTCGGCTGTTAAGAGGCTCCTAGAATCATGACGTTAAGTGGGCTGGAATATAACTAGAGTGGAAATTCAATACGTCTTATAACAGTTGTCTGTTAGCTGACCCAAAGATGTACGAAGTGCAACGTAACGATGATAAGAAGGATAATCGAGGGAAAATGATGCGAGTAGAATCGCTATTATAGTTAAGATCCAGTATAAAATGGTCCAAGTGCCACGGCGTTTCAGTAAGGATAAATGGGAGCTGGTCTGTGGAAACAGCGGAGTACATCTTGAAGCTGTGCGATATCATCCTCTATAAGTGTCTTGCGTCGGACTATATAGCAGAAGCCGTGGAAGACACTAAACGTGATGCAGCATAGGTAAGCGTGGAGGCTCACATTAGTACAGGAGCTGCGAAGATGTTGGGGAGAACTTGTCATAGTGTGAATAGTACTTGACCCAGCCTGACTGAAGCTTGACATGGTGTGGTTGGGGCACAATAATAATAGTGGCGAAAGTGTACCGCGTTGAAATGAGCATGAGCGTGAGTGAACTGTAGGATTGAGACAATTAGTTAAATAACAAGAGTAAAAAAAGAACATACTAGAAACAACTCAGATTTGAGTTGTGCATCCTCTAGCTAGGAGCAGAGGCCAGACAAAGATATTTCGGAAATTACACATGAGATGGGTGAATACGAGCTCCACCTATTTACACCATTCGCTACTTCGCCGGTTCAGGGTTCAAAGCAACTTTGGACACCCTGGCCAGGTCTGCATTTACACTGGGGTCAGTTCAGGGTTCGAAGCAACTTCGGACGCCCTGACTAGCCCAGGTAAAGTCGAATAAAATAATTGAGTGTTCCCAGGGTGCCCTTTAGTGCCCAGGGACCTAAGTGGCACAAGTTAACAGCGGATGGTCACGGATCAACGCCTGAGCAATCGAAAGTGTCCCACTGGGGGGAGCCGCGCATGGTGCTTGTATCGGCCTCTGGAATGGGCGGGCACCCAATGGTACTAACTAAGGAACAAAAACAGAGAAGTTCGAAAGTTTGGTTTCAAGCATCACGTGGGCCATGCGAAATTGACGTGGTCGTGACCTTATGTGACGCGGCACTGTCACAAATTCTATGGTGGAGATCATGCTCAAATACGATGCTTACTATTGCTTGTTGCGCTAAAATTCAAGATGAGTCTGCGAAAATACAAAACTAAAACTACTGGTGCAGTGTGCGATAAAGTTTCGCAGACTCAAACTGTGCTACCACTGGTTACTGATAGAGGTACGTTTAGTGAAGACTAAATGCGAGGAACATCGACAGGAATTTCTTCAGTTGGGGGTGGGGTTTTTGGCTGTGGTCTGCTTCGGCTTTTGCCGGGCAGTGCAGACAAAGATATCCGCCGGGTCGACGAGAAAAAGGGTGAGGAAATCGTCTAGAGCAAGCGAAAAGCGCACAAGCAAAGGCGCGGAGAGAAAATTTCGTCTGAAGCAAGCAAAAGACGATATCGAATGCGCGCGAGAAGAAGGGCGCGTAATAATCGACCTGGGGAAAAGGCACAGCCAGAAAACCTCGAGTGTGAAGCAGAGGTATTTGGGAAGTTTTCTGAAGCACGACACAACCCAAAAACACTGCTAAAACACCTAGGGGAAGTGGTGGGTGGGTAAGAGATCTAAGCGAGCAAACGCGAGATGAAGACGAGATGGAAGACGCGTGTAAAACGCCGTCTTACGATACGCGTTTGTTCGCTTAGTAAGCACTTGTTTGAGCGAAACGTTCACAGGCTCACGTAGAGCTCAAACGGCACGCATCTTATGTCGCTCGAAATGAATTCCAAACACTTTGAATCATCAACATATGAATATCTATCTGCGTACAGGCCCTAGAGTGCTGCATCTCGTCTTCAGGAATATTACTCATTATCCATCAATTGGGTTCGGCATAATCACTGCATGAATGCCTTCATTTCATCTACTTGTCTACCATATGTAAGGAAATGGTCGGACGCAATGCACACGACTCCCATGTGCGAACCCCACCCGCCTGCAGAGCGAACGCCCGCACATGTAACTTAAACGTTAATGTTAGAAGAACTCTCGAGTGTGTGCGGCACTTGAGTTGGCACTCAGTGAGCCTATATGAGTTTGGACGCTCGAATAGACAAATGCGCTTATGTGGTCATCATGCTAAGGCTAATATTGCAGTTAGCCTCTTAGCCATTGGTGATGCGAGGATCCCGTCCACAGGGGGTAAACCTTGAGCACGTACGGATAAATTAACCGTTGGCTTTAGCGGGGAAAGTACAGCACTCACTCGAATGAGTTGGACATCGAAGTTCCATGTAGCCTACTAGCATCAACTCACCAAGAGAAATCAGTAGCGGTCGAGAACATTACGATGAACAAATACACCTTAGTATCTCACTATTTAGTACGGTCTTTCTTCCTGTACCCTAGTTGCGACGAAGAACAGTGCACATGGATGACCGTTGTAACATGACTGGGTCAGGCAATCATCTGAACCAAATAGCTCATGACTCACGATTGAGTTTGGGTGGTACAGGTAATAAAACGTTCAAGCGTCAGTATGAACAGTATGACAACACTCATCAATACTCGTAGTTAAAGTCAATCCACGCTGGTGCACCAGCAAACACCGACTCCAATGTGAAGTTCTCATTCACCTGCGTGGCATTCAATATAATTTCTTGTGGTGCACGTTTCAACACGTCTCCTCCAGGACCTGCGAACGACCTAAAGATCCAGCAACGACAATGACAGCACAAGGCACGAGGCTTACCAAACGAATTATACTCTGCGAAGTATGTTGTGTTTGGAATAGATGTTCTGTCATAAACAAGTGAGCGATTGGTGACATTCCCTTGCAATCGTGTGTACGTTCCGGACCAGGATGTGAAACCCGCAGGTTGAATACTCTCGTCTATGTATATGCGCAAGTATACGGCGACGGCCAGGGTATTCCACGGGCGTCCTAGAAAAGAAAGTGCAAGCTTAGCAGTATAATTGAAATGTGTTCTCCATTTCTAGCTCACCGAGGGAGTATTGGCCATCGGTCACAGTAGTGATATTTGCATCTGGGGACTGAATAGTGAAAAATGGCAATTTACATAATCAAGTAGTCACCAGAAAAAGACTGACCCGAATAATTTTCGAATCAGCGATGAATGCGCCGTTCCTGGTGCCTTCTGCGCCTTGCCATGTTGTGATACCACCACCACAAGCTCGATTGGCCAAAGTCACGTTTTGGAACCGGCTACTCCAATAGTTACCCAGGGAAGTTATACATGCATTGATGCATCCTTACGCCGTGCCAAATCCGAAAAGATCTTGCCACAGTATCAGCAAGTGAAACCTACATGAATCGAAGTCACATGGCTCACAATCAGTTTGACCGTATATTATGCTGTCAACAGCATACGAATATGCACCGTGGCCGGTGTACCACGTATCCTGCCAGCTAGCAAAGGTACAGCCATAGAAGGAAACATTTGCATAGCTGAAGGAGCTGGCGAGAGCTCGAGATATCGAGTAATTGGCCTGAATCGCTGAGATTGTACGAATATGAGTGTAAGAAAGACGTCAAAACTCACTGCACAATTTTCGAAGTTGATATTAAACGCTTTGAAGTCAGTGATACTGAACTGCTGTCCACGGGGACGTGCGATGGTGAGAGTCGCAGTATCCTCGTCGGACATCCCATCGTGGGTATGTAAATTGCTCCATATGTGAACAAGGTTGCGCTGAGAAGCATTTCCCGCTGGATCGCAAGCAGTATCAGGATCAAGCTGGCCCTATACAAATGTCTCAGTAACTGAACTTCACAGATAAACAAAAACCAGAAGAGTGAGGGGCGCAGACCGTGTAACATTGACCATTTCAAAGTATTCTCCCGCTCCAATCAGTATTATTGCGTCATCCGTCTCTGGCCTGTGTAAATATCGAATCATGAGACAAAGGTCAAATTCTGGCTGTTACCCACAGGGACTCCACAGCAGCTTGGACAGTTTTAAACTTGCTCTACTATCTGTGGGCGACACAAACAGCGTTCCATTTGGACACCCAGTCAAGGGAGAGGTTTCCTCATTCTGTTGTAATTGGCATGCATAATAGTGCTGGGAGAGGGCATGAATTTGCATACTCAAGCTGGTCAGAAATACGTGAAGCACTGCAAAGTGTACCAGACATTGCCCCATTGGTGTGATACCTAGGGGGGGAGTCATGTTTCATACCTACCATTGCCCATCACTTATAAACTCTCATCAAGAAAATACCCACATCCGCTTCCTAACCACAGGGTGGGAAAAAGGCGGTGATGATGCGAGGTAGATATGCCGAATCCAAGAAATTCGATGGATAATTTGTCCAACAGAACCCCTACGCCGCCAATGCAACGTGGGAGAGCGTTCAAGTCAGGATCCAAGTAGACTCATCACGAATGAATTGTCAACGAGCTAGTCTCCCCAAGCCAAGCCTGATAGCGAGAAGGACCGCCGTTGCTCGGGCCACGGAAAATTTGACGATGAGGCCGGAGTCGTGGTGGACCGTATGGATCAACCATCATGATTGCCAATAACAATATATACGAACACTAGACCATGCCCGCCGTACCGCGGTATATGCTAAAAAGCGGGAAAATGTGATGGTAGATCCAGCGTGGTTTATTGTGACCAAATCGTGGATAACTACTATCCCTGCCACGTACTGAGACTAGTGGTGACGAAGTTCAGATGTTCGAAAACACATGAGGACGTCGGCAACGGAACGACTATACATCCGTAACAATGTAAGCGCTTTATGGTACCTTCCTGTCGTGAAGGTGCTGTCGCCTCATATATCATGGCAGACCATGTCAACAAGAGTCAACCTCTTCACTCACAACTGTTTCCACACGGACTCGCGTGCCATCAGTCTTTGAGCTGCAAAGCTCTTTCTTTCGCTCTATTAAAACACCCCGAAAACATCTCTTCCGAAATCGCGCCGCCCGACTCGGTAGTGCTGATAAGCTCCCCTCGGTCGTCTACGATAACTGTCAGCGTCACATCCATCAGGGGCTCTTCGAACGCAGTGGGATCTGAGAGAACATGCGATCTAGGAGCAGAGGATCAGTGTATAAATGACACGACTTTGGAAGAGCGAGAAGAGAACGTACGTGTCTAGCACTCCAAAAGACGTCGAAACAAAATTTCGAGTCAATTGTACCGGCGATCGAATTTTCCGTGAACACGTTGTGCGCCCAGTTTCTTCGTTGTAGGTGGCTTTAGGCTGCGTAGCTAGTTCGTATCGTCAAATATGTGGCATCCCTAGCACGTTAAAGTCACTATTTCTAAGCGCGCTCAACATGGCTAGTAGTGCCGCGTCAAACGCATTACCATCATAATTTATACACGTGCAGTCCACATAAAGTGTCCAAACAGCTTTTCCGGAGTGAATGCACAATGAAGATAATGAAAGCGCGCCTGAACTGTGCCGAGAAAGAAGAAATGAGTTCAAAGTCAAACAAAACCCATAGCGCGATGACTTACGCGACAAGAGCTTCGTTTAGTCTATCAGAAAGGACTTGGGCTTCTTCTGTCGAAGGACCTGGTTTGAATTTTGGAGAGCAAATTGCAGGCAAATCAATGTTGGGTACTACGCAAATTTCGAACTAATGAGCTCCTACTGTGCAGAAGGAAGGAATGGAAGAATCACCTAAAAACCCTTGTTCGGGACAATCTAGCTCGGGCTCTGCTATTTCTGCCTTGACACCGCAAACGATCGTAGTATCTCCCATACGCACAAGGGCAGAGCCATCAGCCGTTGATATTGATCCTGCAGCGAGTACATCATGCGTGTGAGCGCTGAAAAGCTTGACAAATCGCATACCGACATTCACAGAAACGTTACGCCATTCATCGAACGTCCGTCCATCTGGCCTGATTTTTTCGGCGATAAATCTTTCGAGATAAACATGAGGGTGTAATCTCTGGAAAATTTGAGCGCAGAGAGTTTCATCCGCTACAGAGGGATTTGTGACAGATGAAGAAGACATGAAGCCTTAAGGGGAGCTACATGAACGTTAGGCAGAGAACAATTCCTATCACGTGCGAGCACCGAATACAGTTGATCCCACAAACATCACGGCCCAATTAATAGGGTATAGCACGGGTATGGACAACACCGCGGGTATGGGGGTCACGGGTATGGCGGGTACGGGTACGGTGTGGAGATGTGCTACCCGTGGTCATACCGTACCCGTCAGCACGGTATACGGGTATGTTCACGGGTAGCCGCGCTATATCCGAATCTTCTCTGCGGCGGTATATGTTGGACTTGACAAGGATTCGCCACTCACTACGATCCTTATTTTTCGGAGGGTCGTTGACTGCAACAGTGACCCACTGCTTCGATCCTATTTCTCGCTGCTTCAATATTCCTACCAGGTCATATTTTTCCGTCTCAGAGACACATTACTATTACTGATTACAACTCGGTGATTCAACAGTATAAAATGAGGCATGCAGACTCCACATTTCTCAATACTACGAGTCCACTCATTCCATCGTTATGGTTAATCACTATACTACCAATGACACGGCCTCGCTCGCTGAGTCTACCTCAACACATTCAGATGTACCGTCATTTCTGCAGCCCATAGCGGATAATGTTGCAAAACGTGTCAAGCTTATCTTTCCGCAGGCCAATGCCGCTCCGGAAGTGATTGAGGTCGATATTGATGAAAATGATGCATCTCCTGCCCCCGAACAGGATGACGAAACTGATCTAAGCACGTGAACTCATTGCTCGCGTTTGTGTGGACCTTGATTAATTTTCACTCACAAACGCACTCAAGAAAACTTGGTTCTCCACCCTGGTCTGAAACCCGAATGTTTCCGACTACACAAAGATGAATGGATTGAAGCTGCCGAAACTCTCGTCCGAGAAGAGTACATTGATCATTACAAAGACCATGCCTCACCTTCGACTCCAGCTGCACATGTCTCGGCAGAAGACAAGGAACGACAATGTGCTGATGACTTTGGTGACATATCTCTTGGCACAGCGACATCCAGCTTGATGACTATTTGCGGCAACCAGTGGAGAATACCAAAGTCCCACTGCAATGGTGGGTTCATAATCAAAAGACGTACGGAATTTGCACCGGATGGCACCCGATTACCTTAGTATTCCTGGTAAGTTGTGCATCATCGCTCTCGCTAGCATCACAGCTTATGTGTTACATACCATAGCTACCTCGACTGCAGTCGAACGCGTATTTTCGCAAGGCCGGCATCTCCTGCACTTCACTCGAAGCCGCTTGTCTCCGTCATCGACTCGTGCATTCCTCTGTCTTGGCTCGTGGCTCCGCTGTGATCTGGCAGCACTCGAGGACCTCACTAAGATCATGAAATCTCTGAAGAAAAGAAGACAAGAGGACGAGAGTGTTGGTGAGGTTATAAGGCCTACCTAGTGTTACTATTTCTTGTATGTGTACCCGCGGGTAAATGCAACACCGCGGGTAAGCTGCCATACCGCGGGTCTGTACGGGTAATACCGTACCCGTACCCGTACGGGTACGGTGTTGGCGGGTGCGGGTACGGTGTTGATCTTCCGACCCGCGGGTACACCCGTGCTATACCCTATTTCCCTTGCGATTTCAAAAGGCCAAGCGAGTGGGGCATCTACACAGGAAAAGATTGAAGTTACTGTGTTAGGCTTTGCCAACGCATTGGCCTCTCCTTATCTCATGTTCTGGCTCGGGTCTTCTTTAGTATCGTGTGGTTGATGACTCAGCTTTTAGGACAGATTGTCCTTGGACTCTCCTCCATCGCTCTTCTCTCGTATCTAGAGATCATCGACGGCGTCCAGGACGTCCACAGCCTAAATAACTCATTCGTATTCCTTAACGCATCTCCCAACTTGCCATACTAATCCAAATCACGACCTCTCATTCTCAAAAATTGTACCCCTGGCGCTCCTAGCGATGCACACGTATCACAGTACAGGCCACCAATCGACATTTTCATCCATCCAACGGAAAAGCGCATTCATCCTTGGAAATGCGCTTTCTTTTCCCTTTTCACACCTTTCCATTGCTGTCAATGCCTTTGGGTCCCTTTTCCTCGGAGTGCTAGCGGTGTCACTGATCGTACTATGGAACCTCGCCTTTCCTAGCCCTCCCACCCCCTCCCAAACGCCCTAAGAGCCGCACTAGCGATATCGTTGTATTTTGCAGTGTTGGCGTTTGGAGCAGCTGCATGTGGGGCGGTATTGAGGAGGCATTTGATGGTGTGGAAGATCTTTGCGCCTAGGTATTTGGGAGCTGGATTTGGGCTTTGGGTTCCATCTTGTGTATTCCCATTTTCATGCGTCTGTCTCACAATTATTTGATGCAGCTATCAAGCGCAGTACGAATCTTATTGCCGAAGAGTCCAATATCGTTATCATCTGTGGTAGTGACCGTCCGGTGCAACAACAGATGATTCAGGCGGTGGAGGAGTTCTTCCAGGATAGCGGCATACTTGATGAACACGGCCTTGTCACTAGTGCGTCTAAATCACCATCAACAGAATCAGCCAGTGCCTTCCCCATGCGGCGACTAAGCATGGGAGTTCGTGATGTTGTCGGAGACGACAATGGTGATCGACCTGGGGGATTTGTATTTGTCATTGACGGTGCTGCGCTGGACCACGCCCTCACGGATGACGACCACAAGGCTCTTCTTCTCCGGCTTGCTTCCCAATGCGAGGGCGTTATGGTCAAGGACAGTCTCGGCGTCATGACTCTCGCTATTGGTGATGGCGCGAACGATGTCAGCATAATTCAGGCTGCGGACGTTTGTATAGGCATTAGTGTTGAGGAGGGTCTGCAAGCTGTCAACTCATCGGACTATGCTATTGCACAGGTGCGTAATTTTACTCGATCTCGGATGTGTCGCTCATAATAAAACGGTTCCGGTTGGTAACGGAATTATGTTAGTTCGTTCATATCTGTTCTCGATGCTGGTGCTGATACTTTTTGACTGTAGGATTGTCAACTTCTTCTATAAGAACATTGTGCGTATTGGCGTTTTGTGGTGGTTCCAGATTTATTGTGGATGGAGTTCTTTAGTGAGCTCCATCAGCACGTTTGATTGTGCTACAGGGTGCTACAGAGCGCTCCGTAGCAAATTACATTTCCCTGATGTCTCTCAATCCTGCGTAGTTGCTGACTTTTCTCTTCAAAAGCATATTTGAGTATACTTACCTGTTATTCTGGAACTCGTTCTGGAAGATTACTCCCGTCCTCGGAATTGGTCTGTTTGATCGGATAGTTGGTAAGATTATATCACTAGACATATAGGCTGCGGGTTTCTAATGAGTTACACAGATGATGATGTTCTGATGGCCTTCCCTGGACTGTATCGCTATGGTCGCGAACGGACGTGGTTCTCTATGAGATTGTTCTTGATCTACATGCTTGATGGAGTCATAGTTGTATGTTTCCTCGGGTTGTACCAGCCCCCTGACATCCATGCAATCTGTTCCATTATACTTTATCACGGTGAGTTCTTATCCCCTCTTCCTGTCATTTGAGACTCACGTCACCATAGGTTGTCTACGATGCAATCAGCCCGGGATGGATAGTGACTAACGTCTACGGCAACAATCACTACCTGTTCGCATCGGCTTATTTCTGGTCGAGTCAACCCCTTGTTATTGCCATTGCTCTCCTTCCACGATATCTTTATCGCGCATGGCAATTGGGCTACGCGCCTGGTGGCTAGGGATACTACGCTACATCCGGAAGACACAGCCTGATCTTGACATGGCAACACTTCGAAGCGAATCGATGCGCTCTAAACCGTATGAGTCTTCAAGACCGCGTCCGTCCTCACACATGTCACGATTGCCGATTGCTTGTTCCAGCGTTGATGATTTATCATTGGATTTACGGAGAATACAAGATCCGCGCTGTGCGAGCCGAACTCAGAAGACTTGTAACAACTGTACAATCTCTGCACATTTTGTGTACCAGCTTTACATTCACTGCATTCCATATACGAACTTTACATTCCATAAATCTCTGCCAGTACTTGCATACATGCTACAAGCCCTTGCATACCTTGTACAATTTTATTCGGAGTTTGCAAACCATACAAGGCGGCAACCGGCCTCACACGCTGGTGACTCTTTTGTCGACAACTAAGCAAGAGTTACACTATGGCAATGGAGCGTGCCCTCATGCTGCCGGTAAGAGCCTTTCTTCATCTCTGTCGTCTTCATCCGGCCGCGTGACTGATCTGTTATTTACAGTGTTAAAGACCACTGCGGCTGGGGTCAGCATGCACCTAACTACCGGCTTGCTCATGTCTAAGGACGACGGAGTCCCGAGGAGGTCCCGTGGTGAGTATTATAGCACCAGTATGACTCACGGTCATAAACTGCTCTAGGGCATATTGAACGAGACACCTAATACTCACGAGGATCGTGAAGCGACCCCTTAGGTCTTGGAGACCATAAAGGTTTGGGGCAAGGAGACTGAGCCGTCGCATATCGAATGATCCTCCCAATCAATGGATTCTCGGATAGAACAAACTACTATAGACAATACTAGTGCAAGTAAGACGGAAGAGCGCGCGGACAAAATGTAGTCTAACATAGTAGTATAGTAGGGAAAACTTGGTTGCGAACTGGGAACTAAGATTTATTTTCAGTTGATGTAGAAGAGATCGATGGTTTCGCTCACCTCAAGAAGCTACATAGTACGGTATGGCACACTCCAGAAAGCGTCCTGCGCACCTTCTTCTGCTGACAAGCCATATGTTGAATTGGCTGAGAGGTTCAGATACGATTCCTCTGTGGGCGGCACGTGCATTCGAGTAAGTGAAGCTGACTGGTGCGAGGCATACAAGGGCTGAAAGTTCACATCAGAGTAAAGTGAAAGTGCCGACCCGTCTGAGTCAGGGACGGGAGCCGCCTGTGGATAAAGGGCGGTTGATGGCCACGTTGGGAATGACCCGGAGCTTGTTTGCTGGTTCTGATGCCAGTCTGAGTCAGGGATGGCATCGCGGGACGTGGTGGGGTTTTCTGGCTCAGGTGGTTGAGTTAATTCTTCCAGTGACGTAGGAATATAAATCAAAGTGGGTGATGTGAGACCCAATTTGTCGTTTAAGGCTCTCCTACAAACACATCAACATGGAACTCGTCAGACTGCTGAAATCACTCACATTCCACTATTATGCAAATCCTGGAGATATACTTTCATCGTCTCCCGATGAATATCAGTCTCAAGGGCAATATCCATCGACCTTCTGATCGCGTGCTGCTTGTCAGCATACACCTTACCGGTAAACCGCAGGACATTCGCGGACTTGGAAAGACGCCCTTCAACATATCGATCTATAGCTCCCATAACCTAAAGAAAATTATCATCGCAGAACTGTTAGCACATGCAAATAAGAATATGATAAGTCTCTTACCCCAACTGCAGACATCGATAACATAGGGGTGGTTGTTGTTGTGAGCAACGGCCTTAATGTCTCGTCATAGAGAGGGGAGCTCTCGTCGAGATACCACTGTTTTGTATGTACGGCTTTCAAGCCACAATGAGAAAAGATGACAAGCAGGCCATCTTCGTGTCCATGCAGGAAATATGTATGTATGTCGTCCGAGTTATACATAACTGTTCTACGCGCCATCATGTAGTTTTTGCGATCATCGGCAGACAGAGACTTGTCTTGGGGCTCGAGGACGTCAAGGTAATAGGGTAGGGACTCTTTTTCGGCGTTGTCAATAAGTCTCGCGCGGCTATTCGTCAGGCCATGGAGCACAAGAGTCGTGACGGAAGGCGTCGCGTCTAACCCTGGTTGAAAATTAGCAGGGTGACGGTAGCACTACGTGGTACCCAGCACCTACCATGGCAGTCCAGTGACGCTTTCGCTTCGTCGACAACTTCTCTAGCATACGAGTGCATGGCCTGTCTCTGTTTATTCGTACGATTGTTGTACCAACCTTGTGTTGTAATCATATCCATTACCACTCGCCTGCGCGCGCTGTCAATGACTTCGATCTCTGCTTGTGGGTAATCTGATAATTTCGGGGGGTTAGCTCGCTTCAATTGCGTAGTGCCAGTAGTGTCGGATTGGCACATGGCGCTTTCTAAATCCTCTGGCGACATTATGCTGTTTGAAGAAGAAACGTGGGGGGCACTTGATGGTATGGTGGTTGATCGAAGATCGCGATACGGATGGAGACGCTGCGTGGTGCCCCGTTCGGTCGTCCGTTGTCTGCTGCTCATATTGTGAGCTGCGCAGTGATACTAGGATATACTAGAGGAGTCAATTGAGGGTAATTCTACGGTCATGGCGGAGGAAGAGTGAAAGTTTCAGTCAACTAAATAGACACACAAAAGAACCATACTTTATTTTCTAAAGTTCAATTGGGGAGGAATCGAAGCTGAACCGTCACTGACTGGGCTGGTGAGAACTTCGTCAGAACGAACGACTATCGTAAGAGACACGATATAGACTTGAACTTACCATGTTATTGGATGCAAGATCGGGGAAGATTCAGTCTTTTACGAGGCACTTGGCGCCGCCGCCTGTAATGTCCTTCAAGCTGCACACATGTACCAGTCGTGGTGCTAATTGTCAAGTAATTTAAAGTTCAATTGGACCAGGATCGGACGCCGGCGGTGGGCTGGTCTGATGTCACTGCATCAGAATCGGAAGTGTTCTATACCCTGTTAAATACAAAATTAGGAGGGAATTCAGTGAAGTTTGCACGAGGGGTGGCCGCATGAGTCACTATCTCATGATCATGATTGCATTTAGGTTGTGCCCTCTCAGGAGGCTGATCATGAGAGTCAGACGACTGCGTGATCATGGCAGGCTTTTGGGGTAATTATCCAGTAATTTTAAGTTCGACTAGCTTACCTCAGTAAATCGAATCGGACATTTGGTACGAGACGGTGATGAGAAAGGTGCATCATTCATGATGGTGCGGCGATTGAGTCATGGCCGCAGTGGCGAAGCCGTCATCTCAATTGATTTGAATAAACCAACCTTTAACGGGGCTTCAAGCAGCCGTGATTATGTAATCTCAGCTCAGGCTCTCGCCGAACAGAAGGTTTCATACGAATACTCGCATAAAGCTACTGGCATGTTTGCTTCGCAAGGTACACATATACACACGTTATATACTCAGGCTATGGACAGATAAGACAACGATACGAAACACCATAGAATTATTCGTTCAACTCCGAATAACTCCCGTCAGAACCAGAACCAAGCATGCGTACGGATTCATTGTCGGAGGAACCACTAGGACGCCAAGGATCACGGTCACCAGGGCCGAACCCATATCCCTTGTCCGCTATCGGTACAACCCCCCCCTCGCGAAGCATGTTTCGGATTGATCCGATTTGAAGATCAACTGTCTTCAATTCCGTTTGTGTCAGCTCGGTCTCATCTTCGTGGATAGACTTCATAAGGTCTAGTTCATGAGCGCGTAGGCGTTGGTACCTGAGCCGAGTGGCGATAGCCCGGCGAGTAACACGGGAAAGCTCGAGCATGCGCTCGTTGAGATAGTTCGAGGTCTCAGAACCTGGAGCACTGGGGGAACTCCACTTTGAAATATGAGTATTTGGCTTGGGCGCATCATTGAGGTTGTGTGTGACATACGGTTGTTTTCAACAATCTTGCTCTCTTTGAGGGCAAGTCAAGTTCACCTTCGCATTGATATATGGTATAATGAAAGCGGGAGCGTTTTGTGCCAGAACTACTAATTGCAGGATTTATCTTCGTACCAGCATCTAAGTCATTTTTCATAGGAGAGCTGCTAGGCGCGACTGACGTGGGAGGTGTGGATGCTTGAGTGGTCCGATGTTGTCTGGAGTATTGATATCGTAAATAATGCTTCGAGGTAGGGAAAAGTTGAACGAACAGACCGTGGATTGTCGTTATCTGACAAAATGTTGCTGCTCGTCGATACCGAAGAGTTATTCGTCATGAGGTCCATGAGTAAAGTGGAGAAATTGTTAGTATGTATTATGTATTGTCTTGACGTGTTGTTAACACGTAATAGAAGCCTGTATAGTTTTCTCACGCAGACGTCGACGAAATGTCGGATCTTGTACCCTTTGCGACTTTATCTGTGACTATCACACACTAGTACTATCTAACAGTCATGTCGACTCTAACTGTGACCAACACTAGCCATGTTGGCCATACTCCTCACAGGCAGTATGAAACTAGAACTAATTCTACTCCACAGGGGACACCTTGCCCCATGGCTTGGAAGCCAAAGGCTGAAAATGACCAGCCCAATCACCATCTTGTAAAATCAGCCACCCCAATCACAGTGTTCAGACCACAGGGTAGTGGAATTGAGCCTGCATTAGCCACCCCAGAGCCAAAGACATCCCTCTCACCTGGCATCCACGAGACTGAAAAGAACAAGATGTTCAAGCAAGCACAAGCTTCCGTTGGGACTACTATGGTCGTCGCAAACCCTTTGTTCGACTCGGATGATACTAACCTGTGTCATCCGAGTCGCCGCCTCACCTCAAGTATGTTGTATGAGAATCAAGGAATTAACTGATTTTGATTGATGTTCGAAGATTCCCGAAGGATATTGAGAGAAATAACTGAAAAGATTTCAGAGACTGGCTGGTTCCAGGTGTGTGATAGTTATTCTGAGCCAGTTCAAAGTGGAGTCCTATGCTTACTAAATCTTGCAGGAATTTCAGGGGGTTGAGCCGTGGGAATATGATGTGTTACAGCATATGCTGGAAGAGACAGGCCGGGCGAAGCCCAGGCGCGTTTAATCAAACTTCTTTCTCTTTTGGTTAACTAACTGGGAATCAAGGCTGTCCTATGACTGTAACAAGCGCGTCCTCTTCGTTGATATGCCTGGTGCCATTCACGAAGCGCCCTTCACCAAACTCAAGATCTCCATCGCTTCTACATTGGATCACTTTCCTTATGATCACAAGCTCATTTGTTTGACACTTGAAATGAACTTACCGTTGGAGATCGAAGGGGAATCAGTCATGCCTGATATCTGTTACGAACTGGGATGGGTTCTAACAACCTAGACTCAAAAGAGAGTCTTCGTGGTTGAGTCTGGTCTGATGACGCAGTGACAATGAAGTTGACTTGCGAAGTCAACGGCTAACAGCAAGGTTCGACCCTGGAGTTAGGTTCAAAGGTTAAGACTGACGAAGAGGAGTGCTCTAAGTCAGATATCGGTTCAGACGGCTAAGCTTGGAGGGCTTAGATGAAGGAGATCAAGTTATCAGGTAAAACCCAGTAAGATTAAAGTAAAGAACTACATAGTACAGGAGCGCATATTTTATAGAGGATCTAGGAGAGGTTTAGGGCAGGTACTAAGACAAAGAACAACCGCCTAATTAAGCATGTATGCGCGAGAGAAAGGTAAGCAATCCAAGAAAGGAGATATCGGTCATCTAGCGACGGCGGTAGTAAGCGATCGTGATGTAATACAATGGTAAGAAAGAAGAGAAAATGAATAGGGCCTAAGCGTACTGTAACAATATCTGCGTCACAATGTCGAAAGGGAATGGAGCGTCCGAGGAGTTGTTGGTTCCTCTCATCAGAGAGTGCGTATGCTCAGAAACTGTGGCCCATGCCTTGAGGAAAATGAAGGATACTATCAGTGTTCATCCTGAGATCGATATGGCCATCTTAGGAATAGTCCGTGAGGTGGAGCCTTATCATTGTCTGCAGGACGGTTCCCTCGCATCAGCGACCCTCCTAAGTTCCCCGAAACCCATGGCTCATAGTCAATTTATCACCAAACGTTTCCTGCCCTGCACATCCGTCAAGATCGCGGGTCACAGCTGGTGTCATTTGTGCTTGGTAGAGTATCTGGTTTGGGTGAGGCAGGACGGCAAAGTGCAGATAGATCTTGATAATTGTGATGAAGAGCATATGGCACGCGGTGTTCGTTTTTCCTCGATATCAAACGGTCGAAGTTACTAATTCGAATGTCTCTGGCATCTATCCAGACATTGTTCCCTGACATCGCCATGGACGCTGTGACGAACATGATCCAATGAGGATTGAAGAAGATCAAAGATACTTTCGTCGCTTACACCCAACGCCTCGATGGGACTGCCGATATCACTCGCCTCCAAGAAGCTGAAGTGGCATTTTCAATTGATTGGGAAGATAGTATTAGAGCGATGAATATCACGGTGGAATCAATCTCTCACGCTCAATACAAACATTGGCACGAGAACGCCCAATTCAAAACCGGGGACGAGCCTGAGTGTATCAAAGCCAGCAAACGCACACGGGATCTTTCATATTTACCATCTGAATCCGAGTTTTCAGCATCAGATGAGACTAACTTGCGAGCATCCACCAGTCGTTCACGTGGACGTCCCAAGCGCAAGCAGCGTCCCGCCTCTCAACCTCCTCCTCGCAAGTCCAAGTGACTAGTTGGAGACGCCACACTTAGCGGCACTCAAGGAACAGTACTAATAGGCCAATGCTCACAACAACAACAACAACAACAACCCCTATGTTATCAATGTCTGCGGTTGGGGTAAGAGACTTATCATATTCTTATTTGCATGTGCTAACAGTTCTGCAATGATATTTGTTTCTGGGTTATGGGAGCTATAGATCGACATGTTGAAGGGCGTCTTTCCAAGTCCCGGAATGTTCTACGGTTTACCAGTAATGTGTATGCCGACAAGCAGCACGTGACGTGATCATTAAACCATAATTGAGCGCTGGAAGGCTGTGACGTGTCATGGTGGAGGACAGGTCACCGGAGTTGAACAGTTTATCATATCTGATAAACATTTGCTGGCGATATAGCTCCTTTACCTGGGTCTTGTCGAGAAAGCAGACAGAAGCAGCAAATTCTGCAAAAGGTCTGGCAAGAGCAAGATCTTGAATGAGAATGTCGCCAGTGACTGCGTCTAAGCTGTGTGGTATCAACTTGTCCTTTCCAGTCAGCGCGCCTGTCTTTGAATAAAGACAAAGCATCGCCACATGTTTGCCTAGAATAACGAGATTACGCATTGGTCGGGTACTGGTATTGTGATACATCATGGCCGTCAGTTCTGTTCCTCGTCCAGGGGCTCCGCTCAGCATCTCACATCGAAGTAGCAGAAGGCTGTGGAAATCGGCATAATCTTGCAGCCATTTCCTGAGGTTTCCTTGATTCCATATCATTTTTCCAACCCTCCCCCACTAACATGGGAGTTGGGGGGTGTCACCATAAAATAAGGATGCATCATCAACACAACATAAGCGACAACTCATCAATGTCACGTAACGGGTGAGGATTAACAGATAGAAGGCGTGTTTTCATTTGACAAAACCCTTCTCCCACTAATCGTGGGAGTTGGGGATCGTCCCAGAGACAAGCTTGGCAAGATCAGTAACTGAACCTGGCCCCGACATGAGGCCATGCACAATTTTGCGATGAATAGTACACCGACATGGGAGCTTCGTGGCGCTGGCTCTTTTGTCAAAAGATATTTATAAGGACGTAGAGATGCTTCTACAATCATTGCATGCAGTTGTGAGTTACTTGTCTAGATACACATAAGATTGTGAATCACTCAGGAGGAGAGATTAAAGTGGAGTACACTCTAAAAGTCCATACCATCATTGATCTTCCGCACTCCAACTCTCGACAGTAAAATGCATCATTGGGGTAACCACAGGCAGATCCTCGTCCCTTGCATATCCATCATGCACTTCCCTGAGATTGCCGATAATGGGTTGTAGGCGAGTTATGAACTCAACAAAAGCCTTTTGATCTACTTCAAAGTCCACGGGAGGCAGCCCAGATAGAAGTTTGCACTTGCAAGCTACTCAGAGCCTGGAAAGATGCACAAGATAAGGCAAAAACACACCTCTAGTGTGGAGGCAGAAACCATTATAGTGTTCCCCTCATTATCTTCCAATTGAAACAACAGTTGATAGAACCATTGACAAACATCGTCACAGTTGACACAAACCATCTGAGGCCAGCATAAGCTAATAAGGCTCGTTAGTATTGCACGTGGGACAAATGGACACGAACTGACATTGCCCTGCATTTATTGCAACTAAGGAACATGGCTTGATCCAAATTCAGGGGATAAAAATCACAAACCCTTGTGATGAATGTAAATATATTCAGACAGGCAGTGCTGGTGACCACTTGCTTCAGAGTCAGAGTCTCTGACGTCTCGGGAGTAGGAAGGTGTGATGTTGCAGAGGAGTTACCCAGTGATTTGATGGATGGTGCAACCTGTTTAATTTCAAGCTTCCATGTTTCTTTGCGTCTGTCGAGAAGCATCAGTAACCAGCAACATGTCGATGGTTTCACGATCGCATACTGTAGAAGAGCTTTTACTTCATCCTTCACGCAGTCATCTGCGGCTATGACCAGTTGTTTATCACCTTCTAGACACCCAAAGGCACTGATTATGCCAGGCCTCCGGATTAACTGTAGATTTTTGATTCTATATATCACGCCTGGCTGAAGATCGTGAGCCCTCCCTCTCTGTTCGCCCTCTAGGGCAATTTTGACAATCCGGTGGTCAAGGCCAAGAGCCCAGAGAGCTCGCTGTGCAAGCTCAACGAGGTCAGGATTGAAAGTGTAATCTGTGACATAGACCAGTGGCTCGTCTGCAGAAGCTAGGTCGACATAGAGCACCTGTAGAGTACGTCATGAAGTGAATAAAGGATGTCTTTATCAGACCCACCTCAACCGTACAGTTGAATAATTCCACTTCCTTGTCAATGTCTTCAATCAACCAATTATCAAACCATGCAAATGGGCGTGCTTCCCCCTGCAGAAATGTCTTTTTGCGCCTGAAGTGCGTGCAATAAGTAAGGTCTTCGGTAAAGCCCAAAACAAGCAAGCGCTTACTCTCTTACCCGATGAAGGAACTAAGTCTGACTGCGGCATGCACAATCAATCTCTAGATGTGAGATCAACAACACTGCTGGTGAGGCAGTATGTCGGGTCTCGCTGCGCCTAGGCTGCTATGTCTGAGACAGACGCGTTCGACTCTAAAGGGGACTGCTACCACACACAGAACCAGGAATAAGGAGAACTCAAGTAGACAGGGGATGTGCACAAGGATATAGAAAGGTGCGAAGCACACGATGAGAAATGCACAGTAAGCGAAGCACGGGAAGGTGTGCACCTATGGTGCGCGTGGGTGCGTGAAGGCACGCAAGTGATGCGGAAGGCAAGGAGCAGTGTAGGGATTCGTAATGAACGTGAAATGACGTGAGTGAAAGCGAGCGCGATGTAAAGCGAGCGCGATGTAAAGCGAGCGCGATGTAAAGCGAGCGCGATGTAAAGCGAGCGCGATGTAAAGCGAGCGCGATGTAAAGCGAGCGCGATGTAAAG
>Ga0310811_10001038_pt1 | contig 35782 bp, 34 predicted proteins | sample YCmetagenome_FD_207642 | JGI IMG/M metagenome (GOLD analysis project Ga0310811, IMG submission 207642) | Soil microbial communities from experimental microcosm in Duke University, North Carolina, United States - YC | ecosystem: Engineered > Artificial ecosystem > Soil microcosm > Unclassified ... | reverse complement strand
CCGATGCCCTCGCCGATCGCGACGAGCAGGAAGTCGGCGCAGTCCGCGCCCGCGCCGTAGAGCCGCTCGGCGGCGGTGACGGCGCTGATGTCGTTGTCCACGAACACCGGCACGCCGAGCGCGGCGCGCATCCGGGAGGCCAGCGGCATGCCGGTCCAGCCGAGGCGCACCGACATGCGCAGCGTCCCGGTCTCCGGCTCCACGACCCCGGGGACCGCGATGCCGACGCCGAGCAGCGGCAGCCGGCGCTCGGCGGCGGACTCGAGCTCCGAGCGGATCAGGGTCGTGAGCACGTCCACCGCGTCCGGCCGGCTCGGGTCGAAGGGATGCCGGAAGCCGTGCACGACGGTCGCGTCCAGCTGCGTCAGCACGCCGGTGACGTGCTCGTGCGCGACCTGCACGCCGAGCGCGTGCGCCGAGTCGGGCACCAGCTCCAGCGGGATCGAGGGCCGGCCGGTGTGCGAGGTGCGCGGCTCGCCCTCCTCGACCAGGCCCGCGTCGAGCAGCCGGCGGGTGATCGTGGTGATCGTCGCCGGGCTCAGTTCGAGCTGCTCGGCGATCTCCGCGCGGCTGAGCCCGCCGTGCCTGGCCAGGATCGCCAGCACGGCCGTGCGCGTCATGTCCCCCGAGACCGAGCCCGCACCCCAGCGCATATCGACCAGTCTCCATACGATGTCGAATCATCCGGTACGTCCCGTTGCGGACCGTGATCCTTCCAGCCTAGTCGCAGTGGCGTGACAGAGCCGGGCCTTGACGGCGCTGTGCGGCGATCCAGCTTCCAGGCAAGATAATTTACGACCGAATTAAGGGCGCAGTGCGCACTCGAACACGTCCCCGAAACCGCGAGCCGCTCGCGCCCCTGCTGACCGCCCCGCCTCCGGCACCTACAACTGGTCCGACGACCCGGCGGCCGGTGCCTCCTCAAGGCGGCGGCCTCCGACGGCGTGCCGGGCGTGATCGACGCGGTCGGCTCCACGCTGAACCCGGCCGGGTTGTCCACGAGGATCATCGCCGACGAGACGCTGACGAACTACATCGACACTGACATGTCGTACGCCGACGACACGGCGTTCCAGTGGCGGACCGCGCTCTCCTCCGCGCTCGGCTGCGACCCGGCGACCTCCAGCACCTGCGCCACGAGCGCCGACACCGACTCGACCGCCTGGAACGACGGCCTGCTCTACTACGAGCGGCCACCAACACGAACACCTCGGCCACCACGCTGAGCCTGACCCTGACAGCGGGACGCGCCCACGTCGAGCTTCGCGGTGCGGACCGACTCCAGCGAGAACATGGCGGGGCCGCAGGCGCTCGCGGCGCCCCGGGGGGCGGCCGGACCGGCTACTCCCGGGGCGCCGCGGTGCTGCCCCGGACGATCAGCCGGGTGGGCACGATGATCTTGTGGTTCTCCCGTTCACCGTCCACCTTCGCCAGCAGGTTCTGGATCGCCTGCCGGCCGACCTCGCCGAAGTCCTGCCGGATCGTGGTCAGCGGCGGCCAGAAGGAGTGCGCCTCCTCGAGGTCGTCGAAGCCGACGACGCTGATGTCCCCGGGCACGTCGCGGCCGAGCTCGTGCAGCGCGCGCATCAGGCCGAGGGCCATCTGGTCGTTGCCGGCGAAGACCGCCGTGACGTCGTCGCGCTGCCCGAGCTCCATGCCGTGCCGGTAGCCGGACTCGGTCGACCAGTCCCCGTAGAGGACCGGCGGCGGCTCGATCCCGGCCTCCTCCAGGGTGCGCCGCCAGTACTCCATGCGGCGCATCGCGGAGAAGGAGGACTCCGGTCCGGCGACGTGCCAGATCCTCCGGTGCCCGAGGCTGAGCAGGTGCTCGGTGGCCTGCCGCGCGCCGTCCGCCTGGTCGGTGTCGACCACGGTGTACGCGTCGCCCGCGTTCGAGTCGATGACCACGACCGGCAGGCCGGGCGGCAGGTTGAACTCGGCCTCGTCCAGCAGGTGCGCCTCGAAGATGATCACGACGCCGTCCACCGCGGCTTCGCTGAGCCGGTTGTAGGCGCCGGAGACCTGGCCGAGAGTCGCCTCGCGCACCGGCAGCAGCGTGACCGAGTAGTCGGCGCGCGCGGCCTCGGTGGCGATCGCGTTGAGGGTGCTCATGTTCCCGAACGTGCGCAGCGTGAACATGATCACGCCGATCGCCTTGAACCTCCCGCGGCGCAGGGCCCGTGCGGCGGAGTTGGGCCGGTAGCCCAGGGCCTCCATCGACTCGACCACCCGCTGCCTGGTGAGCGGGTCCACGTTGGAGTGCCCGTTGGACACGCGGGAGACGGTCTGCGAGGACACTCCCGCATGCCTGGCCACATCCCCCATCGACGGCTGCTTCGAGCGCCTCGCCGGGGCATCGCTCGAGGTCATCGGCTCCACATCGCTTTCCTTACGGCACCGTTGCCGGTTTGTGATGTCATCCTGTGTGGGCATGGTTACGTGAACATGATAGCGTCACCCCATCATGTTGACGTAAACATCGCCGTTCGTGCTGGGAAGAGAACATGACAGTGCTGTCAGCGGGCTCGCCGCCGAGGTCGCGCAAGTCGGGGCGCGAGCCCCGTCGCCGGCGGAAGTGGACCGGTTTGGGCTTTGTGAGCCCCTTCCTCCTGGTTTTCCTCTTCGCGATGGTCGCCCCGGTGGGCTACGCGATCTATCTAAGTCTGTTTCAGGACAAGCTGATCGGCGGGAACCGGTTCGCCGGCCTGGCGAACTACCGGCAGGCCCTGACGGACCCGCAGTTCTGGGCGGGCTTCGGCCGCGTCTCGCTGTTCCTGGTCGTGCAGGTCCCGGTCATGCTGATCCTGGCCCTCGCGGTCGCGCTGGCCATCGACAGCGCGCGCCTGCACTGGGCCCCGCTGTACCGGATCTCCATATTCCTGCCCTACGCGGTCCCCGCCGTGGTCGGCGCGCTGATGTGGGGCTTCCTGTACGGCAACCAGTTCGGCCTGGTCGCCCAGTTCGACAGCTGGTTTCACGTCACGCTGCCGAACCCGTTGGATAGCACCCTGATGCTCCCTGCCATCGGCAACATCGTCACCTGGGAGTACATCGGCTACAACATGCTGATCTTCTACTCCGCGCTGCGGGTGGTCCCGGGCGAGCTGTACGAGGCGGCCGAGCTGGACAACGCGAGCCAGTGGCGGATCATCTGGCACATCAAGCTGCCCGCGCTGCGGCCCGCGATCATGGTCGCGACGGTGTTCTCGATCATCGGCAGCTTCCAGCTGTTCACCGAGCCGAGCGTCCTCTACTTCCTGAACAAGGACGTGATCGGCAGCGCGTACACCCCCAACTGGTACGCCTACAGCCTGTCCTTCAACGGCCAGGAGTACAACTACTCGGCCACCATCGCGATTCTCATGGGCCTGCTGACGGTGATCGTCGCCTACGTGATCCAGCGCGTCGGCCAGCGGAAGGGAGCCTGAGATGGCAGCCACCGAGACCGCCGCGCCTTCGCGCGCCGCGCGGCCGGCCCGCCCCGTGCGCGGGGGGTGGAATCCGAACCGGCGTCCCAAGTCGAAGACGCTGACCCTGGTGATGACGCTCGGCCTGGTGTACTCGCTGCTGCCGCTGTTCTGGCTGGTGGTGAACGCCTCGAAGACGCAGGCGAACCTGTTCACCACGGGCGGGCTGTGGTTCGGCGGCCACTTCGCCCTGCTCGACAACATCCAGCAGACGCTCACGTACAACGGCGACGAGTTCCTGCGCTGGTTCGGCAACACGATGCTCTACGTCGTGATCGGCGCGGGCGGAGCGACCTTCCTGGCCGCGCTCGGCGGCTACGGACTGGCGAAGTTCGACTTCCCGGGCAAGCGCGGCGTGTTCGCGCTGGTGCTCGGCGCCGCCGCCGTCCCGAGCACGGCTCTGGCCGTGCCGACCTTCCTCATGTTCAGCAGGATCGGCCTGGTCAACAACCCCTGGGGCATCATCATCCCCTCGCTGGTGAACCCGTTCGGGCTGTACCTGATGTGGATCTTCTCGCGGGACGCGATCCCGAACGAGCTGCTCGAAGCCGCCCGCGTCGACGGCGCCCGCGAGTGGCGGATCTTCTTCTCGATCACGCTCCGCCTGCTGCGCCCGGGCATGATCACCGTCCTGCTGTTCGCGGTCGTCGCGACCTGGAACAACTACTTCCTCCCGCTGATCATGCTGAACGACCCGAAGTGGTATCCGCTGACGGTCGGCCTGAACCAGTGGAACGCGCAGTCCCAGACCGCGGGAAGCACTCCGATCTTCAACCTCGTCCTCACCGGATCGCTGCTCATGATCGTCCCGATCATGATCGTGTTCCTGGTGATGCAGCGCTACTGGCAGTCGGGTCTGGCCGCCGGCAGCGTCAAGCAGTGACCGCACCACCCGTACCGCAGCACCTCAATACCCTCACACGAAGAAGTGGAAGGAAAGTCGCCATGACAGCAACGACTCGGAGCGCGCGGGCCTGGCGCCGCGGCGCCGCCGTGGCGGTCGCGGGCACGATCGCGGCCGCAGGCTTGACCGCGTGCTCCAGCAGCAGTTCGGGCTCGGGCACCACGTCAGGCTCCTCGGCGAGCGCCTCGGACATCGCGGCCGCGCTGCAGAAGAAGTCCTCGATAACCGTCTGGGCCTGGGCCCCGCAGGACAAGGACATCGTCGCGGCCTTCGAGAAGAAGTACCCGAACGTCACCGTGAACCTGGTGAACGCGGGCACCACGACCACCGAGTACACCAAGCTGCAGAACGCGATCAAGGCCGGTTCCGGAGTGCCGGACGTCGCCCAGATCGAGTACTACGCGCTGCCGCAGTTCGCGCTGGCCGGCTCGGTGCAGAGCCTCGACGGCCTCGGCCTGGACAGCCTCAAGAGCGACTACTCCACCGCCGTGTGGGACTCGGTCACCGTCAACGGCCAGCTCGACGCGCTGCCGCAGGACACCGGCCCGATGGCGCTGTTCTACAACAAGAAGGTCTTCGACAAGTACGGCCTGACCGTCCCGACCACCTGGGACCAGTACGTCGCCGACGCCAAGAAGCTGCACGCGGCCAACCCGAACGCGTACATCACCGCGGACGCCGGCGACCCCGGCTTCGTCACCAGCATGGCCTGGCAGGCCGGCGGCACCCCGTTCAAGGTCAGCGGCACCACGAACGTGACCATCAACACCGCGGACGCGGGGATGAAGAAGTTCACGGCCGAGTGGGACCAGTTGGAGGAGAACGGCCTGCTCTCGAACATCTCCAACTGGACCAGCCAGTGGTTCACGGCGCTGGCCGACGGCACCATCGCCACGCTGGCGACGGGCGCGTGGATGCCGGGCGACCTCGAGGCCAACGCCGCGGCGGCGTCCGGTGACTGGCGGGTCGCCCCGATGCCGACCTACGGCGGCGGCACCGCGGCCTCCGCGGAGAGCGGCGGTTCCAGCTACGCGGTGATGAAGGGCTCGAGCAACGCGCTGGTCGCGGCCGGCTTCGACGAGTTCATGAACGCCCAGGACGGCGAGACCGTCTTCGCCGACGAGGGCGGCTTCCCGTCGCTCAACTCGGTGCTGACCTCGGGCTCCTTCCTGAACCAGGCCCCGGCCTACTTCGGCGGCCAGAAGATCAACCAGGTTCTGTCGGCGGCCGCGAGCTCGGTACTGCCGGGCTGGAGCTACCTGCCGTTCCAGGTGTACGCGAACAGCATCTTCCCGGACTCGGTCGGCAAGGCCTACGCGGCCAGGACCGACATCGGCGCGGCCGTGAACACCTGGCTCAAGGCGTCCGCCACGTACGGCCAGCAGCAGGGCTTCACGGTCACCGTCCAATAGCGGCCCGGCCTCAAGAGGCTCACGCAAAACGCAGTACTCCACCACGCACGTCAGGGCGTGTGGGCCGGCCGGGGCACCGTCCCGGCCGGCCCGCATGCGGGCGCGGCGTCCCCGCGCGACTTCGAGGATTGTAGGAAACACCCGCATGAGCACCCCCGTGCGCCGGTTCGCGATCGGCGAAGAAGACTTCCTGCTCGACGGCGAGCCCACGCGCATCCTCTCCGGGGCGCTGCACTACTTCCGCGTCCACCCGGACCTGTGGGCGGACCGCATCGTCAAGGCCCGCGAGATGGGCCTGAACACGATCGAGACCTACGTCGCCTGGAACGCGCACAGCCGGCGTCCGGGCGAATTCGAGACCTCCGGCGGCCTCGACCTCGGCCGCTTCCTGGACACCGCGGCCGAGCACGGCATGCACGCGATCGTCCGGCCCGGCCCGTACATCTGCGCCGAGTGGGACAACGGCGGCCTGCCCGCGTGGCTCTTCCGGCAGCCCGGCACCGGCATCCGCAGCAGTGAGCCGACGTACCTGGCCGCCGTCGAGGAGTACTACGAGCACCTGGCCAAGATCCTGGTGCCCCGGCAGATCGACCGCGGCGGCCCGATCATCCTGGTCCAGGTCGAGAACGAGTACGGCGCCTACGGCAGCGACAAGGCCTACCTGAAGGCCCTGACCGAGCTGACCAGGCGCGTCGGGATCACCGTCCCGCTGATCTCCGTGGACCAGCCGCTCGACGACATGATCGAGAACGGCAGCCTGCCAGAGCTGCACAAGACCGCCTCCTTCGGCTCGCGGGTCGGCGAGCGCCTGGACCGGCTCCGCCGGCACCAGCCGACCGGCCCGCTGATGTGCTCCGAGTTCTGGAACGGCTGGTTCGACAGCTGGGGCGGCCACCACCACACCACCGACGTGGACGAGATCGCCAAGAGCCTCGACGAGCTGCTCTCCCGGGGCGCGTCGGTCAACATCTACATGTTCCACGGCGGCACGAACTTCGGCTTCACGAACGGGGCGAACGACAAGGGCACCTACGCCCCGATCGTCACCAGCTACGACTACGACGCGCCGTTGGACGAGGCGGGGAATCCGACGGCCAAGTACTGGGCGTTCCGCGACGTGATCGCGAAGCACGCCCTGGTGCCGGGGCTGGCTCCCGGGGAGCGCCGCACCGCTTTCCGGGAGCCACGCTCCCAGTCCGTCGAGGTCTCGACCTCCCTCGGCGCGGCGGTGCCGCTCTGGCAGGTCGCCGACCGCCTCGGCGACTGGTCCGAGCACGAGCAGCCGCCGACGTGCGACTCGCTCGGCCACTACTCCGGCTTCACCCTGTACCGCACCGAGATCGAGCGCCAGGGTGCTGCGATACTCCGGGTCGCCGAGGTCCGCGACCGCGCCCAGGTCTTCATCGCCGGCCGGGCCGTGGGCGTCCTCGCCCGCGACCACCGCGACCGCGTGCTCACCCTCCCCGAGGACGCCCGCGGCACCCTCGACCTGCTGATCGAGGACCAGGGGCGGGTCGACTACGGCCCCCGCATCGGCGAGCCCAAGGGCCTGATCGGCCCCGCGACGGTCAACGGCGACCAGGTCACCGGCTGGCGGGTGCTGCCGATCGGCCTCGACGACATCACCCCGGTCGCCGGGGCGCTGCGCGACCTCGCCGCCGCCGCGGACCCGGATGCGACGGCCGACGTCGTCGCCGGCCCCGCCTTCGCCCGCGCCGTCTTCGACGCGCCCGAGCACGAGGGAGCGATCGCCGACCTCTTCCTCGACACCGCCGAGTGGGGCAAGGGCGTCGCCTGGATCAACGGCTTCTGCCTCGGCCGCTACTGGTCTCGCGGCCCGCAGCGCACCCTCTACGTCCCCGCGCCCGTCCTGAAGGCCGAGGGCAACGAACTCGTCATCTTCGAGCTCCACGCCACGGCCTCCGCCGAGGTGCGCCTGCTGGCCTGCCAGGAACTCGGCCACACGGAGTTCTAAGCCTCGCAGCAGAACACGAAGACGGTGCCGGAGTCATCGACCCCGGCACCCCACGACCATCGGCGCCGACGTCCGCGAAGGTGGGAGGGGCTAGAGTGGGGCCGGTGAGCGAGCTTCTGCCCGAGGGCGGCTTCGAGTTGTCGCCCGGAGAGCTCGACGCGCTCGATGCCCGGTGGTCGTCCTGCTGGACCCCGCACGAACTCGCCCGGCGGCTCGACGGGCTGACCGCGCCGTGGTGCGTGGCTGCGGGATGGGCGCTGGATCTGTTTCGAGGCGAGCAGACCCGCGAGCACGGGGATATCGAGATCGCGATTCCCGCATCGGCTTTTCCCGAGGTCCGCGATCGATTCCCGGATCACGTCTTCGACGCCGTGAGCAGCGGACGGATCTGGGAGAACGCTGGACCGGAAGTCATCGCGGCCACGCATCAGACCTGGCTGCGCGAACCGGCCAGCGGAAACTACATGGTCGACGTCTTCCGCGAGCCGCATGACGGGGACACCTGGATCTGCCGCCACGACGAGACGATCGCATTCCCTTATGCCGAGATCATCCACCGGACGGCGGACGGCATTCCGTACCTCGCGCCCGAACTCGTCCTGCTGTTCAAGGCGAAGCACACCCGCCCGAAGGACCAGCGAGACTTCGAAGAATCGGTCGCGCGACTGAGCGCAAGGCAGCGTTCGAGGTTGTCTGACCTGCTGGCGCACGTCTACCCGGGTCACCCGTGGAGTCGTGTGACCGGGGTATCCACCCGCACGAGGCGAGGAGCCGGTCGCGCCGACGCAAAGGGCTTCCACGGCGCGGTCGTGGCAGCCCTCGGGACGCCGGCTAGACCGGCTTGGCCCACTCGCCCGTCGTCAGGACGTCGCCGCGGCGGCTGAAGACTTTGGTCACCAGCATGTCGTGCAGTTCGGGGGAGGGGTCGGCGCAGGCGTCGGACAGCACCGTGAGGCGGTAGTCCAGGTCGGCGGCCTGGGTCACGGTCGACAGGACGATGCCGCCGGTCGCGATGCCGGCGAGGACGAGGTGGTCGATGTCCTGCGCGGCGAGGATCTGGTGCAGGTTGTTGCCCGCGAAGGCGCTGACGCGGTTCTTGTGCACGACGATCTCGCCGCCCTGCGGCGCGACGTCGGGGTGGATGGCGGCGCCGGGGTCGTCCGGGGTGAAGCGGTTCGGCGGCAGCGCGCCGAAGATCCTGTTGCGCGGGTGCGCGTCGACGTGGCCGGCGCGCAGTTGCAGGATGACGTGGAAGACCGGGACGCCGGCGGCCCGCGCGGCCTCCAGCGCCCGCACGGCGTTCGGCAGGTAGTCGGGGGAGACGTGGGAGAGGTTGCTCAGCTGGAGGTCCATCAGGAGCAGGGCTTCGCGGGGCACAGTGGCGCCTTTCATGAGTCTGATTGACCGGCCGAAAGCCGGAGCAGGCTTCGGTCGAAGACGGTGATGAGCAGGTAGACGGCCGCGGCGCCGAGCATGAACCAGGCGAGCTGGTGCATGCCGCCGGTGCCGGCGCGCTGGCCGAAGGACGCGGCGGTCGCCGAGGAGGCGACCATCGATCCCAGATACCCGAAGGTCCGCAGCAGGCCGGCGGAGGAGCCCGTGCGCTCGGGGTCGGATTGGAAGTACACGGAGTTCTGCAGCGCCAGGCTGTTCGCGCCCTGCGGCACGCCGAACACCACGGCGAGCGTGATCAGCGCGATGATCGGACTGCTCGCGGTGAGCGTGAGCATCAGGGAGCAGGCGATGATCTGGCCGATGGCGCCGATCAGCAGTTTGCTGTAGACGCCCCGGCGCCGGCCGACGGTGATGGAGACGGCCATCCCGACGATGAACATCGGGATCTGGACCAGCCCGGCGCGGAAGGCCGAGAGGCCGTAGCCCTCCTCGGTCCACTGCGTGAAGCCGTAGAGGAACGAGTACGAGACCGTGTAGGCCACCAGCGAGCGGCCGTAGGTGGCCAGCAGGGGCCAGTTGCCGCCGAGGATCCTCAGGTCGATGAACGGTGTCGCCGCGCGCAGTTCCCGCCACGCGAACGCGGCTCCCACCGCGACGGTGATCAGCGGCAGGTACCAGTAGCTCACGTGCGGGTTCATCAGGAACAGCAGCAGTGAGAACAGCATCGCGGCGAACAGGCCCATGCCCGGCAGGTCGATCTGCGCGGCGATCCCGCGCCGGGACTCGTTGCCGGTCACGGGCTGCCTGGGCAGCCGGGCGCCGAGCACGACCGCGAGCACCGCCAGCGGGATGTTGAGCGCGAACGTCGTTCGCCAGCCGCCGAGGCCGATCAGCAGACCACCGAGCAGCGGGCCGATCACGGCGATGGTCTGGTTGGCGACCGCGAGCGTGGTCAGCAGGCCCGCGGGGCTGTCCTCGCCGGTCCGCTCGGCCTCGCTGCGCAGCAGCGCCATGGCGGCTGGATATCCGGCGCACGTGCCGAAGCCGAGCACCACGCGTGCCGCGACCAGGAGACCGAAGTCCGGGGCCGTCGTGCCCACGATGCCTGCGAGGCCGACGAGGCTGGTGCTGAACAGGAACAGCCTGCGCGGGCCGAAAATGTCGATAAGTCGACCGACGATCGGCTGTCCGAGCGCCGTCGCGAGGTAGAGCGCCGAGACGAGCCACGCGGTCTCGGACGGCGGCGCGCCGAAGGCCCGGCCGATCGGGATCAGCGCGACGGCGATGATGGTCGAGTTGATCGGGTTCAGGATCGAGCCGAGGATCATCGGCGGGACGAGCCGGCGGTCGAACCTGGCCGGCCCGGTGTCCTCGCGCTCGGCGGCGGCTATCTGCTCGGTCCGCTCAGTCATCGGCGAGCCGCCGCAGCACCGCCATGGCCGTGATCACGGTCTGCAGTTCGTCCTCGGTGCACTGCTTCTGCAGTTCGGCGGCGAGCCATTCGCCGCGCGCCTGCCGGCCCTCCTCCGCCCGGCGGCGTCCCTCGGCGGTGAGCCCGATCAGCATGCGCCGGCCGTCGCCCGGGTCCCGGCGCCGCTCGACCAGCCCGAGGTCGGCCAGCGCGGCGACGTTGGCCGCCATCGACTGGTGCCGGATCCCCTCGACGTTGGCGAGGTCGGCGGTGGTGAGCCCGTCGTTGTCGATGAGCCTGGCCAGCACGGACGACTGGGGCAGGCTCAGGTCCGCGGGGTCTCCGGCCGCGCGTATGCGTCGCCGCAGGCGACCGATGACGGCTCGCACCTCCTGGGAGGCGCGCACGGCCGTCGGCGCGGGTCCACGATCTTCGCTCATGGGCCCAGCCTAAGAGGATCACGCGCGATTGTCCAGTTTACCTGTACAGCTCACCTGGATAATCGATCACCTCGGAGTCTCGGCCATGGCAGGGGCCGACGACGGGGTGCCGAAGGTGACGTACGCGCCGCCCGGACCTGCCGAGGTGCTGCCGTACGTCCCTTCGGCGGTGAAGCTCGTGTCGGACTCGATCGCGAAGTCGACAGTGAAGTCGACGGTGAAGTCGTTCGCCGCCTCGCGGAACCCTGAACTCGTGACCGAGCCGGTCAGCTCGTCGGCGCCCGCGGTGCTGAGCGTCGAGGAGACGTAGGGGGTGTCTGGGCTGTCCAGCTTCAGCAGCAGGGACGCGGACGTCGATGCGGGAAAGGCGAACTGGCCGATGCCGGCGTGTGTGGACGTGGTCAGTGCGACGGACGTGCCATTGCCCAACGCGATTCATTGCTGTGCGAGAAGGATTCGTCATCCGAGCCGGAGCTGGAACCGCACCCCGCCCGAACCACCTCCCGCCCGAAGCGGCCCGCGAGATCATCCAGCGGCAGCGGCATGTCCTCGGAGGTGGAACTGGCATGATGGACCAATGATCGACCGAGTTCTCTCCGCCTGCGACGGCGCCTGCAAGGGAAACCCCGGACCCGCCGCGTGGGCGTGGGCCATCGCCCGGGAGCCGGACGGCAGCCCCGGCCGCTGGGAGGCCGGCGAACTCGGCATCGCGACGAACAACATCGCCGAGCTCACCGCCCTGGAACAGCTGCTCTCCGCGGTCGACCCGAAGGCGCCGCTCGAAGTCCGGATGGATTCGCAGTACGCGATGAACGCCGTGACCACGTGGCTTCCCGGCTGGCGCAAGCGCGGCTGGAAGACCGCCGGCGGCAGCCCGGTGGCCAACCGCGACCTCGTCGTGCGCATCGACGCACTCCTCACCGGCCGCGACGTGAAGTTCGTCTACGTCCCCGCCCACCAGTCCGGCGGCGACCCCCTCAACGCCCTCGTCGACGAGGCGGCCAGCGCCTGTGCCGTCAGCCAGAAGCGGGCCGGGGGAGTGCTGACCGCCGAGGAGGCGCTGCGGCTCTCGGTCCCGGCCGTCACCAGCGTCCCGAAGGCAGCGAAGACGGCGTCGGCGGCGAAGACCGCCAAGGCCTCCTCAGCCGGGAACGGCGCGCCGCGCACCCTCGCCGCGAAGTACCCCGGCACCTGCAGTTGCGGCAAGCGCTACGCGGCCGGCGAGCAGATCGCCAAGGGCTCCAGCGGCTGGGGACACGTGGAGTGCGCCGGCCGCTGAGACCCGTGATCCGGGCGCCGCGCGATGGCCGCGGGGGTCGCGGCAGAATCATCGCGGCCGCGGCGTCGGGACTGCGGATCTCGGTGGTTTCCGCGGCGTATGCCGACCAGAATCGCGACCATGACAGACTTCGTCGCCGACGGCTTCGTCAAGATCGGGCAGGCCTTCTCGGAGGAGACGGCGGCAGCGGCCCGGGCGACCCTGTGGCGCGAGACGGGTTGCGACCCCGACGATCCGTCGACGTGGACCAAGCCGGTGATCAGGCTCGGCGGGTACGGCGGCGGCCCTTTCGAAGCGGCGCCGAACACACCCGCGCTCCTCAAGGCGCACGACGATCTCGCCGGTCCCGGCCGCTGGAACCCTCGCGCCGGCCTCGGCACCTTTCCGATCCGGTTCCCCAGCGAGCAACCACCCGGCGACGACGGCTGGCACATCGACGCGAGCTTCGCAGGCGACGACCCGGGCGACGATCCCCTGAGTCGGCGGGTGAATCTGACGTCACGCGGGCGGGCGCCGCTCATGCTGTTCCTGTTCTCCGAGGTGAGCGAGAACGACGCGCCGACCAGGATCCGGGTCGGATCGCACCTCGCCGTGCCCCGGCTGCTCGAACCGGCGGGCAAGGCGGGGCTGTCCGTGCGAGAGATCTCGCAGCGAGCCGCCGCGGCGACGGAGCGCCTGCCGGTAGCTCTGGCCACCGGCCGCCCGGGCGACGTCTACCTCTGTCACCCGTTCCTCGTGCACGCGGCCCAGCCGCACCGCGGCATCCGTCCCCGCTTCCTGGCGCAGCCGCCGCTCGGCCCCGGCCCGAACCCGTACTCCTTGGACGGCGATTCGCCGGTGGAGCCGGCGATCCGGCTCGGTCTCGGCCAAGACGCGCACCCCGGCTTCCCATCACGGCGCCCAGCCGGCCCCGGGGAGTGAATTGGCTGGAGAGTCGCCGATTCGTCGATCTAGACTCCCTCGCTATGACGGAGATGCCGGAAGAGACGGATAGCGCGATCCTGGAACGGCCCGGGGTCCGGTTGGTTCGTGACGCCATCCGTGCTGCGGGGGTCGCCGATGGTGTCCGGGTCCTGGCAGCCTCTGCGCCGACGGCCGCTGCCGCTGCCGAGCAACTGGGCTGCCCGGTGGGGGCTATCGCGAACAGCTTGGTGTTCGAGGCCGACGGCGTTCCTCTTCTCGTGCTCACGAGTGGCGCGCACCGGGTCGACACGGGCGCGCTGGCCGGGCGGATCGGCGTGGGATCGATCCGCCGTGCTTCAGCTGAGGTTGTGCGTGCGGCCACGGGTCAGGCCATCGGCGGCGTGGCGCCCCTCGGGCATCCTGCGCCGGTGCGGACGCTCGTCGACGAGGATCTTGCCGCGTACGACGTGATCTGGGCCGCCGCCGGTCACCACCAGACCGTGTTCCCCACGAGCTTTGCGCAGCTCGTCGCCGCTGCCGGCGGCACCGTGGTGGCCGTGGACTGACACCGCGTCGAGCACCCCAAGCATTCCGCGGCGTTCGGTGCGGCACCGAACGCCGCAGTCACTGCCCAGCAGGCTGACGACGACCGCGAGGACCCGTGCCGTTGATGCCCGGTGCTTCGTTGCACGGTCGGGCATGCCGATCTCCCCTCGAAGATCTCGGAAGTGCTGCCCGAAGAATGCGCGGCTCGAAAATCGGGCGTCGTGCGCGTCGCGCGGCGCGTCAAGACCTCTGAAGGGTCCTGACACGGGCTGGCGTCGCGGCGTCCTTCGGCCGCCTATGATGGGCCGCATCTCCGGATGAAACATTTCAAAGAGTGACTGGCGGTGCGGCAGTGATCAGGCGGACGGGGATCAAGGACGTCGCTCAGGAGGCCGGCGTCTCCGTCGGCACGGTCTCCAACGTGATCAACCGGCCGGAGACGGTGGCCAGGGCGACGCGCGAGCGGGTCCAGGAGGTGATCGCCCGGCTCGGCTACGTGCGCAGCGAGTCCGCGCGTCAGCTGCGGGCGGGGGCCAGCCGGATCATGGGGCTGCTGGTGCTCGACATGGGCAACCCCTTCTTCGTCGACGTGGCGCGCGGCGCCGAGCGGGCAGCCCGCGCGGCCGGGCTCGGCGTGATGGTCTGCAACAGCGACAGCTCGCCGGACGAGGAGGCCGAGTACCTGTCGATGTTCGTCGAGCAGCGGGTGCGCGGGGTCCTGGTCACGCCCGCCGACGCGACCGGCCGCGATCTCTCGCTGCTGCGCCGGCATCAGATCCCGTACGTCGTCGTGGACGCGGTCGTCGTGGACGAGGGCGGCGAAGGCGCCTGCTCGGTGTCGGTCGACGATGTGATCGGCGGTGAGATGGCCGTCGCGCACCTGATCGACCAGGGGCACCGTTCCATCGCCTTCGTCAGCGGCCTCGGGCACGACCGCCCGCAGATCCGCGACCGCTGGACCGGCGCGTGCCGGGCCGTCGCGGCGGCCGGACTGCCGCCGGAGACGATGCGCGAGATCGCAACCGACCGGCTCGACGTCTCGGCGGGCGCCGACGCCGTCGCATCCCTGCTCGGCCTGCGCGAGCGGCCCACGGCGGTCTTCTGCGCGAACGACATGCTGGCGCTCGGCGTGCTGCAGGCGCTGTTCGCGGTCGGGATCAAGGTGCCGGAGGAGATCGCGCTCGTCGGCTACGACGACATCGACTTCGCCGCGGCCGCCGCGGTGCCGCTGACCTCGGTGCGCCAGCCCGCGGTCGAGATGGGCAGGCTCGCCGCCGAGATGCTGGTCAGGGAGACGATGGCCGAGGAAGACGCCGAGGAGCACGTGCACGAGCAGATCGTGCTGCAGCCCGAGCTCGCGGTGCGCGCATCAAGCCGCCGGCGTCTCACTCCGTGATGGCTCCCGGCGGGGGGATCGTGATCTCGCGTCGGACTTGACCTTCACCTTCGCCGTGACGTTGGCGTTCGCCTTGACCTTGACCTTGACCTTGACGTTGGCCTTCGGCTCAGGCTTCGGCTCAGCCGCCCGTTCGGCCTCGGTCTTCCGGTTCGCGACCCGCTCGGTCTTCGTCCTCGCCTTGGTCTTCGCGGTGATCGGGCGGCGGACGCCCGCCGAGGCCGCGACGTATTCGTGCACGTCGAGCATCTCCTCGACCGAGCGCGACCACGGGTGCAGCTCCGCCTGGAGCCGGGCCGCGGCACGTCGCTCCGGCTCGGGACGGCTCAGCACCTCCAGCACGCCTTGCGCCACCCCGAGCACGGTCGGCGGGGCCACGGCTCCCGCGGCTCCGCCGAGCAGCTCGCCCGACGCGCCGCCGGAGGCCGCGACCACCGGCGTTCCGCAGGCGAGGGCTTCGAGCACTGACAGGCCGAAGGTCTCCACCAGGCACGGGGCGAGCACGACGTCCGCCGCGGCCAGCCTGGAGGCGAGCAGCGGTCGGTCGGCGAGGTGGCCGTGGAAGACCACCGGCAGGCCCTTCGCCGCACGGTGGAGTTCCGCCTGCGCGGTGCCGGTTCCGTAGACGTCGAGCTGCACGCCGTGGCCCGCGTGCGCCAGCTCCTTCACCGCGGCGATCGCGAGGCCGACGTTCTTCTCCTGGGACAGTCTGCCCGCGTACGCGAGGCGGATGCCCTCGTGCTCGACGGCCTCCTGCGGGTGGAACATCTCCAGGTCCACCCCGAGCGGCACCCGCCGCAGCGAGCGCACCTTCAGGCCGGTGAACTCGTGCTCCGCGAACTGCGAGGTGACCACGACCGCGTCGAAGCGCGTCGCCACGCGCTGGTTCCACGCGCGGATCGCGGCCTTCGCCGCCGGGGAGCCGCAGGTCCGGGGCATGTGCGCGGGAATGATCGCGTCCAGGCGCTCGTGCGAGAAGAGCACTGCTCCGACACCGTTGCGCTCCGCCCAGCCGGCGACGGCCGTCAGCGTGTACTTGTCCGAGACCTCGATGACGTCCGGCCGCAGCCGCTCCAGCAGCCGCTCGACCACTCCGGTCCGCAGGATCAGGCGGTAGCCGTTGCCGACCTTCGTGCTCGGCACGGTGACCGTCATTCCGGCCGGGGTGTGCCGCACGGCCCACTCGCGGCCCGGCACGACCAGCACGCGCTCGTGCCCCGCCGCCGCGTAGCCGTGGCCGAGCCGGTCCACCGCGGTGCGCAGGCCGCCCGAGGTGGAGCTGTAGGCGTTCGCGAGTTGGACGATCCTCACGTCGTGGCCCGGGTCGGCGCGTGCAGTTCACGCGCGGTACGCGGCAGGCCGAGCGCCGCGGCGTACGTCGTGGGACGCGCACCGAGCCCCAGGGCCTCGTCGATCGCGGCGAGCGTCGCCGCGCGCAGGGCGGGCCGGGTCAGGTCGTCGGGGTGCAGCGCGATCCGGAAGGCGCGACCGCCGCGCGCGAACCGCCGCGCCGTCTCGGTCATCAGCCGCACCCCGAGCCGCTCGCCGAACCCGCCGGGCCGGTGGGAGAGCGCGGGCGCCGCGAGCCGCAGCTCGGCGGCCGCGCCGCCCGCCCCGGCGAAGGAGTGCACACCCAGATGGGTCGAGTAGTACCGCAGGCCGCTGCGACGCAGTGCGCTGACCGACTCGGGGTTGACCAGCCAGCCCGGCGGGTGGAAGCCGACCGGGTCGATGCCGGCGTCCGCCAGCTCTTCGAGCCCTGCCTTGATCCGCGCGCGGGCCTCGCCCTCGGAAAGGGTGGCGAACTCCGCCGCGCCGCGCGCCATCAGCCGGGCCACGCCGCGGCGCCAGAGCGGTCCCGAGCCGTGCGTGGCTACGTGGTAGAAGCCGTGCAGGGCCAGCTCGTGCCCGCGATCCTGCGCCTCGAGCATGTCCTCGGCCAGCCGTCCATCCGAGACCAGGCTCGGTCCGCGCCACGGTCCGGGCACGAGCAGCAGCGTCGCCGGGATGCCGCGCTTGTCAAGGGCGTCGAGCCAGCGCGCGGTCTGCGCCGCCGTGCCCGGGGCGATGTCGTGGATCGACACCATCAGCGGCGAGCCACCTCGCGGCGCGCCGGGTCTGCCGTCGGGTTTCGGACCGGCGTTCACGCGGCGGCCGCTTTCCGGCCGTCGCCGCCGAACTCGTAGACCCGGGCCAGCCGCGCGGCGGGGACGGGCAGCTGCGGGCCGCTGCGCGGTGCGCGCTCGCGGCACACCTCGGCGTAGTGCCGCAGCAGCTCGTCGCCCACCGCGGACCAGCTGCGGTGCTCGACCGAGAGCCGGCTCGCCGCACCCCACCGGGTCCGCAGCTCGGCGTCCTCGGCGAGGCGCACGACGCAGGCCCGCAGCGCGTTCATGTCGTTGGGCGCGAACAGCAGGCCGGTCTCCTCGGGCGTGACCAGGTCCACCGGTCCGCCCGCGGCCGGAGCGACCACCGGCAGTCCCGAGGCCATCGCCTCCTGCACCGCCTGGCAGAAGGTCTCGTCAGGGCCGGTGTGCACGAAGACGTCAAGGCTCGCATACGCCTCGGCGAGCCGCGCCCCGTCCAGGAAGCCGAGGAACGCGGCGTCCGGCAGCATCGAGCGCAGCTTCTTCTCGGCCGGCCCCTCGCCGACCACGACCAGCTTCACGTTCGGCACGTCGGCCAGGCACGCAAGCAGCTCCACCCGCTTCTCGGAGGCCAGCCGGCCGACGAAGCCGACCAGCACTTCGCCGTTCGGCGCCAGCTCCCGGCGCAGCGCCCCGCTGCGGCGCGAGGGCTGGAAGCGCTCCGCGTCCACGCCGCGCCGCCACATCGCCAGGCCGGGGAAGCCGCGCTCGTCGAGCTGCTTGTACGTGGCCGACGACGGCACCAGCGTGCGCGCGGCCTGCCGGTGCACGTGCCGCAGCCAGGACCAGATCGTCTTGTCGGTGCCGCGGAACCCGTAGCGCCGCGCGAAGCCGGCCAGGTCCGTCTGGAACACCGCGACGCTCGGCACGCCCATCTTCCGCGCGGCCCGCGCCCCCGCGGCGCCGAGCGCGACCGGCGAGGCCAGGTGCACGACGTCCGGCGCGAACTCGCGCAGCCGCCGCTCCACCGCCTTCGTCGGCAGGCCGAGCACGAAGGAGTTGTAACCCGGGAGCCCGACCCCGGGGACCACCGTCACCGGGAATCCCGCGTACGCCTCGGGACCCGGCCCCGGCGCTATGATCAATGCCTCATGACCCCGCCGCTCCAGGTGCTCCAGCACCCGGCAGACCGAGTTCGTGACCCCGTTCACCCGGGGCAGGAAGGATTCAGTCACCACTGCTACCCGCACACCTTCATCGTGCGCACGTTGAATGCATCCCCGGCCTCGGCTCCGCGAGAGCTCGGCAAACTGCAAGTGACGTCTCGGTCTCGTCGCACGTCGGGGGCGTCCACAGGATGACCTCAGGCAACCCTAAACCGCGATGAAGGAGTACGGTCGCGGTCCTTTCGGCGAACTCCGCGTGCGGGGCACGTCAGCTGGTCATGGAGGCCGCATTTGACGCTCGAACAGGGTTCCGCCGACGTGCACCCCGCGCTCGCCGACGTCGTCGCGGAGCTGACGCCCGCCGCCGAGCACGAGACGGACTGGTTCGACGGTGAGATGCCGCTGCGCATCACGGCGTACACGGGCGCCGAAGCCACGTCGCGGCTGCCGCTGGAGATCATCTCGTCCATCCGCTGCATCGTCCGGGTCGGCGACAGGTACGTGTTCTGCGAGAACAAGACGAGCCGCCACCCCTGGCCCGGCGGCCGGCGCAACCCGGGGGAGAGCTTCGCCGACACCGCCGTGCGCGAGGTGCGCGAGGAGACCGGCTGGCTGCTGAAGCCGCAGAGCATGCGCCGGCTCGGCTGGCTGCGGCTGCGCCACCTCGGGCGCAATCCCCAGGGCAATCAGGGACCGTACCCCGACTTCCTGCAGCTCGTGTTCGTCGGCGAGGCCGAGCGCCGGGACGGCGACCTCGCGGCGGACGCCGACTGGACCGACGTCGACGGCTATGAGCTCTCGTCCCGCCTGATCACGCTGGACGACGCGATCGAGCGCACGTCGACCGGCATGCACGCGCAGGTGTTCCTGCAACTGCTCAAGGAGCCGCAGTAGCCGTCGCGGCTCCGGTGGGCGCCGCCGCAGGCGTGACGGCGCCGCCGTTCTCCGCCACCCGGATCGCGCTCGCGACGCCGACGTAGGTCGGTCGGCCGACGGCCAGCCGGATCGTCAGCCCGGCCGCGTCGGCGACCTCGTACAGCGACTGGTCCATGAAGAGCTCGAACCGCTCGACGTCGTCCGCGATCCCGGCCGCGGCACCCAGACGCGCATCCGCCGCGGCCGGAAGGTTCCGCAGGGCGTGCCCGATGGCGCGCCCCTGTTCGCTGAAGAAGTACCGCCGTGTGCACAGCGTGCCCTGCTCAAGCCCGGAGAGCGGCTCGTCGCCCTCGCGCAGCTTGATCACCCGCACGGCGTCGAACAACGGCCGCACGACCACGTCCGCATCAGGCGCGTCGAGCCCGCACAGCTCCGTCAGCCGAGTCGCCGCCGCCGACACCGCAGCATCAAGCCCCGCCGCCATCAGCAGATCGCCGAGGTCATACGGCCCGTCCGTCAGCAGGTCGCCCGACTTCACCGCGTCCCCCGACGCGACCAGCAGCGTGCGCCCGTCGAGCGGTCCGTAGATCCAGCCGAGCCGCTTGTCTTCGGACTCGCACATCCGGCCCCCGCCCGCGACGAGCTTGTACGCGCCCGTCGAATACCCGGCCCCCGGAACCGGCTCCGCCGTGTGCAGCAGCCCGCCGTCGACGACGTGCACGTACCCGTCCTGCGGCGCCATCCACGCCGCGCCCTCCGGCGCCCGCGCGCACAGCAGGTCCTCCACCGCACCGCGATCACCGGCAGTGCCCACGATCCCGGCGATCCGCCGCGCCTCGTCCTCGGAGCCGAGGGAGTGAGTCAGTAGGCGAATGAGATCGGGCAGGGGCTCGTAGTCGTGGTCAGCCATGACGCTGATCGTACTCACCCGAGATCCGGCACACTGGTGCCCCATGAGCGACGTGAAGGTGTGGAACCGCATTGCCGGCCGGGTCATCCTGCTCGACGACGAGGACCGCGTACTGCTATTCGAAGGCTTCGATCCCGCCGAGCCGGACGCGCCGTGGTGGTTCACCCCCGGAGGCGGCGTAGAACCCGATGAGACGCCCCGGCAGGCCGCCGCCCGCGAACTCTTCGAGGAGACCGGACTCACCGTCACCCCGGACGACCTCGGCGAGCAGGTCTTCCAGAACTACGTCGAGTTCTCCTTCGACGGCGTCGCACTGCACCAGCATAACTACTTCTTCGTGCTGCGCACCGCGGCCAGCGACATCACGACCGCCGGATTCGACGAGATGGAGCAGCGCACCCACCTCGGCCACCGCTGGTGGAGCGCCGAAGAGCTGGCGGCGAGCTCGGTGACGTACTTCCCGGAGGAGCTGGCCGAGCTCCTCGGCCGGCTGGCGGACACGCAGCCGACCGAGCCCGCCGAGCCCGCCGAGCCCGCCGAGTCCGCGTAGCCCGCCGACTTCGTCTGGTCCGTCTCGTGCGCCGGATCCGCCGATTACGCCTAGAGATCCGCGGTGAGCCGCTCCATGATCCGGGCCGCGGGCGCGGCCAGTGCGTGCCTGTGGCCGGTGCCCGCGTAGAGGCTCATGCCGCTCGGGTCGCGCCGGGCCGCGGCCGCCGCCCGCAGCGGCTTGGTCACCTGGTTTACGGCCGGGTAGGCGGCGGGGGCGTCGGCGGCGTGCCGGTCGATGAACGGCGTACGCAGGGCGCGGGCCCAGCGGCCGGAGAACGCGCGCGTGACGGCGGTCTGCGCGTACGCCTGGTCCACGAGCGCGTCGCGGTAGACAGGGTCGGTGGCCGCCTCGTGCGCGCGCAGGAACGCGGTGCCGAGCTGGACGGCGTCGGCCACGCCGCCGAGCAGGACGGCGACTTCGGCGGACGTGGAAATGCCGCCGGCCGCGATGATCGGGGTCCGCGGAGCCACCGCGCGCACTTCCTGGACCAGCACGGTCAGCGGCGTGGCCGGCGGCAGGACGGAGGGGTCGAAGACGCCGCGGTGGCCGCCCGCCTCCGTGCCCTGGACGCAGAGCGCGTCGACTCCGGTCGCGACGGCCAGCCGGGCCTCGTCCGCGTTGGTGACCGTGCCGATCGTGTACGTACCCACGCTCCTGAGCCGTGCCAGGACGTCGGACGTGGGCAGCCCGAAGGTGAAGGAGACGACGGGCACCGGGTCCGTCATGAGCTGATGGACCTTCTCGGCCCAGAAGTCGGTGTCCGCGAAGTCGGGCTCTGGCAGGTGGACGCCGGCCGCGGCCGCCTCGGGCGACAGCGCCTCGCGGTACCCCGCGACCGCGTACGGCTGCGCGACCGGCTGCGGAACGAACACGTTCACACCGAACAGCGCCCCGTCGCCCGCCAGCTTCCGCACCTGCTCGATCTGCGCGCGCACGGCCGCGGGCGTCAGATAGCCGGCCGCGAGGAAGCCGAGCCCGCCGGCCCAGCCGACCGCCGCGGCGAGCTCCGGGGTCGTCGGACCTCCGGCCATCGGAGCTTGGACGATACGGAATCGCAGGTCAGCGAGCTGGAACGGCATCAGGGTTCCTTTCGTCGGCTCGGCTCCACCCTACCCGGCCGCCCTCGGCCGCCGGCTGTCGGCGGCTGTCGGTGGTCGGTCCCGGCGAGCAACGCGACCGCATCTACGCTGAGCAGCCCTACGGTGGGTGGGCGGGGCGATCTCAGAGCCGATCGATGGCCTGAAGCCCAAGCTGCCGCCGGACCGTTCGATCACGGCAGAATCCGGCGCGGGCGAATCGACGCCGCGGTGGATGAGCGAGGAGCCCGCAGGGTTCGATGACGGGTCGCGCGCCTGCGTGCTGCGCGCCGAGGGGCCGGGGGTGTGACCGGTGCCGCTGGAAGGCGCGTGGCCCGCCGAAGACCGTGGCCGAGGCGCTGCCCATCGCCGCCGAGCCCTCGCGTTCCGCCCGGACGTTCCGACGATCCGATCGGCGTGCACGCTCCGCGCGCACGCCGATCGGATCGTCGGCGAAGCGGCCTGGATCTTCCGGCGGGACTGATACCATGAGGCCAAGCGAAGGGGAGTAGCCCGTCGCCGGGATGTCGACATACTGGCCTTGCGGACCACGGTCCTTGGCCCGGCACTCGGGGCGACCGAGGAATCGGCGCTGGGCGAGACCTTCGGCAAGCAGCTTCATGTCCGCTGCCGTTGCCGAAGCTCCCCGGAAGTCCGAGGCCTTCGGGGCGGCCCGTCCGAAGGGTGATCGGAGCTCGTGAGCCTCCTCGTCATCGGCACTGTGTTCGTCCTGGTCTTCCTGGCCGAGCTCCCCGACAAGACCGCGCTGGCCAGTCTCGTCCTCGGCACGCGCTACCGGCCGATATACGTATTCGCCGGCGCCGCCTCCGCGTTCGTGGTGCATGTGGCCCTCGCCATCGTCGCAGGCCGGCTCCTGGCATTGCTGCCGCACCGCGCGCTCGAAGCCGTGGTCGCCGGCCTCTTCATCATCGGCGCGATCCTGCTGCTGCGCGGCCGGCACGAGGAGGAGGAAGAGGACCTGGACATCAAGGAGGGCACCCAGCCGACGTTCTTCCGCGTCTCCTCGACGGCGTTCCTGGTGATCCTCGTCGCGGAGTTCGGCGACCTCACCCAGATCCTCACCGCCAACCTCGCCGCGCGCTACCACGACTTCCTGCCCTCGGTCGCGATCGGCGCGGTGCTCGGCCTGTGGGCCGTCGCCGGGCTCGCGATCGTCGGGGGGCGCAGCCTGCTCCGGGTCGTGCCCCTGGTGGTCGTCACCCGTATTGCCGCAGCGATCATGCTCGTTCTCGCCGGGTTCAGCCTCTACAGCGCGATCCGGGGCTAGGCTCGGGAGGGAACCGCCGACCGAAGCCGACGCGCCGTCGGTCCGCGTCGGTCCGAAAGGCACTCAGAGGCACGGAGGCTCGCATGGGCGCGCTGGTCGTGATCGTCGTCGGCGTCTCCGGAAGCGGCAAGAGCACGGTCGGGCGAGCACTCGCCGAGGCCCTGTCCGTGCCGTTCCTCGACGGGGACGATCTGCACACCGCCGCGAACATCGCGAAGATGATCGAGGGCGAGCCCCTCGACGACGAGGACCGGCTCCCGTGGCTCGCCTCCCTCGCGGCCCGGATCGGCGAGATGGCGGCGGCCGACGGCGGCGTCATCGCCTGCTCCGCGCTCAAGCGCAAGTACCGCGACGCGCTGTTCGCCGCCGCGCCGACGGTCCGCTTCCTGCAGCTCTCGCTCGACCCGGACGACGCCCTGGAGAGGGTGTCTGCGCGCGTCGACCACTTCATGCCCGCCGCGCTCGTGGAAAGTCAGTTCTGCGACTACGAGCCCTTGCAGCGCGGCGAACCCGGGATAGTCGTCGACGCGCTGCGCGACCTGGCCGACAAGGTCGAGGCCTTCGAGGACTACCTGGCGTCACCCGCGCAGCGGAGCCCGGAGAGCGACGGCGAGCAGCGCCCGGCCAGCTGAACTGAGATTGATCGACGCCGATCGGCACCGACCCCGCGAGACGCCCCGACGAGACCGGCGCCGCGAGAGCGAACCGCGGGACGAGGGGGGCTGTCACCCGAGCCCCTTCCGATGCGCGTACCCGACAGCCGCCGCGCGGTCTCTGGAGGCGGTCTTCGCGAAAATCCGGTTCACGTGGGTCTTGACCGTGTGGCCGCTGAGGAACAACCTCGCGGCGATCTCCGGGTTCGTCAGGCCCTGCGCGATCAGCTGCAGGATCTCCGCCTCACGCTGCGTCAGACCGTCCGGCAGCGGCGGCGCGGGCGCCGGGGCGGCGGGAGCAGGCGCCGCAGCGGCTCTCATCAACGTCGTTCGGACTCGCGGGTCGAGAACCGCCAGGCCCTGCGTCGCCGCATGGAGTGCGTTGGCTATGTCCTTGCGGTCGGCGTCCTTCGTCAGGTAGCAGCGGGCGCCGGCGCGCAGGGCGTCGAGGACGAGGGCGTCGTCGAGGTACGTGGTCAGCACGACGATTGCGACGTGCGGGTGAAGGGCGCGGACGCGTCGGGTGGTCTCGATGCCGTTGAGGACCGGCATGTGCAGGTCGAGGAGGACTGCGTCCGGGCGGTGTTCGGCGACGAGGGCGAGGACCTGCTCGCCGTCTGCGGCCGTGGCCACGACGTCGATGTCGGGCAGTCCGCCTAGCAGCACGGCCAGGCCCTCGCGCACGCTGGTCTGATCGTCGGCCACGATGATGCGCAGCATGGGGGGCTCCGTACCCTCGGTAACTCAATTACCCTCGCCGCCCTCAGTACCGCGAGCGGCCGCGGTCGAACGCGCCGGCCATGAAGACGTTGCCGTCCTTCTCCGGCGCGAAGGGCACGCCCATCGCCATCGCCCGCGGCACGATCACCGCGGCCTGCGCCAGGCGGTTCACGCCGAGGGCGAACAGCAGCGTCGCGGAGGAGGCGGCGACGTGGGCGTGCATGCCGTCGGCGATCACGAACGCGACGCCGCGCCACGCGAACAGGCCGAGCCAGAGCCAGAGGCCGTACACCGGCAGCTGCGCCCAGAGGTAGCCGCCGCGCTCCTCGAGGCGGGTGATCGCGCCGAAGGCGAGGCCGATCAGCGCGGAGCCCGCGGTGCCGATCGTGATCGCCACGACGTCGACGGTCTGCAGGTGCGCGGCGCCGTGGCCGTGCAGGTCGGTGAAGCCGATCACGGTCAGGATCGCCGGCAGCAGCACCGCGCGCTTGCCGCGCAGCGGCTCGCCGCGCAACTGCCGGAAGACGATCCAGCCGAGGATCGCGACGACGGCGAGAATCTCGAGCCCGGACATGTGGGTTTCCCCCTCCACACTACGTCCGCCCTGTTCAGGCGGGCCGACCGGTCCGGCCGACGCACTCAAAGTACGGTCCGGCCCGGTCCTCGCACGTCGGCGCGGAGGTAGAGGGCGGTATGAGATTGCGCGGGGTGGGTCTAGTACCGGCTCAAACCAGGGGTCGAGTCAGGGGTCGAGTCAGGGGTCGAGTCCGGGGTGGGTCAGGGGTCGGGGCATGGGCGGGTCACGGGTCGAAGCGGGGGACGAAGCGCGGCCTGTGGCGCGGCCGCGCTTCGTTCGCGTCAGCGGAACGCGGACTGGCCGGTCAGAGCCTGGCCGACGACGAGGGTGTGGATCTCCTCGGTGCCCTCGTAGGTGAGCACGGACTCGAGGTTGTTGGCGTGGCGCAGCGGGGCGTATTCGAGGGAGATGCCGTTCGCGCCGAGGATGGTGCGGCATCCGCGGGCTACGTCGAGGGCCGCGCGGACGTTGTTCAGCTTGCCGGTGCTGATCTGCTCGGGGCGGATCCGGCCCGCCTCCTTCAGCTTGGCGAGGTGCAGCGCGAGCAGCATCCCGGTGTTCAGCGAGACGGCCATGTCGGCGAGCTTGCGCTGGGTGAGCTGGAAGCCGCTGATCGGGCGGTCGAACTGGATGCGGGAGTCGGCGTAGCGGAGCGCGGCCTGGAGGCTGTCGCGGCCGGCGCCGAGCGCGCCGAAGAGGATGCCGAAGCGCGCCTCGTTCAGGCAGCCGAGCGGCGCGCCGAGGCTCCGCGCCTCCGGGAGCCGCGCGGAGTCGGGGAGGCGGACGTCGGCGAAGGAGAGCTCTGAGGTCACCGAGGCGCGCATGGACAGCTTCTGCTTGATGTCGTGCGCGGTGAAGCCGGGCGTGCCGCGCGGGACCAGGAAGCCGCGGATGCCCTCCTCGGTCGACGCCCAGACCGTGGCGACGTCCGCGATGCCGCCGTTGGTGATCCACATCTTGGCGCCGTTGAGGATCCAGTCGCTCCCGTCGCGCACGGCGCGGGTGCTCATGTCGGCCGGGTCGGAGCCGTGGTCCGGCTCGGTCAGGCCGAAGCAGCCGATCGCCTCGCCCGCGGCGAGCCGGGGCAGCCACTCCCGCTTCTGCTCCTCGGAGCCGTACCGCCAGATGGAGTACATGGCGAGCGAGCCCTGCACCGAGACGAAGCTGCGCAGGCCGGAGTCGACGGCTTCGAGCTCGAGGCAGGCCAGGCCGTACGCGGTCGCGCTGGTCCCGGCGCAGCCGTAGCCGGTCAGGTGCATGCCGAGCACGCCCAGTTTGCCGAGCTCGGGCACCAATTCGCGCGGGAACGACGCCGTCTCGAACCAATCCGCGATGTGCGGCCGGACGTGGTCGTCCAGGAACGCCCGCACGGTCGCCTGGATGTCCCGCTCCTGCTCGCCGACCTGTGAGGAGAGGTCCAGCAGGTCAAAGGGATCGCCGAGAGGTGACGACGGTGTCATTTCTGCTCCTTCGGGGCGTCGGCTGAGGGATCGATCGCGGCTGCGGTGGTGGATTCGGCGCCCAGCCAGGCGCGCAGTTCGGCGGTGTGTTGGCCGAGGCGCGGCGGTCGCGAGCGGTAGGCGGGAGGTGTGGCGGACAGGGCGATGGGGTTGGCGACCAGCGCCACCTCCTCGCCGTCCCGGCCGACCTCGACGCGCGGGGCGAGGCCCAGGTCCTCGGCCAGCGCGAACGCTCCGGCCAGGTCGTTGACCGGACCGCACGGTACGCCCTTCGGCGTCAGTCGCGCGTACCAGTCTGCCGCCGAACGGGTGCGCAGTCGCGCGCCGAGTTGTTCCGCCAGCTGCTCCACATGGGCGACGCGGGCCGGGTTCGTGGCGTAGCGCGGATCGCCGACGAGCTCGGGCAGGCCGACGACGTCGCAGAGGGCCGCGAACTGGCGGTCGTTGCCCACCGCGAGAACGAACGGTCGGTCGGCGGCGTCGAACACCTCGTACGGGGCGATGGACGGATGCCGGTTCCCGAGGATGCCGGGAACCACGCCGGCGCCGGTGAATCCGGCGCTCTGGTTCACCATCGAGGACAGCAGCGTGCTGAGCAGGTTCACCTCGATGCGCTGGCCCTCTCCGGTCGCCTCGCGGTGGCGGAGCGCCGCGAGGATGCCGATCGCCGCGTGCAGGCCGGTGAGCACGTCGACGAGCGCGACGCCGGTCTTCACCGGCCGGCCGGGACCCGGACCGGTCACGCTCATCAGCCCGCCTACGGCCTGAACCAGCAGGTCGTAGCCCGGCAGCGACGCGCCTGCGGCCGAACCGAAGCCGGTCACCGAGCAGTAGACGATGGCGGGGTTCAGTGCCCGCGCCGCGTCGTGGTCGAGGCCGTGGCGGCTCAGCGAGCCGGGGCGGAAGTTCTCGACGAACACGTCGGCCCGGCGCACGAGCTCCCGGATCGCGGCCAGGTCGGCCGGGTCCTCGAGGTCGGCGGCGAACGAGCGCTTGTTGCGGTTCACTGAGAGGAAGTACGTTGATTCGCCGTCCGCGAACGGCGGTCCCCAGGCGCGCGTGTCGTCGCCGGCCCCCGGCCGCTCGATCTTGATCACCTCGGCGCCCAGGTCCGCGAGCAGCATCGTCGCGTACGGCGCGGCCAGGACCCGGCCGAAGTCGGCGATCAGGATCCCGGACAACGGCAGCTGCGACCGAGACCGATCATCGTCCATTCGCACAGCCTCTGGGATCACAGGCGCTCCGTCAATTGGCAGATTGTCAACGCGATCAGGGCGAGCCGCCGTAGTCGGCGACCGCGGGCAGGCCCGAGCACAGGTTGTCGTCGCCGTTGCGGGCCTCGGTGCCGATCGCGCCGGAGGGAGAGGCCGGGGGCGAGGCCGCCGGAGAGGGCACCGGGCCGGCGTGGACGGCGTACGCGGCGAGCCCGGTCGGCACGTCCTGGGTGGGGAGGGTGCCGAATTCTGCGGCCGCGGGCGAGCCCGGCAGCGGCTCGTCCTCCCGCAGGTAGTTCCACACCTCGTTGAAGCCCGTGCCGGGGATGAGCCGGTTCGCGTCGGCAGGGTCAAGCTCGTAGGGCACGGTGATGTACTGCATGTATCTCCTGTCCACCGTGCCCACGCTCTCCGCGAGCGAGGTCATCGAGCTGATGTCGTCGAGGGCCGGGTCGACGGTGATGTTGCTCGTGACGGCGTTCGCGATGCGGTAGAGCGTGAGCGGGTCCTCGAGCGTCCCGTTCGCCGTGAGCTTGTCGAACAGCGAGGTCATGAACATCTGCTGCATCTGGATCCGCTGCGTGTCCATCCCGAGCGAGAGCCCGTGCCGGTCGCGGACGAACTCCAGCGCGGTGTCGCCGCTGATCGTGTGCAGCCCGGCGCTCATCACCAGTCCGGAGTAGTTCGGATCGTCGATGCCGGGCGGCGGGATGCAGACGGTCACGCCGCCGACGGCATCGGTCAACTGCTTGAAGGCGTCGAAGGTGAGCTCCACGAAGTGGTCCACCCGGATGTCGGTCATCTGCTCGACCGTCGCGACCGCGCAGGCCGGGCCGCCGTAGTTCATCGCCGCGTCGAACATGTCCCGCGTGGAGCCGGGGACCGTCACGTTCGGGTCGAAGCGGCTCTGGCACTCGGGCCGGGCGACCTCCAGGTCGCGCGGGATCGAGACGATCTCCGCCCAGCGCCGGTCGGCCGAGAGGTGCACCAGGAACGCGGTGTCGGAAAGGTCGGTGCCGTTCTTCGTCGCGTTGCCCAGATGCGGGGCGTGCTGGCCGTCGCGTGTCTGCGAGCCGAGCACGAGGATGTCCAGCGGCGTCTGGCCCTCGGCATTGGGCCGTGCGGTGGTCGGGCGATGGGTCAATCGGGCGAGGCTGACAGTGTCCACTCGGCTGAACAGGTGATGCACGAGGTAGAACCCGGTAGCCGCGACGGCCAGCACCACGCCCGCCGCGCACAACGCCGTGACCTTGAGCAGCTTGCGTCGCCGGCGGCCGCCCCGCGTCGGATTCGCCGCCCGCTCGACCCGCCGCCTCGCACGTCCGCGCGGATCGAGTTCATCGAGATCCACATCGTCGTTGACATGCTCGCCGGACACCCTCTCACCCTCGCACGGCCGGCTGCGCACGATGCCGGCCATTAGGCCTTATGGGGGAGGGGATAGCTGTCTCATCAGCACGTTCGGCGCTTCGGCGAGACTCGGACCGTACCACGTCAGATGCCTGCCGCTGACGAGCGCGGCAGGCAGGCCGCGGAACGCCTCCGGACCGTCCTCGGAGCTGAACGCGTACGGCTCGTCCGGCAGCACGACGAGATCCGCGGCCTGGGCTTGGAGCTCGGCGAGTGCGATCTTCGGATAGCGCTGCTCATGGTGTGAGTACACGTTCTCGACGCCCAGTCTGCGCAGCACGTCGCCGGCGAACGTGTCGCGGCCGAGGACCATCCAGGGGCGGCGCCAGATCGGGATGACGGCACGGCGGACCGTCTCCGGCGACACCTCCGCCCATGCCGCTTCCGCCACGTCGAGCCACGGCGGGCGCGGGAGTCCGCACGCCACCGCGAGCACTCGATCCAGTTCGCGAAAAGCCTGGTCGAGCGTGCGGATCTCGGTCACCCACACCGACACCCCGGCCGTGCGCAGCGCATCGAGATCCGGCGCGCGGTTCTCCTCCTCGTTCGCGAGCACCACGTCCGGACGCAGCGCGATGACGCGCGCGATGTCAGGGTTCTTCGTGCCGCCGATCCGCTCGACCTCGAGCCCCGCGGGATGCGTGCACCACGCGGTCGCGCCGACGATCAGGTCCGGCGCGCTCGCGGCTACCGCCTCGGTGAGTGACGGGACGAGGGAGACGATCCGCATCGCACCTTCTTAGCGTTCGGAGATGCCGGTGATGCGGCCGCGTGCGGTGACCGGCGTGTCGACGGAGGTGAGCACGCGCCGCGGCGGGGCCTTCAGGAGCGCGTCGTTCTGGAGGCGCCGGCCGAGAGCGTAGAGCTGGAGGACGCAGCGGTGCGGGCCGTGGCCCTTGAACGGCGCCGGCCGCGGCCCGCCGAGGTGACGTACCCACCTCGACGGGCCGCGGCCGGCGTCCCTTCCGCTACGCGCTCGGCGCGATCGCGTCGGAGAGGTCCTCCGCGGCGAGGCGGGCCACGTCGGCGCTCCGGTCGTCGGGCTGGGAGTTGGCGTCCAGCTCCGCCTTCACCCGCTCGAGGTAGCGGTCGATCTCGGCCGCGGCGGTGGCCGCGTCCCAGCCCAGGACGGGCGCCACCAGGGCTGCCGCGTCGCGGGCCGCCGCCACGCCGCGGTCGCGCTGCTCGATCGAGATGCGGGTGCGGCGGGTGAGGATGTCGTCGAGGTGCAGGGCGCCCTCGTGCGACGCGGCGTAGACCGCCTCGACGCGCAGGTACTCGCCCGCGCCGCCGAGCGGCTCGGCCAGGTCGGGATCGGCGTCGATGAGCTCGAACAGCTCGTCGACGCACGAGCCGTACCGGCGCAGCAGGTGTTCGACGCGGTGCCGGCTCAGGCCGTGCCTGCGCGCGAGCTGCCCGCGCTCGTTCCACACGGCCGCGTAGCCGTCGGCGCCGAGCAGGCCGACGTTCTCGGTGACCGACTCCGGCACGTGCGTGCCGAGGTTCTTGGCCGCCGCGTCCACGACGTCCTTCGCCATCACGCGGTAGGTCGTGTACTTGCCGCCCGCGATCACGAACAGGCCGGGGGCCGGCTCGGTCACCATGTGCTCGCGCGAGAGCTTCGTGGTCTGCACGTCCGCGCCCGCCGAGACCAGCGGCCGCAGTCCCGCGTAGACGCCTTCGATGTCGTCGTGCGTCAGCGGCCTGCGCAGCAGCGCGTTCGCGTGCTCCAGCAGGTACTCGATGTCCGCCGCGCTGGCGGCCGGGTGCCTGCGGTCCAACTCCCAGTCGGTGTCGGTGGTGCCGACGATCCAGTGGGCGCCCCACGGGATGATGAACAGCACGCTCTTCTCGGTGCGCGAGATCAGGCCCGTGTCCAGGTCGATCCGGTCCCGCGGGACGACGATGTGCACGCCCTTCGACGCACGCACCTTCAGGCCGCCCTGCGCGTTCGCGAGCTCGTGCAGGTCGTCGGTCCACACACCGGTCGCGGCGATGACCCGCTTGGCGCGCACGGTGATGTCGCGGTCGCTCTCCAGGTCGCGCACGACCGCGCCGGTCACCCGCTCGCCCTCGCGGGTGAAGCCGGTCACCCGGGTTCGGGTCGCCACGGCCGCGCCGTACTGCGCGGCGGTGCGGGCGAGCGTCATCACGTAGCGCGCGTCGTCGACCTGGGCGTCGTAGTACTGGATCGCGCCGATCAGCGCGTCGTTCTTGAGGCCGGGCGCCTTGCGCAGCGCGGCCCTCTTCGTCAGGTGACGGTGCATCGGCAGAGCCTTCGCGCCGCCGAGCGTGTCGTAGAGCATCACGCCGGCGCCGATGTACGCGCGCTCCCAGACGCGGTGCTGCAGCGGCAGCAGGAACGGCACCGGGTTCACCAGGTGCGGCGCGATCTTGTGCAGCAGCACGCCGCGCTCCTTGAGCGCCTCGCGCACCAGCGCGAAGTCCAGCTGCTCCAGGTAGCGCAGGCCGCCGTGGATCAGCTTGCTGGAGCGGCTGGACGTGCCCGCCGCCCAGTCGCGCGCCTCGACCACGGCGACCGAGAGGCCGCGGGTGGCCGCGTCCAGCGCCGCGCCGGCGCCGGTGACGCCGCCGCCCACGATCAGGACGTCGAACTCTTCCTCGGCCATCCTGCCGAGTGCGGCGAGCCGGTACTGCGCGCCGAGGGGGACGGATTTCACGGGTGCCCTCCAGCCTCTTCCTACTTCGCGGTGACTTGCGGGTGCGGGACCGGTCGGCCGGGCCCCCGCGGTGCGGCGCGGGAGCCCGGCGCGGACCGGATCAGTCCTCGAACTCGACCCAGTCCAGGGTGCGGTCGACGGCCTTCTTCCAGTTGCGGTAGCCCTTGGCCCGGGCGGCGTCGTCCGCCTCCGGGGTCCACCGCTTGTCCTCGTTCCAGTTGCTCACGAGTTCGTCGGTGGACTTCCAGAAGCCCACCGCCAGGCCCGCGGCGTACGCGGCGCCGAGCGCGGTCGTCTCGGCCACCACCGGCTTGGAGACCGGCACGCCCAGCACGTCCGCCTGGATCTGCATGGCCAGCTCGTTGGCGGTGATGCCGCCGTCCACCCGCAGCACGTCCAGGTGCACGCCGGAGTCCTGCTCCATCGCCTCGACCACGTCGCGGGTCTGGTAGCTGATCGACTCCAGGGTGGCCCGGGCCAGGTGCGCGTTGGTGTTGTAGCGGGACAGGCCGACGATCGCGCCGCGCGCGTCCGAGCGCCAGTAGGGGGCGAACAGGCCGGAGAACGCCGGGACGAAGTACACGCCGCCGTTGTCCTCGACCTGCCGGGCCAGCGCCTCGCTCTCGGCCGCGCCGGAGATGATGCCGAGCTGGTCGCGCAGCCACTGCACGGCCGAGCCGGTGACCGCGATCGAACCCTCCAGCGCGTAGACCGGGGCCTCGTCGCCGAACTTGTAGGCCACCGTGGTCAGCAGGCCGTTGCTCGAGTGCACGATATCGGTGCCGGTGTTCAGCAGCAGGAAGTTGCCGGTGCCGTAGGTGTTCTTGGCGGTGCCCGGGGTGAAGCAGACCTGGCCGACGGTCGCGGCCTGCTGGTCGCCGAGGTCGCCGGTCAGCGGGACCTCGCCGCGGAACGGGCCGTCGGCGCGCGTCCTGCCGTAGCCGTTCGGGTCCGACGAAGGCCTGATCGCGGGCAGCATGGCTCGCGGCACATCGAAGAAGCCGAGCAGTTCGTCGTCCCAGTCCAGCGTTTCGAGATTCATCAGCATGGTGCGGCTGGCGTTGGTCGGGTCGGTGACGTGCACGCCGCCGTCCGTCCCGCCGGTGAGGTTCCACAGCAGCCAGGAGTCGGTGTTGCCGAACAACGCGTGGCCGGCCTCGGCGTCCGCGCGCAGGCCTTCGACGTGAGTCAGCAGCCACTGGATCTTGCCGCCGGAGAAGTAGGTGGCCGGCGGCAGGCCCGCCTTGCGCCGGATCACCTGGCCGCGCTCGTCCTTGTCCAGGGCGGCGGCGATCCGGTCGGTGCGGGTGTCCTGCCAGACGATCGCGTTGTAGTACGGCCGTCCGGTGCGCTTGTCCCACACCACGGTGGTCTCGCGCTGGTTGGTGATGCCCACCGCGGCCAGGTCGGCCGCGGTCAGGTTCGCGGTGCGCAGTGCGGTCTCGATGACCGCGCGGGTGCGCTCCCAGATCTCGGTCGGGTTGTGCTCGACCCAGCCGGCCTGGGGCAGGATCTGCTCGTGCTCCAGCTGGTGGCGGGCCACCTCGTTGCCGCCGTGGTCGAAGATCATGAACCGGGTGCTGGTGGTGCCCTGGTCGACTGCGCCTACGAAGTCTGCCATCGCGCGTTGCCTCTCAACTAAGGTCGCAAAGCTCTGTTGGTCGTGCTGGAAGGTGACGGAAAGCCGAGAAGCGCTCAGTGGTCGGCGACGGACTCGAGGGTCGGCTCGGCGGACGGCGTGCCGACGGTCTCCGGCTCCACGGCGGGCAGGAAGCGGCCGACCAGGACCTTGTAGAGGAAGGCTCCGATCACGGCGCCGATCAGCGGCGCGACTATGGGCACCCAGAAGTAGAGGTCCCCGTACTGGTCCTTGAAGGCCCCGCTGTAGCCGGTGAAATAGGACGCGAGCCGCGGGCCGAGGTCGCGGGCCGGGTTGATCGCGTAGCCGGCGTCGGTGCCCCAGGCCATGCCGATCGCGACCACGATGAAGCCGACGACGACCGGGGCCATGTTGCCCAGCGGCGCGGTGTTGCGCGCGTCGGTCACCGCGTAGACCAGGAACAGCAGCAGCGCGGTCCCGATGACCTGGTCGCGGAAGGCACCCCACTCGGAGACGCCGGCGGTCAGGCTGCCGTTGCCGGGTAGGGTGGAGAAGATGCCCTGGCTCTTGATCGTGTGGCCCGGGTCGAAGCGCGCGATGACCTCGGTGTAGTTCCAGCGCACCACCAGCGCGGCGACGAACGCGCCGGCCAGCTGGGCGAGGGAGTAGGGCAGCACCTTGCGCCACGGGAAGCCGCTGAATATCGCGTTCGCGAAGGTCACCGCTGGGTTCAGGTGCCCGCCGGTGACCTTGCCGGCCACGTAGACGCCCAGGATCACGCCGAAGCCCCACGCCCAGGCGATGCTGTCGTGGTCCCCGATGCCGCCCGCGACGACCTGGGCGACGACGCCCACGCCGATGGCGATCAGGATGAAGGTGCCGGCGAACTCGGCCGCCAGCTCTCCCAAGAGCCCGTGGGCCTTGAGTCGTTCCACCATGTCTCCTCCTTGAGACGAATGGGTTGAACAAGCGCCTTCATCCGGGGGAACCCGGGGCGCCGACGGTGACCACGGTCCCTCTTCGGAAACATCCAGTCAACGAACGCCATTCGACAATGTCGAACACTGGTCGGATCTAGTCCCCGGGTCTACCATCACGAGCCATGTCCGGACGATGCGGCGACGCGGCCCACCCCCCACACTGGGGCCTGTGCGCGTGGACGCAAGGACGGCCGTTCGGCATAGTCGAACGATCCCCGGCCCGCTACCATCGGGACCATGCCAGGCTCCGTCCAATCGATCGAGCGCGCGGCGGCCATCCTTCGCCTGCTCGCGCGGGGTTCCGGCCGGCTGGGCGTGGGCGAGATCTCCACCTCGCTGGGGCTCGCGAAGGGCACCACGCACGGCATCCTGAAGACGCTTCAGGACGTCGGCTTCGTCGAGCAGGACAAGGCGAGCGGCAAGTACCAGCTCGGCGCCACCCTGCTGCACCTGGGCACCAGCTACCTCGACGTCAACGAGCTGCGCTCGCGGGCGATCAACTGGGCCGACGCGCTGGCCGCGCGCAGCGGCGAGGCGGTCCGGATCGGCACCCCGCTGGACGGCAAGGTGCTGGTCGTGCACCACGTCTTCCGGCCGGACGACTCGCTCCAGACGCTGGACACCGGCACCCTGCTGCCGGTGCACGCCACCGCGCTCGGCAAGGTGCTGCTCGCCTACGACTCGGCGGTGGCCGCCGAGCTGGCCGGGACGACGCTGGACCAGTTCACCCGGCGCACGCTGGTCACCCCGGCGGCGCTGCGCAAGGCGGTCGCCGAGGTGCGCGAGACGGGCTGGGCCGGGGAGGCGGAGGAGTTCGCCGCCGGGCAGGCCTCGATCGCCGCCCCGATCCGCGGGTACGGTGGCTACGTGGTCGGCGCGATCAGCATCGCCGGCTCGGTCGACCGGCTCTACCCGTCCGCGGGCCGGGTCGACCAGTCCCTCGTGACGTTCGTGCAGAACGCCTCCCGGGCCATCTCCCGGGACCTCGGCGCCGGTCGATGGTGACCGCCGCCGCCGGCCCGGCGCACCGCGCACGGCACCCCGTCCCGTCCGCCGCAACGACGCAGCGAAAGGCTTCCCGATGGTGGCGCGCTATGTAATGTCGGTCGATCAGGGCACGACGTCGACCCGGTGCATCCTGTTCGACCACGGCGGGCGGCTCGTCTCGGTGACCCAGCGGGAGCACCGGCAGCGCTATCCGAAGCCGGGCTGGGTCGAGCACGACGCCACCGAGATCTGGCGCAACCTCGAGCACATGGCGCCGGAGGCGCTCTCCCGCGCCGGCGTGGACGCGAGCCAGGTCGTGGCGCTGGGCATCGCGAACCAGCGCGAGACGACCGTGCTGTGGGACCGGCACACCGGCAACCCGGTCGGCCGCGCCGTGGTCTGGCAGGACACCCGCA
>Ga0310811_10001037_pt1 | contig 35811 bp, 35 predicted proteins | sample YCmetagenome_FD_207642 | JGI IMG/M metagenome (GOLD analysis project Ga0310811, IMG submission 207642) | Soil microbial communities from experimental microcosm in Duke University, North Carolina, United States - YC | ecosystem: Engineered > Artificial ecosystem > Soil microcosm > Unclassified ... | reverse complement strand
CACCGGGGCCTCGCGCGAAACTGAAACTTTATACGCTGAACGATGATCCGCAGCCGCAGGTGCTCTTCACGTTAGGGTTCTCAAATTTGAAGCCTGCACCCTCAAGCGTCTCAATGTAATCCACAATACAGCCGTTAAGGTACATGACCGAGGTGGCGTCGACGTACACCTTCAGGCCCTCCATATCAAAAACTTTGTCCATCAATCCGGACGCATTTTCGAACGACATGGAGTAGGAAAATCCGGAGCAGCCTCCACCCACAACTCCCACGCGCAAGCCCGCGGGGGCCGGGTTCTGCTGTCCCATAATTTCCTTAACCTTGGCGACGGCGGTCGGCGTCAGCGAAATCGGCGGCTTCTTGGTTGTCTCCTGGGGACGAACTTCAGGCGTAGTCGGGATAGTAGTGGTGGACATTATTCTCCTTCGTGTCAGGGTCATTATAACAGACTGATTTTCGGGTCAATGGGGTTCAAATTTTGAACCGAGCACCCCTGCTGTAAACATCCAATCCAGCAAAATACGAATTACCCGGCCAAAATACAGTGCCTACTGTATTGGAAACATAGGAGTAACACGGTACTTTGCGTGCTGGGAACCCAGGTTACCGTAACCAAAAATACAAGGACTTGAGCTGAGATTTCTCGGTTATGTAAAGTGGGCGATTGCTGCAGGTAGCCATTTTCCACCGCGACGGTTCTTGATGGCTTAGCCCTGCCGCAGATTTGGGATATAGTGATTGAACGGCAATCAAAACTACATCGTGACGATGCATTCTGTAACTTTTTACATCGTGCGCATAAAAAGCTTTGGTGTAGATTCGAAAAAACAAGCACTTAACTTTGGAACATGTAATGCATAGGGGTAGCATTCTTTGCTCGACGACTTGAGCAGACCCCAAGGTTGAAACATTCGCCGGTTTTTAATTCGGGATCTGGAGGTTGGTTATGGCGCCATTCAGAATTTTAGTCGCAGACGATCATGAAGTAGTTCGCAAAGGATTAGTTGCCCTCTTGCAAGCCCAGCCGGATTGGCAAGTAGTGGGCGAGGCCTCTGAAGGCCGCGAAGCGGTCGATAAAGCGCAACAGCTTCGGCCCGACGTGGTGATTCTGGACATCGGCATGCCGAATTTGAATGGCCTCGAGGCGACGCGCCAGATTCTGAAATCGAACCCGCAGGCTCGAGTTCTGATCCTGACGCTTCACGACTCAGACCAGGTGGTGCGCGAGGTCCTGGATGCGGGCGCGCGCGGATTCCTCTTGAAATCCGACGCGGCGCGAGATCTGGTGGCCGCCGTGGAAGCGCTTCGCCGCGACAAGACCTATTTCACGTCAAAAGTTGCCGCCATGGTGCTCGAAGGGTATCTCAAAGGGGGCAAGCCTGGAGCTACATTCACCCCTGGACGCAACCGGCTGACGCCTCGCGAGCGCGAAATCGTGCAACTACTCGCGGAAGGAAAGAGCACGAAGGAAGTTGCTGTTGCTCTGGGCTTGAGCGTGAAGACTGCCGAGACGCATCGCTCCAACATCATGCGGAAGCTGCAACTGCACTCGGTGAGCGATCTCGTCCTCTATGCCGTGCGCAACAATATTGTGCACGTGGTTCAAGCGGGACTCGAGTAGTTCGGGTTTTCTCCTATGAAGCACGGGCTCTGGCCCGTGCTTTTTTTCATTTCTACACCCACTCTCAATCGGTTGACACTGGTCACCGCCTGCCGAGGACGTTCCGCCCTGGATTCGGTTGCGCTTCTGGCTGAACCGTGAATTCGAGCAGGGATGCGGCGCTGAATCGGCAGAAGGTAGCTTGGCAATTCCCACATCTCGCCAAATCGGCTAGAAGAGGGGCACCCCGGTTCGGATCGTGCCGGCTGGCACTCTGCCCTCCATCCGCTGTTGTAAAATCTCCCTACACCCCTTATGTCAGCCAAAATTCCTGTAGGGATCCTCGGTGCTACCGGCATCGTAGGACAGCGGTTTATCCAATTGTTGGAGCACCACCCGTGGTTCGAGGTGACGTGGCTCGCGGCATCAGATCGGTCTGAAGGCAAGGCTTACCCTGAAGCTGCGCGCTGGCGCTTAAAGACGCCAATCCCGTCCAGAGTTGCCAACATGCGCGTTGCTGCGGCTGCTCCAGACGGCGCGCCCAAAGTGGTCTTTGCCGCCCTCGATGCTTCGATTGCGGCCGAACTGGAGCCGCGCTTTGCGGAGGCTGGGTGCGCGGTAATTACGAATTCCAGTGCGTTGCGTATGGCGAAGGATGTGCCGCTGGTAATTCCTGAGGTAAATCCGGATCACACCAAATTGATTGAGTGCCAGTCGTGGCGGAGGAAGTCAGGCGGGTTCGTAGTCACGAATTCCAACTGCTCCGCCATGGGTCTCGTCCTGGCGCTCGCGCCTTTGCACAAACGTTTCGAACTGGAGACGGTGATGGCGGTGACCATGCAGGCAGTGAGTGGGGCCGGATATCCTGGCGTGGCTTCGCTCGACATTCTGGGCAATGTGATTCCGTACATCGCCAAAGAAGAAGAAAAAATGGAGGAGGAGACGCGCAAACTGCTTGGCACCCTGAATGGTGCTGGGGTTGTTCTTGCTCCGTTCAAAATGAGCGCACAGTGCAATCGCGTGGCGGTTGAAGACGGGCACACGGAATCCGTTTCGGTGAAGTTCAAGAAGAAAGCTGCGCCTGAGGAGATTCTCGACGCGTGGTCCAGTTTCCGCGGAGTGGCACAGGAGAAGAAGCTGCCGAGCGCGCCCGAAGTCCCGGTCCGTTACCTCGACTCCAACGATCGCCCGCAGCCGCGCTTCGATGTCGACTCCGGCAACGGCATGACCACAACGGTTGGCCGCCTGCGCCCGTGCGGCGTGCTCGATTGGAAGTTTACCGTGCTTTCTCACAACACAATTCGCGGGGCTGCAGGAGCGGCATTGTTAAATGCCGAACTGCTCAAGGTTGAAGGGTACCTGGGTTAGCCCCGTGTTCCGTCGGGGTACTTCGTGTCCTGTGTGGTAAACGCTTTTGAACCACAAAGGACACGAAGGTACACAAAGGAACGCCCCTTACATTCCATATACACTTTCTAGCAACGCCCAATGCCCAACAGCTGCATCGTCATGAAGTTCGGCGGCACCTCGGTTGGTGACGCCAATGCGATCGAGCGCGTGGCGACGATCGTGCGCGGAAGACTCGGGCTGAGACCCGTCGTGGTCGTCAGCGCCATGGCGCGGGTAACCGACCAACTTCTGCAGATGGCTCGCGCTGCCGGTTCTGGTGACCGCAAGACTGCTCTGACCCTGGCCCGCGAACTCCGCGAACGCCACTACAACACCGCAGGCGAACTCCTCGGCACGGCTCTATTCACCCAGTTTCACGGGGACCTCGGGACAGAATTTGAAGAACTGGAAGAACTCCTGCGCGGGATTGCCGCGGTCGGCGAGCTCACGCCTCGAACCACGGATCACGTTGCCTCATTCGGTGAAGTCCTATCGAGCAAACTTGTCACGGCGGCGCTGTGCGCGCACGGGATCGAAGCCAGCCTGGTGGATTCGCGGGATTGCATCGTGACCGACGAGACTTTCACCCGCGCCACGCCGCTGTTTGAGGAAACAAATCTTAAGCTTGGCGAAATGGTTCGTCCCTTGATCGAACAGGGGCGAGTTCCGGTCATGGGCGGCTTCATCGCTTCCACACGAGCCGGAATCACAACCACGATTGGCCGGGGAGGTTCCGACTTTTCCGCGTCCATCGTCGGCGCCGGCCTTGCCGCAGACAAGATCGAGATTTGGACGGATGTCGATGGAATGATGACCACAGACCCGAATCTTTGTGCAGATGCACGGCGAATCAAGGTCATCAGTTTCGACGAAGCGGCCGAGTTGGCCTATTTTGGGGCGAAGGTCCTTCACCCCGCCACTGTGCTTCCCGCCATCCAGAAAAACATTCCGGTTTACATCCTGAACTCCCGCAATCCTTCCTGCGAGGGCACGCGAATTACGGCCCGGGCACCGCACTGTAAGAACTTCTTCAAGGCGATCGCTGCAAAGAAGCGCATCACCATTGTGGACGTTGCCGCCCCGCGCATGCTGCTGGCTCACGGCTTTTTGAAATCCATTTTTGACGCATTCGACCGGCACCGCATTCCCGTGGATGTCGTCTCCACCTCAGAGGTCAGCGTTTCGCTGACGGTGGATTCCAACGAACAGATTCCCGCACTGGCCGCGGACCTCGAACGCCTCGCCGATGTGAAGTACGAGGGCCGCAAAGCGATCGTTTGTCTCGTCGGTGAAAACTTACGTGAAATTCCAGGAATCGCGGCGCACGTCTTTGGCGAATTGTCGGATGTGAAGATCCGCATGATTTCGCAGGGCGCGTCGGAGATTAACCTTACTTTTGTGATCGATGAAGAGCAGGTACCGTCAGTTGTGCAAAGGCTGCATAAGGCATTCTTCTCAGAGTTGGACCCGGAAATCTTCGCTTGATGGTCCTTTAGAACGTGTAGCACAGGCGGCCCGCCTGTGCGCGGAACTCTGCAAACACTCGCTTCGCTCGTTTGCACAGGCGGCCCGCCTGTGCCACACGAGCCTGGAATTTCGCTACACTACCGATACCCATGAGACTGCTGCTTCTTGGCACGGGCAAGACTGGCTCCCTTGTCGGCGATGTTGCGCGCGAACGCGGCCATCACGTCGACACCTTGCGATCCTCAGAAAATCCCAACGCTGGCGCACTTACTCGAGACCGCCTCTCTCCATTTGATTGCGTCATCGACTTCACAACTCCCCACTGCGTTCTTGATCACATTCGCGCCTGCACCGAGGCTGGAAAGAACATGGTCGTGGGAACCACGGGATGGCACTCTGAACTGGCTTCCGTTCGCGGATTGGTCGAGAAGCATGGAACTGGGTTTCTGTACGGTTCCAATTTCTCCATCGGTGTGAATCTGTTTTTCGATCTGGTGCGGACGGCGGTGCCGGCTATCAAGCAGGGCTACCTTCCACATATTTACGAACGCCATCACGCAGAGAAGAAGGATGCGCCGTCTGGCACCGCTGCAACTATGCAAGGCATTTTGCAGATGGACTCAGGGGCCGAGGTAGAGATCACGTCTTTCCGAGAGGGCGAAGTCGTGGGAATGCACGAACTGACGCTCGACTCGCCGCAAGATGAGATCTACCTGTGCCACGATGCAAAGTCGCGGCGGGGGTTCGCGGAGGGGGCTGTGCGGGGTGCGGAATGGCTATGTGGGCGAAAGGGATTTTTTGAGTTCAGGGATGTGTGGAGGGAAATGAGGTAAGATGCCGAGCAATCCCATGTCTCGCAAATTCGGCGAGACATTGGGCACCCCACGTTTCAACGATTCCAGCGTTTTCCATCTCGATTTATTCGCGCTATCTTATTCTCATGCAGCTTCGCGGATGCGGTACGGCGCTCGTTACGCCTTTCCATCAGGATGGATCGCTGGACGAGCAGGCCCTCAGAAATTTAGTTGCTTGGCAGATCGAATCGGGAATTGATTTTCTGGTTCCCTGCGGCACGACTGGAGAAACTCCGACTCTTTCACACGATGAATGGTTGCGAGTTATAGATGTCACGGTTGAGGTCGCAGCCGGTCGCGTGCCCATTGTGGCTGGCGCAACTTCAAATTCCACCCACGACGCTGTCAACAAAGCGAAAGAAGCCGCCGAGCGCCCGGGAGTTGATGCGATTCTGACTGCATCTCCTTACTACAACAAGCCTACGCAGGAAGGACAGTTTCAGCACTTTAAGGCAATTGCAGAAGCGGTGAGCAAGCCGGTCATCCTTTACAACGTGCCCGGGCGGACAGCAGCAAATATTGAGCCGAGCACGATTGCCCGTCTCTCGGAAGTTCCCAACATTGCTGGCGTGAAGGAAGCGAGCGGCAATCTCACCCAGATTGCGGAAATTTGCGCGCCCGCAAAGCCGGGGTTTTCTGTGCTTTCAGGCGACGATGCGATGACACTTCCAATAGTTGCGATCGGGGGAGTGGGCCTCATTTCGGTTGCCTCGAACGAAATCCCGCGCGAGATGGCTGAGATGACGCGGGCGGCGTTGAACAACGATTGGACTACCGCGCGGCAACTCTTCCACAAATACCTGCCGCTGATGCAGGCAAACTTCATCGAGTCGAGCCCCATGCCGGTGAAGGCGGTGCTGGCGATGATGGGCAGGATCGAAGAATCTTACCGGCTTCCCATGGTTCCGGTGCGTCGTGACACCCGATCGAAGCTGCAGCGAATTGCTTCGGACGTTGGCCTGGTCGCAAAAGCCGCTGCCGCGACGACCGACTCGCACAGCTTCTTCGTTTATGAGAACTGGGCGGCGGGGCCGCACAAAGCCGTGCTACATCGCTCGAATTGCGGCCAGTGCAGTAACGGAAAGGCGCGTCCTGCCGGGCATTCGGCCAACCATGCGCGCTGGCACGGGCCGTATGCAACCCTCGCAGAGGCGCGACAAACCGTGCAGACGCTGCCGAACGTGCTGATTCGGAGCGAGTGCAAGTGCATCTAAAATCCGCTCTTGGCTGTTGGCTGTTGGCTCTTAAGTGAGAGGTAAGAAGTCAGAATGCAGAAGTAAATAGCGTTTCGAGTTTCACGTTTCTGTCGGCACGGCCCTTCTCGAAACCTGAAACTCGAAACTTGAAACTGGCTTACTTCTGCATTCTGACTTCTTACTTCTGACTTCCCTTATACTTTCTTTCCGATGCAAGCTCTGCAAGCTGAAATCACACGCCTGGCCAAGGCCGACGAGTTCGACTCTGATGCGCGCCAGACTTTCCTGCAATTTCGCGACCTGCTGACTCGCGGCGAGATTCGCGCAGCAGAGAAAATTGGCGGCGAGTGGAAAGTGAATGTCTGGGTGAAGCAAGGCATCCTGCTTGGCTTCCGTCTGGGCGACCTGGCACAAATGGGAAGCGGCGAATGCCTCAGCTTTGTGGACAAGGACACCTTCCCTGCCCGTAAGTTTGCCGTATCGGACCGCGTGCGCGTTGTCCCCGGGGGATCGTCGGTGCGAGTGGGCGCGTACGTCGCGCCTTCGGTCATCTGTATGCCTCCGATGTTCATCAACGCCGGCGCCTACGTGGACGAAGGCACGATGATTGATTCCCACGCCCTGGTCGGCTCCTGCGCGCAGATCGGCAAGCGCGTGCACCTGAGCGCGGCGGCGCAAATCGGAGGCGTGCTCGAGCCGGTGAACGCGTCGCCAGTCATCATTGAGGACGACGTGCTGGTGGGTGGAAATTGTGGCGTGTACGAAGGAACGCTGGTGAGGACACGAGCAGTGCTGGGAGCCGGCGTGATCCTGACGCGCTCGACTCCGCTTTACGACCTGGTGCGCGGCGAAGTGTATCGCGCCACATCACAGAACGCTTTAGAAGTGCCGGAAGGCGCGGTAGTCGTTCCCGGGTCGCGCGCTGTGAACAAAGGCAAAGCAGCGGATTTGGGTGTGTCGCTCTATGCGCCGGTCATTGTGAAGTATCGCGACGATAAAACGGAAAGAGGAGTCGAACTGGAAGACTGGCTGCGATAACCTGGCCGGGTTCTAACCAGGGTGACAACGCTGAGAAGGCTTACAGCGACTGTATAATTAGCCGCCCCGAAGTCGAAATAGAAAATCCAGACTTCGCGACCGACTGCGCTGAACACGATCTCTGCGATGGGGTGCGTTAAGGGGAGGAGTCCTGTGAGAACTTTGACGCTCTTTGTTCTGGCTTGTGCGGTCATTGCGGCGAAGGCTGCCTGGGCGGACGACCAATCGAGTCTCGCCGCGCTTCGCGCCGCCTGTGCCGACGATGCGCAGAAACTTTGTGCAGGAGTGCAACCGGGCGGGGGCCGAATCCTGACCTGCCTGAAAGAGCACAAAGACTCTCTCTCTGATCGCTGTAAGAAAGCCGCCGGACTGGCTGCGAACCCAGGCTCTGGTTCTGCTGCCGCATCTCCCAGCACATCGCCCCAAACTCCGGCTTCTGATGCCCCAACCGCTGCGGCCCACAGTGACATATCGAGCAAGCCCGGTGCCGCGGCCAGTCCCGACCTAAAGTCATCTCGCAGCGCTGGTGCGCCCTCGAAAGCTGCGGCTGCAACCGATAATGGCTCCGGCGCTTACCTGCGCATGAAGCAAGCCCAAATCATCGCCCCTGTCGTCGATCCGAAACTGGGGAACGGCAAGGACCCGGTGAACTTGCCGGTGCTGGATCTGTTAATTCCTTCCACCTGGGACTTCAAGAGCAACGTAGCCTTCAACACTACGTCGGGGTGTATCTCCGACAGTTTTTCGGTGTCCTGGGAGGCCAAAAGCGCGGACGAGGCTATCGCCTTTCAAGGGGCCCCCGATTCCAGTTGGCAATACGCGGATGATCCCGCAGCGTTGCACAAATTGACAGATCCGAATCGACGCCAGATCAACGCTCAGGGCAAGCCATGCCCGGTGAAGAAGCCCATGAAGGCGGAAGAGTATTTTCGTCAGAACGTGTTCACCGTGTTCCCCAGCGGCAGTACCGTGGCCTCGGTTGAGCCGTTTCCCGAACTCAACCAGATCGCTCGCAAGCAATTGGGATTAGCGGCGAATGATAGCAAAGCCGGGGACATCCAGACCGAGGCTATTCGCGCGCGCGTCGAATTCCAGAAAGACGGCAAGGCGATGGAGGATTGGGTGGTGCTGGTCGTCGTAACCCGGACTTTTCGCCAGGGTCGAGGCGCATTTTACGACTGCCATGCCATCGACTTCATGGCCTTGCGTGCGCTGAAAGGCAAACTCGATGGCAATGACAAGCTATTCAAAGTAATGATCAGTTCCCTTCGTCCGGAGGCGAAATGGCAGGCCTATTCGAACGGATTTATTGCATGGCGTTACCAGGTAGAAGCGAAAAAGAACGCCCAGATCGACGCGATCATTGCCAATTTTCAAAACCAGGTCGCCCAGACCCTCAACGAAGTCACCGCGAACGCACAACGCGGCTCTCTAAATAGCGCTTATGGGTTTGATCAAAACATTCGAGGGGTACAGACCTTTCGCGACCCCACGACGGGAAACACGATGGAACTGAGTAACATGTACGACCATGCGTGGTTGAATGGCTCGAACGAGTACATCATGAGCGATGATCCCAATTTCAATCCGAACGGCCAGCTGAACGGAAACTGGAACCAACTGCAGGTTGTACGGCCCAGCCCATAGTCGAATTTGGGCCGCGAATCCGAATCAGCCCTCAGTACTTCACAATCGCAGCAAACGACTTCGGATCCAGGCTTGCGCCGCCGACTAATGCGCCATCGATCTCTTCTTCTGACATCAGGGCCTTTGAGTTCTCCGGCTTGACAGATCCGCCGTACAAAATCCGCAACTGGGCTGCGAAATCGTCTCCGAAGGCCTTTGCAGCTTCTCCGCGAATCAAAATATGCGAATCCGCAGCCATTTGCGGCGTGGCAGTTTTGCCCGTGCCGATGGCCCATACGGGCTCGTAAGCAACTACCAGCTTCGCAGCTTTTTTGCCTGAAATGGCGTGAAAAGCGCGCACGCACTGGCGGCGAAGAACATCTTCTGTGAGCCCCGCTTCACGTTCTTCGAGCACCTCGCCGACGCAGACGATGGGCGTGAGTCCGTGTTCGAGAACGGCTTTGAGCTTGAGATTCACGGTGTCGTCTGTATCGCCACAGAATTGCCGACGCTCGGAGTGGCCGATGATCACATGCGTGCAGCCGATTGCAGCCAGCATGGGCGCAGAAACTTCGCCAGTAAACGCACCATCGTTTTTCCAATAGCAATCCTGCGCGCCAATGCCGATCTGCGAACCTTCAACAGCTTTCAAAGCGGCATGCAGGTCAATATAGGGGGGGCAGACGACGATCTCGTCGCGTGTGTGTTCGAAAACCTGCGGCAGGAATGCGGCGAAGAATTCTTTCGTCTGGGCCGGGTTTTTGTACATCTTCCAGTTGGCGGCAATGAGCTTCTTACGAGCCATTCATCAGTCCTTTCGATAAAACCCATTGACCACAGAGGACACAGAGTTTCACAGAGGAATCTTCTTTTGTACTTTGCTCCTCTGTGGCCCTCTGTGGTTAATGTTTTTCGCCGTGCGCATAACATACTTCTCTATCCAGGGCGGCGTCCAATTCGCTGAGCGTTGAGATCCGCGCACTGTTCACTTGCGAGGAAGTTCCAGCGCGATCCAGCCAGATTGGGGTGATCCCGGCCGCCTGGCTTCCGTTAATGTCGCAGGTGATGTCGTCGCCGATATGGATGCAATCGGCAGGACCATCGCCGGCTCGCCGGCAGGCCTCAAGGAAAATTGCCGGCGCGGGTTTGCCAAGCCCAACATCTTCCGAGAAAACCATGACCGAGAAGTGGTGCAGTAATCCGGCCCGTTCCAGCTTTCCGATTTGCTGCTCGCGCGCGCCATTAGAGATGATGCCGAGGCGCTTGCCGGAGAGTTGTTTCAGGGCAGCCGCGGCATCCGCGTAGGGCTGAGTCAAGGCTTCGTAATGCTTGATAAATATCCAATAGCGAGCAAGCGCCTCGTCATCGCTCAATTCAGGATTTGCAAAGACGTCTCGAATGCGCGCCCGGCGCTGCTCCCAAACGGAGATTTCTCCGCGACAGAAGCGGTTGAAATGCTTCATGAGCGCGGTTTCCCAGATGGATGGGAACCGGTCACGCGAAAACGGAATCTCGCTGCCGAAGTGGTCGTGCAAACGCACGCTGGCAGCGGCAGAGGCGCTGGCGTGGTCGATGAGGGTGCCGTCGATGTCGAAAAAGATCATTCGTGAGCTTGGAAAACGCAAGGCACAGGCGGGCCGCCTGTGCTACACATTCAACGTTTGTCGGTCAGAGCCACGACTCCGGGCAATTCTTTTCCCTCGAGGAACTCCAGCGATGCACCTCCGCCCGTCGAAATGTGCGAAATCTTGTCGGCCACGCCCGCCGCTTTCACTGCCGCAACGGAGTCTCCTCCGCCGACAATCGAAGTTGCGCCGGGATTATCGGCAACGGCTTGCGCCAACTTGAATGTGCCTTTGGCGAACGGCGAAACCTCGAATACTCCCATGGGCCCGTTCCATACGATGGTTGCCGCGCGAGAGATCTCTTCGGAGAAAAGTTCGATGGACTCCGGGCCGATATCGAGGCCCATGAGGTTGTCGGGGATGGTCTTAACAATTTGCGTTCTCGCGTTGACATCGATTCCGCCGGCGACGACGTGGTCCACCGGCAGGAGGAACTTCACGTCGCGACTCTTGGCGGATTGCAGGATTTGCCTGGCAAGATCGAGCTTGTCGTCTTCGACGCGCGACTTCCCTACCGGCTGGCCTTGCGCTTTTAAAAATGTGTACGCCATAGCGCCGCCAACGATGAGCGAATCAACCTTGGTGAGCAAATGCTCGATGACGGCGATTTTGTCGCTGACTTTCGCGCCGCCGAGTATGGCGACGAAAGGTGTCTCGGGATGCGACATGGCGCGGCCCAGGTAATTCAGTTCCTTCTCCATCAGCAGGCCAGCAGCGGACTTTTGAACGAATTTCGTGATCCCAACAGTGGATGCATGCGCACGGTGGGCGGTGCCGAATGCATCGTTCACGTAAAAATCGGCGAGGCTGGCGAGTTGCTTCGCAAATTTCTCGTCGTTCCCTTCCTCCTCTGCATGAAAGCGCAGATTCTCGAGAAGGAGCGTTTGGCCTTTTTCGAGTTTGCCGGCCATTTCTTCCGCTTCAACGCCGACGCAATCTGGGCAGAAGCCGACGTTCTCACCGCGAGCAAGCTCGCGGTCGAGCATCATGCGAAGGCGCTCGGCCACAGGCTTCAGGCTCATTTTCGCGTTGGGCTTGCCTTTGGGCCGGCCCAGATGCGAAGCGAGAATCAATCGTGCACCATGGCGAAGCGCATGTTCGATGGTCGGCAGCGTCTCGCGAATGCGAGTGTCATCCATCACGCGCCCATCTTCGAGCGGCACGTTGAAATCAACTCGCATGAAGATGCGATGGTCGTTGAGCGGAAGATCGCGAATGGAGAGTTTAGACATGGGAGTCGTTCCTCTTAGCTTTGGGCGGAATTGCCACAGCGATGAGCTTTGAGCTCTGAGCAACCAGATCGCCGATCGCTCACTGCTCGACGCTCATTGCTCGTAGCTTCGTTATAGTCCCTTGCTTCCAATAAAGTTGATCAAATCGCGGACGCGGCAGGAGTAGCCCCACTCGTTGTCGTACCACGAGATCACCTTCACCAGGTTGCCTACAACCAGAGTTGACGGCGCGTCTACGATCGAGGAGCGCGAGTCGCCTTTGAAGTCAGAAGAAACCAACTCGTTCTCTTCGTAGCCGAGGTAACCCTTCAGTGAACCGTTCTCCGAGGCTTTTTTCAAAGCCGCATTTACTTCTTCTTTGGTCGTCTTCTTCTCGACAATGGCGACCAGGTCGACAACCGACACGTTCGGTGTGGGCACGCGAACAGCGAAGCCATCCAACTTGCCCGCCATATCAGGAATCACGAGCTTCAAGGCTTTCGCCGCACCAGTGGACGTCGGAATCATGGATAAGGCGGCAGCCCGGGCGCGTCGCAAATCTTTATGCGGAAAATCGAGAATCACCTGATCGTTGGTGTAGGAGTGGATCGTCGTCATCGTCCCGCTGACAATCTTGAATTCGTCGTTCACCACTTTAACGATCGGCGCGAGGCAATTGGTTGTGCACGATGCGTTCGAGATCACGTGGTGCCTGGCAGGATCATACTTGTCATGATTGACCCCCAGCACCAGCGTGACATCCTCATTTTTCGCGGGAGCCGAAATGATTACTTTTTTCACCGGCCCGCGCAAATGCTTCTTAGCATCCTCCGCATTGGTAAACCGGCCCGTGGATTCGATTACGACCTGTGCGCCAACGCTTTCCCACGGCAACGCAGCCGGATCTTTTTCTTTGAACACGCGCACCGATTTGCCATCCACCTGAATGCTATCGGCGCCAGCCGTTACCTTGTTGGGCAGATTCCCAAGGACCGAATCGTATTTCAGCAGGTGCGCTAAGGTCTTCGGCTCGGTCAAATCATTCACCGCAACAAATTCGATGTTGGGATCGTTCAACGATGCCCGCAGCACGTTGCGCCCGATGCGTCCGAAGCCATTAATGCCTACTTTTATAGCCATGTCGCCTCCGAATAAGAGATGAGCTGCTTGTGAAGATATTCAATTGTGGAGAAACAAAAATGTTAACAGGCATAGCGCGAAAGCAGCAAATTAGAACCAACTAAAACTCTAGGGAATTGCGGGTTGAAATTGTGTGATCGAAGTCACGCCATCGCGTGTTCGCAAAGATCGTGCTTAGTCCTTGTGCTTCAGGCAGTAAGTTCAATTTCTAGGTAGTGATTCTTACTGCTCCAAAAGGGCAGCCGCGCCAGCCAGTATTTGCGGTTCACAGCGTCCTTTGCAGGTCCTTCCTCGTTCCGATCCAGAATACGCGCACGACCGGAGAACTCCGGACCTGTGATCCTGCCGCGAATGTTGCAAGCAGCCACCTCCACCACGGGATTGTTTCTGATTCGCTTGAACTTTCCAGAATCGGTGCGCGATTTTACGTACAGCTTTCCGCCGGCCTCTCCAAACCAGACCGGAGTATCCACGCGAGCGCCATTCTTGCGGAACGTCGCGAGTGAAATGTATTTCTGCCCAGCGATTTCGCGGGGTATCGACATCAGGTTTTCCTTTGCGAGTCCGGCCCTAACCTGCAATTGCCCGCAAGCCGTCCAATGTGTTACAAGCCGTACATGCGTAAATGGATGCGCGATAAGTTAAAGCGGCGCAAAAAGAGTGCAGAAGAGACTGCTTCTCAACCGGCGCCGCTGCAGCCGGCCTATTTTGAATCTGAGCCCCAGGCCGAAGAACAGCAACAAGTTGAATCCGAACCGGTGCGGGGATCGGAGCCTTCGGAGCGAACCGATGAGCCCGCAGACACGGACTCGATTGGCACAGACGATACGGCTAACGGCGCTCAGGCCAGCCAGTCGGCAGGCCAGATGCGGCGACCCCGGCGTCGGCGGGGACGCGGCGGCAGAAGCAGAAAAGGAGCCTCCGCGCCGAAGCCGGCGCCAGCGGCGACGCCAACGAACAGGGCCCCGGCCGCCAGTTCTCCCGCGCCCGTGCAGCAGCCCTCGAAGGGCATCGTCGTCCTTGCAGTGGGCTTGCCTGGATCAGGAAAGAGCTCGTGGTTCAAACGTCACAACATTTCTCCGCTTTCGAGCGACATGCTGCGGTCGATTCTGTTCGATGATCCCGCCGAGCAGCGTTTTCAGGACCTCGTTTTTTCCAATCTGCGCTCGATGCTGAAAGCCCGCCTGATCGCTCGCCGTCCCATGAACTACGTGGACGCAACCAACCTGACGCCGCAGGAGCGACAGAATTGGATCAAGCTGGCCAAGGATTTCGGCTACGAGGCTCATGCCGTGTTTTTCGACGTACCACTCGAAGTCTGTATCGAACGGCATCACCGTCGCGACCGCCTGGTGCCTGAAGACATCATGCGGAAGATGGCCGGGAAACTGAAGCCGCCGACGTTTGACGAGGGATTCTCGAAGATCACGGTGGTGCGAGTAAAGCAGAAGGCCGCGGAATAGCACGTCGTCACGAACCATGCGCCGGGGGAAGAAAAGCTGCCTCTGTATCTTCGCGACAATTCTTTTTCTTCTCAGTCGCGGCAGCTCTCAGAATTCTTCGGCGCAAGCGCCCGTCCTCCCTACCAAAGAAACGTACCTGAAGCTCGCCGAGGAAGTGGAGGCCTCTCTTCGCCGCGACGTGCTCGACGTGTGGTTCCCACGAAATGTTGACAACCAGAACGGCGGCTTCTACTCCGGCTTTGATCGCAAGTGGCAGCCGACGCCCAGCGAAGGCAAGTTTTCTGTCTTCCAAGGACGCATGACCTGGATTTCCTCACAGGCCACGATTCAACGCCCCGAACTCAGCGACAAGTTTCTGCCGATTGCGCGGCATGGGCTGGATTTTCTAAACAATGTCCTCTGGGACAGGCAGTACGGCGGGTTTTTCTGGGGCGTGGATGATAACGGCGAGATTGCGCCGTCGTTTGGTGACCGCAAACAACTCTACGGCGAGAGCTTCGCGATGTACGGAGCCGCAGCGGCCTATCAGGCCACGAGAGATCCAAAAGCCTTGCATCTGGCGCAGAAAGCCTTTCGCTGGATTGATGAGCACGCGCACGATAGCAAGAACGGCGGCTACTTCGAATGGCTAACGCGAGATGGGAAACCGCTCGATGCAACCGGGGAAATTCTGCCCTCTTCGAGCGGATTTCCAATCGGCTACAAGACGATGAACACCCACATTCATCTGCTCGAGTCCTTTTCGCAGCTTTACGAGGTGTGGAAGGACGCCACGGTTCACAAGCGCCTGCAAGAACTGCTAACAGTTGTGCGAGACAAAGTTTGCGTTCAGCCGGGTGTGATGAATCTGTATTTCACCAATGATTGGCGGCCAGTTCCCGATCACGATTCATACGGCCATGACGTCGAGACTGCTTATTTAATGCTCGAAGCTGAGGATGTTCTCGGCACGCCGCACGATCCAAAAACGGAGACGATGGCCCGCATGCTTGTGGATCATGCGCTCACCTATGGCTGGGACAAGGAAATGGGCGGCTTCTACGATGAAGGCACAACTTTCGGCCAGGCCGAAAACAAGCGCAAAGAGTGGTGGGTGGAGTTCGAAGGGCTGAATGCTTTGCTGTTAATGCACGAAAAATACGGAAGAGAAACTACGCGATACTTCGAAGCGTTCCTGAAACAGTGGCAATTTATCAAGGAACACCAGATTGATTCCGAGTTTCACGGCGTCTTCGGGGAAATCAGCCCTGACGGAAGCGTCCAGAATTCGACAAAGGGACATAACTGGAAGGCGGCGTATCACGACGGGAGGGCGCTCTTGAACGTGAGCGGAAGATTACGAAAGCTCGCGGCTGAAGCAAATTAACCCGCGAGGAGAAGTTGCCCACCTGCATCCCAAAATTTGACCGAACGGTCGGCAGCTCTCGCCGTGGAGCACGTTTCAGCATTGACAAACGCTGCCCGGTTCCTCAGAATTGGCGTCAGCCGCCAGTTTTCGTCGAATTTCTAGCCCGCTAGTTCGAACTACCAGGAACGATTTCGCAAGTAATTCTCGAGGGAATCCAACCACAGGAGAGTAATCGTTTATGAAAGGACGCGTTTCAATAACGCAGCTGTTCGCGTGTGCCCTGATGGCATGCATCTGCCTGCCAGGAACTGCAACAGCCCAAAATGCTCAGGGGGCTCCGGGAACTGAGCGTCCCATGTTTATGAGCCTTCACCCGCGCAACCTGCGGCAACCGAAAAATGTAATCGAAGCCGCTTCCACGCCGCTCGCAACCTGGAACGGCTCGTTCACTTCCGGAGGGAAGACCTTTAGCTATAACATGGTCGGAACTCCGCCATCCGGCGGCGCATCCACCTCAGTGCCGGTTTTTCTGATCCCGGTGAAAATCGTCATCAGCCCTCATAAGGGATCCAAGGTTACGTACGATCCTTCACACGTGCTTTCGAACGGGCTTACTGTGACGAACAGCACCGTTCAATCTCCTGTCTTTACAGGAATTCCGTTCACTTCCGGCCGGGTGAGCATGGGCACAACTCAGTATGTTGACGCCTATCAGCGCGCCAACTTCTGGGGCCAGGTGAAAAACCACACGGGATATCACGTGCTGCTGGGTGGGCCGACGATTGAGCCAGTCCAGACTTTGAGCCCGCCATCACGTTCGGGCAGAGTAGGGAGCGTGTTTGGTTTCCAGGCGGGGCTGGTCGATATCAACTGGTTCGACGCGCAGATTCAGAGCATCGTCACCAGGTTGGGAATTGGCCCGAACGCCTTCCCCATCTTCCTTACCTATGATGTATACCTGACTCAGAATAATTCCTGCTGCATCGGCGGATATCACAGCGCATTCGGGCTGTTGAGCGCGCCGCAATCCTATGCGCACGCGACTTACATTGATCATCCCACCTTCGCGCAGGATGTTTCGGCGCTATCCCATGAAGTCGGCGAGTGGATGGATGATCCGCTGGTCGTGAATACCAACGGCAATCAGACGCCTTGCGGCACGCTCGAAAATGGAGACCCCCTCGAGGGCAATGCCAATTTCGGCGACTTCCCCTATACCGGACACAACGGCTTCGCCTACAACCTGCAAGATCTGGTTACACTGCCCTACTTCGGCGCACCACCGAGTACGTCAGTGAACAATGAGTTCACATTCCAGGGTGAGAGCCTGACAGTGTGTCAGAACGGATCGTAGTCAGTCGTCCTTCTCAAGGCCCGCGCGAGCGGGCCTTTTTTGTGTCGTGACCGCCTCTTGATATTCGCATCGAAACGCGAGGCAGTTCTGCCAACGAATATGAAAGATTAGTTAATTCTCAGCCCATCCAGGAAATGCCTCAAAATACTGCCCACTTCTTCCGGCTGCTCCCACGGAGAGAAGTGACCGGCCTTGGAAACTAGCCTTAACTGGCTTCCGGCAATGTTCTGCTTCATCAGTTCGGCATCGGGCAAGCCGGTCAGCGCGTCTTCGTCCCCGGTGATGATTAGTGTTGGTACGTTGATCGTCCTGAGAGTGGGGACAGAATCCGGGCGCTCCGCCATTCCACGCTGCACGCCTGCAACGTCCTCGGGTGACATTCTGCCCATCATACGCAGAGCGCCTTCGACGAGGTCGGGGCGGGAGCGGCGAGTAGTTTCACCTATCAGCTTGGGAACCATGCTTTCGAAGAAAGGCTCTGCCCCGCGCTGAAGCACGTCTTCCGAGTTGCGGTAGCGGTTCGCGCGCGCTTCGGGCGAATCCGCTCGAGCTTCTGTGTTGCAAAGAACCAGAGCGCTCACGCGTTCACGGAATCTGCGCCAGAACTCGAAGATCACGCGGCCGCCGATCGAGACACCGAGGAGCGGAGCACGATCAACTCCCTCAGCATCCATAATTCTGGCGACATCGAGGGCGTGCTTCTCCATGGTTGCCGGGCCATTGCCAAGTTGTGATTGGCCATGGCCCCGCAGGTCCGGCATGATCAGCCGGTAACGCGCCGCAAGTAATTTTGAAAGCGGCAAGAAAAAGTCGTGGTCGGCGGGCGTGGGATGAAGCAGAACGATCGCAGGCCCGCTTCCCGCGACGTCATAGAAAATTTCTGCATCGCCGCTGAGGATCTTGTCCATGCGGGCATTATATGAACTTCGAGCGGGTTCCTCGAACAGGCACCGCACTAATTCCAATTGTCGGGATTTATAGACAGAGCCGATACGAGAGACGGCACATCGGCGTTTTCGCCCTCAGAAATCACGTCACAGGCAAGCCAGAGAGGTCCAACACAAATGGTGATCAGAATCGCAATCGGCAACACACTCAATTCCTCAGATACACAATTCCAGGATGCGGAGATGATGTTCTTGAGGAACCGCGTTGTGCGGTTGAGCACGTCCGGCCTCTACGTATTGGTCGCTTGCTGTCCCGCCGCCGGAGCCTGCGCATGCAGCAGATAGGGCTCATCCGGCATGACAATCCATGCGATCACATAACCAATGAATCCGACGCCGGTCATGAACGCCGTAACCAGCCATACTACCCGTACAATCGTGACATCAATGTCGAAGTATTCGGCAAAACCGAGGCAGACTCCCGCGACCTTGCGCCCTTCGCGAGGCCGAAGCAGTCGTTTGCGTGCCACCACTCCGCCAATCCTTGTGCCGCAATAAGCGCACACGTTCGCGTCATCCTGAATGGATTTGCCACAGTAGTTGCAGTACATGAGACCTCCACGCGATAGGATACGCTCAAACCGGGCCCCAGGTTCCGTCATAAACTAACCCGCCCGAAAAGCCACTCTAAGTGCCGTTGTACGGCTCTTTCAGCCATTTGCGGGCAGTCTCAGCTAGTTTGGAAGCGGGATCGAGAGAGATCGCCGACTCATACTTTTTCACTGCCGTGTCGCGCTTGTGCAATAGATCGTACATCTCGCCGGCGCTCACTGCGGCTCGTTGCGCCGTATCGACATCGGGTTTCGAAAGCTCGGCAAGCTGTTCGTAAGCTGCCGCTGCGCCCGTGAAGTCTTTTTGGCCCCGGAGCAAATCCCCTAATGCGACCGCCGAGACCTCATAGTTCAGGCCCGCATATTTGCCCTTCCGGCCTTCCTCCCAGACCCGGCGATAGACAGCTTCCGCCTGCTGGTTCTTCCCCTGAGCGCGCAGCAGATTCCCGTCCTCAACCGCGAACAGGACATTGTGCGGGTATTCCGGCTCAAGCGATCTCAGGAATTGCAACGCCTCATCAAAGCGTTTCTCGCGCCGCAGAAAAACCGCCAGCACGATCTTGGCGTCGATGCTGGTCTCGGTATTCCCCGCCGCCGTAGCCCGAAGGTAGTCGAGCCCCTTATCTTTGTTTCCACCCAGGCCAACCATGCTCGACGCAACCTTCACACCCCACGGCAGGCTGCCTACCACATAGTTGTGCGCGCCCACGATCAGCTTCGCGTCCAGATTCTGGGGATCCAACTCCAGCACTTTTTCATGATCATGACGGGCGCCGACTGCATTCCGCAGGGCGGAGAACCACGCGCGTTCTAACAACGCGGTATAGGTAGCAAACTCCGCTTTGGTCACACCCCTGGCATAAATGGCGGCCACATCTTTTGGATTCGCATCCAGTCGCTTGTCCTCGATCGCCAGCGCTTTCTGCACCAGCGATTTGATCTGTTCGACCACGTGCGGATCGGCAGGACGGTGGGCAGCGTTCAGGAAACTATCGTTCGCGTACTCACCCGCGTTCAGAGCGCCGACGCGATACAGTTCCCGAAAAAGGACGGCATTGAGCAGATGGTTGATGGCATCCGGATCGTCAGGATGGCGCTGCAGCACCTGGGTAAATTCAGCCACCGAACGCTCGTACTCCATGTCATAAAAGTGCTCGAAGGCATGCGGATTGAGGGGATCGGCAGGACGAAAGCTGAACTTAACCGGCGCCGGCACCGAACTGGGCCGGGGCGGTTGCGCGAATGCCAGCGCTGAAATGAGCGCCAGCAGTACGGCGCACCAGCGATGCTGAACACACAAGGCAGAGACTCCCAAGCTAGGTAAGTTTAACTGAGGAAACAGTGGGCGAGTTGGCCTGCGATTCTTTGTAAAAGGGAGGAACCCAAAGCAAACAGCCTAGAATCTTTGCACTAGCCGAGTAATTCTTGCCCTCTAGCGCGGCGGCTTCCGCATTCCACCTCAATGTAAGGTCTTGAGCTACTGATCTTTCCCGCAAACGCGTTTTGGTCATGGGTTTGCGAATGGAGCTTCAGCTAACCCTTAGCATATTTTTATGGCAGACCTTGTCCGCGACGCACATCAGGAGTTCTGGCGCCCTCCCATAGCGCAATCGGCTGGATCGGAATTGGCTGAGATTTGCCGGCGCTGCGGAACCGAATTCATGGTCGGCGCGGCCTTTTGCCACATCTGCGGAGCCAATCGTCACCGCGCCGCAACATCCGCCGCCACCCATTGGCTGAGGCATTTTGATTTTCTCCATGCCATTGAGTGGAACAAAGTTAAATCCTGGTTTGGGCTTCCCCTGCCTTCACTTTTCGCCTTCTTCGGTGGAATTGCGTGCCTAGTCGTCGCCCTGGCAGTCGGTTTTACCGAAGCCAAGGACGGCGGCGACATACAGGCGATCCAGCTCTGGCGTATGCAGTGGTTGATTGCTGCCTGCGCCGCGTTCCTGGTAGGCATTCTCTTCAAGAACTCTAAGTCAGCCAGCTAATCGTGTCCCGAAGCGAGTCGTTTCGCTAGCCCAGCCACGCCAGGATGGTTCTTCATCCGATACATGTGGTTCACCGGTCCTGCCCCTTTTCCGATCGCGTACCCACTCGTAATTGCAGCCGTCACGTAGGATTTCGCCAGCAGGACGGCAGTTGAAAGAGACCGCTCGAACGCAAGCTGGCAGGCGATGGCGGTCGAAAAGGCACAGCCGGTTCCGTGGGTGTTGGGCGAGTCCAACTTGTCTGACCGGAAAATTTGGACGTACTGGTCTTTCAGGCTAAGCAGGTCAATGGCTTTCTCCTGATGCCCGCCGGTGATGACTACCGCTTTCGCTCCCATTTCATGAAGGCGGCTGGCCGCCTGTTTCATGTCGTCGACCTCGGCGATCGCAATCCCGGTCAGGGCGGTAGCCTCGTCCACATTGGGCGTAATGACGGCCGACTGTCCGATCAGCCGGTCTTTCAATACACGAACTCCAGCCTCATCCAGGAGCCCGGTTCCGGTACTCGACGCCACGACCGTATCGATAACCACGTTCGGAAGCTTTGCATGTTCCAAAAACTTTGAAACAGCGGTTGCCGCCTCGCTCGAACCCAGCATTCCGACATGAACCGCCGAGACCTGGCAGTCTTGCGCGAGATCCTTCAAAGTCTCGATGAGCAGGTTGGTCTCGACCGGAATTACCGCCTTCACACCTTGCGTGGACTGGACCGTCAGGGCGGTGATCGCTGAGACCCCGTAGCAACCGTGGGCCGCAATGGTCTTTATGTCGGCGGTAACACCGGCTCCCGAAGACGGATCAAAGCCGGCTATGGTCAACACAACCGGCGGTGTTTGTGGCATGAGGCGAATGTATAGGAAACACAAGCGCTTGCAAAACCCTTTTCGGTGCTGTCCGAAGATTCAATGTACTTTGGAGCAGAGTAACCATACGGCTGTGACGGTTTTTCGGTTCTGGATGCGTTCCTATTTGCCGCTAAGTCAATGAAAATTAGGTTGATAACGGCAATTCGTTCGTAAGTCTATGAAAAAACAATTACGAAATTATTGCACTCGCTCCTCGCGCGTGATTATTAACTCTTTGGCCAACAGCAAGGTTGTTGCAGGCCAGTCAGATAGCTCATCCTGGGCCTGGGAGGGTGGGGGTTACTTCACCTATCTATAACTAATCACAAGTACTTATATCGGCTGCGGGGTATTGACACCCCCCTGGGCGGCTTCTAGCATCTGATGACTGCGCGCATATTGACCGAGGAGGACGACTTTGACAATGGAGGGGATCTGATGCGGAAACGTACAGCTCAGGCTCTGACACTCGCGTTACTTGTCGGGCTGGGAGCGGCTCAGGGGCCAACCAGGACGGGGTCAGCCGATCAACATGCAGCGGCGGCAACCAACAAAGCAGCAGTACAGGCGCCAAAGACGCGCCCCTATCAGGTAGGCACCGCTTCCTGGTACGGCGAGTACTTCGAGGGCAGGCCTACTGCCAGCGGCGAACCCTATGACATGTACGACCTGACAGCGGCACATCCTACGCTGCCTCTGGGAACGTATGTGAAGGTGACAAACCTTCGCAACCGCCGGGCGGTGGTGGTCAGGATTAACGATCGCGGTCCTGTGGTACCGGGCCGGATCATAGACGTTTCATACAACACCGCCAAAGTGCTGAAGTTTGACGCTCAGGGTATCCAGCGGGTGCGGTTGGACGTTGTTCAGCCGAAAAAGCCAGCACCAACCATGGCCCTGCTGCGCGAACCAGTGCTGGAGAGATAGCCTCGTAACTACACCCACAATCAAGACTGCGGAAGAGGCGCAAGCATGCAGCCCAGGCGTAAGCCTTGGGCTGCGTTCCTTTTGACCGTCGCGACGCGTTTCATCGCCGCCTCTCCGTTACAATCGTCTCCGCATGAAACTCGCGGCCATTGCTAAGGCGCTCGGCATTCATATCGAGAACGGACCTGGGGACACAGAAATCACCGGCGTGGCCGGCATCGAAACTGCCGGGCCTGGCCAGCTGACGTTCGTCTCCAATCCGAAGTATGCTGCTGCGGCCAGGAGCACCAATGCCTCGGCGATCATTGTTCGCGAAGGGTTCCCTCCCCTTCCAATTGCGACCCTCCGAAGCAAGAATCCGTACCTGGATTTTGCGCGGGCGCTGGAGATGTTTTATCAGCCGCCGGTATACGCTCCGGGTGTTCACGAAACGGCCGTGGTTCATCCGTCCGCGCGAGTTGCGGCCGGGGCGCACATTGGACCTTACGTCGTCATCGGCGAAGACGTGGGAATCGGAAAGAACGCTGTCCTGCTCGCCCACACAGTTATCTATCGCGGGGCCAAGATCGGCGATAACTTTTTCGCACACTCGCACGCCATCGTTCGCGAATTTTGCCGGATTGGAAATAACGTGATCTTACAGAACGGTGTGGTCATCGGCGGCGATGGATTCGGTTTCGCCAAAGACGGCGCCGGTCACTGGCACAAGATCGTGCAGTCCGGGCCAGCAGTGATCGAAGACGATGTTGAGATCCAGGCGAACGCTTGTATTGACCGTGCCAGTGTTGGCGAGACTCGAATTGCCCGCGGCGCGAAGATCGACAATCTGGTGCAGGTCGGCCACGGATCGAAAGTTGGTGAAGACACTCTGCTCTGCGCGCAGGTAGGGCTCGCCGGCTCAACCGACGTAGGAAAGAGCGTCATCCTCGCTGGCCAAGTAGGCGTGGCAGGCCATTGCAAAATCGGCGATGGTGCTATTGCCACTGCGCAGAGCGGAATTCCCAACGATGTACCGGCCAAAGCCATTGTCAGCGGATATCCTGCGATCGACAATAAGTTGTGGCTGCGGTGTGTGGCGGTATTCAACCGGCTTCCGGACATCGCGAAACTAATCCGAAGAAAATAGCTGTGTCATCCTGAGCGAGTGAGTCTAATCGCGTAGCGAGTGAGCTCAGGAAGTCGAAAGGCCCCGCGATACTTCGTACCAGCAAAGGCGTAAAGAGATATTTCCATCACACCTCAGCTCTGGTATTCCTCCGGCAGTCCGCCGTTGATCACCGCCCGCACTTTCTCCATCAACTCTTCTCGGCTGCCGAACTCCTCCGGTTCGATGGGCTTGTGGAAGATCAACGTCACCACGCCAGGCTTGATTGAGAACCTGCGCTTGGGCATAACGTAGTGTGTTCCAGCAATCGTGATCGGCACTACCGGCACTCGGCACTCTTCGGCCAGGTAGAACGGGCCTTTCTTGAAAGGCAGCAGCTTGCCGTCGAAGGAACGATGCCCTTCAACGTAGATCATCATGTGAATTCCTTGCTTCACCACCTCGGTCGCGGCGCGTACGGCGGCGATGCCGGCGTCACGGTCGCCGCGGTTCACCGGGATCAGCGACGCCATCCGCATGGCCTTGCCGAGGATCGGGATCTTGAAAAGCTCCTGCTTGGCCATGATGGAGGTGCGTCCGGGAATTCTCGGCGCAAGCAATGGCGGATCGATGTTGGAGACGTGGTTAGCCATGAAGATATAGGTGCGCGATGGGTCGAGTTGTTCGAGACCGATCATCTGTACGCGCACTCCCGCAAGCCGCACTCCCGTGCGTCCACTCCACATACCCACCCGATACAGCAGGCGAATGTCGCCCGTGATCAGCACCCAAGGAAAACACACGAGCGCCGCAACTGGCAGCATCACGGCCCAAAACGCGAGCATGATGATGGTCTGGATCATTTGGGGTTGTCGAACAGCCAGGCTTTTCGGCGCGCCTTCTGTTCGCTTGAGACCTGCGGCAGATCAGTTATTTGGTAGACCGTCTGTTCGCGTTTGCCGAGCTTCCAGTGAAGGTTGTGTTCCGCACCATCCCGTCGCACGACCAAGCTCAACATCTCACCAGGACCAAGCTCAGCGATTTGTCTTTCATAGTTTCGGCCCGTTCGCTGCCCGTTGACTTTCAGGACTTGATCTTGTGACTTCAGGCCCGCGCGCTCGGCTTCTCCACCTGGCTGAACCGACACGACGATCGGCGGCTGATCAAAGCTCTGGATCGCTTCAAAGCCCGGATCAGCAAACGTCGCCTCGACGGTCAAAGCTCTCAGCCCGACTGCCGCGAGAAATTTGTCCCAGGGAATCTCGTCGACTCCGCTGACGTAGTCTCGAAAAAACTCTTTTAAATCTGTATTGCTTAGGGATTCTGCAGCCTCACGCACCGCTTCCGAATCGGCGAAGAACTTCCCTTGCTTCGCATAGTGATCATTCAGGAAGCGGAACAATTCACGCAGCGAGGCGCGGTCCTGGCTCGCGTTTCGCATTGCCAGGTCGAGCAGCACGCCGAGCAGATTGCCTTTGTTGTAGTAGGAAATACTGCGCTCGGGAAGGCCATAGCGCGGATACTTCTCGAGCCAAGCGTCAACGCTGGACTGCTCAGCAGACTGGTTAAGGTGAGCGGGCCGGCTCTCCAGTTCCGTAATCTGCTGCCCGAGCGAATCCAGAAAATGGCGTTCATCGAGAAGCCCGGCGCGAAGCGCGATGCAATCCGCTGCGGTTGTATCCACGCCCTCGCTGAACCACAGAGCCGTCGTGTAATTCTCTTTCGTGTAGTCAACTGGCTCGAGCGATTGTGGCCGGATCCGCTTCACATTCCAGAGATGGAAAAATTCATGCGTCGTGATACCGATAAAGTGGTCGGGCTCCTTCTCGAACACCGAAGCCGGCAGCGTGATAGCTGTGGAGAAGGGATGCTCCATGCCGCCGTCAGAAGAATCTGCGACGTGATAGATGAAAAGATATTTTTGAAACGGGCAGTCGTTCATCCATTTGGTTGCGCCGTCCACAATCCGCTTGATTGGGGGAACCAGGCTATCGAGAAGCGGGACGGCGTTTGCGTCATCGAATACCACCTGATAAGTTCCACAAGCGCCGGTGAAAACCTTATCGGCGAAAGTGCCGATCTCTACCGGTGAGTCCACCAGGCGATCGTAGTTGTCAGCCTGGTAAGCGCCCGCGTCGAGTGAGAGCGAAGTCGCAATTTTCCATTTCCCTGGCACGCGCTCAAACTTTACCTCCACGGGCGAGTTCCGCTGGTCATCGGTATAAGCCAGAATTTCCGCCAGATTGAAAAACGCATGGTGGGAGTTCAACTGCGCGCCGTACGGACCTGGCGTGTCGGCGAAGATTTCGTACTCGATATGCGCGCCGTTCTGGGCCCCGGAAGCTTGCCAGCGACCTTTGTTCAACTGCCTGAGCGGCAGAGCGCGCCCGTTCGGGTCCTGGGCGCGGATCCAGGTCATGTTTTGAACGAAATCACGGACCTGGTAAAGCGCATTCCACACCGGCAGTTGCAACTCGCGCGATGCCTCGCCCGAAGGAAGGTTAACCTGCACGCGCACCAGATGGCGTTCCGGGTCGGCAAGTGAGATGGTGTAACGGACCTGAGTTTGCGCACGAATGCATGCGCACAACAGAAAGATGAAAAGCCACTTCGCGGCACCGGCTCTCAACGCGCCGATCTCGCTTCGAACTCGCCGGTTTCCGTGAGCGTGTTCAGATACGCGGGGAGTTTTTCGTAAATGCCGCCGAAACCGCCATTGGAGAGAATTGCGACTACATCGCCCGAACGCATCTCGGGAGCGGCGGTGCGGACAATGCCGTCCACATCCGCGACGATCTGCGCGTGGTGACCGGATTTCACGAGCTGATCCGCGACGGAAGCGATGTCGAGTCTTTCTGTCTCGGGAATTGCATCTGACTTGAAAACATTCGCGATCACAATTTCGTCGGCGACGGCCAAGCTCTCCGCCAGATCGTTTTGAAATACATTTCGCCGCAGAGTGTTGGAACGCGGCTCGAGAATCGCCCACAAGCGCCGTCCTGGATAGCGTGCCCGCAGCGCGTTCAACGTTGCCGCGATCGCGGTTGGATGGTGCGCGAAGTCGTCGATGATGGTGATGCCGTTGACTTCGGCTTTGACTTCGAGCCGGCGCTTCACGCTCTTGAAGCTTCGCAACGCGCCTGCAATGGAATCACCCGGAATCCCATAATGCGTTGCGATTGCAGCGGCCGCGGTCGCATTCCAGACGTTGTACTCGCCACCGAGCGCGAATGCGAAGTCCGCAAATTTGGTGCCGTTTCTGATCACAGTCCAGAGCGACTGATCTGGTTGCAAGTTAACATCAGCTACTCTCCATGCCGACTTCGCGCCTGCCCCGTACCGTTCGACCGGACAAAACGCGCGCGCCACACAGCGTTCAATACTTTCGCCGCGATCGAAGGCGACGATTTTGCCGCGACGCGGAACCAGATTCACCAGGCGCTTGAACGCGGTCTCAACCTCTTCCAGATTCTTGTAGATGTCCGCGTGGTCGAACTCGACCGAGGTCAGAATCACGGCATCAGGAAAGTAGTGCAGGAACTTGGGGCCTTTGTCGAAGAACGCGGTATCGTACTCATCACCTTCAATGATGAAGTGCTTGCCGTCTTTGAGCTGAAAGCTGCGGCCGAAATTTTCTGCGATGCCGCCGATCAGAAACGAAGGATTCAGGCCTGCATGTTCGAAAATCCACGACAACATGGAAGTGGTGGTGGTTTTTCCGTGTGTACCCGCTACCACGATGACTTCTTTCCCTTTCAGGAATTCATCGTGCAATAGCTGCGGCATCGAGCAGAACGGGATTCGCTGGTCGAGAACATGTTCAAGCTCAACGTTGCCGCGCGACATGGCATTGCCGACAACCACCAGGTCAGGCGCAGGACTCAGGTTTTCCGCTGCGAACGGCTGCGACACCGGGATACCGAGTGACTTCAGGAAATCCGACATCGGAGGGTAGGCCGCCACATCCGAGCCAGTGACCCGAAAACCGCGCTCGGCAAGCATTCCCGCCAGCGAAGCCATCGCCGTGCCGCAGATTCCGATCAAATGGATGTGCTTAGGATTAGGCATTCTCACAATCTATATCGTTGCCGGCTCCAACATCTTGAGTACGGCTCGCGTTCCATCAACTTCCAGCCCCAAGTTCACTCCCAATGGCAAAGTGATATTGGCGTTCGACACATGCCCCGAGGGCAGCCCGTAAGCAACTGGAATTCCCAAGTCGCCGACTACCCGCAAAACGACCTCTTCCAAGGCAGGTCCCTGGGTAGACGGTTGAACGCAGTCGAGCATCTCGCCAAATACGATTCCTTTCACGCCGTTGAATTTTCCTGCCAGCTTCAACTGCATCAGCATCCGGTCAACTTGATATGGTTTGGCTCCGACATCCTCAATGAAAAGTATCGTCCCGGCAGTCTGAATCTCATAGGGGGTACCAAGCGATGCCACCAGAATCGAAAGGCAACCTCCATAAAGGACGCCTTCGGCAGATCCGTTCGCGAGCGGCTTGAAGCCCGAATGATTGGCAGAATCGAACTCAGGCGTTGCTCCCGTCAAAGTTTGCCAGGATGGGGAATCGACGCCTTGTTCTCTAGCAAAATCCTTCGCCACCATCGGCCCGTGGAACGTGACCAACCCCGTGGCGTCGAGAATATAGGTCAACAGACAAGTGATGTCGCTATATCCGATCAGGATTTTGGCATGGGCAGCGATCTTTTTGAGGTCGAGTACCGGAAGAAGATAGTTGGCGCCATATCCGCCGCGGGCGCAGACAATCGCTTTCACATCGTCTCGCTCGAACATCGATTCCAATTCACGAACACGGCGCGCCGCCGTCCCCGCAAAATAGAGGTCGCGATCGAAAATGGATTCCGAATAAACCGGATCGTAGCCTAACGCGCGCAGCTTCGCGCATCCCGCTTCGAACTCCTCGCGATTGAAAGAACTCGCAGGCGCTACGATGCCGACCTTGTCTCCCGGCTTCAACGCCGCCGGCTTGATTCGCGCGGGATGTGACAGTGTCGGCACCTAAAGAACAAACTCCCCTTCACAGATGATTTGTGCCGGCCCTCGCAGAAAGACTTCGACTTCCCAGCGTACGGTTTGAACTCCACCGGGAGCCTGCACCCGCAGCGGCGATGCCGCCCGCTTCTGGAAAATCGAGCCCACCGCGGCCGCACATGAACCCGTGCCCGAGGACTGCGTCTCGCCAACCCCGCGCTCAAAAAACCTGGTTTCGATATTTTCCGCATCGTTGACCTTCACGAATTCAACATTGATCCCGTATTTGAAGTCGTGGTGTTTGCCGATTTCTGCCGCCTCTGCCTGCCAGCCTGGAGCAAAGTCGTCAACGAATACGACGTAGTGAGGATTGCCCATCGAGACCGGCGTCCCTCTGACTTCGCCAAACGCAACTTTGATTGGGAACTCGTCTCCGACTTGCGGCTCGCCCATGGCGGTTTCGAATTCGAATGTATTCTCGGTGTGCGAAGCCAGCACACAATTCTTGATGCCCGCGCCGGTGCGGACTGTCACCTGCTCGCGCGGGCTCTGCCAACACATATAGGCCGCCACACAGCGTGTTCCGTTACCCGAAATTTCTGCGTCGGAACCGTCGGCATTGATCAGCCGCGCGCGAATGTCGGCATCTTGTGCGGGAAAAAGCCACTCCACACCGTCCGCTCCCACGCCGTTGTGACGATCGCAGATAAGCCTGCTGAATGCTGCGAGATCGGCAGGAGCGTGCATGCCATCAATAATCAGGAAATCGTTGCCGCAGGCGCTGGCTTTCGCGAAAGGAACGAGCGGCCCCTTCATTCGGACTGCACCGCCCCGAGCGAGACGACCGTTTCAAAGGCGCCGGATTTTTTGAGCCCGCTGAAAATGTGCGCCTGCTGGCGACGCGTGCCTTCGCACTCGAAACGGATACGCACGTGATGCGGAGTGGCCGCAACCTGCTGATTGAACATCATCGCGTGTACCGGCTCGAGAATCTCGTTAATGCTAGCCGTCGCTTCGTTCTCACTGGCACCAGCAACTTCATAGGCGTAAAGCATCACCTTAAGGTTGACCAGGCGTTCAATTGTTCCCAGCAACAACAGGACTCCCAAAACCAGAAGAGTTGCAACCACCGCCAGCAGATTCTGACCGCCGCCAATTGCCATGCCAACGGCCGCGGTCACAAAAATGGTTGCGGCCGTCGTGACTCCGCTGATCAGATCGCCGCGCGAGTGGATGATCGAACCCGCGCCAATGAAACCGATACCCGGAATGATCTGCGCCGCAATGCGGGTGTGATCGCCGGTGTGTGCTGCGGCCAGTTCGTCGGAAAGAAGCGTGAACATGGCGGCGCCCACGCAGATAAAAATATTGGTTCGCAGTCCTGCCGGGCGATGCTTGATTTCTCGCTCCAGGCCAATCAGTCCGCCCAGAAGAGTCGCCAGCAGGATCCTTTCGATATCGCCACCGAGATGCGCAGCAAAAGGCATTAACTTGCTGGGATTTTAACATCGCGCCTACGCGACATAACCCTGCCGAATGCAGCTGGTTAACCCGGCTTGAGGGTGCGGTAAATGGTGGCCTGCGGCTGGCCGCTCACACGCAAAATTTCAACGGAGACTAATTCGCTCTTGTTTACCTTCGCTGCGACAGGATCGCCCTTGAAAGTGATGACGACGTCAGCGTAAGAGGCAGGATGCTGCAGAGCGTGCTCCCACAAACCCCCAGGGTCATCAGGATGCATCCAGGGCCGGTGATTGCCTTCATTGATCACGCGAGACAGAGAAATACCTGCCTGCTGCAACATTCCGACGTGATCGCCAAGGTACATCAGGAATTTGGTATTCGCAGGGAGGGCCTGGAGCACGGAGGCGAGTTGCGTCTCAAGCGCGATGCGGGTCCGCGAGTTGACTGCAGCTTCCTGATAGCTGACCGGATCGGTCCGCCAGACGCGAGCATAGCTTGCGACCGAGAACAAAATAAAACTCGCAACGATGGCTGCTTTCGCCTTTGTTCCCGCAGCAAAACGAAGCAGGCCATAGGCCGCGATCGCGGTGAACACCGCAAACGCAGGAAGCATTTCGATCCCATAGCGTACGTTATAGTGCGAAAACGGCCACCACACGGGAACAAACAATGGCACGCCGCTGTACGCGATCGAGAGCATGTAGAAGGGCACCGGCACCCAGAGGAAAATCAACGGCCACTGTTTTCTTTGGAAGAGAAGCGCCGTCGCTGTGCCAAGCAGCAGCGCAGCGACCCAGAAAAGTTGCCACTTCCCCGGTGCCAGATTCAACTGCGCGGACTTGAAGAAGTATCGGAAGGCGACCGGCAAATCGTGGGCGCCGGGATGCGCCGGCGTCCCCGGCACTGACGTTTTTTGCTCAATCGCCTTCGCCGAGTAAGGCCCATTGGCAAATTCCAGCGGGTTCCGATACACCGCTGCGTTATACGCCAGCCAGAGTGCAGGCCCGATGGCAGCGAGCAACACCAGCTTTCTTACGCCTGAACGTAGCGGAGCAAAATTTCCAGTCCGTGCCAGGCCGACGCCGACTGCAACAAGGACAGCGGCGAACAGCCAACCGTCATAGCGAGTCAGGCAGCCTCCAAGCAGGCATAAGCCGCATTTCACCAAAGATGAATTTCCTAGCTTCGGATCACCTGCGGCGCAGGCTCGTAGCGCTCTGACGAAAAACACAACCGCCCAGATGAAAAAAGCCAGATACACAGGCTCGGTCATCGCAGTGGTTTGTAAGTAAATCAGGTTGGGATTGAGCGCAAAAATCGCCGCCGCAAACCAGGCTGCAAATCGCACTTCACCACTGACTGGGGTGCCCCACTTCTCGCCGGTTTTGCGAAAAGTGGCAGCCTCTCTGGTCGAACCGGAGATTCCCCGAACCAGCAGAAACACCCCGATCACGCTGAACAAATACGCAATCATCGACGGAATCGCCCCGCCAATCGCCGTCTGCCACATCCAGCGGGAAACGATGAAAGGCATCATCAAAATATGAGGAAGCGGCAGCCAGACCGTCCCCAACTGCAGAGGTCCTGGCGTTTGCGAGTCAAACACCCGGCGCGCAATGTTGATGTGTGCCACCGCATCGCCGTACAGCAGCAGATCGCCGTGGCGGAGGTAGTAGAAGAACGAACCAATTGAGATGGCGGCAGCGAGTTGCCCAACCAGAAAGAGATCAGTGTCTGACGTGGAAGCCGGTTTCGCCTGGGGCTTCTTCATCCGAGATGTGTCAACTCGCGGAAAACCTGGAAACGGGCATCAATCTCATTGCGCGTCAGCGATCGCAGTCGCTCAGTCCCGAAGCGCTCGACCGCGAACGATCCCATCACCCCGCCGTAGAAAAGGGCGCGTTTGATAACCTCGCGATTAAGCACTTCCTGTGACGCAATGTATCCCATAAAGCCGCCCGCGAACGAATCGCCTGCGCCAGTGGGATCTTTGACTTCTTCGATCGGCAGGGCCGGCGCGCGAAATGGATGACTCCCAATCCCGAAAGCACCTTCGCGGAAGAAGATGGTCGCGCCGTATTCGCCATGCTTGATGACCAGTGCCTTAGGTCCCAGGGCGAGCACTTTGCGCGCCGCACGCGGCAGGCTCGGCTCATTGGCGAGCATTTTGGCCTCGCCGTCGTTGATCAGCAGAATGTTCACCAGCTTCAAAGTTTCGCGAAGCTCCGAATTTGCGCCCTGGATCCAGAAATTCATGGTGTCGCCGCCGGTCAGTTTCAGGTCCGAGAGCTCAAGCCGTACAGCGGACTGCAAAGTCGGATGAATATTCCCCAGAAACAGAAACTTCGAGTCTTTATATTCCGCAGGAATGCGCGGCTGAAATTTCTCGAAGACGTTCAGTTCAGTAAAGTCAGTTTTGGCTTCGTTGAGATTGTCGAGATACTTCCCTCCCCAGCGGAAGGTCTTGCCGTTTGCGTGCTCAATGCCGCGCGTATCGACGCCACGCTTCTTCAAAACGTTCTCGTGCTCGGCGGTAAAATCTTCGCCGACAACCGCGACTACGCGAACATCCGTAAAGTAGCTAGCGGCCAGCGCAAAATAAGTTCCCGAACCGCCGAGAACGTTTTCGGCGGTGCCGGAGGGAGTGGTGATGTTGTCAAAGGCGACGGAACCGACGACAAGTATCGACATGAATGGTGGATTGTACCAATAAACGAAAAGGCCTCGATGATCGAGGCCTTAGAAAGCGGTGCAAAACACAGCACCCCGCGACTTCTTTAGTATCGCGCCAGGGTGAGTCGGTGGTCAAGTTACTTTTGTTGGGAGCTTGTCCCCGCATTAACTCCCAAAAAGCTCGCTTCACTGGAAGCGTGGACCCGACGGGATTCGAACCCGCATCTGCTACCTTCGCGGGGTGCTGTGTTTCCGTTACACCACGGGCCCGCGCACGACTCTACAACTTGCGCCATGAAAAAACATGTTCATTCGTCACAACTCCGGAAAAAAACATGGCCCAAAATGGGAAACAGAGCGAGCGAAACATGGGCTACAAATATTTTTGGAGGATCAACTTCAGACGCTCCCGCGTAGCCGCCGGAATCAACTTGCTATCAGTCAAAACCGCGTGCGCCAGTGCCGACCCGCACTTGCAGCTCCGCTCTTTCGGCATGGCCGCGACGGCCTCGCGGACGACATTGCACGCATTCTCGGCATTCTTCACCAGAACGGCGACAATCTGATCCACCGTGACCGAATCATGATGCGGATGCCAGCAGTCGTAATCCGTCACCATGGCGATCGTCGCGTAGCAGATCTCAGCTTCCCGCGCGAGCTTCGCCTCCTGAAGATTGGTCATGCCGATCACGTCCATGCCCCAACTGCGGTAAAGATTCGACTCGGCTTTGGTTGAAAACTGCGGCCCTTCCATGCAGAGATAAGTACCGCCGCGCTTACCGACAACCTTGGCGTTCTGGCAGGCCTTGGCCATTACTTCCGAAAGCTGTGGGCAAATGGGATCAGCAAACGCAATGTGTGCAACCACGCCGTCGCCAAAGAACGTGTCCACTCGATGCCGCGTGCGGTCCACAAATTGATCAACAACCAGGAATTCGCCCGGCTTGTGCTCTTCTTTCAGCGATCCGACGGCTGAAACCGACAGGATCCGCTCAACGCCCAGCTGCTTAAACCCATGGATATTTGCGCGGAAGTTTAGCTCAGTCGGCAGAATGCGATGCCCGCGGCCGTGCCGCGCAAGAAACGCGACCTTTTTCCCCGCGAGGGTACCGAGAACATATGGATCGGAAGGGGCGCCGAAGGGCGTATCTAGCGGGACTTCGTGGATGTTCTCGAGCCCCGGCATGGAGTACAGCCCGCTGCCGCCGATAATTCCAATTTCAGCCTGCGCCAAAAATCCTCCTCAGATTTTTGCGATGTGACGAAGCGTGATTATACAGAGCGAGACGATAAACGAGCTACGCGGCGAATCAACCACAGAGGGCCACAGAGTCACACAGAGAACGGCCACAGAGAATTCTGTTCTGTTCCTCTGTGTACCTCTGTGCCCTGTGTGGTTATTGTTTTTCCGCTGACGATGGCAAAACAGCCTGCCGGAACTGATCGGTTATCGCAGACGGCAAACTCTCCGCGACTAACACCGTATCGTTTTTCACGGTGATAACCACGTCGCCGTCCTGCGTCTTCCAGGTGTGATCTCCGCTCAAGCTGCCCAATGTTTTCAGGTCGGCCGGCAAGCCGCTCTCGCTTGCGGCCTTGGCATCTTTGTAACGCTGCTGCACTCCGCGCGCGTAGATTGCGGCAAACTGGGCCGCCGCCCTGGTGCTTGCCCATTTCGACACGAATACCAGCGCCAGGTCCGACGAATTCCCTTTCGGCCGCGCCGAATAGTAATATCCGCCGCGCCAATTGGGATAAATATTGTGCGCCGTGTCCTCGTCGGCATACTGTTCGGCGAGCACGGCAACATCGAACTCGCCAATCGCGCCCACGTCAAAGCGCTCGTAATCTTTCAAAATATGCTTGAAATCAGGCAGCGGCAGCGGCGGCAGGTGCTCGCCGGAAAGATACGTCTTCGGCTCCATAATTTCCCGCGTGGTTTGCGGAGGATTGGCGAACGCGGCCGCAAATGCCTTCTCCTTGCCCTGCGCCCGCAGCAATTCGGCCTCAAACACCACTCCGTAGTGATACGGAAACATCAACTCCTCTTTCATGAAGATCGGAGCATTCTTGTATTGGACCGAATCCGACGAGCCGCTGGCCATGCCCTCGTTCAAAATCTGCAACACTTCGGGAGAATCGGCCACCGTGCGATGCATGGGCGCCAGCATGTAGTCGATAAGCACAACCATGGCCTGGCCTTCAGTGATCGCTTCGCGCGCCTCGCTGTTTTCATCCTTCGTGATGTCCTCGGGCGTGAGGTCTTTTTTGCTGTCCAGATCTTCCGCACCGCGCCTGAGCCACTTATCCAGGCCGAATGATTGGTCCTGCAGCGCGTGCGTCAGCTCATGAGCCAGCACTGGACGCTGCGCATCCGGCTGTACCCAGTCAAGCAGACTAACCATCTTGGTTTTTGCGTCGTAATAGCCGGCGACCTGTTCCTCGAGTAAAGTGACCAGAAATTTCTGCAGATCGTAGTCTTTCGGCAGCAGCCCAAACTTCTTCAGCACCAGCTCGGTTCGGCGGAGGCGCTGCACGTCTTTGTCCTCGGCCATGTTCTTCTTCAGATAGCTGACAACCTCTTCGCGGCTGGCAAGTCGACGCTTGACCTCATGCTTGATGGGAAGCGAGGTATCTTTACTGGCGAAGTTCAGAATGGTGTCAACGTCGCGGAACAATTCTTCGGCTTGCTGGGGTGTGATCTTGGTGCCTGGATTTGACTCGGACGTCTTCTGATCTGCCTTCCGCTCGCCTGATGGGCTCTCTTGCTCCGAATCCGGCGATGTTTGTTCCTGCGCAAGCCCTACACAAACGAGCAGAAAAGCAAGCGCCAGAGTTCCCAGAAGCCGCGTCATGTTCAACCCGAAAGCACGGAACATCTCTTAACCATACTGGGGATTGACTGGTTGAACAAGCCGGGCTATTGTCGCGCTAAGACATGCGCCTGGTCATGATTGTCGCTGCTGGTGTAGTCATTTTCTTGCTAGCAATTGTCGTCACACTAATCGTTGGCAATTGGCT
>Ga0310811_10001036_pt1 | contig 35859 bp, 28 predicted proteins | sample YCmetagenome_FD_207642 | JGI IMG/M metagenome (GOLD analysis project Ga0310811, IMG submission 207642) | Soil microbial communities from experimental microcosm in Duke University, North Carolina, United States - YC | ecosystem: Engineered > Artificial ecosystem > Soil microcosm > Unclassified ... | reverse complement strand
TAGTGAGGGACGCACACATCATGTTTTGAGCCCGGCAAGTTGGTGTCGCTCGACGTGTCTTGGGCGAAAATAATTGCAGCGAACGGGTGAGTATTCACTTCAGGACCGCTTCGAATAGCGATACAATCTATGCGTGTTCTGCCTGACGAGGCGGCATAATGACTGCCAAGGGGAAATGGGAAGACGGTCACTATGTGTCGGAGCCGCCCGTTCGACGGTTGGATCGCGATTTGTCAAGTCAGACCGCGTCCCGCCTATGTGACGGCTGCGGCAAGCCACTTGGACCTGAACCGCGCCGTCTGCACGATCACTATCAGCATCACCCAAAATGCGCGCCGCGTTGATACGCCTCGACCGACAGCGTCCCAACACAGTCGAGCGCTGCAACGGATGTGCCTCGGAGGAGTCGCGGGACGCGCTTGCGTGAGCACACTGGGCAGGTAGGAAAGCCGCGACCGCGTTTAGAAATCGGTCCGGCGCCAGTCAGGCAGCGCTTCCGGTGGCTACCTGGGAACTGTGGCGCGCCCTAGGGGATTCGAACCCCTGTTACCGCCGTGAAAGGGCGATGTCCTAGGCCTCTAGACGAAGGGCGCATAAAGGCTGCCGGCGGGGACCGCCGGCAGCGAGAATGCGGGACGTATAATGAGCTTCGCCGCCAGCGGCAAGCGATGTGGACAGGAAAATCTGCCCTCTACAGATCACCAGTGCCCGGTATTGGGCATCGACGACCAGGGTTCCTGTGGGGGCAGGGCATTTCCCTTCTGCAACAGCTCGATCGAGTGCTTGTCCGGAGAGCGGACGAACGCCATGACCCCGTCGCGCGGCGGCCGGTTGATGGTCACGCCCGCCTTCATGAGCTTCTCGCAGGTGGCGTAGATGTCATCGACCTCGTAGGCGAGATGGCCGAAATAGCGGGCTTCGCCATAATCCTCGGCGTCCCAGTTATAGGTGAGCTCGACCTCGAGCCCGGGACGGCCGAGCTTCTTCGTCTCGCCCACGAGCTTCTCGTCGTCCGGCCCGACCAGGAACACGAGCGTGTAGCGGTTCTTTTCGTCCACGCGGCGGCGGGACTCTTTCAAACCGAGCTTGTTGACGTAAAAATCGAGCGCAGCATCCAAATCGCGGACGCGCAGCATGGTATGCAGATATCGCATGGGTCAAACCTCTCGGAAATATTGACAGGCCCTCAGGGCCTGCAAGCGGTTATATAGCAGATGATTGCATCAGATCTTTCCACCGCCATCTCACGCTTGCGCGATCTGATCGAAGGCGCGCGCACGATCGCGCCCTTCACCGGCGCCGGGATATCGACCGAGTGCGGCATTCCCGATTTTCGCTCGCCGGGCGGTTTGTGGACCAAGAACCGGCCGATCCCGTTCGACGAATTCCTCGCCAGCCGCGAGATGCGCGACGAATCCTGGAGAAGACGTTTCGCGATTGACGCGACATTCGCCGCCGCCAAGCCGGGGCGGGGGCATCGTGCCATCGCCTCGCTGTACCGCCACGGTAAAGTTCCGGAGCTCATCACGCAGAATATCGACAATCTCCACCAAGCCTCGGGCATCGCGGCGGAAGATGTCATCGAGTTACACGGTAATACTACCTTCGCGACATGTCTCAGTTGCGAGCAACGCTACGATTTGCGGTGGATCAAAGAAAAGTATGACGCGAATGACGATCACGCGCCGGATTGCGCGTGCGGCGGTTTCATCAAGACGGCGACGATATCGTTCGGGCAGTCGATGCCGTCCGATGCGATGCAGCGCGCGGAAGAATTGACGAAAAGTTGCGATCTGTTCCTTGCGGTTGGTTCATCGCTTGTCGTTTGGCCTGCAGCTGGATTTCCCTTGATGGCGAAACGCAATGGCGCTGCTCTCGTCATCATCAATCGCGATGCAACTGAGCTCGACGAGTATGCCGATCTGGTTGTCCGCAGCGACATCGGCGACGTGCTTGCACCCTTCATTGACGCCTGATTCGCAAGGCTTTCCGCTGTGTACAGAGCTGTGTGCAAGCACATTTTGCACTTTGCGGTTTAAGGCCGGGTGTTATCTTGAATTCACAGATTCGGTGACGCGCCCCACGGAAGAGGCGCCATTAAGGCGGCGGCGTGCGGCGTCATGACGTCGGACGGGGTTGAACGGAAATGCCCGGCACAAACTTTCGGACAGGCGTTGTCAGAGAGATCGTCGACGACGAGGCGACAGGCACCCTCATTGAATTGGCGGGCGTGATCAAGTGGTTCGATGTCTCCAAAGGGTTTGGCTTCATCGTCCCCGACAATGGAATGCCTGACATCCTGTTGCACGTCACATGCCTCAGGCGCGATGGCTTTCAAGCAGCCTATGAAGGCGCGCGCATCGTCTGCGAAGTGTTGCAGCGCCCGCGTGGCCTGCAAGCCTTCCGCATCATCTCGATGGACGAGTCCACCGCGGTGCACCCGGCGCAGATGCCGCCGCCGCGCACGCATGTCTCGGTAACGCCGACCAGCGGGCTCGAACGCGCGCAAGTGAAATGGTTCAACCGGCTGCGCGGCTTCGGCTTCCTCACGCGCGGCGAGGGGACCGAGGACATCTTCGTTCACATGGAGACGCTGCGCCGCTTCGGCATCGCCGAACTGCGGCCGGGTCAGACCGTGCTGGTCCGCTTTGGGCCCGGGCCCAAGGGCCTGATGGCGGCGGAAGTCCGCCCGGACGGTGGGGCACTGGGTCCGGCTTCGCACTAACCGCGCGAGTCGCGATCACGGTTTTTCGCATTGCCGATGGACGGATGTCCGCGTAAAGGCCTGGGCATGCGCTTTCATCATTCGATCGTTCTCTTTTTCCTCGGATTGTTCATTGCGGTCGGCCAGGCCCAGGCGGCCGGCCAGTCGACGCTTGAGATCGCCACCAAGTCCGGCGTCCACCCCTTCTCGGTCGAGCTCGCCACCACGGAAGCCGAGCGGGAAAAGGGCCTCATGTTCCGCAAGGAACTGCCCGAGGGGCAGGGCATGCTGTTCGACTTCCATCGCGAGCAGGAGGTCGGCTTCTGGATGCAGAACACCTACATTCCGCTCGACATGATCTTCATCAAGGGCGACGGGCGCATCCTGCGCATCGCCGAGCACGCCAAGCCGATGTCGACCACCGTCATTCCTTCGAACGGGCCGGTCCGCTTCGTGCTGGAGGTCATCGCAGGGACGGCGCGCAAGATGGGCATTGCCCCCGGCGACCGGGTGGCGTCGCCGCTGATCGGGAAGTAGCCGCGGTCCTTGCTGGCGTCGGGCGGAGCGTGTATCGAACCGCATCCGGGCCTTTTTCCGGGCCGTTCACGGCGGGGCATAGCGCAGTCTGGTAGCGCGTCTGGTTTGGGACCAGAAGGTCGCAGGTTCGAATCCTGCTGCCCCGACCATCAGCCGGATCGACCAGCCTGTCTTCATCGCGCTTCCGCAAACTGGCGATGAACGAAAGGTGGCGCGGCCGGACGCCGCCCGGCCTTGATCCTCCACATGAACTTCACGAATCTTATGCCGCTCCTCAGGTGATCGGCGGCCAGCCGATCGGACGCGCGCGCGCGACGATCTTGGCGAGCGAGAGGATGCGCGGCTCCTCGAAGCGGGGGCCCACGATCTGCATCCCGACAGGGAGTCCGTCGCTGGTCTTGCCGGCGGGCACACTGGCAGCCGGCAGGCTCATCAACGTGATGAGGTACGAGGCGGCAATCCAGTCGGTGTAGTTCGCGAGTGGTTTGCCATTGATCTCGGTGGGGAAGTTCTGCTCCACCGGATACTGCTTCACCGGCGAAGCCGGCATTAGCAGAAGGTCATAGCGCTCGAACAGGTCGGCGAATTTCTGGAACAGTTTGGCGCGCGCGTTTTCCGCCTTGGCGAGATCGAGCGGCGTGATGTTCAGGCCGGCCTTCACATTTCCCTTGAGGTTAGGGCCGAACGCTTCGAGGTGCGCGAGGTTGGCGTATTGCGTGCCGACCATCCAGAGCCCGCGCCAGACCTGATACGGTTCACGGCCTTCCGAGGCGTCGAACAGGATCTCCTCGACATTCGCGCCGGCGTCCTTCAGCGCGAGCGCCGTCTCGCGGCAGATGGCGTCGATCTCGCTGTCGACACCGATGCCGGCGATGTCGGACACGTAAGCGATGCGCAGACCCTTGGCGTCCTGCGCCGCCATGACGTCGGCCAGCGCGCTCGTCCACGGCGGAGCGACGGAGAGTGGCGAACGGCGGCTGAAACCGACCAGTGTATCGAGCATGCGCGCGGCGTCCTCCGCCGTGCGGGCGAGCGGCCCGTGCACCGAACCTGGATCCCAAGCAAGCGGGGTTGGCGTGTTCGGCGTCAGTCCCGGCGTCGGACGGATGCCGACAATGCCGCAGAACGCCGCCGGCATGCGCACCGAGCAGCCGAAGTCCGTGCCCTGCGCCAGCGGCAGCATGCCGGTCGCGACCGCGACAGCCGCGCCGCCGGAGGAGCCGGCCGAACTCAGCTTTGGATTCCAGGGATTGCGCGTCGCGCCGAAGACCGGACTCACCGTGTTCGCGCCGGTGGCGAACTCGGGCGTGTTGGTCTTGGCGGTGACGATGGCGCCGGCGGCTTTGAGCCGGCGCACGATCTCCGCGTCTTCGGCCGGGACGTGATCCTTGTAGAGCGGCGAGCCGTAGGTGGTGCGGATGCCCGCGGTTTCGGTCACGTCCTTGATGCCGATCGGCAGGCCATGCAGCGGGCCGGTATCCTCACCGCGCATCACCGCGTCGCCGGCCTTCAGCGCCGCGGCGCGTGCCTCATCGGCGGCCAGCGTGACGATGGCATTGAGATGCGGATTGATGCGGTCGATGACCGAGAGATGCGCGTCGAGGATTTCCAGCGGCGTGATCTCACGCGACTTCACGAGCGCGACGAGGTCTCCGGCGGACATCCGGGTCAAACTTGCATTAGTCATTTCAGGATTTTCCCAGCAGCCATTCTTTCTCATGCTCGCCGGAGGCAGGCCCGGCGATGACAGTTGGAAAGCTCCGGCATGATGAAGGCAAGAATCAGATCACTTGCGCACCAGTGCGCAAACCGCGCCCTATCAGCAGAAGCGGCAAATCGAGTCCATAGCCAGAAGATGGGCTTGCTGCGGCGCGGTGAAGATTTCGACCTTATGCTTAGACTGACGTGCCTATCCGCGTACGCAATCAAGGGACTTGAATAATTCGCCAGAAGCACTATTGTACTTTTTTGAAGCCACTTGTCGGCACCCGCCGAAAGGGGCTTTTTGCTTTTGTGGGGCAAAAGGATGTCCACGAACAGAGACGGCCATATCAGACTGACGTCGCACCCCGGCCACCGCGCGCCGGCTCGTTACCCGATCAGATGGGGAGCGGCGACGGCTCGCGAGCGCGGACCCATCATCGGCACAGTAACCTCTCCAGGCGAACGCAACGCGATCGGCGCCCATGGCGGATCGTATGCGCTTTACCGCGCGTTGGCGGTGTCGTCAGGAGCGCTCAATCCGATCGCGCGTCCCGATCTCACCAATACGGCGCCGGTCGTCGATATCGGTCCATTTCCGCAGTGGAGCGAGCCGGGACGTATTGTGTCGCTCGATCCGTGGGGCCATCGCGCCGCGCAGGATTTCGGACGCGAGATCGCGGAAGGTCTCGATATCCGTCCGACCATCGCCGTGACCAAGGCCCGGCTGACGATTCCCGAATTCATCGATCCCCAATGGGGCGTGAAGATCGATGGCGAGATCGTGCGCGAGGGCGGCGACATCGCGGTGACCAAGGCCGCCGTTGATCCGGTCTGGTATCTGCCGGGCATCGCCGAGCGCTTCAAAGTCAGCGAAGACAAGCTTCGGCGTACGTTGTTCGAGCAAACCGGCGGCATCTATCCGGAGCTCGTGACGCGTCCCGATCTCACCGTGTTCCTGCCGCCGATCGGCGGCATCACGCTCTACATCTTCGGCGATCCGGCGGCGATTGCCGACCGCAGGCGCCGGCTGACCTGCCGCGTGCACGACGAGTGCAACGGCTCCGACGTGTTCGGCTCGGATATCTGCACCTGCCGGCCATATCTCATCCACGGCATCGCCGAATGCGTGAAGGAAGCGCAAAACGGCGGCGCGGGCCTGATCGCCTATAACCGCAAGGAAGGCCGCGCGCTCGGCGAAGTGACCAAGTTCCTGGTCTACAATGCGCGCAAGCGGCAGGAAGGCGGCGACCAGGCTGCGACTTATTTCGAGCGCACCGAATGCGTCGCCGGCGTGCAGGACGCGCGCTTCCAGCAGTTGATGCCGGACGTGCTGCACTGGCTCGGCATCACGCGCATCGATCGCTTTGTGTCGATGTCGAACATGAAGCACGATGCGATCGTCGAGACCGGCATCGAGATCGGCGAACGTGTGCCGATACTGGAAGGGCTCGTTCCGCCGGACGCGCAAGTGGAGCTCGAGGCGAAGAAAGCGGCGGGCTACTACACGCCGGATCACGTGCCGAGCAAGGACGAACTCAAGGCTGTCGTCGGCCGTAACCTCGAAGAGTTCTAGCCATTCCGACCTCGACCCATACGCCCGCCGGCGAGCGGGACGTGGCGCTATCGCTATTGGCGTCAGCTGCGGTGCGCGAGCGCGCACATGAGATGCTGGAGGTGGGGCTGGCGGATGCCTTGCCGCACTTCCGCGTCGACATGGCCAGGCTCGCGCCGACCGCGGCCTTTGTCGCGGACGTGATCCGCGCCAATTATCCGACGTTGAAAGTGCCGCTGCATGCGCGCTGGCGGCACTTCGTCTTCAACGGCCGCGATCTCTGGGCGGAGATCGCTGTGCGACGGGCTTGGCCCGATGCCGCAGCGCGTGCGCGGGCGGCATTCGATTTGGCGATCGTTTCGGTGCTGCTCGACGCAGGCGCAGGGCCGGACTGGCGCTATCGTGATACCGCCACTGGTTTGATCATCGGGCGTTCGGAAGGCCTGGCGCTTGCCAGCCTGCGCATGTTCGAGGCGGGGCTGTTCTCATCCGACAAGACCGACCCGCTGCGCGCCGATGCCAGCCGCCTGATCGCTCTGACCGGCGAAGAATTGGCACAAGGCTTCGGCGCTGGGCCGGACAATCCGCTCACGGGCCTCGAAGGCCGCGCTGCTCTGCTGGCGCGGCTCGGAGCCGCGATGCAGGGCAATGCCGCCGTTTTCGCGAGCGCGGACAGCGCCCGCGCCGGCGGTCTGTTCGATCACCTCGTCGCGCAGGCTGACAACAACCGTTTGCCCGCGCCAGCGATCCTCGAGGCGCTGCTGCTGCATCTCGGCCCGATCTGGCAGAACCGGCTCACGTTGGCGGGCGTGCCGCTCGGCGACACCTGGCGCCATCGCGCCATCAAGCGCGAGGACGCGGGCAACGGGCTGATGCCGCTGCACAAGCTGTCGCAGTGGCTGAGCTATTCGCTGGTCGAGCCGCTGCGCGATGCCGGCATCACCGTGACCGATCTCGATGGTCTGACCGGCCTTGCCGAATATCGCAATGGCGGGCTTTTCGTCGACATGGGCGTGATTGTGCCGCGCGATGAAGAAGCGGCGTCGAAGGCTCTGCCGGTGGAATCGGAGATGGTGGTGGAATGGCGTGGGCTCACGGTCGCGCTGCTCGACCGTCTCGCACCTCTGGTGCGCGACAAGCTCGGCCTTGCGCCGGCTGTTTTCCCGCTCGGCGCGCTGCTGGAAGGCGGCACCTGGGCGGCCGGCCGCAAGGTCGCGAAAGAGAAACGGCCGGATGGCGGGCCGCCGTTCACCGTCGTCAGCGACGGCACAGTCTTTTAGCGCGTGATCCCGAAAAGTGGGAACCGGTTTTCGGACAAGATCACGCGCAAGCAAAAGGTAAGGGGGGATCGCCATGGACGGCGTGACCATCGTCAAGCATCCGTTGGTGCAACACAAACTCACGCTGCTGCGCGACAAGACGCGTTCGACCAAGGTTTTCCGCGAGCTGTTCAACGAGATCGGGACGCTGCTCTGCTACGAGGTCACGCGCGACCTGCCGCTGGAAACCGTAGAGGTCGAAACGCCGCTCGCCGTGATGAAGTCGCCGGTGCTCTCCGGCAAGAAGCTGGTGCTGGCGCCGGTCGGCCGCGCGGGGATGGGCTTCCTCGACGGCATGCTCAATCTGGTGCCGTCGGCGCGCGTCGCGCATGTCGGCGTCTACCGCGACCCGCGCACTTTGGTGGCGGTCGAATACTTCTTCAAGGCGCCCGACGACATGGCGGATCGCTTGGCGCTGGTGCTGCATCCGATGCTGGCGACCGGCAATTCGGCGGTGGCGGCGGTCGACCGGCTCAAGGAAGCCGGTGCGAAGGCGGTCCGCATCGTCTGTCTGCTGGCGACCGAACAGGCGATCGAGAAGCTGCGTGCGCATCACCCGGATGTGCATGTCTGGACCGCAGCCGTCGACGAGTCCATCAACGACCAGGGCTACATTTTGCCGGGCCTCGGCGACGTCGGCGACCGCATGTTCGGGACAAGGTGAGTGTCCCCCACGCGGTGCAGCGCGCAAGCGGTGCACCGCAGATGCGGGACCTCGGTTAGAGATGCGCCGCATAGGTTATTCGTGATGGGAAACCGGGGTCCCGGGTCTGCAGCGCATCACTTCGTGCTGCGCCCGGGACACGTCAGCGACACCGCACGTCATTCCGGGACGCGGTGACTCGATCCGTCATCCTGAGGTGCGAGCGTGCGGAGCACGCGAGCCTCGAAGGATGACGGGCATTGCCTTGCGGCTGTCACCCTTCGAGGGCGGCCTTCGGCCGCCACCTCAGGGTGACGGGCAGAGAGGTGCGCTGCGCCCGGGACACGTCAGCGACACCGCACGTCATTCCAGGGCGCGGTGGATCCGTCATCCTGAGGTGCGAGCGTGCGGAGCACGCGAGCCTCGAAGGATGATGGGCATTGCCTTACGGCTGTCACCCTTCGAGGGCGGCCTTCGGCCGCCACCTCAGGGTAACGGTCAGAGAGGTGCGCCGCGCCCGGGACACGTCAGTGACACCACATCCGGAGGCAATGAAAGGCCGTTCGGCAGTTCTGGATTCCGGGTTCGCGTGCTCCGCACGCGCCCCGGACTGACGGTCGACTACACCGCCTCAATGCGCACCCTCGTCGCGCCTTTGTAAAGCACCTCGCGGCCGAGCTCGTAGAGCTTGTCCAGGTTTGACGTGATCGTGAGGAAGTGGTTGCCGGCGAGTTGCCCCACTTTGCTCGCGAAATGCACCGCGCCATAGGCGAGCAACATCTCCGTCTCCGAGATGCCGCCCGGATAGATGATCATCTGCCCCGGCGCCGGATAGCTGGTGTGGTTCTCGTAAATGAGGCCGAGATCGAGATCGCCAAGCGGGACCCACACGCCTTCGCCGCTCCAGCGCACATGGATGATACTGCTCTCGTAAGGCAGGAGCTTGCGGATGATCGCGCAGGTCTTTGGCGCGGCCGCAGTCTCGAACTTGGCATCGAACACATACGATCCGGCGGTGACGCGCAGCTTGTCCATCCGGTGGCTCCTTCGGAGACTTATTCAGGGCTTCAGATTGAGCAATACGTCAAGCAGGACGCGCGCGGCAATGCCGGCATCGTCGGCGGTGATGGTCTCGCGCGGCGAATGGCTGACGCCGCCATTGCCGCAGCGCACGAACAGCATGGCGACCTCGGTGAGGCCATCAAACATCACCGCGTCGTGGCCGGCACCGCTCGGCAGATAGCGCGGCGTTATCTCGGCGCGGGTGCAGGCGGCGGCGAGCGTATCCTGCAGGCGCGGCGAGCAGGGCACCGCAGGCGCGCGCAGCAGCTCTTTGGTCTTGATGCTGACACCGCGGCGTTTGGCGATCCGCTCCATCTCCGCGGCGATGTCTGCAACGGCGGCGTCGCGGACGGCATCGTCACCCGAGCGGACATCAAGCGTGAATTCGCAGCGGCGCGGAATGACGTTGATTGCTGAATTCGGCACATCGAGCCGTCCGACCGTGCCGACAAGGCCGGGCTGGGTGCAGCGCCTCTCGACGAAAAGCACGATCTCGGCCGCCGCCGCGAGCGCATCGTGGCGCGCGCCCATCGGCACGGTGCCGGCGTGGCCTGCTTCGCCCTCGACGGTGACGGCGAAGCGCACATTGCCGGCGATGGATGAGACGATGCCGGCCGGTAGCCCTTCGTTGAGCAGAACGGGACCCTGCTCGATGTGCACTTCGAGATAGCCAAGCAGTTGCTCCTTCGCCCGGGCGATGCGCGGAATGGCGCCGGGATCGAAGCCGGCGCCGCGGATGGCGTCGGCGACGGAGCTGCCATTCGCGTCTTGGCGCTCCAGGGTCGCCGGGTCGAAGCAGCCGGCGACCGTCAAACTGCCGATATAGGGAGAGGAGAAACGGACGCCTTCCTCCTCGGAGAAGGCGATCAGCTCGAGGTCATAGGGCAATGGATGGCGTTGCCGCACCAGCGCCTCGGCGGCCAGCAGGCCGGTGAGGATGCCGAGGCGGCCGTCGTATTTCCCGGCATTGCGCACGGTGTCGTAATGCGAGCCGACGATCAGTATTTTGCCGCCCGCGGCGGGCGATTTGTAGCGGCCGACGACATTGCCGACCGCGTCGATCTCGGTGGTCAGGCCCGCATCTTTCATCAGCGCCATGATCTCCGCCGCAACACGCCGATGCGCCGGCGACAGGTACGTGCAGGTGAGTTCGCCGGGCGTCTCGGTAAAGGCGGCCAGTTGGTCGGCGAGCGCCAGGATGCGTTTGCCGCAGTCCGGAGGGAGAGAAGGCGGGGTCATGGAGCGGTGCGTGCCGGTCTCGGTGCCGAATGGCGTGGGTGTAGTATAAGACGCTGGGCGTTGCGTTGCACGAGCGGCGCGGGCGCAGCGAACGGACCGTCTCACATGACAAACGGCGCTTCCGGCTATCCGCGCGATCTCATCGGCTATGGGCGCAATCCGCCCGATCCGCGCTGGCCGGGCGGCGCGCGCGTGGCGGTGCAGTTCGTGGTCAATTACGAGGAGGGCGGCGAGCGCGCGATCATCCACGGCGACGAGACCTCGGAGGCCTTCCTCTCCGACGTGCTCGGCGCGGTGCCGTGGCCGGGCCGGCGCCACATGAACGTCGAGTCGATGTACGAGTACGGCGCGCGCGCCGGTTTCTGGCGGCTGTGGCGGATGTTCACCGAACGCAAGCTGCCGGTGACTGTGTTTGGCGTGGCGACCGCGCTGGCGCGTGTCCGCGACCCCGTCAGGGCGATGCAGGAGGCGCGCTGGGAGATCGCCAGCCACGGGCTGAAGTGGATCGACTACAAGGACGCGCCCGAGGCTGAGGAGCGCGCGCATTTCGCCGAAGCGATGCGCATTCACAAGGAGGTCACCGGCGAACGGCCTTACGGCTGGTATACCGGGCGCAGCTCGGAGAACAGCCTCAAGATCGTGCTGGAGGAGGGCGGCTTTCTCTATTCATCCGACGCCTATGCCGACGATCTGCCGTATTGGGTGAGGGGGCCGAAGGGACCGCATTTGATCATTCCCTATTCCCTCGACGCCAACGACATGCGCTTCACCAATCCGCAGGGATTCCCGAATGGCGAGGCGTTCTTTATCTATCTGCGCGATGCCTTCGACACTCTCTATGCGGAAGGCGCCAGCGCACCGAAGATGATGTCTGTCGGCCTGCATTGCCGGCTGGCCGGACGTCCTGGGCGCGCGGCGGGCCTTGCGCGTTTCCTCGATCACATTGCCAGGCACGACAAGGTCTGGGTGGCGAGGCGGCTCGACATCGCCAGGCATTGGCACAAGGAGCACATGGGGTTGGCGAAGGGCGCGTGGGTGGTGCGGTAGCCGCTCATCCGTCATCCTGAGGTGCCCGCGCGTAGCGCGGGCCTCGAAGGATGACGCCCACCGACTCATCGGCTGTCACCGTTCGAGGCTCGCTACGCTCGCACCTCAAGGTGACGAACAACTCACTCGGCGGTCTCTCGATTCAGCGGCGCATAAATCCGATCCGGCCGGAACGGAATCGCCTGGTAGCGCACGCCGGTCGCATCGCGGATGGCGTTTCCGAGCGCGGGTGCGACCGGATTATAGGCGCTCTCGCTCATCGACTTCGCGCCCAAGGGCCCGACCGTGTCGTAGGTGTCGGCGAACAGCACCTCGGTGCGTGGAAAGTCGCCGAAGGCGGGCAGGTGATAGGTGCGGAAGCTCGGCGTGACGACGCGGCCTTCGGCGTCGATGACGACCTCCTCGAACAGCGCGGCGCCGAGCGCCTGCGCCACCGCGCCTTCGACCTGCGCACGGCATTGCATCGGGTTGATCACGCGCCCCGCGTCGGCGGCCTGCACGCTGTAGAGGATGCGCACTTCGCCGGTGCTTGGCTGAACGGCGACGCGGAATCCCTGCACGTTGAAGGCCACCGACCGCGGCGTGCCGTCGGTCGAGCCGGTGGCGGCCAGATCGACACCGAGGCTTGCCGCTGCGCTCGCCAGGTCGCGCAGGGGCATGCGCCGATCGCCACAGGTCACGACATTGCCCGCAAGCGTGCAAGCCTCGCGGTTGCCCTGCGCGTATTCGGCAGCAAAGGTGAGGATCCGCTCGCGCAGCGCCTCGGCCGCCAACTGCGTGGCGCGGCCGGCGACCACGGTGCCGGTACTGCCGAAGGCGCCTGTGTCATGCCCGCCGTGATCGGTGTCGGATTGACGGATGCGGATCGTGGCGACGTCCGCCGCCAGCGCTGAGGCGGCAATCTGCTGATGCACCGTGCTGGTGCCGTTGCCGAACTCGGCCGTGCCGACGGTCAGGACGTAGCCGCCATCGGCTGCGATGGATATCTGCGAGTCCGAGAAATGCCCGCCCGGCGGGACGGTATCGATCATGGTCAGCGCCACGCCTTCGCCGACGCGCCACTCCGGCGAAGGCGGCGGCTCGCCTGTGCCGCTGTTCATTGCGCGCGCGACGAGGTCGAGACATTGGTCGAGGCCGTAGCTGCCGTAGAGCACGTCGGTCTGCGGCTCGCCGATCGCGATCATCGGATCGCCCGGCCGGACCACATTGCGGCGGCGGAAGTCGATGGCGTCCGTGCCGATCGCCCGGGCAAGTTCGTCCATGGTCTGCTCGACCGCGAAACAAGTCTGCGCCAAGCCGTAGCCGCGGAAGCCGCCGGCCGGCACGGTGTTGGTGTAGGCCGCGAAGGCGTCGATCCTCTTGGCCGGACAGCAATACACCGCCACGCTTTCGGAACAGGCGTGGGCGAGCACTTCCCCAGCATGATTGCCGTAGGCGCCGGTGTTTGAGACGACAGAAACCTGTAATGCCGTCAAACTGCCGTCGCGCCTGGCGCCGGCCTTCACCCGCACGCGCATGAGGTGGCGCGTGGTGGCGGCGATGAACTGCTCCTCGCGCGTGAAGTCGAGGCTCACCGGCCGGCCCGTGCGCAGCACCGCGAGCGCGACCACGTCCTCGGTGAGCATCTCCTGCTTGCCGCCGAAGCCGCCGCCCATGCGCGCGCAGAACACCCGCACCTTGGCGGGGTCGAGATCGAACACGCGCGCCACTTCGCGGCGGGTGAGGAAGGGTACCTGCGTGCTCGAGCGCAGGTTCAGGCGGCCGTCATCGCCGATCCAGCCGATGGTGCAGTGCGTTTCCAGATGCGCATGCTGCGCGCGTGGCACGACGTACGTGCCCTCGTGGATCACATCGGCGGCAGCGAAACCGGCTTCGACGTCTCCGACGCTGCTATGCACCTCGGCGGCGATGTTGCGCTGCGGATCGGCGATGCGCGCCTCGGGGCCTTTGTCGTGGATCACCGGCGCGCCCGGGCGCATGGCCTCTTCGGGATCGAACACGGCGGGCAGGATCTCGTAATCCACCACGAGCCTGCGGCAGCCTTCCTCCGCCGCCGCTTCGCTGTCGGCGACCACCGCGGCGACGCGCTGGCCGACGAAGCGCACGATCGTGTCGAGCACGACCGTGTCGTCCGGATCGAGCAGCCGGTTCTCATGCCGCCCCGAGGAATAGCGCGTCGCCGGCGCATCCTCGTGGGTGAAGACCGCGTGCACGCCGGGCACGGCGAGCGCCGCGCGCTTGTCGATCGCGCGGATGCGGGCATGCGCATGCGGCGAGCGCAGGAGCTTCATATGCAGCAAGCCATCAATCGCGACGTCGAGCGTGAAGCGGGCCTTGCCGGTGACCACATCGGGACCGGCCGGCGCGGGCACGTTGTCGCCGCAGCCCGCGCCGGCTCCGGTATCGATGGTGCGGCGGCCGGTCAGCGCATCGTCGATACTGCCATAGCCGGTACAGCGGCACAGGTTGCCCTTCAGCGCCTGCGCCAGGTCCTGGCGCTGCGCCTGGTTGAGCGAGACCGCGGTCATGATCATGCCGGCGGTGCAGAAGCCGCATTGAAAGCCCTGTGCGTCGAGGAACGCGCGCTGCATCGGATGCAGGGCGTCGCCTTTGGCGAGGCCTTCCAGCGTGGTGATCTCGCGGCCCTCGGCGCGGAAGGCGGGCGTGATGCAGCTATGCACCGGTTCGCCGTCGATGAGCACCGTGCAGGCGCCGCAGTCGCCGGAATCGCAGCCTTTCTTGACGCCGAACCAGCCGAGCGCGCGCAGGAAGGTGCGCAGGCACTGACCGGCGCCCGGCTGCGCGGTGAAGCTTTTGCCGTTGACGACGAAAGTCATGCTGCGGGCTCCGTCGAGAGGTCAGCGCGGATCTCTTCGGCGAACAGCAGCGTCATGTGGCGCCGCCAGGCGGGGAGGCCGTGAACGTCGTCATAGTAGGCACCCGGCGGGAGCGTCTGTTCGATGCGGGCGCGAAGGGCGCCGGCGGAGGGCACATCGTCGAATGTGAATTTGAACGGACGTGGCGTTGCGGCGGTGATGGTCAGGGCGAAAGTGCCTTCGCGCGCGCGTGTGCCGATCAAGAGCGCGGCCGAGCGGCCGAGCGGTGACAGGGATATCTGGCGGAAGGCGGTGCGGCCCGTGAGGGCGGCGTTCGGAAGATTGATTTGCCGAAGGAGCTCGCCGGGCCCGAGCGCATTGCGCTGCGATCCGAGCACGAAGTCGACGACGCGCACGGACCGTTCACTGCCGTCCGGGCTCCAGATCACGCATTCGCCGTCGAGCGCGACCGTAAGTGCAATCATTGGCCCGGCCGGCAGTGCCATGCACAGATTCCCGCCGACCGTCGCCATGTTCCAGATTTTGAATGAGGCGAGAAAGGCGCGGCAGCACTGCTCGATCAGCGGCTTCACGGTCCACAGCGCGGGCAGGCCAATATTATCGAGCTGCGCAATGGTGCAGGTGGCTGCAATTTCCAGACCGAAATGCGTGCAACGCAGGGGCACCATACCCATGGCCGGGAGATCGATGAGGCGTTTGAGATGTGGCTGCGGCTCCGAGAACAGCCACGTGCCGCCGCCGAGAAAGGCATCGCCCGCGCGCCAGGCCGGCAATTCTTCGCGCCCGAAAGGCCGTACGACGTCCGTGATCGTGTTCAGGTCCATCTCATATTTCCGAGCGCAAGGGGCTGGTGCCCATCTTGCACGGCTTTATAGGATTGAGGAGGCGGCAAGGAGAAATGTGAATGAGTGACATCGAAGCGGTCTGGATCAAGGACCCGCTGGCGATCCTGGCGGACGGCGCCGAGCGTGGCGTCGTCATCGCTGACGGGCGCATCGTCGAACTTGTCGGCACCGGCCGCGAACCGGTGACGGAAGGCGCCAAACCGTACGAGGCCGGTGCACATGTGGTTTTGCCGGGACTGATCAACACGCATCATCATTTCTACCAGACGCTCACCCGCGCGGTGCCAGCCGCGCTCGACCGCGAACTCTTCCCCTGGCTGAAGGCGCTCTATCCGATCTGGGCACGGCTGACGCCGGAGTCGCTCGATCTTGCCGCAACTGTCGCCATGGCCGAACTGATGTTGTCGGGGTGCACGACGACGACCGATCACCATTATGTGTTTCCGGCCGGCCTCGAAGACGGAATCGACATCGAGATTGCCGCGGCGCGGCGGCTCGGCCTGCGCGTGCTGGTGACGCGCGGCGCGATGAACCTGTCCGAACGCGACGGCGGTCTGCCGCCGGACAGCGTCGTTCAGGATGAAGACACGATCCTTGGCGACAGCCGGCGGCTGGTCGACCGCTATCACGAACGCGGGGAGGCGGCGATGGTGCAGGTGGCGCTGGCGCCGTGCTCGCCCTTCTCGGTGACAACGTCGCTGATGCGCTCGACTGCCGATCTGGCGGAAAAGCTTGACGTGCGCCTGCACACGCATCTCGCCGAGACCGAAGACGAGAACAAATTCTGTGAGCATCTCTTTGGCTGCCGGCCGCTCGATTATCTCGCGGAGTGCGGCTGGCTCAACGACCGCGTCTGGCTCGCGCACGGCGTCCATTTCAAGGCCGAGGAGATGCCGCGGCTCGCCAAAGCCGGCGTCAGCATCAGTCATTGCGCATGCAGCAACCAGGTGCTCGCCTCGGGCACCTGCCCGGTGTGCGATCTTGAGGCGGTCGGCGTTCGCATCGGACTAGGCGTCGATGGCTCGGCCTCCAACGACGCGTCCAACCTGATGCAGGAGGTGCGCGCCGCCTTTCTGGTGCAACGCGCCCGTTACGGCGTCGGCAAGGTCAGCCACAAGGACGCCTTGCGCTGGGCGACGAAAGGGTCAGCCGCCTGCGTCGGCCGGCCGGAACTGGGTGAGATCGCGGTCGGCAAGCGCGCGGACGTCGCGCTGTTCAAGCTCGACGAACTGCGTTTCTCCGGCCACGGCGATCCGCTGGCGGCGCTTGTCCTGTGTGGCGCGCATCGCGCAGATCGCGTGATGGTCAACGGCCGCTGGACGGTTGAGGACGGCGTCATTCCCGGGCTCGACATCGCCGCGCTGATGCGGCGGCACCAGGCGGCGGCGAACGCACTCCGGAGATGAGATTTTGTCGATGTCATCGCCGGGCTTGTCCCGGCGATCTCGCTTAGACAGGCACGGTGCCCGCCTCAGCAGGGTGGCCGGGACAAGCCCGGCCACGACAATGAATTGACCTCACTTCCCAGGAAACTTCTCGTCTATGCCTTTGACGTAGAAGTTCATGCTCAGGATCTGCGCATCGTCGAGATGCGTGCCGCCCTTGCACGGGACCGTCTTGCCGTCCTGATCGATGACCGGGCACTTGAACGGGTGCAACGTGCCGGCAACGATCGCCGCCTCAGTGTCCGTCGCCAACGTCTTCACATCGTCGGGCATGTTGGTGTAGGGCGCCATAATCACCATTTTTTGCTTCAGCCCGTCCCACGTGTCTTCCGGCTTCCAGGTGCCATCAAGCTTGGCCTTCACCTGCCGCACGTAATAGGGACCCCAGTTGTCGACGACGGCGGTGAGCTGCGTCTTCGGGCCGAACTTGATCATGTCCGAGTCCTGGCCGAAGGCGTACACGCCGCGCTGCGCGGCGACCTGCACCGCGGCCGGGCTGTCGGTGTGCTGCATGATGATGTCGGCGCCCTGATCGATGAGCGCCTTGGCCGCGTCGGCTTCCTTGCCGGGGTCGAACCAGGTGTTCACCCAGATGATCTTGACCTTGATGTTCGGATTGACCGACTGCGCGCCGAGCATCGTGGCGTTGATGCCGGAGATGACTTCGGGAATGGGAAACGAGCCGATGTAGCCGAGCACGCCGGTCTTCGACATCTTGGCGGCGATGATGCCCTGGATGTAACGGCCCTCGTAAAAGCGGCCGGAATAGGTGCCGAGGTTGGGCGCCCGCTTGAAGCCGGTGGCGTGCTCGAAGTCGAGCTTGGGATATTTCTTCGCCACCTTCACCGTCGGGTCCATGTAGCCGAACGAGGTGGTGAAGATGAGCTGGTGGCTGGTACGGGCGAGCTGCTCGATCGCGCGCTCGGCGTCCGGTCCTTCATTGACGTTCTCGAGATAGGTGGTCTCGATCTTGTCGCCGAGCTCCTTCACCACCATCTGCCGCGCGATTTCATGCTGGTAGGTCCAGCCGAAATCGCCGACCGGGCCGAGATAGATGAAGCCGACCTTCAATTTCTCGGCCGCCGAGGCGCTGAAGCTGAGCGCGGCTGCCGCGACTGCGGCGGCCGCAGCGCAGACCAATAATTTCCTCATCGTTCAACTCCGATATCCAAGACGGGTAGCTTTTTTCGGTTCCCGCGAGCGCGCCGCCCGTCCGCGCGCTCCCAGGGAATTAACGGTCGGGTACGAACACCGTCCCGAGGGATGCGGGTGCGGCTGAGCCTGCCGTGCCGCGCGCGCGCGAGATCAGAACGAGGACGATGACCGTTGCGAGGTAGGGCAGGGCCGACATCACCTGCGACGGCACGCCAATGCCGAGCGCCTGCGCATGCAGTTGCAGGATGCTGACGGCGCCGAACAGATAGGCGCCGGCGACCAGGCGCAGCGGCCGCCACGAGGCGAACACGACCAGCGCCAGGGCGATCCAGCCGCGTCCCGCGGTCATGCCGGTCACGAAGAAGGGCGTATAGGCAAGCGGCAGATAGGCGCCGCCGAGACCGGCGCAGGCTCCGCCGAACAGGACAGCGATCGACCGCACCTTGAGCACCGGATGGCCGAGCGCGTGCGCGGACGTGGGATTGTCGCCGATCGCGCGCAGGGTCAGGCCCGCGCGTGTGCGATAGAGGAACCACCAGATGGTGGCGCAAAGGCCGATGGAGGCATAGACGAAGGCATCCTGGCCGAAGAGAACCTTGCCGATGACCGGCAGCGCCGTGAGAACGGGGATATCGAGTGGGGGCGCCGGCACGATCCTTTCGCCGACGAAGCCGGCGCCGATCAGTCCCGACAGGCCGGTGCCGAGGATGGTCAGCGCAAGGCCGGTTGCCACCTGGTTCACCGCCAGGCCGAGCGTGAGCAGGGCGAAAACGGCCGCCAGCGCGGCTCCGGCGGCGATGCCTGCCAGCGCGCCGACAAAGGTCGAGCCGGTGAGATTGGCCGCGGCGAATCCGCAGGCCGCCCCCATGATCATCATCCCCTCGACGCCGAGATTGAGCACGCCCGCGCGCTCGGCGACGAGTTCACCCGCCGCTGCCAGCAGCAGAGGGGTCGAGGCTGCAATCACCGACAGGATGATAGCTTCAGGCAGTCCCATGCGCGGTCTTTCGCGGCGTGCCGGCAAGGCGCACGCGGTAGAGGATCAGTGAATCACAGGCAAGCACATAGAACAGCAGGATGCCCTGCAACACTTTGGTGAGATCGAGCGGGACCTTCAGGGCGATCTGGGCGTTCTCGCCGCCAATGAAGGTGAGGGCGAGGAACAGGCCGGCGACCAGGATGCCGACAGGGTTCAGGCGCCCGAGAAACGCGACGATGATGGCGGTGAAACCATAACCGGGCGAAATGCCGGGCTGCAGATGTCCTATGGGCCCGGCGACCTCGATGATGCCGGCGAGACCGGCGAGGGCACCCGAGATCGCAAAGACGAGAAGAACGAGGTAGTCGGCCTTGAAACCGGCGAAGCGCGCGGCCTTGGGGGCTGCGCCGACGACGCGGATCTCGAAGCCTTTGATCGTGCGGCCGAGCAACACCGTCGCCAGCGCCACCACGATGAGCGCGAGGATCGCGCCGGCGTGCAGGCGGCCTCCTTCGATCAGGGTCGGGACGGTCGCGACGGGATCGAAATCGGCGGTGGTGGGGAAGTTGAGGCCGTGCGGGTCGCGCCAGGGTCCGCGCACCAGGTAATCCATGAGCAGGTCGGCGACGTAGACCAGCATCAGGCTGGTGAGGATTTCCGAGGCGCCGAAGCGCACCTTGCACAGCGCCGGGATCATCGCCCACAGCAGCCCGCCCAAGGCGCCGAGCACGAGCATCACCGGCAGCACCCACGGCCCGACATCCATGCCGTTCGTGATGACGGCGAGCCAACTTCCCGCCACGGCGCCCATGAGAAATTGCCCTTCAGCTCCGATATTCCAGACATTGGCGAGATAGCACAGCGATAGTCCGACGCCGATCATGACCAAAGGAGTCGCCTTCACCGCGATCTCCTGCAGCGAATAGGCATCGGTGAGCGGGTCGAGGAAATAGACCTCGAACGCCGTGATTGGGCTCTTGCCCAACAGTGCGAACAGCACGGCCATGGTGATGAGTGTGAGTGCGACGGCGAGGAGCGGCGAGACGATCGCGATGGGCCCAGAGCGCTCGGTGCGCCGTTCAACCACCAGCCGCATGGCTTGCCTCCGTTCCTCCGACCACGGCACCAAGGCCGCTCCCGCCCATCAGCAAGCCGAGTGTCTCGCGCGTTGCCTGCGTGCGGTCGAGGGCCTGCGACAGATGGCCGCGAAACATCACGGCGATGCGGTCGGCGATCTCGATCAGTTCGTCAAGGTCCTGGCTGATCACCAGCACGGCCGAGCCGCGGCTGGACAAATCGATCAGCGCCTGACGGATCGTCGCGGCGGCGCCGGCGTCGACGCCCCAGGTGGGCTGGCTGACCACGAGGACGCCCGGCGCGCGGAGGATTTCACGGCCGACCATGAACTTCTGCAAGTTTCCACCGGAGAGGCTCGCGGCTTCGGGATCGCGTGCGGCCTTGCGCACGTCGAAGGCTTCCGCCGTCCGGTCCACTGCAGCAAGCGCCGCCGGCCGATCGATGAAGCCGCGCTTGACCATGCCGTTCACAGCATGACGCGTGAGAAGCGCATTTTCCGACAGCGTCATGTGCGGCACGATGCCGTGTCCGAGCCGTTCCTCCGGCACGAAGGCGGCGCCGAGACGGCGTCGCTCCGTGATGGACAGGGTCCCGGCGGCGGTGCCATCGATGGTGACATCGTTTTGGTTCGGCGCGCGCCGCTCGCCGGAAAGGGCAGCGAAGAGTTCGTCCTGACCATTGCCGGCAATGCCGGCGATGCCGAGAACTTCGCCGCCTTTGACTTCGAGCGAGAGGTCTTTCAGGTGCACGCCGTGCGGATCGTCAGGCGACAGCGAGAACTTCTGCACGACCAGCCGCGGGACAGTCGTCTTGCGGCCTGGTCGCGTCTTCACGTCACCGATGTCGCTGCCGACCATCATGCGCGCTAATGACGCTGCAGTTTCGCGTCTCGGATCAAAGGTCGCGACCTTTTTGCCGCCGCGCAGGATCGTGGCGACGTCGCACAGGCGCTTCACCTCTTCCAATTTGTGGCTGATGTAGAGGATCGCGCGGCCCTCGCTCTTGAGGCGCTCGAGCACGACGAACAATTGCTCCGCCTCCTGCGGCGTGAGCACGGCGGTCGGCTCGTCGAGGATCAGAAGCTTCGGGTTCTGCATCAGCACGCGCACGATCTCGATGCGCTGACGTTCACCGACGGAGAGGCGCCACACCTCGCGCTTGGGATCGAGCGGCAGGCCGTAGTCGCGCGAGACCTGCGCCAGCCGTGCCGACATGGCGGCGATGCTCTCGCGGCCGCCGAGGCCCAGGGCGACATTTTCCGCGACCGTGAGATTGTCGAACAGCGAGAAATGCTGGAACACCATGCCGATGCCGCGGGCGCGCGCATCGGACGGGCCGGTGAACTCCGCCTTTGTGCCCATCCAGCGCAGCTCGCCGGCGCTGGGCTGGATGAGGCCGTAGATGATCTTCACGAGCGTCGATTTGCCGGCGCCGTTTTCGCCGAGCAGCGCGTGGATCTCGCGCGGCAGCAGGTCGAGATCGATGTGATCGTTGGCGAGGACGCTGCCGTAGCGCTTGACGATGCCGATCGCTTGCAACAGCGGGCCGTTTGCAGGCGTCGACATGGTCTAGCTGCCCCGGTAGGTCGAATAGCTCCATGGCGAGACCACCAGCGGAACGTGAGTGTGGCCCTCGGGCTCCGACACGGAGAAGCGGATCGGCACCACGGTCAGGAACGGCGGATCGCTGAGGGCGACGGCACGGGCTGCGTAATAGTCTGCGACCGAGAAGCGGAGTTCGTAAGTCCCGATCGGCACTGGCCTGTCCGCGATCAGCGGCGCATCGGTGCGCCCGTCTTTATTGGTTATCGCACGGGCGAGGAGGTGGGCGTCGCCGGCGTCGGAGACTTCGTACAGCGCGATGCCGACGCCCTCGGCCGGCTTGCCGGCGTGCACGTCGAGCACGTGCGTCGACAGGCGCCCGGCCAGCTTGAGCTTGTCCGGCGCTTCGACGCGCTGATCGAGGCGCAAGGCGGCGATGCGGACGATCTCGGCGAGAGCGGTTTCGCGCTCGTCGGCGGCGCTGTGGCCGAGACGGCGCTCGAATTGACGCAGTACCGAGTCCTTGGTGTGCCGCCGTACGGCGACAATGAAGGGGAAGCCGAACTTTGCCTTGTAGGCATCATTGAGCTCGTGGAAGCGGGCGAATTCGGCCGCGTTCAGACGATCGAGCCCGGCGCTGGCCTGCTCGCTGATGGAGTCCGGCGTCAGCGCGCCGGCGCGCGCCGCCTTCCCGGCAAGATCGGGGTGGGCCTTGATCAGCACAAGCTGCGCGTCGCCTGGCGCCGCGCGCACAGCCCGCACCATGGCCTCGTGCAGCCCCGCCAGCGTGGCAAAGGGGCGCTCGGCGCTGACGGCCTCCGCGACCCAGGGCGAATGCTCGTAGATGTCGCCGAGGGCCGCGGTGAAGTCCGCCGGCGATGCGCTGTTGAGGCTTTCGAGAGGATGCGTCTTCATCGTGTGCCGCGGTTCAAAGATGGCTTCCGGGACAGTCTATTGCGCCGGAGCGCCGGCCGCGATCCATGACGCCAGCACCTGGCGCTCTTCCGGCGTGATCTCGGTGACATTGCCCGGCGGCATCGCGTGCGAGCGCACGGCATTGATGTTTATCAGCCGCGCATGCAGCCGGATCTGCTCCGCGTCGTCAAGCCGAATGCCCTTCGGCGCGGTCGGGATGCCGGTCCAGACCGGCTCGGCGGCATGGCACATGCTGCACCGGGAGATGACGATGTCCTGCACCTCCGTGAACCTGACCGGGCCGGGCAGGGCGCCGGTTTTTTCGCCTGACGGGCCGGCCGCCGAGAGCCAGGCGATCGCGATCATGCCCGCCGCGGCGACGCCCCAGGTCCACCAGGGGCTGCCTTTGCCTTCGTGGCGCGAATTGAAGAAATGGCGGATCACCGGCCCGATCAGCAGCACGATCGCGACGATCAGCCAGTTGTAGCGCGTCGCGAAGAACAGCGGGTAGTGATTGCTCAACATCAGGAAGATGACGGGCAGGGTCAGGTAGTTGTTGTGCACAGAGCGCTGCTTGCCGAGCGCGCCCCACAGCGCTTCCGGCTCTTCGCCGCGAAGCATCGCGGCGACAATCTTTTTCTGGTTGGGGATCACGATGATGAAGACATTCGCCACCATGATCGTGCCGATCAGCGCGCCGATCTGGGTGAAGGCGCCGCGGCCGCTGAACACGTGCGTGAACGCGCAAGTGAGCGCGACCAGATAGACATAGCCCACCAGCGCCAGCGCGACGTCATGTTTGCCGAGCGGCGAGCGGCAGAGCGCTTCATAGACGAGCCAGGAGGCGACGAGGCTGACGAAGGCGATCGTCGCTGCCTGCGGTGCGCTCATGTTGAGTACGGACTTGTCGACCAGGAAGAGGTCGGCCTGCATGTAATAGACGACGATCAGCAGCGAAAAGCCCGAGAGCCACGTCGTATAGGCTTCCCATTTGAACCAGGTGAGTTCGTCCGGCATGCGTGCCGGTGCGACCATGAACTTGATCATCTGGTAGAATCCGCCGCCGTGCACTTGCCAGGCTTCCCCCTTCACGCCGGGCGGCAGCGCGTCGTTCTTCTTCAGGCTGAGATCAAGGTGGATGAAATAGAAGGAACTGCCGATCCAGCCGATGCCAGCGATCACGTGCAGCCAGCGAATGATGGCGCTGAGCCATTCAGTCAGAACGACGTCCAAGGGAGGAGCTCTTTTAAGGGGACCGGCGAAGTCACCATGACAGATCGGCGCCGGCCTGTTCAAGCCGCCGGTGTGGAGCGATTCATGCATGCCGGGAAGATTGGCCGAGGGGCGGGAACCTTCCCCGCCGGTCTCCGGTTCTGTCAGTGGGGAGATCGCCCTGCGATGAAGCTCTTCGAGTGCCAGCACTGCGGGCAGCCGCTGTATTTCGAGAACACCCGCTGCGAAAGCTGCGGGCACAAGCTCGGCTATTTGCCGGACAAAGAGACGATTACGGCCTTGGAAGAGGAGGGCGATGCCTTTCGTGCGCTGGCTGAGCCGAAGGGCCGTTACCGCTACTGCGCCAACGCTCAATATGATGTTTGCAATTGGCTGGTCACGGCTGGCGGAGAGACCTATTGCGACGCCTGCCGGCATAACCGGACGATCCCGGATCTGACGATCGCTGAAAACCTCGTCAACTGGCGCAAGATCGAAGTCGCCAAGCACCGGCTCTTCTACACGCTGCTCCGGCTGCGTTTGCCGCTTGCGACGCGGCAGGAGGATCCGAACGGGCTAGCCTTCGATTTTGTTGCGTCGTCAGACGGCGGTCCCTTGATGACGGGCCACGCCAACGGTCTGATCACCATCAACATCTCAGAGGCCGACGACGCCGAGCGCGAACGACAGCGCAAGAACCTGGCCGAACCCTACCGCACGCTGCTCGGCCACTTCCGCCACGAGATCGCGCACTACTGTTGGGACCGGCTGATCAAGTTGTCGCCGGGCTTGACCGAATTCCGCCGCCTCTTTGGCGATGAGCGGCCGGACTACGGGCAGGCGCTCCAGGCCTATTATGCCAAAGGGCCCGCCGCGAACTGGCCTGACCACTTTGTCAGCGCTTATGCCAGCAGCCATCCGTGGGAAGACTTCGCTGAAACCTGGGCCCACTATTTCCATATGGTGGATACGCTGGAGACCGCGAACGCTTTCGGCGTGCGGGTGCGTCCACGCGTGTCAATGGGCGCCGACCTGGCGACGGCGGTCGATTTCGATCCGCATCTGGCCGGCATCGAGCGCATTGTTGACGCCTGGCTGCCGCTGACCTTTGCGACGAACTCCATCAATCGCAGCATGGGCCTGCCCGACCTTTATCCTTTCGTCCTGGCTCCGCCGGTCATCGTGAAGCTCGCCTTCATCCACGACCGCATTCGCGCAGCGGGCGGCGTGCAGAGCCTGGACCAGGGCGACGACGCATTGCGTGCGGTGGTGGCCGGACTCAAGCGCCCGGTCGGCACGCCCGAGCCGATCTGACCATCACGGATTCCGTCAGTTCGGGATGTGCTGAACTCTCGCAAACGGGGAACCAAACGGCGGCACTTCACCGCATCCAACTTATCCCCAAGCCCGTGCTAATCTCGCGCCATGTGTGGATTTGCATCCACCTATGCGCCAACATCAGCGCAGGCTTTGCTCCGACCGTCGTTACCGCTCCCGACATCACGGCTAACTTTGGTGGCAGCAGGACCCATAAGTTTTTTCTTTGCTTGAAAAAATCTGTTTGCATTCAAACGGAAGGTTGTGCGGGACGCATTGTCCACTGTTTTTATAACGCTTTGAATCTATGTCAGAATCTGCATGCAGATCATGGGTTATGCACATAAGATCATAAAAGATGATTTACACAGCTAAACCTCTATAGTCTCATAAGAAGTAACGAATAATTAAATGGCTGCACTGGGGAAGGCTGTGGGACATCTCTGCCCGGGGGTGGAGATGCGTAACAGTAATCGGAATGCCAACCGTCAACTTGTCTGCACCCTTCGTGCGGCAGGCGCAGTGCCTTGCTGGCCGCAAGAAGACCGACTTTTTCGACGCCGCTCAGCGCGGCCTTCTGCTCGAGGTTCGTCAATCGGGCGGAAAGACCTACTATCAGCGCTACACGGACGACCGCGGCCGTGAGCGCCAGTACAAGATCGGTCCAACCGACATCATCACGCTGGACCAGGCGCGCCGAAAAGGGCGCCAGATCGTCGCCGAAGCGCTGCTCGGCGCCGATCCGCAGCAGAAGCGCCGCGAGATGCGCGCGGTGCCCCAGCTCAAGGACTTTGTCGCCGAGCGCTATCTGCCTTACGTGCGCACGTACAAAAATAGCTGGCAGACCGACGAAACCGTTCTGCGCATCCACATTCTGCCGAAGCTCGGCCGCCTGGCGCTGGACGAGATCAAGACGGATGCCATCTCCGACCTGATCAACTGCATGCGCGAGGACGGCTACGCCTCGGGCACGATGAACCGGGTCATCGTCATTCTGCGCTACATCTACAATCTCGCCCGCAAATGGAAGGTGCCAGGCGGTCTGGAAAACCCGGCCTCGGGTTTGACAGCGGGGCCGGACGTGCAACGCAACCGCTTTCTCAACGAAGAGGAGGCCGAGGCACTGGTGCGCGCGATCCAGGTCGACGAGAACCAGACGGCGGCCCGTTCGATCATGCTGCTGCTGCTCACGGGCGCGCGGCGTAACGAGATCACGTTCGCGCGGTGGGATTACATCGACTTCAAGAACAAGACGCTGCTGGTTCCGAAATCAAAGTCGGGCCGCGCGCGGGTGATCGCCCTCAACCAGTCGGCCATCGCGCTCCTGTCGTCGACCCCGCGGCTCGACGGCAATCCGTACATCTTTCCGTCGCCCGTCACGGGCCGCCCGTCGGCGTCGCTGTTCTTTCCTTGGGACCGCATTCGCAAGCGTGCCGGCCTCGAGGATGTGCGGCTGCACGACCTGCGCCATTCCTTTGCGAGCTTTCTCGTCAATCGCGGCGTATCGCTTTACGTCGTACAGGGCTTGCTCGGACACCTTCATGCGCGCACGACACAACGCTACGCACATCTCACGCAAGAGACGCTGATCGGGGCAGCCGATCTCATCCAGGACGTCGTGACGTTTCGCGGCGCGTAATGCGCGCGCGATATTGCACGCGGCCACGCAGATGCTTCGCGGTTCCACGGCGAGCCGCGTGCAACGCGCCGTCGATTTAGCGTCTCCCTGATCTGATCTTTTACGTGCGTTCAAGCGCGCGTGCTTCATGCACGCGCGCTTTTTCGCGTCCGTTTACCGAAAAATAACCCGCGTCGGATGAGGTGCGAGCATGGGCTCGCGCATCGATTTCGTGCGGCCGTATAAGGCTTTTTTGCGCGCGTCCCAGGCTATACCCATTTCGCGTCACGCGTTTTTACCGCGCGCGGCGGAAAAGTTTTGCGCGCGATCAGTCGCTTGAGTTTTGCGCGGACCTACGAACTTCCGAGATCGAAGAGGGCGGCGCACGCCCGCAAATCGGCTCGTCGCCGTGAATAAGCGCGCACCGTTATTGGACTTCGCGCACCGTCAGACGCGCAATCCCTCCAGTACGTGAAGATTTGCAGCCTGTATGGGGCAGGGTTCTACTACATCCCCGGCACCGATATGTGCTTGAAGATTGGTGGCTGGGTCCGCTTCGAAGCGGCCTATGGCGCTAACGGCAGCATCACGAACGGTCCGTTCCCCGGCAACGCGAACAACCGTGGCACGAACAACAGCACCTGGCGCACGCGCGGCTACATCACGGCCGACGCGCGCAACCAGACCGAGTTCGGCACCGTGCGCAGCTACATCGCCGTTGGTCTCAGCACCAACAGCGTCGGCTCGGACAACTCGTCGAACCAGTTCAGCGCCAACCGCGCCTTCATCCAGTGGGCGGGCTTCACCTTCGGTACCGCGCAGTCGTTCTACGACTTCTACAGCAACTCGGCGACGTCGTACTGGGGCACCATGCTCTCGTCCGACACCGGCGACACCGGCTGGCAGGTTGCGGCTTACACCGCGCAGTTCGGCAACGGCCTCTCGGCCACGATCTCGGCCGAACAGCGCCGCATGACGCAGATCGTCGGTGCTGCCGGCACCACGACGATTGGCACGGTTGCCCCCGGCACGGGTGGTTTCCCGGGCGCCGGCTACGGCGGCTTCAACGTGCCCGACATCGTCGGCAACCTGCGCGTCGACCAGGCGTGGGGCTCGGCCCAGATCATGGGCGCCCTGCACGAAGTCAACGCCCAGTACTATGGGGCGAACGCCATCGGCGCCGGTGGTCCTGACGACAAGTGGGGCTTCGCGGTCGGCGGCGGCATCAAGCTGAATGCGCCGATGATCGGCCGGGGCGACTACTTGCAGGCCCAGGTCAACTACACCCAGGGCGCGACGCGCTATGCGGTGTACACGCCGAACTTCAACTACGGCTATGCCGAAGGCCAGGACGAGGCGTTCGGCGTGCTGTCGGATGCGGTCTATGGTGGCACCGGCGCGGCCAACGGCACCGATCTCAACCTCACCACCGCGTGGGGCGTCGATGCCGCGTACGAGCACTTCTGGAGCCCGTCGTGGAAGACGTCGGTCTACGGCGGTTACACCGCGGTCAGCTACGGCAGCCAGGCCAATAACCTGCTCTGCGCGTCCGAAGGCAACGGAGCGGGCCTCGGCACCGCTGCGCTGGCGACGGCTGGTTGCAACAACAACTGGAACACCTACTGGGTCGGTTCCCGTACCCAGTGGAACGTGACGTCGGACTTCTACCTCGGTCTCGACATCATGTACCAGAAGCTGGAGAGCGCGAACCTGGCCGGCGGCGCCCTGACGGGCCCCGTCACCATCTCCAACACCGGTGCGAACACCGTGTCCAACGAGGACAACTGGTCGTTCCGCTTCCGCGCCCACAAGGACTTCTATCCCTGATCGTCTGATCAGGATGCAAGGTCTGGAGCCCCGGCGGGAAACCGCCGGGGCTTTTCTGTTTTGCTGCTATAGTCGCCGCCTCAGTCATTCCGGGGGACGCGGCGAACTGCACCTTGGACACGTCGAATTCTGGGGCGCAGATGACGAAACAGAATGTTCATGGGCGCGGCCGCTTGTCCGGTCCCGAGGTCCAGCAGGCCATCGCGCGCGCCGCGGCGGCGCACCAGGCGGGCCGGCTGGACGAGGCGGAAGGGCTTTATCGCGCGCTGCTCGCCACCGACAAGAAGCTCGTTCCGGCTCTTCAGATGCTGGGGCTGCTCACGGCGCAAACGGGACGGTACGGCGAATCCGAGCGTCTGCTGCGGGACGCGCTGCGCCTGAAGCCCAACGACGCCGGGTGGCAGTTCAATTACGGCAACGTCCTGGTGGCGCTCGGCCGCTTCGACGATGCGCTGGCCGCGTTCGATAAGACACTGGCGCTCGATCCGCGCTTTGCCGACGCGCATCTCAATCGCGGCGGCCTCCTGATACGGCAGAAGCGCTTTGCTGAAGCGGTCGCGTGCTTTGAGGCGGCGATCGCGATCAATCCGGCGCATGCGGCGGCGCATAGCAATCGGGGCTATGCGCTGGAAGAGCTCATGCGATTCGACGATGCGCTCGCCAGTCATGCAACAGCAGTTTCACTCGATCCGCGCCGCGCCGATCTCTATGCGGCGCGGGCGAATGTCCTGCACAAGCTGAGGCGCTTCGATGAGGCACTGGCGGATATCGCCCAGGCTCTCGTTCTGGCTCCCGGCCATGCCGAATTCCTCTATAACCGCGGCAACATCCTTTATGAATCGAAGAGATACGACGCGGCGTTCGCCGCCTACGACGCGGCCTATCAACGCGATCCGAGCCTGGAATTCCTTGAAGGCGATCGGCTGTTCACGAAGCTCCTGATCTGCGACTGGACGCGATGGGAGGCCGAAACCTCGCACCTCGCGGCGGAAATCGGCGCAGGCCGGCCGGCAGCACGGCCGTTCTCGTTCTTGCCGGTGCCCGCGACGCCCCGACTGCAACTCGCATGCGCGAAGATGTTTGTGCAGCGCCAGTGTCCGCCGCTTGCGCCGCTGTGGCGAGGAAGGCGTCCTGCGCATGATCGCATTCGCGTCGCTTATTTGTCCGCCGATTTCCGCGAGCATCCGGTTGCGCATCTGATCACCGGCCTTCTCGAACATCACGACCGGACGCGGTTCGAGACGGTTGGCGTGTCGTTCGGTCTGGACGATGCCGGGCCGCTGCGGAGCCGGATTGAGCGAGCCTTCGAGCGGTTCATCGATGTGCGCGGCAAGAGCGATGCGGAGATCGCGCAGCTTCTTTATGATGCGGAGATCGACATTGCCGTCGATTTGATGGGGCCGACCCAGGGTGCGCGGCCTGGGATTCTGTCGTATCGGCCGGCGCCGATCCAGGCGTTGTATCTTGGCTACGCGGGAAGCAGCGGTGCCGCCCATATCGACTATGTGATTGCCGACAGGATCGTCATTCCTGACGGCGAACAGCAGTTCTACAGCGAGGCGATCGCCTCTCTGCCCGACACTTACATGGCCACCGATTCGCGCCGGGTGATCGCGGAGCGCACGCCTGAGCGCGCGGAGCAGGGGCTGCCGGCATCCGGCTTCGTGTTCTGCTCTTTCAACAACAGCTACAAGATCACGCCGCCGGTGTTCGATGTCTGGATGCGGCTTCTGCGCGAGGTCGATGGAAGCGTCCTGTGGCTGTCGCATATCAATGACGCGGCGACGGCCAATCTTCGCCGTGAGGCCGAGGCGCGGGGTGTATCTGCTGAACGGCTCGTCTTTGCGCCGCGCGTCGCCTTGAACGAAGACCATCTCGCGCGCTACCGGCTGGCCGATTTGTTTCTCGATACGCAGCCTTTCGGCGCCCATTCGACCGCCAGCGATGCCTTATGGGCGGGCGTGCCAGTGCTCACTTGCGCCGGTGCGACCTTCGCGAGCCGTGTCTCGGCCAGCCTGTTGCATGCGATCGGACTGGATGAACTCGTGACGACGTCATTGCCGGATTACGAGGCCCTGGCATCGGCGCTGGCGCGTGACCGCAACAGGCTCGAGGCCCTGCGCGCACGAATTGCCGAGCGCCGTGCATCGTGGCCGCTCTTTGATACCGGACGCTTCACCAAAAATCTGGAAGCGGCCTACGCGGCGATGTGGGAGCGGCACCGGTGCGGCGAGGCGCCCGCGCACATCACTCTGCCGGCGCTGCCGGCATAGCCCCGCCGGTCGCAGGCGTGCGCTCGCAGCGTTCGACGAAGGCGCGGATGCGCGCAATCACGTCGTTCTCCATCAGCAGCGGCGCGTGGCCCTGGTCCGCCACTTCGAGGGTGTCGAGGCCGGGATGATGGGCGCCCATCGCCTCCACCGTGGCGGCGGAGAGGATGTCGGAATTGGCGCCCCGGATGACCATGACCGGATGATTGCGCAACGCGTCGAACTCCTTCCACAGCGGCGGCAGCGGCCGCTCGAGATCGACGCCTTCCATGGTCTTGGCGAGATTGACGTCATAGGTCGGCACCAGCCGGCCTTTGTCTTCCTTGTAGGCGCGCTGCGCGGCCTTGAGCCAGTCCGTGGCGGTGAGCTTGGGAAACTGCGCGTCGAACAGCCGCCGCAGGATCTCCGCGCCGTCCTCGAAGCTGCGCGGCTGCGGCATCTTGCCGACGTAACCCTTGATGCGCATCAGCCCCTTCGGCTCGATCACCGGGCCGATGTCGTTGAGCACAACGCCGGCGATCGCGGTCGGCCTGACCGCCGCCAGCAGCATCGCCAGGATGCCGCCGCGCGACGTTCCGATGAAGATGGCCGGGAGGTAGTCGAGCGCGGTCGTGACCGCCAGCACGTCCGCGAGTTCGACCTGGAACGAATAGTTCTCGGGATTGCGGTCGTAGTCGGAGAGACCGCGGCCGCGATAATCGAGGGCGACCACGCGGCGCGGATGGTCGCCGTCACTTGCCAGCGCGGTGGCCAGAGTTTCGAAATCGGCGGCGGTGCGCGCAAGGCCGGGCAGGCAGACCACCGGAACGCCGTCGGCACTGCGCGGGCCATAGCTGCGCACGTGCAGCTTGAGGCTGTCAGGCGCGGAAATGAAGAGGCTTGTCACGGAAGACTGCATGCGGACGGACGTCAGTTCGCGCCGCCGCGCTTGAGATCGGCTTCGATCGTGACGTTGCGGCTGCCGCCGAAGCGCGCGCGATAGACCTGAAGATTCTCCATGACCCGCTGAACGTAGTTGCGCGTCTCGGAAATCGGGATGCGCTCGACCCAATCCACCGGATCGACGGACGGGTCGCGCGGATCGCCATAGGCGGCGATCCACTGCCTCACGCGGCCGCGTCCGGCATTGTAGCCGGCGAAGGTGAGGGGATAGGAGCCGTTATAGGTCGACAGCAGCATCGACAGCTCGGCGGCGCCCATCTGCATATTGTAGGCGGCGTCGCTGAGCAGCCGGCCGCGATTGTAGGTCACCTTGAACCGCTTGGCCGTGTCCTGCGCCGCCTCCGGGGTCACCTGCATCAGGCCCATCGCGTGGGCGATCGAGACGACCTTCTGATTGAAATGGCTTTCCTGACGCGCGATCGAATAGGCGACCGCCGCTTCGATCGGCGGGGCGATCGGCTGATAGCGCGGCAAGCCGATCACCGGATAGGCGTAATAGTCGAGCGGCAGCCCGCGCCCGAGCGCGCCATTGCCGAGCAGCAGCATCGCGCGCCCGTCATCGTGCTTGGCGGCGACTTCAGCCAACATCGCCATTCCGGCGACGTCGGTCGCGCTCTCGCCAAGCTCGGCGTAGATCGACGCGAGCATGTCGCGCTCATCGAGCGCATAGAGCATCTCCACAGCGCGCACGATTTCGAGATTGCTCAGCGTATGCCGCTCTTGCGCCGTGAAGACCGGCGGACCCCGCAGGCCGAGATCAGTCAGCCCAAGGCGCGCGCGCGCGAGCTGGCCGTAATAGGTCGCACTGTGGCGGGCGGCTTCTTCATAGAAGGCTTTGGCCTGCGCGCGGTGGCCCATGGCCTCGGCGGCGCGGCCTTCCCAATAACCGCCGCGCGCGAGCGCATGCGGATTATCGGTGCCGTGCGCTATCTGCGCGAAATAGGATGCGGCGGTCGCCGGGTCGTGCAGGAAGCGGAGCGCCACCCAGCCCGCGGTGAATATCTGATCGACGCGGTAATTGGCCTTCATCGGCGGCACGGCATCGCGCGCCACGCGATAGGCGGTGTGCGCATCGCCGTCGTCGAGCAGCTTGCGCACCACGAGGCGCCGCTCCACCCACCACTGGTCGGGGTCGATGCCGGAATCGGCATCCGGCCGTGCCGAAAGGATCAGCCGCGCGGCTTCCTCAGGCTGGTCGTTCTTTCGGAGCCACTGTGCGCGCGAGAAGATGTAGCCGGGGTCGGAGCGTGCCGAGACCGGCACCGCATCGAGCGCCGCCTTCGCATTGCCGGCGCGCCTGATGACCGCGGCGCGGGCGCGCGCGATTAGGAGATCGTTGCCGCCGAGCCGTTCGCCGGCGCGCAAGCCGGCTTCTACGTCGTCGGCGTAGAAGCGCTGCTCCATCCGGATTTTGTGGTCGGTGCGCGTGAGCAGATCGCCGAAAGTGTCGAGCACCTTTTTCTCGACTTCAGTGCTGCAATCCTCGTAGCGCCAGGCGTAGCGCACCAGCGCGGCCGCGCCGTCGCGGTCACCCTGCGCCATCAGCGCGCGCGCCAGCACGAAACGGCCTTTGGCTGTGGTCGGCTTATGAGTCGCGAAGAAAGCGCGCACCGTCGCGTCATCGACCTTGTCGTTCCACAGCGCGTTCTCCGCGCGGCGGCGGAACAGCGGGGCATGCGGCCAAGACGGATTGGCGGCGATGAAGGACGCATAGCGCTCGAAGCTGGGCGCGGTGTTGTCGCTGCGCAGGATCACCCATTCCGCGAGCTTGCGCGCGACGGGATCGCTGATGGCGCGCTCGGCCGCGTCGGCGTCCGCCGCCTTGCCTTTGCGGGTAGCCTCGATCACTTGCTTGAGGCCGGCGAGATCGGCGGCCGAAGCCGAACCGCCCTGCGCCAGCGCGAAGGGCCCGGCGGCCGGACGCACCAACGGATTGAAATTGGCATGGGTCGCGAGCAGCGCGCCGCGCAGTCCGACGTTGGCCTGGGCGAAGGCGACAGTCGCCGTGCTCAGCGTCGGGCGTTTGCGCGGAAGGGGCACCGGATGGCTGGCAACCAGCGAGGCCGGCGTCGGGACGGCGGCGGCGACGTGGTGGATCGGTGGCCGTGCGCGCGGCATAGGCACAGGCGAGGCCAGTGTCGCACTTGTGCAGACGGCGCCCGCGCCGACAAACACAAGGGCGAGGCCGACAGGGCGGCGTTTCGTCACGACCGGTTCAATCCCTTGCCTTGGTACCCGGCTGATCCGACTCGACCGCCGTGGACCCCTCCCAGTAGGCTACTATGGTTGATGAAAGGATACCCAGAAGATTCTCTGTGGATAGTGCTTAGCAGGAGAACATAGGCGAAACAGGGGCACAGCGGGTGGTGGCCAGGTGCGGGCGCCGGAGGGCTTTCATCGTGCGCCCCGACCCGATATCTATGTTGTTTCAACAAGCCTTCCCGGAGAGTGCCATGGCTGCCAAGACGAGCTTTCGAGGATCATTCACAGCCCTCGTTACGCCGTTCAAAAATGGCGGCGTGGACGAGAAAGTCTTCCGCGACCTGGTGGATTGGCAGATTTCCGAAGGCACCAACGGTCTCGTGCCGGTCGGGACGACCGGTGAGAGCCCGACGCTGAGCCACGACGAGCACAAGCGCGTGGTGGAGTGGTGCGTGGACCAGGCCAAGGGCCGTGTGCCGGTCATCGCCGGCTCGGGCTCCAATTCGACGGCCGAGGCGGTCGAATTGTCGCAGCACGCCGAAGAGGCGGGCGCCGACGCGGTGCTGATCGTCACGCCCTATTACAACAAGCCGACCCAGGAAGGGCTGTACCAGCACTTCAAGGCGATCAACGACGCCATCGGCATCCCGATCATCATTTACAACATCCCGGGCCGCTCGGTGATCGACATGTCCGTCGACACCATGAAGCGGCTGTACGAGCTGAAGAACATCGCCGGGGTAAAGGACGCCACCGCCAACGTTCTGCGCGTGTCGCAGCAGCGTGCCGCGATGGGGCCTGACTTCAACCAGCTCTCAGGCGAGGATGGCACCTGCCTCGGCTTCATGGCGCATGGCGGCCATGGCTGCATCTCGGTGACCTCGAATGTCGCGCCGCGGCTGTGCGCCGAATTCCAGAGCGCCTGCCTGAAGGGCGACTACGCCACCGCGCTCAGGCTGCAGGACAAGCTGCTCCCGCTGCATCAGAACCTCTTCATCGAGACCAATCCATCGCCGGCAAAATACGCGCTCTCCTTGCTCGGGAAGCTCAGCGAAAACGTGCGCTTGCCGATGGTGCAGCTGTCGGAGCCCTCGAAGGCGAAGGTGCGCGAGGCCATGGTGCATGCGGGACTGATCAACTGAGGGCAGGCGTCGCACCGGCCGGGCTTCGTTGAACAATTGCGGGCGGTGATCGTTGCTCTCCACTCCGCCGCCCGCGCGAGGCGGAAACGGATCGAGGCAAGGGGACAGCCGCATGGGCATGCTCGACGATTTCAAGAAGTTCGCACTTCGAGGCAACGTGGTCGATCTCGCCGTCGGCGTGATCATTGGCGCCGCCTTCGGCGCGATTGTGAGCTCACTGGTCGGGGATATCATCATGCCGGTCATCGGCGCAGCGACCGGTGGCATCGATTTCTCGAACTACTTCCTCCCGCTCTCGGGGAAGGTCACCGCCGTGTCGCTCGACGAGGCGAAAAAGCAAGGCGCTGTCTTGGCTTGGGGCCATTTCATTACCCTCGTCATTAACTTCATCATCATCGCCGCCGTGCTCTTCCTGGTGATCCGAGCGATGACGCAACTCATCCGCCGCGAGGCGGAAAAGGCGCCCGGGCCGAGCAAATCCGAAGAATTGCTCACCGAGATCCGTGATCTGTTGAAGGCGCGCTAAACGTCCTATATGCGACCGCCATGGCAGCGAAACCCGAGCGCCGCTTCAAGGTGGTCGCAGAAAACCGCAAAGCGCGGTTCAATTACGAGATCGGAGAGACCTACGAGGCCGGCATTGCGCTTACCGGCAGCGAGGTGAAGTCTCTGCGCGCCGGCAAGGCGACCATCGCCGAGTCATATGCCGATGCGCGGGACGGCGAGAT
>Ga0310811_10001035_pt1 | contig 35879 bp, 34 predicted proteins | sample YCmetagenome_FD_207642 | JGI IMG/M metagenome (GOLD analysis project Ga0310811, IMG submission 207642) | Soil microbial communities from experimental microcosm in Duke University, North Carolina, United States - YC | ecosystem: Engineered > Artificial ecosystem > Soil microcosm > Unclassified ... | reverse complement strand
GGTCCTTGCAACCGTGAGCGGAGGGAAGAATGCCGGCCGTACAAGAGACCGTCGACCAGGTCCGCCGTATCGACGTTGACCAATATAAATACGGGTTCGTCACCGATATCGAATCCGAGAAGGCCCCCAAGGGCCTGTCGGAAGACACTGTCCGTTTCATTTCGGCCAAGAAAAGTGAGCCGCAATGGATGCTGGACTGGCGGTTGGAAGCGTATAGGCGTTGGCAGACCATGCGCGAGCCAACCTGGGCGCGCGTCGACTATCCCAAGATCGATTACCAAAACGCCTATTACTATTCGGCGCCAAAGAAAAAGGCGTTGGCTTCGCTCGATGAAGTCGACCCGGAAATTCTCAAGACCTACGAAAAACTCGGCATACCTCTGAAAGAGCAGGAGATCCTCGCCGGTGTGCGCAAACAGGGCGAGCCGAGCGCGCTTGACGACGAGATGACGGGCGGCGATTTCCGTTCAGGCCGCGTCGCCGTCGATGCCGTGTTCGATTCCGTTTCGGTCGCCACCACCTTCAAAGCGGAGCTTAAGAAGGCCGGCGTGATCTTCTTGCCGATGTCGGAGGCTATTCGCGAGCATCCCGAACTGGTGAAAAAATATCTTGGCTCGGTCGTTCCGACCTCGGATAATTTCTTCGCGACGCTGAATTCGGCGGTGTTCTCCGATGGCTCCTTTGTATATGTGCCGGAGGGCGTACGTTGTCCGATGGAGTTGTCGACCTATTTCCGCATCAACGAAGCGAACACAGGGCAGTTCGAGCGCACGCTCATCATCGCCGACAAAGGCGCCTATGTGAGCTATCTCGAGGGTTGCACCGCGCCGATGCGCGACGAAAACCAGCTGCATGCGGCGGTGGTTGAGCTTGTCGCGCTCGACAATGCCGAAATCAAGTACTCGACGGTGCAGAACTGGTATCCGGGCGATGCCGAAGGCAAAGGCGGCATCTTCAATTTCGTCACCAAGCGCGGGGACTGCCGCGGCAGAAATTCGAAGATCTCCTGGACCCAGGTCGAAACCGGTTCGGCAATCACCTGGAAATATCCGAGCTGCATCCTGCGCGGCGACAACTCGCGGGGCGAGTTCTATTCGATCGCCATTTCGAACGGCCGCCAGCAGGTCGACAGCGGCACCAAGATGCTGCATCTCGGGAAGAACACGGTCAGCCGTATCATCTCCAAGGGCATCGCGGCGGGCAAGTCGAACAATACCTATCGCGGACTAGTGTCCGCGCACCGTAAGGCCAAGGGTGCGCGCAATTTCACGAACTGCGATTCGCTGCTCATCGGCGACCAGTGCGGTGCGCATACCGTGCCGTACATCGAGGCAAAGAACTCCTCGGCGACCTTCGAGCACGAAGCGACGACCTCAAAGATTTCCGAGGACATGCTGTTCTATTGCCGGCAGCGGGGTATGTCGGCGGAGGAGGCGACCGCTCTTGTCGTCAACGGCTTCGTCAAGGATGTCCTGCAGCAGCTGCCGATGGAATTTGCAGTCGAGGCGCAGAAGCTTATTTCGATCAGTTTGGAAGGAAGCGTGGGTTAGACGATGGCATTTCTGGAAGTCAAAAATCTGCATGTTGAGATCGAGGACAAGAAGATCCTCAACGGCCTGACATTGTCGATCGAAAAGGGTCAGGTCGCGGCGATCATGGGACCAAACGGCTCGGGCAAATCGACGCTTGCTTATGTGCTGGCCGGAAAGAGCGAATACAACATCACCGAAGGCGACGTGCTGCTCAACGGGGAAAGCATCCTAGAAATGGCGCCCGATGAGCGCGCCGCCAAGGGCGTCTTTCTCGCCTTCCAATACCCGGTCGAAGTGCCGGGCGTCGCCACGATGACCTTTCTGCGTACCGCGCTCAACGCGCAGCGCAAGACGCGCGGCGAGAACGAGCTGTCGACACCGGAATTCATGAGGCTTGTCCGCGACACGGCGGGCCATCTCGGCATCAGCCAGGAGATGCTGCGGCGCGCGGTCAATGTCGGTTTCTCCGGCGGCGAAAAGAAGCGCAATGAGATTCTGCAAATGGCAGTCCTGCAGCCAAAACTCGCGGTGCTGGACGAGACCGATTCTGGTCTCGACATCGATGCGTTGAAAATCGTCGCCGATGGCGTGAACAAACTGCGGTCGCCGGATCGCTCGATGGTGGTGATTACGCATTACCAGCGACTGCTCAATTACATCGTGCCGGACGTGGTGCACGTCTTGGCGAAGGGCCGCGTGGTCAAGTCTGGTGGCAAGGAGCTTGCCCTTGAGCTTGAAGCCAAGGGCTACGCGCAGTTCCAGGGTGAGGCAGCCTGATGAACGCGGAAGTGCGCGCCATGAAAACGGAGGCCGAGAAGGCGCTGGCTGCTGCCTATGAGGCGGCGCGCGTTCGGCTGCCCGGCAAGGGCGCGCTGTCGGCATTGCGCGCGGACGCGTTCCATCTATTCGAAAACCAAGGTCTGCCGCATCGCCGCGTCGAGGATTGGAAATATACTGACCTGCGCGCGCTGATGCGCGAGGCCTATCCGCTCGCGGCGCTGCCCGATGCCGCGGCCAAAGCGAAGGCCAAGGGCGCGGGCGCGCTGTTTTCGGGGCTCGATGCCCGTCGGCTTGTCTTTATCGACGGCGCTTTCGTTCCGGAAATGTCGGATCTTACATCGGAACCGGGACTCACGATCGGGTCGATGGCCGACGCGCTGGCGAAAGGCGGGGCGCTGGTCACCGAGCATGTCGGCAAGACGTTCGAAAACGACGATGTCGCGGTCGCGCTCAATACGGCGCTGATGGGTGATGGCGCGGTGATTCGCATTGCCAAAGGTTCGGCGATCAAGCGGCCGATCCATCTCGTCTTTGCCCCCGGCAGCGACAAACCGAGCTCAGTGTTCGTCCGCTCGCTGATCGTTGTGGAGGACGGCGCGCGAGCCGTCATCATCGAGGATCACGACAGCGGTCCGGCGCAGGTTAACGCTACATTAGAACTCATCGTCGGCGACAAGGCCGATGTTAGCTACGTGAGGGCGACGCGCGCCAAGGCGCTGCATGTGGCGAGCCTACTGGCGAAGGTCGGCGCCGACGTGACGTTCAATACATTCGCCTTCGCCAGTGACGTTAATGTGTTGCGCAACCAGAATTTCATCCGCTTTGCCGGCGAACGTACCAAGGCCGGTATCCGCGGCGTTTCGCTTTTGCGTGGCAAGGACCATGCCGACACCACACTTTTGATCGAGCATGCCAAGGGCCATTGCGAAAGCCGTGAGCTGTTCAAGTCGGTGCTTGATGAGCAAGGTCACTCCGTGTTCCAGGGCAAGATCGTGGTCAAGCCGCACGCGCAGAAGACCGATGCCAAAATGATGACGCGGGCGCTGCTCTTATCCGACGAGGCGGAGGCGGACAACAAGCCGGAGCTCGAAATCTTCGCTGACGACGTCGTCTGCGGGCACGGTGCAACAACGTCGGCGCCGGACAAGAGCCTCAAGTTCTACCTCATGTCACGCGGTATTCCCGAGGCGGAAGCTGAGGCGCTGCTGGTGCAGGCGTTCGTCGACGAAGTAATCGATGGGATCGCTGATGAGGGAATCCGCAAGGCGCTGATGTTCGCGGCACTCCGCTGGCTGGGGACGCACGCATGACGCACGCGGCGGTCAGCAACGGCTCCTATGACGTCGCCAAGATCAGGGCGGATTTTCCCGCGCTGTCGATGCGCGTCTATGGCAAGCCGCTTGTCTACCTCGACAATGCAGCGTCGGCGCAAAAGCCGAAAGCTGTGCTCGACCGGCTCGCGAAGGCCTATATCGAGCAGTATGCCAACGTGCATCGCGGGTTGCACTACCTCGCCAACGAAGCGACCGAAGCCTACGAAGGCGCGCGTGAAACGGTGCGCGCCTTCCTCAATGCCGGGCGCAAGGAAGAGATCATTTTCACGCGGAACGCTACGGAAGCGATCAATCTCGTCGCCTATACCTTTGCGCGCGAGCGCATCAAAGCGGGCGATGAAATCGTGCTTTCAATCATGGAGCACCATTCGAATATCGTTCCCTGGCACTTCCTGCGCGAAAGGCAAGGCGCAGTCATCAAGTGGGCGCCGATCGACGAGGACGGGAATTTCCTGCTGGATGAGTTCGAGAAGCTGCTCACGCCGCGCACCAAGATGGTGGCGATCACGCACATGTCGAATGCGCTAGGCTCCGTCGTCCCTGTGAAGGAGGTCGTGCGCATCGCGCATGCGCGCGGCATTCCGGTGCTGGTCGACGGCGCCCAGGCGGCGGTGCATCTCGATGTCGACGTTCAGGACCTCGGCTGCGATTTCTATGTCTTCACCGGCCATAAGCTTTACGGGCCGACCGGAATCGGCGCGCTTTACGGAAAATACGAGCATCTTGTGGCGATGCCGCCGTTTAACGGCGGCGGCGAAATGATCCATGAGGTGTTCGAGGATCGCATCACTTATGGCGAGCCTCCGCACAAATTCGAGGCGGGTACGCCGGCGATCGTGCAGGCAATCGGATTCGGCGCGGCGATCGACTATGTCAACGCGGTGGGCAAGGCGCGCATCCGTGCGCACGAAGGCGCACTGGTCAAATACGCCCACGAGCAACTTGGTAAGATCAATTCCCTGAGGATTATCGGCAAGGCCCCTGACAAAGGTCCGATCGTTTCGTTTGAAATGAAGGGTGCCCATCCTCACGACGTTGCCACGATCATCGACAGGGCCGGTGTGGCGGTCCGCGCCGGTACTCATTGTGTTATGCCTCTGCTCGCGCGATACGGACTGACCGCGACGTGCCGCGCTTCATTCGCGATGTACAATACCCACGATGAGGTTGATACTCTTGCGGCATCGCTCGTGAAGGCCCGGGAATTCTTCGCATGACTGACGACACCATCCAAAACGCGCCGGTCGCGGAAAAACCGCCGGAGAATGCGGCGGTCACTGGCTCTCCGGCACTGCCCCAGGATGAGCTCAACAAGTTGACAGACGACATCGTTGCTGCGTTGAAGACCGTTTACGACCCTGAAATTCCCGCAGACATCTATGAGTTGGGTCTGATCTACAAGATCGATATCCGTGACGACCGCGGCGTGAAAATCGACATGTCGCTGACGTCGCCAAACTGCCCAGCGGCGCAAGACCTGCCGATCATGGTCGAAAACGCGGTGTCGAGCGTGGCGGGCGTAAAAGAGACGAAGGTGGAGGTTGTTTGGGATCCACCGTGGGATCCCAGCCGGATGTCGGACGAGGCCCGGCTCGTGCTCAATATGTGGTAATCTGCAATCGCTCGCCTACATAAGATTCGATGAGGATAAAATGGCTACGGCCCGACCCAAACCCCAGGTGATGCGGCTGACTGAGGCCGCAGCGTCACGCATCAAGTCGGTGATGGCGCAGGCGGGCAAGCCCGTGGCGGGCGTTCGGGTCGGCGTCAAAAACGGCGGCTGCGCAGGAATGGAATACACGATGGAGTACGCCGAGGCCGTCAATCCGACTGACGAGATCGTCGAGGACAAAGGCGTGAAGCTGTTGATCGATCCAAAAGCGGTGCTGTTTCTTCTCGGCACAGAGATGGACTACAAGACCGAAAAGCTTTCAGCACAATTCGTCTTCAATAACCCGAACCAGACCAGTGCGTGCGGTTGCGGGGAGTCAGTGCAGCTAACGCCGGCGAAGGCCGCGGATTAGGCAGTCAGGCTACTTGCACTGCCGTGTTGGATGGAGCGACTTCGGGGTCTGCCTCGCAGATGACGCGGTTGCGGCCGTTGCGCTTCGCCGCGTAAAGGCACGCATCGGCGCGCTCGATTAGCGACTGAGGCGTATCGTCCTTGCGTAAGGCGGCGACCCCGATCGAAATCGTCACATGGCCGAGCTTTTCGCCTGTGGACCTCTTCATAAGCTCCTTCGACATCACTTCGCGACGAATATGGTCGGCAACCGTGGTCGCCGCGCGCAGAACGGTGTTTGGTAGGATCACAGCAAACTCCTCGCCACCATAGCGAGCTGCGGTATCCTTGCCTTTGACGTTGTTTTTCACCGACATCGCGACGAGACGCAGCACCTGATCTCCCGTCAAATGGCCGAAGCTGTCGTTGAACGCTTTAAAGCGGTCGACATCGGTCAGCATCAGGGAAAGGGACTCGTTCTTTTCGGTTGCGTCGGCGATGGATTTCTCCAGCGTGCCGTCGAAATATTTCCGATTGGCCAACTGTGTAAGCGGATCGGTCAGGCTCTCGGTGCGGACGACCTCAAGACTGACCTGAAGATCGTTGATTTCTTTCCTGGAAGCATTCAGACGCTCCTCCAGCCGCTGGTTGGAGCGCTCCATCGCCTTGGTCGTCGCTACGAGATTTTCGACGATGACCCGCAGCCCTTCGCGGTCTTTTGAAAGAGCGATCTGCTGGGTCGCACCGGCGAGGCTTTCGGAATAGCTGCTTGCCGACCCGGCGACGGCATCGATCATCGCCATAACCTGATCGATCTCAGCCTTGACCTGGCTGCCTACTTCGTCAATGCGTTCGGTCAGTCGCGAAGGCGAGCGGTAGCCGTCATAAATCTGGGCGAGATCCGCTTCCGTGATCGTGCCCTTGGCCTTGAGCATCGCATTGATCTGCGCGTTCAACGCGGGGTGATAGCCCGTCGCATAGGTGTACCAGATCTCGTAATTGCGCGGGCTATTGGCGTGACGCAACGCCTTCATCTGCCCGAGGGCGATTTCGGCGAATCCCGTCGTGCTTTCGTACTCTTCGGCACGCCCGGTCATTGCGAAGACCCCCGAATGCAGGCCTGGCCTGGCAGAGGACGGCACGCACGGCGTCTCTCTCGCACGGACGGTATGCGACGGAAATGAACGACCGGTAAATTTGGAACCCGCGCACCAACGCGGCGGGCTTTTTAGCTGGGCGGCTAAATTAGGCTTTCACCGACACCGGCCGGAGCAGGAAGGCGGGCAGGTGGCTGACGCTCTCATCCTCGGCCGGTTGAGGTGGCAAAGGTCTTTGAGGTTGCTTTTGTTTTGCCGACCGGGGCGGTTGATTGCTGCGCCGATGGCGTGGCGCCGGCTTGCGTGGAGCTTGCTCCGCTTCCGTGGTGGGGCGAATTTCTGCCGGAGTTTCGGACGATGCGGGCTTGTCCATCCATGAAATTGTCTGGCCCGTCAGACGCTCGATCGCGCCAATTGCTTTGCTGTCGATCGGCGCGACAATCGTGATCGCAGTGCCAGTTTTGCCGGCCCGGCCGGTGCGACCGATACGATGGACGTAATCGTCGGGGTGGTGCGGCACGTCGAAATTGAAGATGTGGCTCACCTCCGGGATGTCGAGACCGCGTGCGGCAACGTCGGAGGCGATGAGCAATTCGGCCTCGCCGCGGCGGAACCGGTCAAGCGCCGCAGTGCGCGCGGGCTGATCCATGTCGCCGTGCAGGGCAACCGCGTTGAACTTGTGGCGTAAAAGCGAACGATGAAGATTTGCGACTTCACGCTTGCGGTTGCAGAAAATAATGGCGTTCTTGAAATTGTCGGCAGACCGGATCAGTCGGCGCAACGTGTCCCGCTTCTCATGAGGATCACGGCCGGTCGCGACCAGCAATTGGGTAATCGTCGCGGCTGTCGTCGCCGGCTTCGACACTTCCACGCGCACCGGGTTATGCAGGAACGTGTCAGCGATGCGCTGAATTTCCGGCGGCATCGTTGCAGTGAAAAACAACGTTTGGCGGGTGAACGGTACCAGCTTTCCGATGCGCTCGATGTCGGGAATGAAACCCATGTCGAGCATTCGGTCGGCTTCGTCAATGATCAGGAGTTCGCACCCCGACAGCAGCAGTCGTCCGCGTTCGAAATGATCGAGCAGCCGACCCGGCGTGGCGATCAGCACATCGACTCCGCGTAGCAATTTTGCGTCCTGGTCGTCGAAGGACACGCCGCCGATGATCAGCGCGACATTCAGCTTGTGGTTCTTGCCGTACTTTTCGAAATGGTCCGCGACCTGCGCCGCGAGCTCGCGCGTCGGTTCGAGGATCAGCGTTCGTGGCATGCGCGCGCGTGCGCGACCCTGTTCGAGCATCGTGAGCATCGGCAGCACGAAGGCCGCGGTTTTGCCCGTGCCGGTCTGAGCAATGCCGAGCACGTCGCGCCGCGCCAGCACGTGCGGGATAGCTTGATCTTGAATGGGTGTCGGAGTTTTGTAGCCGGCCGTTTCGATAGCCGAAAGCACTTTGGCAGATAAGCCGAGATGCGAGAAAGCCATATAACCTCAGAGATCGTCCAGATCGCGCCGGACTGGAAAAACCGATTGCTATGCGCGGGGGACGACCGAATCTTCACGTCTGATCGGTTGCCCGAAACATAGGGTGCGATGCGCCAAAGTCAATGCTGCAAAGCTGCATAAGTCGTATTAATTCTTAATCTTTTCGCACTTTGGAGCGCGTGATGACGAGTGATTTGCCTGTGGTCTTGGTTCCTGGACTTCTATGCAGTGCGCGGCTCTACGCGCCTCAAATTGCAGCGCTTTGGCCATATGGCCAGGTTGCGGTCGCCGACCACCGGCGCGACGCCAGCATGGCTACCATCGCCGCGCGCATCCTCGCCAACGCGCCACCTCGCTTTGCACTCGCCGGTTTGTCTATGGGCGGATATATCGCTTTCGCAATGCTGCGCCTCGCGCCGGAGCGCATTGCAAAGCTCGCGCTGCTCGACACGTCAGCGAGGCCCGATACGCCCGAGCAATCGACCGCACGCGAGAAATTCATCTCCATGGCGGGGGAGGGCAGACTGGCTGAGGTCGTTGAAACGCTCGCTCCGCGTTTCTTGCATCAAAATCGCGCGCAGGACCCCGCGCTCAGAGAATTGGTGCGTGATATGGCATCAGACACAGGTGCGGATGCGTTCGTGCGTCAGCAAAAGGCGATCATGTCGCGGCCGGATGCGCGCCCGCTGCTTGCGAGCATCCGTTGCCCGACAGTCGTGCTTGTCGGTGATGGCGATCAACTCACGCCACCGGATCTTGCTCGGGAAATCAGTGCAGGAATCCACGAGGCACGTCTTGTCGTGGTGCCGGATTGCGGGCACCTGTCAACGGTTGAACGGCCGACAGCCGTCAATGCTGCGCTGGCAGAATGGCTTGGGCGATGATTTGGAACGCGCGGCAATTGTGCAAGGTTTTCCGGTCTTCATCCCTTTGCCATAGCGCGGCCGGGCGCCTATACGTCGGGCCTTGCGGACAAGGACTCGATGATGCGCACTCAGGTCGGAATCGTCGGTGCGGGCCCTGCCGGGCTTATGCTTGCACGGCTTCTCCACCTGCAGGGCATTGAATCGATCATTATCGAGAACCGCAGCCGCGACTACATTGAAAATCGTATTCGTGCGGGCCTGATTGAACATTGGGCAGCGGATCTTCTCTCAGACCTTGGTGTCGGCGGACGGCTACAGCGGGAAGGCATGCTGCATTGGGGCATCAATATCGGCATCAACGGTGACCTGCACCGAATCGATTTCAAGGCGCTCGTGAACAAGCGCGTCACCATTTATGGGCAGCAAGAGGTGGTGAAAGATCTGGTCGAACGTCGCATCACCGACGGCGGCGAGTTGCTCTTTGAGGTGAGCGACGTAAGCATCCACGACCTAACCGGAAAGCAGCCCAAGATCAGATTCAGCCACGAAGGACGCCAACAGGAAATCAGCTGCGATTTTATCGCCGGGTGTGACGGCTTCCATGGCATTTGCCGGCCCAGCATCCCGGATGGCGTGCTCAGCGTGTTCGAGCGTGACTACCCGTTCGGTTGGCTCGGAATCCTGTCGGAGAGTCCGCCGCCCGACCATGACCTGATTTATTCCTACACCGATCGCGGCTTTGCGCTTTACACTATGCGCTCGCCGACCCTGGCTCGTCTCTATCTGCAATGCGACCACGACGAAGACATCGAGGACTGGCCGGACCACCGCATCTGGGATGAACTTCACAAGCGGCTCGGCGGAGCGCGCAAGCTGCAGGAAGGAAAGATGCTGCAGAAAGGTGTCACCCCGATGCGCAGCTTCGTCGTCGAGCCCATGCAACATGGTCGACTGTTTTTGGCGGGCGACAGCGCGCATATCGTGCCGCCAACCGGCGCGAAGGGCATGAACCTCGCGTTTGCCGACGTGATGATGCTGTCGCGCGCCGTCGGCGCGTTTTACAAAGACCGGCGAAATGATTTGTTGGAAGCCTATTCCGTGACTTGTTTGCGCCGCGTGTGGAAGGCTCAGCGGTTTTCCTGGTGGATGACCCAGATCATGCATCGCTTCCCGCACGAGACCGCCTTTGATCGCCGACGCCAACTTTCCGATCTTGACTATCTCACTAGCTCGAAGGCTGCGGCGACCTCTCTGGCCGAACAATATGTCGGGCTTCCGCTCGACTAATCCCGCAAGACCGAGCGCAGCGGATAGCTCAACAGGACAATAGCTGCACTGGCGATGCCGGATATTATTGCCAGCATAAGAAAGAACTCGATTTTTCCCATGCTCGACCAGAAGCTGCCGAGGTAGCCGGCGAGGAAATTTCCGACAAAACTCGTCGCGAGCCAGACGCCCATCATCATCGAGAGCAGGGACGCCGGTGCAATCTTGGTCACCAGGGACAGGCTGGTTGGCGAAAGATAAAGCTCACCAATCGTAATAACGACGAAATACGCAACCAGCCAAACCCAACTCGCTTTGCCGGCGCCGGCGTTCCAGGCCGCAAGCACCATCACGAGGTAAGCAAGCGCCGTCAGGAAACATCCAATGGCAAGCTTCATCGTTGTCGATGGCTCGCTTGGCCCCTGATATCTCCAGAACGCAACGACAAAGGGGGTGAAGGCGAATATCATGAAGGGATTGAAAGCCTGGAACCATGTCACCGGAATCTCGCTGCCGAGTATTCTGCGGTCGGTAAACTGGTCGGCCCAAAGCGCAATGCTGTTGCCCTGCTGCTCGTAGGTAGCCCAGAACAGGCTCACGGGCAGAAACAACAGCAGCAAAGCAAGGATCGATCGCCAGCCGTCTTTATCGATAGATGCGGTCGGCGATTTTCGGCGGCCGAATGCGTCCTTGGGCAAATGCGGCGTTGCCAGAAGATAGATCACCAGCGCTGCTGTCATGCCGAATCCGGCGGCTACAAATCCGTAGTGCCAGCCCAGCTCTTCGCCCAACGTCCCGCATATGAGTGGCGCGAGAAACGCGCCAAGATTGATGCCCACATAAAATATTGAGAATGCGCGATCGCGACGGCGGTCGCCCGGCGCATACAGCTCGCCAACCTGCGTGGAGATATTGGGCTTGAAAGCTCCGTTGCCCAGAATGAGAAGCCCGAGTGCGAACAAAAAAAGCTCCTCGAACGCCATCGCAAAATGGCCGGCGGCCATCAGTGCGGCGCCGATGATGACGGTACGGCGTTGGCCCAGCACGCGGTCGGCAAGCAGGCCACCTAGGATTGGCGCCAGATAAACTAGGCCGGTATAGAAGCCGTAGATGTGAGAGGCAAAAGGCTGCGCGGCCAGCGGTCCGAAAATGCTCTCGAGTGCGCTCTTGAAGGTTGAGAGCCCTATGACATGGCGCGCCCGTTCGGGTTCGAGCAGGTATTTGACCATGTACAGGACGAGCAGCGCGCGCATTCCGTAGTATGAAAAGCGCTCCCACATTTCGGTCGCGAACAAATAACCGAGGGCGCGCGGATGGCCGAAAAGGTCTGTCCGCGAACGGCGGTTGGGTTTTGGGAGTGCGCGCGCCGTGCTCATATTGATGCAGAACCGGTCCCTGACGGACAAACGGTAGCATAGCCGACAAAAGCATTTTCCAACGGCCAGCCCCGGTGTACGCTTTGAAAAGCGCAAACGGGGGATGCAATGATCAAGACAAAAAAGGCTGTCATCTGCGCGCTTTCGGCGTTGCTTGTCGCATTTTCGGCCGCTGCTGCAGGCGCCCAAACCGACTATCCCAGTCGTCCGATTCATTTCATTGTCGGGTTTGCCGCAGGCGGCGGTAACGACCTGTTCGCACGGCTTGTCGTACAGAAGTTCCAGGAAAACACGGGCGCTACAGCTGTCATCGAGAATAGGGTCGGCGCGGGCGGACGCATCGCGGCCGAATTTGTCGCGCACCAACCAGCCGACGGTTACATGGTTCTCGTCGGTGCAACCGGGCAAATGTCGATCGCCACAGCCGTCTATCCAAACCTCGGCTATCACGCGAGCAACAGTTTCATCCCGCTCAACATGATTGCGTCATTCCCCTTGGTTCTGGTCGTTCCTGCGGATCACCCGGCCAAGACCGTGAAAGACCTTGTGGCTTGGGCCAAGGCCAATCCCGACAAATCGAACTACGGCACGTCTTCCCCGGCATTCACCATCACCACGGAATTATTCAAGCTCAAAAGCGGAATGCCGGCGGTGGCCATCCCCTACAAGAGCAGCAACGAATCGAACCTGAGCGTCGTATCCGGTCAGAGTCTCTTCACGATCTCAGATGGCCCGCCGGCGATCCCCCTGGTCGCGGGCGGCAAGACGCGGGCTCTGGCCGTCACCGGCTCGGAACGCTCGCCGGAATTGCCTGATGTGCCGAGCATGGCAGAAGCGGGCTATCCCGAAGTCAACACGCAACTGTGGAGCGGCTTCTTCGTGCCAGCAGGTACCCCCGCGCCAGTCGTCGCCAAACTGACCGCCGAATTAGGCAAGGCGCTCGCAGATCCCGGGGTTCAGGAAGGCTTGAAGAAGATGGCGGTAAAACCGGGAGGGCCGACAGGTGATGCCTTCAAAAAACGCATCGACGAGGACATCAAGACCTTCGCCGATGTGGCAAAGGCCGCCAACCTGACCTTTAAATAGTCATCAACGTTGCAGCAAAGTAGTGGCGTCGCGCGACGCATTTTACGCTCCGGCCAATTGCCGCCGCGCGTGCCGCTGTTATTGTGTCAGGCGTTGGAGTTTCGGCAGAATGCGATTGGTTGCGGTCATTGGGGTTGTGGCGTTGGTGGCTTGGCCCGAGATGGCGAATGCCGCCTCTGTCGAACAGGTGTTCCAGGAATTCGGTCTGTTTGGCACCTGGGCCACGGATTGCGGCAGTCCGGCAACGCCGGGTAACCCACACGTCAGTATTTCCGCGCCAAGCGCCGGGCTGGTCCTCGAAGATCACGACCTGGGCCCCGACTTTGCGGTCAACCGCTATAGCGTCCTGTCGGCAGAGCCGATGTCACAGACGAACGTGTCGGTGCAAGTGATCTTTCAGCCTGGCACGACGGTAGAGGAACGACAGAATCTGGTATTTTCGGTCAACAACAACACGCGCCGCACCATTTTCAATCAGAGCGATGCGGGCGCCATAAGAGTCAAGGATGGTGTCGCCGTTGCGCGCGGCAGCAAGACGCCGCTGCTCCGGAAATGCGAAGAGGGCAGGGTGAACCGCTGACGCGGGCTACAGGTCCAGCAGGTCGGCGCTCGCGAATTCGGCCTTTTCCTGGATGAACTCAAAGCGTGCCTCGGCTTTGGTTCCCATCAGCCGTTCGACGGCCCGGGCAGTCGGCTTCACTTCTTTATCCGCAAGCACCACGCGCAAGAGTGTGCGCTTGCTTGGGTCCATCGTCGTTTCCTTGAGTTGCGCGGCCATCATTTCGCCGAGGCCTTTGAAGCGGCTCACTTCGACCTTGGCGTTGGCGTGAAATTCTTTTTTGAGCAGCACTTCTTTGTGTTTGTCGTCGCGCGCGTAGACGATCTTGCCGCCATGCGAGAGGCGATAGAGCGGAGGCACCGCCAAGTAGAGATTTCCGCCTTCGATCAGTTTTGGCATCTGGCGATAGAAAAAGGTGATCAGCAGTGACGCGATGTGCGCGCCATCGACATCGGCATCCGTCATCACGATGACCTTTTCGTAGCGCAGATCCTTCTGGTGATAGTGCGTGCCGGTTCCGCAACCGAGCGCCTGAATGAGATCGGCAAGCTGCGCATTCTGCGCAAGCTTGTCCTTTCCGGCGGATGCCACGTTTAGAATCTTGCCGCGCAGCGGCAATACAGCCTGCGTGCGACGATCTCGCGCCTGTTTTGCGGAGCCGCCCGCGCTGTCGCCCTCGACGATGAAAATCTCCGAGCCTTCCGACGCCGATGAGGTGCAGTCGGCCAGCTTTCCCGGCAGGCGCAGCTTGCGGACCGCGGTCTTGCGGGCAATGTCTTTTTCCTGCCGGCGCCGGATGCGCTCTTCCGCGCGTTCGATGACAAAATCCAGCAGCTTGTTGGCCTGCATCGGATTGGCGGCAAGCCAGTGGTCGAATGGATCCTTGATGGCCTGCTCGACGATGCGCTGGGCTTCCGCGGTTGCGAGACGGTCTTTGGTCTGACCCTGGAACTCGGGCTCGCGTACAAACACTGAAAGCATGCAGCCGGCGCCCGTCATCACGTCGTCGCTCGCTACGGGTGCCACTCGCTTTTCCTGCCCGACGCGCGACGCGTGGTCCTTAAGACCGCGCAACAAAGCAGATCTCAGGCCGGATTCGTGCGTGCCGCCATCGGGGGTCGGGATTGTGTTGCAGTATGAGTTGAGAAATCCGTCGGTGTCCGCGGTCCATGCGACCGCCCACTCAACCGCGCCGTGACGGCCGGTCTTTCCCGTCGAGCCCGTGAAGATATCCGGGTGCACAAGCGTTGCGCCGGTCAGATTGGAAGCCAGATAGTCCTTCAATCCTTCCGCAAAATGGAACGTCGCCTTTTCGGGCACGTCCTCGACGCCTTTGAGCAGTGCCTTGTCGCAGTGCCAGCGAATTTCAACACCGCCGAAGAGGTACGCTTTCGACCGCGTCATCTTGAAGACGCGATCGGCCTTGAACGCGGCCTTGGGCCCGAAAATATCCGGATCTGGCCTGAAGCGGACTTTGGTGCCGCGCCGATTGGGCGCGCGGCCGGCCTTTTCCAGTTTGCCTTTCGGCTTGCCGCGCTCAAAAGCCATCCGATAGAGCTGCTGCTCTCGCGCGACTTCGACTTCCATGCGTTCCGATAGGGCATTGGCGACCGAGACGCCGACGCCGTGCAGGCCGCCTGAAGTTTCATAGACTTTGGAGTCGAATTTGCCGCCCGCGTGCAGCGTACACATGATCACTTCGAGCGCCGACTTGCTCTTGAATTTCGGATGCGGGTCCACGGGGATTCCGCGACCGTTGTCCGTGACGCTGACGAAGCCGTTGGCCTCCATCTCGACTTCGATCCAGTCCGCATGGCCGGCAAGCGCCTCGTCCATCGCGTTGTCGATGACTTCGGCAAACAGGTGATGCAGCGCCTTTTCGTCGGTGCCGCCGATGTACATGCCGGGCCGGCGGCGTACGGGTTCGAGCCCTTCGAGCACCTCGATGTGCTTGGCGGTATACCCTGCCTCTGCGCCGGCGCCGCGCGTGGAGGCTTTCGACCTCGCACTGGTTTTGCCTCGGGCGGATGCCTTCGGTGCCTTTCGCGCCGACGACTTGGCAGTCCGCGGCGGTTCAAACAGATCGGGCTGTTTCGAAGGTTTTTTCTTTGTCGCTGTCTTGGCCATCGAACCCTTCAGATAATGTCGCGCGAATCGGTTGTCACCCACTATGCCACGGCGGCGCAAATCTGGCCGCCCAACCTGCGCTCCTCCGCTTAAAGGAGGTTTAAAAGTGCGCCGGGGGGCGTGCCGAGCCTCCTGCGATGGCTTGCGGGAAACTGTGTGGCAACTAATCGGAACTTCGCCCGTTATCAAGAGCATGGAAGCAAGCAGGACGAAAGCGGGGCAGCGCCGTGAGGCGCCCAATGCCGGCCAAGACCGAAAAGCGGCGCGATTCGCACTTGCCGTCAGCGATCCCAAACCCGTAACCGAAGTTGCATTGATTTGGCGGACTGCGGCTCAATCAGCGACCATTGGGATGTTTATCATCCTGTTTGTTGTCGCTTTGAGCCTGGCGCGGCCAGTGATGTTGCCCGTGGCGTCGGCCTTCGTGGTCACCATGATGCTTGGACCGCTGTCGGCGCGTGCGGAGCGCTATCGCGTGCCGTCGTTGATCACCGCGATCGTCTTATGGTTGCTCGTCATTCTGGTGTTCTACGGCGTAATCGTGCTGTTGGCCGCACCGGTCGTGGACTGGATCGGGAAAGCGCCGGAGATCGGCCGCAATATTCAGGAAAAGCTGCACGTGCTTGATCGACCGTTGTTGGTTCTTCAGGACCTGCGCGACGCGCTTCTCCCGTCCGACAAGAAGGGCAGTCTCGGGGTAGACATCATGGCATTCATACAGCCGGCAATTCTCGTGGTCACGCCGGCGATTGGTCAGATTCTTATTTTTTTCGGCAGTTTATTTTTCATGCTACTCGGTCGCACACAGTTGCGCCGGGTGCTGATCGCGTTTTTTGACGAGCGTGAAGCACGCTTGCGCACGATCAAGATCATGAACGATATCGAGCACAATCTGACGGGTTATCTGAGTGTCGTGGCTCTCATCAATATCGGTATCGGCATTTGCGGCGGATTTGCCGCCTGGGTAACCGGACTGCCGGATCCTGTCGCTTGGGGTGTTCTCGCATTCATCCTTAACTTCATTCCTTATATAGGGGCGTTGATGATGGAGGCCGCGTTGTTTGCTGTTGGTCTCGTCAGCTTCGCGACGCTCGCGCATGCACTCGTGGCGCCGCTCATATTCTTAGGCCTAGCGACGCTTGAGGGGCATTTCATCACTCCGGCCGTCATTGGCAGGCGTTTGACGCTCAATCCCCTTACAGTATTCCTGTCCTTGGTGTTCTGGACTTGGCTATGGGGACCTGTCGGAGCGTTTTTGGCCGTGCCGCTGTTGATCATGGCACTTGTCGTGATCGATCATCTTTTTCCCGAAAATGAGCCAGAGTTGCCAACCTAGGTGCTCTGGCGCGGAGGGCACAAGCGGGCTAGACACTGGCGACCGCCTGGCGACCCTCCCATGGATTTTCATACTGTTGTCCAGCAGACCGTTGATTTTGTCCGCCAAAACCAGGCTTGGGCGGTCCCGGTTGTGTTCGCGCTCGCGTTCGGGGAATCGCTGGCGTTTATCTCGCTTCTTCTGCCGGCATGGGGTGCGCTCGTTGCCATCGGCGCATTGATCGGCTCAAGCGGCATCAAGTTCTGGCCGATTTGGGTCGCAGCGTCACTCGGTGCCGCGCTCGGCGACTGGGTGTCGTATTGGATCGGACTCAAGCTCGAATATACGGTCGCGCATGTTTGGCCCTTGTCAAAACGGCCCGATCTGATTCCTCGCGGCGAAATCTTTATGAAGAAGTGGGGTATCCCCGGAATATTTATTGGCCGCTTTTTCGGACCACTTCGGGCCATCGTGCCGCTGATCGCCGGCATATTCGAAATGCCGTTCTGGCATTTTCAGATCGCAAATTTCACGTCAGCGTTCGTCTGGGCCGCGACATTGCTGACAATCGGCGATGTCATCTCCAAGGCTGTCATCTGGCTATGGTAGTTGCAAAAGCAAAGATCCGCCGGGATTTTGTCCCGGCGGATTGCTTTTGTACTCGCGCTGTCACTTATTTAAGCGCAGCGGCACCCGCCTGTGAAATGGTGTCGTCTTGCGAGCCAGTGCCGCCGCTTACGCCGATTGCGCCGACGATCTTGCCACCGGCCACGATCGGATTGCCGCCGCGCGAGCCGGTAAAGCCAGCACCGAGCGTCGGGAGATAAGCGAAGTATTGGCCTTTGGCGATCAAGCGCTCGAACACGACCGTCGGGCGGCGATAGCGCGCTGCCGCTTTTGCCTTGTTTTGCGAAATTTCGACAGAGGCATATTGACAGTCATCCATCTTTTCGAAATAGACGAGATCGCCTGTGGGACCGACAATGGCAATACACATCGGCCAGCCGCGCTTGGTTGCTTCGGCGATAGCAGCGTCGGCGACCTTCTTGGCATCGGCAAGCTTTATCGTTTCGCCATATGGCGTGAAATTGTATTTGTCCGGCACGTTCTCATTTGGATTGTTCGGGTCGGCCGGGACTTGAGCGAAGGCGCCCGAACTCATTAGCAGCGCGGCGCCGAGGGCGCCCGCCAGCATAGTCAAACGACGCATTAGTTACCTCCCACGTGAGAGCCGGTTGTTACCGGCCTTGCTTGCCTGGCCAAGGCGGCGCAGGGACACCGCAAGCTTAGCCAACCGTACAGCCGCCGCCTATATGGGTCTCCGCCGTCTTGGCCCGTATAGGGAATAATGCCCTCAACATGGGGTTAGCCGCGCAGGTGCGATATCCATCGAGCCCAAGGCTATTGTCGGCAGTTACTGCGCCGAGCAAAATCAGCCAATTCTAAAGCCAGGGAGGCACATATGACACAACTGACGCGACGCCATCTGTTTGCGGGTGCGGCTGCGGCCGGTGCCGTTTTCGCGGGGTCAAATAGAATTTTTTCTCCCGCGCACGCCGCTGCGCCCGTCGCGGGCACGCAGAACGCGGGCTGGTATCGCTACAAGGTCGGCGACTTCGAGATAACCGTCGTCACCGACGGACAGGGCGCCAACCCGCTCCCTGATAGCTATGTCACCAACACGCCGAAGGATACGGTGGCAAAGGATCTCGCGGCGCAATTCCTGCCGAATGACAAAGTGATCCACACTTACACGCCGGTTGTCATCAATACCGGATCAAAGCTCGTCGCGATCGACACCGGCCTTGGACTTGGCGCCTATGCACAGTCGAAAGGCAAGCTCGGCCAGTATCAGGCAAACTTAAAGGCCGCAGGGATCGACGCAAATAACATCGATGTCGTGATCATCTCCCACTTTCATGGCGATCACATCAACGGCCTGATTGGTCCGGACAACAAGCCGATGTTCCCGAACGCGGAAATCATGGTGCCCGAGACCGAGTGGGCGTTCTGGATGGACGAGAGCAATGTCAGCAAATTGCCGGAAGTTGCAAAAGGCCAGATGGCGAATCCCAAACGGGTCTTCGGAGCACTCGGCGACAAGGTGACGAAGTATCAGGGCAAAAAGGAACTGGTGCCCGGAATTACATCTGTGTTCACCCCGGGTCATACGCACGGCCACCACTCGCACATTGTCTCCTCTGGCAACAACACGCTGCTCGTCCAGGCAGATGTCACGGCCGGTGCCGCCACGCTCTTCGTGCGCAATCCGGATTGGCAATTCGTGTTTGATTCCGATAAGCCGCTGGCGGTCGAGACGCGCAAGAAGCTTTATGACATGGCGTCCGCCGACAAGATGATGGTGCAGGGCTATCACCTGCCGTTCCCGGCGGTCGGCTATATTGAGAAAGCCGGCAATGGCTATCGTCTGGTTCCGGCGACTTGGACTCCGTCGATCTAATTTGGCCGGCAACACGCAACAGAAGGCCGCCGGGGTCCGGCGGCCTTCTTGTTTGAGATGAGTCCCGCTAAACTGCTGCTTCGCGGCAGCGGGAATTGTTCCATGGCTGAGACGGCATTCGAGCAAGCTTTGACGGCGCGCACGGCGGCCATGCTGGAGGCCTGCACGCGATGCGGCAAATGCGTCGAAGTCTGCCCGGTGGTGCGGCCGGCAGGCGTCGGTGACGCTTCGCCGGAAAGCGTCATTGCAGGCGTGCTCGATATCGTCCGTACAGGAGAAGGGCCGGAGCCATCAAAAGCGTGGGCCAAGGGCTGTGCGCTTACAGGCGACTGTATTGCGGCATGCGACGAAGCCGTTAATCCGCGCTTCCTTCTGGCGATGGCACGCGTCGCCCTCGCAAAGCATTCCTCCGAATTGCGCAACCGGCGCAAACAGGGCGTTGAGAATTTCCGGCTTGTTGCCGACGGTGTGAACGTTCTTGCGCGCATGCAGCTCAGCGAGAATGACCTTGCACGGCTTGGCCAGTACGTGAACGACCGCCTTGAAACCGGATCGACCGCGAAACCTGGTGAGCGTCCGGATTTTGTTTTTTACACGGGCTGCAACGTGCTCAAGACGCCCCACATGGCGCTGACAGCGCTCGATATGATGGATGCTCTTGGAGTGACCTATCGTGTCATGGGTGGCCCCACGCATTGTTGCGGGGTCATTCAGCTGCGCGCGGGCGACACCGAAGTCTCCGGACGCGTCGCGACGAACTCGCTCGACAAGCTCGCGGAAGGGAAGGCGGGCGTCATTTCCTGGTGTGCAAGCTGCCATGTCCAGTTCACCGAAACGACGATTCCAACCGTCGAAAAGGTGCGGGGATCGCGGCCGTTCGAAATGACGCCCTTCATGCTGTTTCTGAAGAGCCGATTCGAAGACCTTCGTCCGATGCTTAAAAACGCGGTCCCAATGCGGATCGCACTGCACAGACATCCTGGCGTCAAGGGTGTGGTCGAGGCCGGCACTGAACTGCTACGGATGGTGCCCGGGATTGAAATTGTCGATCTGCACCAGCCGGCGGTGGGTTTGATGAGCAATGCCCTGAATGCGCTGCCGGATTACAAGCGCGGCCTTCAACTTGCCGAGCTTGAGGCTGCTGCCGCTGCCGGCGTTGATGCGCTGGTTGCGATCTATCACGTAGACCATCGTGAGCTCTGCGCCCATGAGCGCGACTGGCCTTTCCAGATCATCAATATTCTCGACGTCGTCGCAGCCAGTATGGGTCTGCACCACGAGGATCACTTCAAGCGGCTGAAGATCATGCAGGACGCCGATGCAATCGTTGCCGACTGCAAGGACATGATTGCCACTTACGGCATTGAGCCCGCTTTTGCGCGTGAGGTCGTCATCAAAGCGATGCTGAAGGAGCAACCTTTGCCGCTGCGCGGGCGCGCAGTTGACGGATCGGGGCCTGCGGCTTATATGCCCCGGCCATGACGATGCTTTTGGCAAAGAAAGAAACGCGCCGCCGCCGTCGTGCCCCCCAGGCACGGGCGTAGAGCTATCGTCACCCGTGCCGCCGGATTCGAGGCCGCGGCACATTTCCCCAAGACAAACCGCGCTGTTGGCCTTCTTCCGGTAGTTCTTTAAGACTTCTGGATAAGGATCGATTCATGGCTGCAAAAGCGAAGATCGGCGTACTGGGCGCCTCGGGTTACACGGGGGGCGAGTTGGTGCGCGTATTGCTGCGTCACCCGCGTGTCGAGATCGTTATGCTGACTGCCGAGCGCAGCGCCGGCAAGGCTATGCGTGACGTGTTCCCGCAGTTCTCTCCCTTTACGCTGCCGCAGCTCGTTGCGATCGACGGCATCGACTGGCGAGGCGCCACACTGGACGTTGCGTTCTGTGCTTTGCCGCACGCGACGACGCAAAAGGTTATCAAGGATCTGTTGGCGAAGTCGCCGTCAACCAAAGTTGTCGACCTGTCGGCAGATTTTCGTCTGTCGGACACCGCGGCCTATGCGAAATGGTATGGCCACGACCATCATGCGCCGGAGCTGCAGAAGGAGGCAGTTTACGGGCTGACCGAAATTCACCGGCGCGAGATCAGGCATGCGCGGCTGGTCGCCAATCCCGGCTGCTACACGACATGCGCGCAGCTGCCGCTCGTCCCGCTCATCAAAAACAAGGCGATCGAGATCGACGAAATCGTCATTGATGCCAAGTCCGGCATGACCGGCGCGGGCCGCGCTGCCAAAGAGGCCATGCTGTTCTCCGAAGTATCGGAGGGCTTTCATGCTTACGGTGTTGGTCATCACCGCCACATGGCCGAACTTGATCAGGAGTTCTCGCTCGCCGCCGGTCGGGAGATGGTCGTCACGTTCACTCCCCATCTCGTTCCAATGAACCGGGGCATCCTGTCCACGATCTATATCCGTGGGCGGCGGGGCCGGACCGCCGAAGATCTTCATGCGATACTTTTAAAGTTCTACCTGAAAGAGCCTTTTGTGCATGTCTTGCCATTCGGGGAAACGCCACAGACCCGGCATGTACGGGGGTCGAATATGACTTTCATTGGGGTGGCAAAAGACCGCGTTCCGGGGCGGGCAATCGTGGTGTCTGCCCTCGATAATCTGGTGAAAGGCGCCTCCGGGCAAGCGATCCAGAACATGAATTTGATCATGGGCTGGCCGGAGACGATGGGCTTGGAGCAGGTCGCGCTGTTTCCGTGATTTCACTGGTACAATCGCCGTATCTTCGCGGGAGACCTACGGCCGATGTTCGAGGTTCAGAACCAGCCGCCGCCGCTCGAGCCATACAATCTGTTTGCGAGCGATGTGATATTGCGCGAGGCGGTGCGCCGCGAAGGCGCAAGCTGGGCTGAACGGGATCTGACCGAGCTGGGGGCCAGGCTCGGCAAACCCGAAACAGTCCAGCTCGGTTTCGATGCCAACAAATTTCCTCCGCAACTTCGTACGCTCGATCGTTACGGTCACCGGCTTGACGAAGTGGATTTTCACCCGGCCTGGCACGAATTGCTGGAAATTGCTCTTGAGGCCGGTCTTCACTCGAGTCCCTGGGCAAATCCAAAGCCGGGCGCGCATGTGGCGCGCGCCGCCGGAACCTACATGCTGGGGCAGATTGAAAGTGGCGTGTATTGCCCGCTCGCAATGACCTATGGCTCGGTCCCGACATTGCGGCATTCGCCGCAAATCGCGGACGAATGGCTGCCGCGAATTTACTCGCGTGAATACGATCGGCGCTTTCGGCCGGCGCGCCTGAAGACGTCGGCTCTTGTCGGCATGGGCATGACCGAGAACCAGGGCGGTTCGGACCTGCGCACCAATACGACACGTGCACAGCCGTCCGCCGACGGCAGTTTCCGCCTCTATGGCCACAAATGGTTCATGTCGGCGCCGATGTGCGACGCGTTCCTTGTGTTGGCGCAGGCACCGAACGGGTTAAGCTGCTTTTTTATGCCGCGATGGACGCCGGACGGCGAGCGCAACGCGATCCTCATACTTCGGCTGAAGGATAAACTCGGCAATCGCTCAAATGCGTCGAGCGAGGTCGAGTTTCATGGTGCGTACGCGCAGCTCGTCGGCGAAGAGGGGCGCGGCATTCCAACCATCATAGAGATGGGCAACCACACACGACTCGATTGCTGTATAGGCTCATCCGCTCTGATGCGGCAGGCGGTTGCCCAGGCGGTCCACCACGCGCGACATCGCATCGCATTTCAGAAGAAGCTCGTTGACCAGCCTCTCATGACGAACGTGCTCGCCGATCTCGCGCTCGAGTCGGAAGCCGCTGCCGTGCTGACCATGTGGCTTGCCCGTGCCTATGACGAAAATAATGACGCCGCGCTGGCTATCCGGCGCGTCGTGACGCCCGCAGCCAAATTCTGGATCTGCAAGCGGACGCCGTTCCTGACCTACGAGGCCATGGAGGTGCTCGGCGGCTCCGGCTACATCGAGGAAAGCATCATGCCCCGGCTCTATCGCGAGGCGCCGGTCAATTCGATCTGGGAAGGTTCCGGCAACGTCATGTGTCTCGATGTGCTGCGCGCGCTGGAACGAACGCCCAACGCTGCCGAAGTTCTGCGCCACGAACTCAGCGAGGCCAAAAATACTCGGGTCAAGACATTTGCAGAGCGTATCGAAAAGCGGCTTGCGGCCCGCGATCGTGCCGACGAGTCGCAGGCGCGCGCGCTTGTGCGCGACCTCATGCTTGCCCTTCAGGGCTCACTATTGGTCAGACACGCGCCAGCCAACGTATCGGACGCATTTTGTGTTTCGCGGCTCGAAGGTGATGGTGCCCAGATCTTCGGGATATTGCCACGCGGCCTCGATACGCGCGGCATCGCCGAACGTGCCGGTCCTGCAAACTAAAGCTTTCCGAACACCGCGAATACAAGCGCGACCTGCGCGGCAAAGCCTACCGAGAAGGCGAGGGTACGCAGAACCGGCACCCCCATCGTGTAGACAATGACGTGCGCCAGCCTTGCCCAGAAATAGACCGCGCACGCAATGACGGTGGACTCGGTCGAGTAGCCTTGCGCGTCGAGAATGAGGACCAAAGGCGCGAAAATGATCAGATTCTCAACCGCATTGGTGTGTGCGAAGTAGAGTCGCTGCGCCCAGGCCGATTGTGGCTTGTCGTGCCGCGAGGGATTGGCCATGGCTTTCATGAGACCGCGAACCGTTACGCGATCCAGGATGTATGGCACCCACATGAGTCCGGTGAGGATTATCGTCAGCGTCAGCCACATCAATTCCTTGGTCATTGCGACACCCCGTTTGACGCTTCACTCGGTGCAAGCATAGTAGAAACGACTGCGGCTGTCGCGCCCGACGGCATCAATAAGCGGTAACCGCGGTCCATGCTAATTTCAGCGCAGATCAGGTCCAGCTTTTTACTTTGACGTAAGACCCGGGCGCATCTTCGACCGGCTTAAACTTGCCGCCACCGACCTTGCGGGCGGTCACGGTTTCTGCGGCCTGCGCTTTGAGCCAGTCGAGCCAATCAGGCCACCACGAGCCAGGATGTTCGGTGGCTGTTTTCATCCAGGTCTCCACGCTTTCGCCATTCGGCTTCCCGCCCGTCCAGAATTGGTATTTTGGTTTACTGGGCGGATTGACCACGCCTGCAATGTGGCCTGATCCGGCGAGCACGTATTTGACCGTGCCGCCAAAATATTGTGAGCCATAAAGTACCGATTTCGCGGGTGCGATATGATCTTCGCGTGTGGCAAGGTTGTATACCGGCACTTTCACCTTGTGCAGATCAAGCCGTGTACCCGCAATTTCCATCTCACCCTTGGTGAGTTTGTTGTCGAGATAGCAGTTGCGCAAATAGAACGAATGATTTGCTGCGGGCATGCGGGTTGCATCAGAATTCCAGTAGAGAATGTCGAATGGCAACGGCTTTTTGCCGCGCATATAATTGTTGACGATGTAGGGCCAGATCAAGTCGTTTGAGCGCAGCATGTTGAAGGTGTTGGCCATGCGCGAGGCCTCTAGATAACCTTGCTCCTTCATGTGCGTTTCAAGCTGTTTAATACGCTCCTCGTCGACGAACACCATGAGATCGCCCGCATGGGTGAAGTCGATCTGCGCGGTAAACAAAGTCGCCGATTTTACGCGATTCTGTTTTTTTGCTGCGAGATAAGCGAGGGTGATGGCAAGCAGCGTCCCGCCGACGCAATAGCCGATGGCGTGAACCTGCTTTTCTCCGGTGATCGCTTCGACAGTGTCGAGCGCGGTGATCACACCCTCGCGCATGTATTCTTCGAAACTTTTTTCCGCGAGCCTGGCGTCCGGATTGGCCCATGAAATCACAAATACTGTTATGCCCTGATCGACGCACCATTTGATGAACGACTTTTCGGGCGCGAGATCGAGAATATAAAATTTGTTGATCCAGGGCGGCACAATCAGCAACGGGAGCTTGAGTACAGTCTTGGTGGTGGCTTCATACTGGATGAGTTGCATCAACTCGTTTTGAAACACCACTTTGCCTGGCGTCGTTGCGAGATTTTTTCCGACCTCGAACATGGAAGAATCGGACTGGCGGATCTTGAGGACGCCCTGGCCGGCCTTGATGTCTTCCGACAGCATGTGCATCCCGCGCACGAGATTTTCCCCATTCGAAGAAAGCGTCTCGCGCAGCAATTCCGGATTGGTCAAAACGAAGTTCGACGGTGAAATCGCGTTGGCAATTTGTTTGACGTAAAACTCCGCCTTTTTCCGAGTGTGCTCGTCGACGCCTGCCGCGTCTTTCACGAGCCTGTCGGCCCACTGCGTGGTCAGGAGGTACGCTTGTTTCAGAAAATCAAAGAACTGGTTTTGCGACCATTCCGGGTCGGCGAAGCGTTTGTCCCGCGGATCGGGTGACACAACAGGTGGAGCTTGCTCGCCTGCCATTCGTTTGACCGCGCCTGCCCAGAGATCGAGGTAGGAGCGGCCGAGGCTGGCCTGTAGCTCGATCGCCCGCTGAGGATCGGACATCCAGTATTCGGCCACGCGGCCGACCGTTTTGACGGCATCAGTCAGGTCTTCGCCAAGGTCCGCCCGTATTTTTCCTTCCTCGCGGGGTTTCATGTACGCCGCGAGCGCCTTGCCGCTTTCCTCGATCAGGCGCGCCAGATTGCGCGAGAGCGCTTCGATATCGACGTCGCCGGCCTTGACGGGCTCTGTGGTGGACCGATCCATCCCTTTCGCTCCCCTCCGCCAAGACAGTTGGCCCGTGCCGTGTTCCATCGCAAGGCGCGTTTGCGCGCATGGTTTCGCGGACCTTCAGCCGAGCGGTTAGCAACGGGTGACCTTGCTGCGGCCATATTAGCCCGTTAACGGCGCGGTGATATAATTCCTTGAGTCTACATCGATTTCGCCCGCTCGTGCGGTGCGTTGGCGGAGCAAGGTGGGTGTCGGTCAAGCATTTCTTATGGGCGGCGGCAGGTCTCGCGACGGTGCTCACCGGATGCGCGCCGGGGTCCATGATTGACCGGATCCCGGGCGAAATAGGTGGTTTGCCTGCTGGCGCGCCAGCCCGACCGGAAACCCCTCACGAATACCCGGCCGTGCACGATATGCCACCTGATCGTTCGTCGACTCCCATGACAGAGGCGGAGCAGGCCAAGCTTGAAAAGGAATTGGTAAAGGTCCGCGATCGCCAGGAGGGCCGTCAGTTGGCGACCAAAAAGGCCGGCACGACAGCGAAAAAGCCGCCGAAAGACACGCAAAATGGCCAAACCGATGGCGCCAAGGCGAACCCGTGATAAAAGCCAGCCGGGGTTTTATGTGGCGGCTGGCGAGGGCAGCCGTCCTTTGAGGTTTTGAGCCGATGGAAGACTTCCACCGCATTCGCCGTTTGCCGCCTTACGTGTTCGAAGAGGTGAATAAGGCCAAGGCGAAGGCCCGCAACGCGGGTGCGGACATCATCGATCTCGGCATGGGCAATCCGGATTTGCCGGCGCCAGCGCACGTCATCGACAAGCTCAAGGACACGCTCGGCAAGCCGCGTACGGACCGCTACTCGTCTTCGCGCGGCATTCCCGGGTTGCGTCGCGCGCAGGCAGCCTATTATGAGCGCCGCTTCGGCGTGAAGCTCAATCCCGAAACTCAGATTGTCACCACGCTCGGTTCGAAGGAGGGCTTCGCCAACGTGGCGCAGGCAATCACGGCGCCGGGTGACGTCGTGCTGGTGCCGAACCCGAGTTATCCCATCCACGCGTTCGGCTTTCTGATGGCCGGTGGAGCAATTCGTTCGGTTCCCTCGGAGCCAACGCCGAACTTCTTCCACACGCTCGAACGCGCGATCGTGCATTCGATCCCCAAGCCGACCGCGGTCGTGGTCTGCTATCCGGCAAATCCGACGGCTTATGTTGCGACGTTGGATTTCTACAAAGAACTCATCGCATTTGCGAAGAAGCACGAAATTCTGGTGCTGTCGGACTTGGCTTACGCGGAAGTCTATTTCGATGACAATCCGCCGCCGTCGCTGTTGCAGGTGCCGGGTGCGAACGACATAGCGGTCGAGTTTACGTCAATGTCGAAGACGTTCTCGATGCCAGGCTGGCGCATTGGCTTTGCTGTCGGCAATGAACGCGTGATCGCGGCACTGGGCCGCGTGAAATCATATCTCGACTACGGGGCGTTCACGCCTGTGCAAGTAGCTGCAACGGCCGCCCTCAACGGTCCGGACGACTGCGTCAAGGAGATGCGCGCGACCTACAAACGTCGTCGTGACGTTCTGGTGGAAAGTTTCGGGCGCGCTGGCTGGCACGTACCGTCACCGCGCGCGTCGATGTTTGCGTGGGCTCCGATACCAGAGCCATTCAAGACGCTTGGAAGCGTGGACTTTGCCAAGCTGCTGGTGGAGAAGGCCGACATCGCGGTTTCGCCCGGTATCGGCTTCGGAGAATACGGCGAGGGCCATGTGCGGATCGCGCTCGTCGAAAACGAACAGCGTATCCGTCAGGCCGCGCGCAATGTCCGTCGCTTTCTCGATCACGCGCCCGAGCAACTGCATAACGTCGTCCCGCTCGCGACGCGGCGCTAACAACGGGCGCGCACGTTCATGGCACCACCGCTGAAAGTGGGCGTCGCCGGGTTGGGCACGGTCGGCGCCGCGCTGCTTGCCCAAATCGCGCATCAGCGCGACGCGCTGATGGCGCGCTGCGGACGTCACATCGACGTCGTTGCCGTTTGTGCGCGGTCGAGGAATAAGGACCGCGGCATCGATCTCCGGAAAATCAAATGGTTCGGTGAGGCCTCATCGCTCGCGCGTGATCCGGATATTGACGTTTTCGTCGAACTGATCGGGGGTGTCGGCGAGCCGGCCAAGAGCGCGGTTGAAGCGGCTTTGGCATCCGGAAAATCGGTCGTGACGGCCAACAAGGCGCTGCTCGCGCGGCACGGCGTGAAGCTGGCGGCGCTCGCTGAGCGCAATCATGTCGCGCTCAATTTCGAGGCTGCGGTAGGGGGCGCCATTCCTATCGTCAAGACGCTCCGCGAAGGAATGGCCGGCAACTCGTTTGAGCGCATCTATGGCATCCTCAACGGCACCTGCAATTACATCCTGACGCGGATGGAGCAGGACAGGTTGCCGTTCGCCGACTGCCTCAAGGATGCACAGCGCCTCGGTTATGCCGAGGCCGACCCGGGTTTCGATATTGAGGGTCATGACACCGCGCAGAAACTTGCCATTCTTGCGAGCCTTGCATTCGGCACCAAGGTGGATCAGAGCGCGATATATGTCGAAGGCATTTCCTCGATAACGCCGGCCGATCTTTCGGCGGCGGACGAGCTCGGCTATCGGGTGAAATTATTGGGCGTTGCGGTAAGGACGCCAAAGGGTATCGAACAGCGCGTGCATCCCACGATGGTGCGCAAGGACTCCGCGATAGCGCAGGTGATGGGCGTGACCAATGCCGTCACCGTTGACGTTGCCGACATTAATCCCCTGACCCTGGTCGGACCCGGGGCGGGTGGGGCGGCGACCGCGTCAGCGGTCCTGTCCGACATCGGCGATATTGCGCGCGGCGTGCGCACCGCACCTTTTGGGCGGCCAGCGGGACGCCTTACGACCGTGCGGAAAGCTCCGATGCAGCGGCATGAAGGCGGCTATTACATACGGCTTGTGGCGCGCGACAAACCGGGGACCGCGGCAACCATTGCTACGCGCCTCGCGGAACAGGAAATTTCGCTGGAATCGATTGTGCAGCGCCACGATCCGGCGCATCTAGGGCGCGACACCAAGGCCGGTTCCGTCCCCGTTATCCTCATTACATATGCGACCAGCGAGGATGCGGTGCGCAAGGCACTTGCGGCGGTGGGTCGCGATAGGGTGATCTCAGGCCGTCCGCAGGTCATCAGGATTGAAAAGAACTGAGCGCGCCTAAGCGTTTGTGAGAGGGACGTCAAATGCCGAGTATTACCGTCCAGCCGGAATTGCTGCTGGAACGCATTCTCAGCCTCGAAATCGTGCGCGTGACGGAACGAGCGGCCGTCTCTTCGGCCCGTCTGCGCGGGCACGGCAAGGACAAGGCTTCCGACCAGGCGGCCGTCGATGCGATGCGGCGCGAACTCAACAAGCTCCCCATCGATGGGACCGTCGTTATCGGTGAAGGTGAATTGGACGAAGCTCCGATGCTCTTCATCGGAGAAAAAGTTGGCACCAAGGCCGGTCCGAAGGTGGACATCGCGGTCGACCCCCTCGAGGGGACGACGCTCTGCGCCAAGAACATGCCCGGTGCCATAGCAACATTGGCCATGGCGGACGCCGGAACCCTGCTGCACGCGCCTGACTGCTACATGGACAAGATCGCCATTGGTCCCGGCTATCCAAAAGGCACGATCGATCTCGACGCGCCACCGACGGAAAACATTCTTTCGCTTGCAAAAGCCAAGGGTGTAAAGCCGTCGGAAATTACGGCGATCCTGCTCGACCGCCCGCGTCACGCCGATATCATTGCCGCGATACGGAAGACGGGTGCCGCAGTCAGCCTGATCAGCGACGGCGACGTGGCCGGCGTTATCCACTGCGCGGACCCGAAAACCGGTATCGATATTTATCTGGGTATCGGAGGCGCGCCGGAAGGGGTACTTGCGGCTTCAGCTTTGCGCTGCATCGGGGGGCAGATGCAGACGCGGCTGATTATAGATACCGAGGAACTGCGTGCTCGAACCTTGAAGATGGGCATCAAGGACCCGAAGAAAAAATATCAGATCGAGGACATGGTGAGAGGCGACTGCCTTTTCGCGGCGACGGGCGTCACATCCGGGGCTATGCTCAGCGGCGTAAAATTCGGCAAGGATGTGATCGAAACCGAGACCGTGGTGATGCGTTCGGTGACCGGCACAGTGCGAAGGGTGCTTGCCGAGCACCGCCAGTTCGACAAGTTTCATCTCGACTGATTCCGCATGCGTCACGTTCACCTCGTTGGCAGCGTGCCGCTTCGCAATGCGCGCGAGGTCTTTTCCACGGCAAGTGGCGCTCTCGGCCCGCGTCTCAAGCGCATCCCGGACGGCGAAACGGGTGAGCGATCCGATTGGATTACCTGGCTGGAGCCGGCATTCTCCGAAAATCCCGCGCTTGAAAAGTCTGACGAGCTTTTTCGCGTGCACGCGACCGGCACCGCGCGTATCCGCTACCGGTTGCGTCCCGGGAAAAAGCTAAATGACGTCCGCTTTGACAATCTGTTTTATGCTGACGTCGCCAAAGCGTCATATGGGGAATTTGCCGCACTCAAGCGCGAAGGGACCGTGCCGAAGAACTGTCGGTTTCAAATCGACCTTGTCCCGGCGCACTCCGTGATTTGGCTGTTTTTGCAGGACGATCTGCATCAGCCGCTGGACCCAGTCTACAATAGGGCCCTCAGGCGCGAAATCGACAAGATTGCGGCAGAGCTGCCGCACGACCAGATAGCAATCCAGTTCGATGTGGCCTCGGCCGTCTTTGCCCGCCTGCAGCGAGGTGAGGCCAACGCGTATGGGAAAACGCGAGCGGAGATGCTGAGGTCATTCTCGACGATTCTTACGGATCTTGCCGATCACGTGCCGCCTGACATCGAGCTTCTTTTTCACTTCTGCTACGGCGATTCCAATCACAAACACGTCGTTGAGCCGACTGATATGGGCAACATGGTTGATGTCGCAAACCGCCTATGTGAGGACATCAAACGCGGCGTTCAATTGATCCATATGCCGGTGCCGCGAGATCGCGCCGACGACGCCTATTTTGAACCGCTTGCGCGGCTTAAACTCAGGCCCGAGACCGAGTTGAGCCTTGGCCTGGTGCATTTCACGGATGGGGTGACCGGCACACGCAGACGGCTTGCAACGGCCGAGCGGCATGTGAAGGCGTTTTCGGTCGCCACCGAGTGCGGTTTTGGCCGGCGTGACCCAAGAACGATACCGGAGTTACTGCGCATTCACGCAGAAATTGCGGGTTGACGCGGGCTGGTGCCTTTGGGCGGCCTTCGCCACTATATGAGACTTCCGACAACGATTCCTCTCGGGGTAGCTCCCGCCCGTAACACGCCCGACGCGCAATGGCTTTGCCTGCTACACAACTGAAGGAAAGCGACCGGCATTTCCTGGGCGTCGAGCGCTCGCTGACGGGACGGGCTTGGCGCGATCGGCTCGACGCGCGCGGCTCGGCGCTCGCTTTGGCAATTGCGCAGCGTCACGGCCTTGACGAATTGCTTGGGCGTGTTTTGGCCGGGAGGAATGTCGAGGTCGATAACGTTGAGGCCTTTCTCGACCCAACGATCAAGCGCCTTCTGCCCGATCCGCATACCTTAACGGGCATGCAGGCGGCGTCTGCACGTATTGCCGACGCGGTGATCCGCGGTGAAAAGACGGCTATTTTCGGAGACTATGACGTCGACGGCGCGACCGCCGCGGCCTTGCTCTCCCGTTATCTGAAGCTCTGCGGTCTGGATCCCATCATCCACATCCCCGACCGCATCTTCGAAGGCTATGGGCCAAACGTGGACGCGATCCGGTCTTTCGCGGAGCGCGATGCAAAGCTGCTGATTACGGTCGATTGTGGTGTGACAAGCCTCGGACCTCTCGCGGAAGCGCGAAAGCTTGGTCTCGACACTGTCGTAATCGATCACCACCAGGCAGACGAGCGGCTCCCCGATGCGGTTGCGATCATCGATCCAAACCGGGCTGACGACTTGTCCGGTCTTGGCCATCTCGCGGCGGTGGGGCTGGTGTTCATCGCGCTTGTCGCGGTCACACGCGAATTGCGCCAGCGCAATTTCTGGAACGACAGTCGTCCAGAGCCCGACCTGCTTTCCCTGCTTCATCTGGTGGCGTTGGGGACGGTTGCTGACGTTGTCCCGCTGCATGGCCTGAATCGGGCTTTTGTCGCCAAAGGGCTTATTGCCCTCAGGCGGCGCGAGCACGTCGGGACAACCGCACTCATGGATGCAGCCCGTCTCGCCGGGCCGCCCGAGCCCTGGCATCTCGGATTTCTACTCGGCCCTCGCATCAATGCGGGCGGACGCATTGGCCGGGCCGATCTCGGAGTGCGCCTCTTGTTGGAAGAAGATCCCGCCGAAGCGGCACGTATCGCCGCCGAACTCGACCGCCTCAATCGCGAACGTCAGCAAATCGAGCAGACGACCTTGGCGCAAGCCGAGGCTGAGGCGCTTGTCGCGCTGGGCCTGGAAGACAAAGGGGCGGTGGTCGTGACGGCTGCCGAAGGCTGGCACCCGGGCGTGGTCGGATTGGTGGCTGCACGCTTGAAGGAACGCTACGGCCGTCCCGCATTCGCGATTGCGCTCGAACCGGGGGGCATCGGGACGGGCTCGGGGCGGTCAATTCCCGGAGTAGACATCGGCCGCTCGGTGCGCCGCGCCGTTCAGGAGGGGTTACTTCTCAAAGGCGGGGGTCATGCCATGGCCGCCGGCGTCACGCTGAAAAAAGACGCACTCGGAGCCTTTCGCGCGTTCCTTGAGGATTCGCTCGCTGCATCGGTGGGCGTAGCCCGGCGCGATACAGCATTGCTAATTGATGGGGCGGTTTCGGCCGGCGGCTTCAATTTTTCGCTTGCCGATATGCTGTCGAGAGCCGGTCCCTACGGCGCTGGTAATCCGGAACCATTGCTCGCGCTTCCATCTCACACGCTGGTTTATGCGGATCTGGTCGGAGAGAGTCATGTGCGGGCGCGGTTCCGGTCTGGCGATGGAAAATTCGTAAATGCCATCGCATTTCGGGCTATGGGCCAGCCGCTTGGACGAGCTTTGCTCGACAATCGCGGCCGTACCTTGCATGCGGCAGGTCACATCGCTGTTGATCGCTGGCAAGGCGAAGAGCGCGTGCAATTGCGGCTTGCCGACATCGCGCCCAGCTGAGTGCGGAAGCGCGGGGCGGATTCCACCCGATTAGAGTCTAATGCCGCGGAAAAATGCGACACATATTTCCGCCGCCGCGAACTTGCGAATAACCATTTTCCAAATTCGGCATTTTTTCAAATCAGCGGTGGTCTACAGTCGCCGCCGCTAATCTCATTTCGCGCTTGCTACGCCGCGGCTTCGGATATCGGCCGACTGCGTAACGAGCGACAACGCTGACGAAGATATCTGCGGGGACGACTAAGGTGGACGGGGATTGTTGCAACCCGGATTAGCACGGGAGGCCCGCATGCAATCTCGCTACGCCATCATCGCAACCGTTCTTGTCGTCTTCTTGGCGGCCCAAATATTCGGTTTCCTCGGACCCAAGGCCGGACCTGGCGCATCGCTCGGCACGGACGGTCTGGACATCAGACAAATGATGATCGCGCCTGCCGTGAAAGACCTGCCGCTTCAGGTCGTCGAGAATCCGACATGACCATTCCCGCGAAAAAAGCACAGCCGACATCGGCTGACACCGGTGCGGGAATAGCAGTCGCGTCTGTATGGCTCGTCCTGTACATCGCAATTCTCGTGGCGGTGCTGGTCGATCACTATCCCGGCGCAATAGTCGACGTCGCTTCGGCTGCGCGTTGACGAACCTGGTCTGATCGAGCGCGGAGGGTCATTCTCAACGTTGCGTGGCCCTATCGGGTCACAGCACCTTTTGTTGCGCGATATTGGCCCAAAGGCCCGCTGGCAACAGACGACAGTGCGCCACACTATGCGCCCTCTACATGCAACATGCAGGGAGGCGTGAGATGGCCGACAACAAGCGAAAGCGCGGAAAGACAGATCGGTCCCGTGTGGCGGGGAAACAGAGGTCGGAAGTCTCCTATGTCGCGCGGAAATACGGCGTGAGCGCCGATACAGTGCGAAAAGTAATCAAACGGGTCGGCAACAGTCGAAAGAAGGTCTACGCGGCGTTGGACAAGATGTAGTTTTTTAATCGACGCTGGCCACCTGTCGAGGATTCCTGCGGGTTCATTTGTGCGACAGCCGGCGCGAGTGGCCGTTCGTCATTCATTGAGAGCACATTGCGGCCGGGGTAACCTCCCCAGGTAGGGCGATTCGTGCGCCCGAGTTCGCGTTGGCGTGCTCGCGCACCATCGAAATGATGCCTTTCCATACAGGGGGCGCCCTTGGCACTCAATTTCAGGTCACTCTTGCCGGCTGATCCGGTCGCTCAGGAAGTCACCGATACCATCGCGCCATCCGAGCAACTGATTACGATCGGCGCTGCGTCACTGGCATTGCTCGTGGTCGTGGCGATCGCTGTCCTGATGGGAATGGCTTGAATCGCCTTTCGAACTGATTGGCGCCCCGCACGGCTTCGATACCTGCATGTCCCTGGAATCGAAACAAGGGTAGGGGCCGCTGCTGTCCGAGGGTATGCTAGGCGACAAGTCATCGCGAGGAGAGTCATGCCCCAGACGATCACAACGGGTTACAAGGCCTTGTGCGAGGCCGCCGAAAGAGAAATCGAGACCTTGCCGGTCGAAGAGGCGATCAAGCTGGCAGGACGTAGCGATACGGTGCTCGTCGATATTCGTGACATCCGAGAACTGCAGCGAGAAGGCAAGGTGCCGGGTGCTTTCCACTGTCCGCGCGGGATGCTGGAATTCTGGATCGATCCGCAAAGCCCGTATCACAAACCGATCTTTGCCGACGACAAGAAGTTCATATTCTTCTGCGCCGGGGGACTGCGGTCGGCGCTTGCGGCACAGACGGCACAACACATGGGATTGAAGCCCGTCGCCCACATTCAAGGTGGGTTCGGCGCCTGGAAAAAGGCCGGAGGTCCGGTGGACGCGGCCGAGTCAGATGCTGCACAGGCCAAAAAGTAGCAACCATTCGCGGGCCTGTTCCGGCTAATCAGAAAATTTCGCTTGTTGGGTTTTCAAGCTTGTCGCAATTTCTGCGTGGGTGGAGATCGCGTTATGGCGCTGACACTGATTATCGGTAACAAAAACTATTCGTCATGGTCGTTTCGGCCCTGGATTGCCATGAAAGTGGCGGGGATAGCCTTCGAGGAGAAGGTCGTTCCTCTATACGAGCCGGGCAGCCGCGAGCAGATCTTGCAATACTCGCCGGCCGGCAAGGTTCCTGTTCTCGCGGATGGTGACCAGAGGATTTGGGAATCTCTCGCTATCCTCGAATATCTCGCCGAGAAATTTCCCAGGCAAAAGCTTTGGCCTGACGATCCGCGTGCGCGAGCCCATGCGCGCATTGTGGCGACAGAAATGCATGCCGGCTTTCAGCCTCTGCGTAAAAGCTGTCCGATGAATCTCTGGCTGCCGGTGAAGGCGCGGCCTCAGTCGGAAGAGGTGATGGCCAATGTGCGGCGCATAGAATTTTTGTGGGCGGATTGCCGCGCGCGGTTTGGGCAGGGCGGACCGTTCTTGTTCGGCTCGTTCGGAGCGGCGGACGCCATGTACGCGCCTGTGGTCGCGCGATTGCACTCGTACGGCCTCACGGTGGGCGAGGGGGCGCGTAACTATATGGATGCTGTGATGTCTTTGCCTGCCTGGGCTGAATGGCGGGCAGAAGCGCTCAAAGAGAAGTGGATCTTGAAAGGCGACGAGCCGGAGTGGCCCTTGGTGCGCGGGGTTTCTGTGGCCTGATAGCGGATGTGCGTTGCGGTGCGAAGAACGGCAATTCGTTCACCGCCGCCTAAGATACAGCCCCCCCTAAATGTGAG
>Ga0310811_10001034_pt1 | contig 35889 bp, 29 predicted proteins | sample YCmetagenome_FD_207642 | JGI IMG/M metagenome (GOLD analysis project Ga0310811, IMG submission 207642) | Soil microbial communities from experimental microcosm in Duke University, North Carolina, United States - YC | ecosystem: Engineered > Artificial ecosystem > Soil microcosm > Unclassified ... | reverse complement strand
CGCGCTCCGGCAGGTCGAAGATCACCGAGTCCCAGGACGCGGCGGCCACCGAGTCGGCGTACTTGTCCAGGCAGCGGCCGCGGAAGTAGGCCCTGGTGTCCTCAGGCGGCATGTCGACCGCGGCCAGGACCTCCTCGTCGGTCACGATCCGCTCGAACCGGCCGCGGGCGGCCAGCCGCTGGTAGAGGCCCTTCTCCGGGCGCACGTCGGAGTACTGCAGGTCCACCAGGTGCAGCCGGGCCTCCTCCCAGTCCAGGCTGTCGCGCTGCCGGTAGCCCTCGAGCAGCTCCAGCTTGGCCACCCAGTCCAGCTCCCGGCGCAGCAGCATCGGGTCGGCCTCGAGCCGGGTGAGCACCGACTCCCAGCGGTCCAGCACCTCCTGGGTGATCGGGTCCACGTCGGTGCCGTAGCGGTCCTCGACGTACTTGCGGGCCTGCTCGAAGTACTCCATCTGCAGCTGAACCGCCGTCAGCTTGCGCCCGGAGCGCAGCTTCACCAGGTGCTTGAGCGAGGGGTCGTGGGACACCTCGTGCAGGGTGCGCACCGGCTGGTCGACGGTGAAGTCGGCGCCGATGAACCGGTCCTCGATCATCGCCAGCACCAGCGAGGTGGTGCCCATCTTCAGGAAGATGGAGATCTCGGCGAGGTTCGCATCCCCGATGATCACGTGCAGCCGGCGGTGCTTCTCCGGATCGGCGTGCGGCTCGTCGCGGGTGTTGATGATCGGGCGCTTGAGCGTCGTCTCGAGGCCGACCTCCACCTCGAAGAAGTCCGCGCGCTGGGAGAGCTGGAAGCCGTGCCCGCGCCCGTCCTGGCCGATGCCGACCCGGCCGGAGCCGGCGAACACCTGCCGGGTGACGAAGAACGGCGTCAGGTGCCGGACGATGTCGGCGAACGGCGTCGAGCGGGAGACCAGGTAGTTCTCGTGCGAGCCGTACGAGGCGCCCTTGTTGTCGGTGTTGTTCTTGTAGAGGTTGATCGGCAGCGAGCCGGGGACCAGCGCCGCGTAGCGGGCCGCCTCGGCCATGATCAGCTCGCCGGCCTTGTCCCAGATCACCGCGTCCCGGGGGTTGGTCACCTCGGGGGTGGAGTACTCCGGGTGCGCGTGGTCGACGTACAGCCGCGCCCCGTTGGTGAGGATGACGTTCGCCAGGCCCGAGTCCTCGTCGGTCAGCTGGCTGGAATCGGCCAGCTCGCGGGCCAGGTCGAAGCCGCGCGCGTCGCGCAGCGGGTTCTCCTCCTCGAAGTCCCACCGGGCCCTGCGGGCCCGCTGCATGGCGGTGGCGTAGGCGTTGACGATCTGAGAGGAGGTGAGCATCGCGTTGGCGTTCGGATGCCCCGGCACCGAGATGCCGTATTCGGTTTCACTGCCCATGACCCGTCGTACGCTCATGGCGACCAGCTTAGGCGCGCGGGGCAGCGGAGGGGACCAGCTTCGACCACGGTTTCTCCCCGAGTGTGTACGAGGCGCGACGACGGTGTCGCGCCTCGCAGACGGGTGTGACTACAGGTACTGCCCGGTGTTGGTGACGGTGTCGATGGATCGACCCGTCTCGGCGCCCTTCTTCCCGGAGACGAGCGTGCGGATGAACACGATCCGCTCGCCCTTCTTTCCGGAGATCCTGGCCCAGTCGTCCGGGTTGGTGGTGTTGGGCAGGTCCTCGTTCTCCTTGAACTCGTCGACGCAGGCCCCGAGCAGGTGCGAGATGCGCAGGCCCTTGGCGTTGTGGTCGAGGAAGTCCTTGATCGCGGCCTTCTTCGCCCGGTCCACGATGTTCTGGATCATGGCGCCGGAGTTGAAGTCCTTGAAGTAGAGGACCTCCTTGTCCCCGTTGGCGTAGGTGACCTCCAGGAAGCGGTTCTCGTCGGTCTCCGAGTACATCCGCTCGACGGTGGTCTGGATCATCGCGCCGACCGTCGCCGTCCGGTCGCCGCCGTTCTCCCGCAGGTCGTCCTCGTGCAGCGGGAGGGTCGCGGTGATGTACTTCGAGAAGATGTCCTTGGCCGCCTCGGCGTCCGGACGCTCGATCTTGATCTTGACGTCGAGCCGCCCCGGCCGCAGGATCGCCGGGTCGATCATGTCCTCGCGGTTCGAGGCGCCGATCACGATGACGTTCTCGAGCCCCTCCACACCGTCGATCTCGGACAGCAGCTGCGGCACGATCGTGTTCTCCACGTCGGAGGACACGCCCGAGCCGCGGGTGCGGAAGAGCGAGTCCATCTCGTCGAAGAAGACGATGACCGGGGTGCCCTCGCTGGCCTTCTCCCGCGCGCGCTGGAAGACCAGGCGGATGTGCCGCTCGGTCTCGCCGACGTACTTGTTGAGCAGCTCGGGGCCCTTGATGTTCAGGAAGTAGCTCTTGCCGGCCTCCTTGCCCGAGAGCTCCGCGACCTTCTTGGCCAGCGAGTTCGCCACCGCCTTGGCGATGAGCGTCTTGCCGCAGCCGGGAGGGCCGTAGAGCAGCACGCCCTTCGGCGGCCGCAGCTCGTGCTCGAGGAAGAGCTCCTTGTGCAGGTAGGGCAGCTCGACCGCGTCGCGGATGAGCTCGATCTGGCCGGACAGGCCGCCGATGTTGGCGTAGTCGATGTCCGGGACCTCCTCGAGGACCAGGTCCTCGACCTCGGACTTCGGCACCCGCTCGTAGACGTAGCCGGAGCGCGGCTCGAGCAGCAGCGCGTCGCCGGCCCGGATCACGGAGTCCAGCAGCGGCTCGGCGAGGCGCACGACGCGCTCCTCGTCGGTGTGCCCGACCACCAGCGCCCGCTCGCCGTCCTCGAGCAGCTCCTTGAAGGAGACGATCTCGCCGACCTTCTCGTAGCCGTGCACGGCGATGATGTTCAGCGCCTCGTTCAGCATGACCTCGCGGCCGGGCTGCAGGTCGTCGAGCTCGACGCCCGGGGCCACCGCGACGCGGAGCTTGCGTCCGCCGGTGAAGATGTCGACGGTACCGTCCTCCTGGGCCTCGAGGTACACCCCGAACCCGCTCGGCGGCTGGGCGAGCCGGTCGATCTCCTCCTTCAGCGCGAGGATCTGGTCCCGCGCGTCGCGGAGCGTCGCGACCAGGCGCTCGTTCTTGGCCGTCAGGCCGGAGACCGTCACCTGGAGCTCGCTGATGCGATCCTCCAGAGCGCGGTTTCCGCGCGGTGTCTCCGCCAGACGGCGGCGGAGCAGGGCGACCTCCTGTTCCAGGAAGGCCACCTGGCTGAGCGCGTCCTGGGCGGAACCCGGCTCGTTACCGAGCGGTCCGCCGCGACCCGCTCGGGAGCCGGGGCGCAGGGGCTTGTCGTCTTCGTGGGCTGGCACGGTCCTTCACCTCCTCGCGGAGTGCTGCTGCGACGTTAGAACGTGACTACCTGGTTCGGACCCCGCCCAAACCGGGATCTCGTCCGTCGTCCGCGGAACCGCTGCTCGGGCTTCCGGTGTCGCCAACACTGCCATCATGTGGATTCCCCTTCGCCGCTCGTTCATGTAGACGTTCGGGTAACCCGTTCGGATCAACGCCGTTGTCGACTCCGTGCCGGGGCACGATCATTACTCGCCGTCCCCGCGGATGTCGAGGGCATTCCGCGAGCCGCGGCCTGGATGTCGCCCTCGCGGGCCGGGTTGTTAGGGTTCAAGGTAGATCGGACACCTAGTTGGCGATGACCGCATTGGGGATGAAGGGCCGAATGAGCGAGGACCTTGAGGTCTGGATCGACCAGGACCTGTGCACCGGGGACGGCCTGTGCGTGCAGTACGCGGCGGACGTGTTCGAACTCGACATCGACGGGCTCGCGTACGTCAAGGGCGAGGACGGCGAGCTGCGCCTGGCGGCCGGCCAGCGCGTCCCGGTGCCCTCGGACCTGGTACTGAACGTGATCGACTCGGCGAAGGAGTGCCCGGGCGAGTGCATCCACGTGCACCGGCGCTCGGACGGCAAGCCCGTCGCCGGTCCGCTCGCGGAGGACTGAAACGCGCCGGGCGTGTGGTGAATCTGACAGCGGTTCAGGCTCGCCGAACGCTTGGGTACGTCTCAGCGAACTCTTACCGAAGACTTACGGAAGGTCGCCGCGCCGGGCGATCCGCGCCTGGCGCGCCTCGGACTCGTCCACCGCCGCCTCGTCGGAGGACGACGACCCGTCCCAGGCCTCGCCGAGCTCGGCGGCGGCCTTGGCCGGACGGCGGCGGCGGACCGGCAGGTCGACGCCGTCGGCGATCCGGCGGGCGGTGACCAGGAAGCCGGTGTGGCCGACCATCCGGTGGTCAGGACGCACGGCGAGGCCCTCGACGTGCCAGGAGCGCACCATCGTCTCGAAGGGCGCCGGCTCGGCGAAGCGGCCGTGCTCGCGGATCGCCTCGACCGTGCGGGAGAGCTGGGTCGTGGTGGCCACATAGCAGATCAGCACGCCGCCGGGCACCAGGACCTTGGAGACGGCGTCCACGCACTCCCAGGGCGCGAGCATGTCCAGCACGACCCGGTCGACCTCGTCGGGCCGCAGAGAGGCGACCAGGTCGCCCACGGTCAGCGTCCAGGCGGGGTGCTTGGCGCCGAAGAAGGTCTCCACGTTCTTGGCGGCGATCGCGGCGAAGTCCTCGCGCCGCTCGTAGGAGTCGACCCGGCCGCCGTCGCCCACCGCGCGCAGCAGCGAGCAGGTCAGCGCGCCGGAGCCGACGCCCGCCTCGAGCACGCGGGCGCCCGGGTAGAGGTCCGCCATGGCGACGATCTGCGCGGCGTCCTTCGGGTAGACCACCGCGGCGCCGCGCGGCATCGACAGGACGTAGTCGGACAGCAGCGGGCGCAGCGCGAGGTACTCCATGCCGCCGGTCGAGCGCACGACGCTGCCCTCGGGCTCGCCGATCAGCGCGTCGTGGTCGAAGTAGCCCTTGTGCGTGTGGAACTGCTTGCCGGGCGTGAGCGGGAAGGTGTGGTGCCGGCCCTTGGTGTCCGTCAGTTGGACCAGGTCACCCGGCCGGAACGGCCCCTGCCGATGTGACTTGCCGGTTTCCTCGTACGTTTCGCTCACCAGGGGATTCTAGCGGCCCGGCAAAGCGCGCTCGACGCCCGCAGCGGACAGCACCTCGAAGACCCGGCACGCACCGCCGTCTCACTCACCAGGACCGTGCACAATCGGCCCAGGAAAGCGCGCTCGACGCCCGACTACGGACAGCTCTATCGGCCCAGGAAAGCGTGCTCGACGTCCGCGGCGGACAGGACGCCGAAGATGGCCCCGTCGGGCTCGGTGACCAGGTACTCGGGCGCCGGGGTGGCGCGCAGGGCCTGCAGCAGCGACTCGCCGTCCAGGGTCGTGCTGAGCGTCATCCCGGGACGCAGGGCACGGGAGAGCGTGCCGACCTGCACCCAGGGGTGCCGCTCGAGCGGGGTGGCGGCGACGGAGGCCTCGTGCACGATCGCGGTCGGGTTGCCGTCGTGGTCCACGATGAGCAGGCTGCGGGCGCCGACGCCGGCCGCGCGGCGCAGCGCCTCGGACAGCGGGACGTCCGAGGTCACCGGGATGGCGCGGCGGGTGAGCGTGCGGGCATGCAGGGTCGGGATCCGTTCGCGCAGCTTGGCGACGGTCAGCGACTGGCTGGCGCCGATCCAGATGAACGAGGCGATGAACGCGGCCCAGACCAGCGTGTAGAGGCCGGAGCCGCTGGTCGCGTCGCGGGTCGTGAGCATCGCGTAGATCAGCACGCCGATCGCCAGCAGCCGGCCCGCCCACGCGGCGGCCGCGGTGCCGGCCAGCGGCTTGCGGGTCACGGCCCAGACGGCCGAGCGCAGCACGCGTCCGCCGTCCAGCGGCAGTCCGGGGAGCATGTTGAACACGCCGACCACGACGTTGGACACCCACAGCGCGGTGACCAGGTACTGGCAGGCGGCGAAGGCCACCGACGAGGTCGGGTGGTCCATCAGCTTCCAGACGCCGAAGAAGATCCCGCCGAGCGCGAAGGAGAGCGCCGGGCCGGCCACCGCGACGGCGAACTCGCGGCTCGGGGTGTCCGGCTCCTTCTCGATCTCCGAGACGCCGCCGAGGAAGTAGATCACGATGCGCCGGACCGGCAGGCCGAAGCCCTTGGCGACGACCGAGTGGGCCAGCTCGTGCAGCAGGACCGAAAGGTAGAGCAGCACCGCGAAGCCGAAGGCGATGGCGTAGCGCCAGTTGCCGAAGTCCTCGTCGCTGATCTCCTGGCCGAAGTAGTACGTGATGAACGCGGCGATCAGGAACCAGGTCGGTGAGACGACGATCGGGATGCCGAACGGCGCGCCCATCCGGATGCCGCCGCCCGAGCCCGCTGAGCGGTTCGGGTCCGGCCGCCCGCCGTTGTTCTGGTTGTCATCGCTCACAAAGGCGATGCTACGGGTTACTCAGCTCCCACGTGTCACCTGCCCCGGGACGGTGTCGGATCGGTGTCGCCGGGTTCTGTCGGACGGGACCGCTAAGGTAGGCGCCCATGGGTGAGATGGAGGCCGTCGAGCGGCCGGATCAGGAGTTCGCGGACGGCGCGCTCTTCGACGCCGGGCCCGGCGTGGTCAAGCTGCCCGCCGCGCTCTCGCCCTCCCGCGCCGGGGACTTCCAGCAGTGCCCGCTGCTGTTCCGGCTGCGCGTGGTGGACAAGGTGCCCGAGCCGCCGAACGCCGCGGCGACCAAGGGCACGCTGGTGCACGCCGTGCTCGAGCGGCTCTTCGACCTGCCCGCGCCCCAGCGCACGCCGGGCGAGGCGGTGGAGATGCTGCGACCGCAGTGGGAGCGGCTGCTGGCCGAGCGGCCCGAGCTCGGCGGCCTGTTCGCGGGCGAGCAGGAGCGCGCGGTTTGGCTCGCCGAGGCGGAGAAGCTGCTCGGCACCTACTTCACCCTGGAGGACCCGACCCGGCTCGAGCCGGCCAAGCGGGAGCTGTTCGTCCGCGCCCCGATGGGCGAGGGGGACGACCGGCTGCTGCTGCGCGGCTTCGTGGACCGGCTGGACATCGCCCCGAACGGCATGCTGCGCGTGGTCGACTACAAGACCGGCAAGGCCCCGCCGCCCGGGTACGAGGAGAAGACCCTCTTCCAGATGAAGTTCTACGCCCTGGTGCTCTGGAAGGTGCGCGGCGTGGTGCCCAAGCGGCTGCAGCTGCTGTTCCTGGGCAACGGCGAGGTGCTGACCTACGACCCGAACGAGGCCGACCTGCTCGCCGCGGAGCGCAAGATCGCCGCGATCTGGTCGGCGATCCGCGAGGCGGCCGAGGCGAAGAAGTGGGATCCGAAGCCGTCGAAGCTGTGCGGCTGGTGCAGCTTCCGCGAGCTGTGCCCGGCGCAGGGCGGCGAGCAGCCGCCGGTGCCCGAGGTGCGGATCGTGCCGACGACGGCCTGAGCCCGGGCGGCGCTCTCCCCCGCGCGCCTCGCACGCGGCGGTGCCCCGGCGCGTCCGGCCGCGCCTCAGTGCGCGATGAGCAGTATGCCGAGGACGACGCCGGCCGAGGCGGCGATGCGCATCCGGCCGAAGCCCTCGTGCAGAACCAGCGCGCCGATGGCCGCCCCGATCAGGATGCTGGTTTCGCGCAGCGTCGCGACGGCGGCGAGGTTTCCCTTGGTCTGCGCCCAGAGCACGAGCGTGTACGCGGTCAGCGAGATGACGCCGCCGCCGAGTCCGCGCGCGGTGTCGACGCGCAGCGAGGGCACGAACGCGCGGCGGCGGATCGCGGCGGTGACGCAGAGCACGATGACCGACTGCAGCAGGAAGATCCAGCAGGAGTAGCCGAGCACCGTGCCCGCCTTGCGCACGGCCACGCCGTCCACGACCGTGTAGCTCGCGATCGCGAGGCCGGTGCCGACCGCGGCGAGCACCGCCGGGAGGTCCTTCCGCGTCGGCAGGCCGTTGGACAGCGCCAGGGCGAGCAGCCCGGCCGAGACGACGCCGATGCCGAGCGCTTCGAGACCCGACATCGGCTGCCCGACGACGAACGTGGCCATGACCGCGACGACCAGCGGCGAGGTGCCGCGCGCGATCGGGTACATGCGGCCGAACTCGCCGAGCTTGTAGGCGAGCACCAGCCCGAACGAGTACAGGGCCTCGAGCAGCGTGGACGCCGCGATGTACGGCCAGACGGCCCGGTTCGGCGTCGGCAGGAACGGCAGGGCGAGGACGCAGGTGAGGCCGGCGGCCGTCGCGATCAGCGTGATGGCGGCAAGCCGGTCCTTGGCGGTGTGCGCGAGGGCGTTCCAGAGCGCGTGCAGCAGCGCTGAGCCCAGGACCACGGCCACAACCATCGGCGTCATCCCTAGAACCTAGCAACGCGCATTACGGCGCGTCCACAACTTGTATGTACAAGTTGTGGACGCGGATGCCGGGATCGGCGGGCCCCGCGGATCAGAGCGCGCTGAGGTGCGCCAGCGTAACGCCGTCGAGCGAGACCGCCTGCGTGATCCGCGGCAGGTCGGGCACCTGGACCGTCGGGTGCGGCACGGCCAGCACCCGGCAGCCCGCCGCCGAGCCCGCCGTGATGCCGATCCGCGAGTCCTCGATGACCACGCACTCGGCCGGATCCACGCCGAGCAGCCGGGCCGCGAGCAGGTAGGGCTCCGGGTGCGGCTTGCTGCGGGCCACGTCGTCGCCCGAGACCGTGTGCCGGAAGAAGTCGGCGCCGATCGCGCCGATGCACGCGTCGACGATCTGCCGGGACGAGGCCGAGACCAGGGCGGTGGGCATGCCCGCGGCCTGCAGCTCGACCAGCAGCTCCTTGGCCCCGGGCAGCAGCTCGAAGCCCTGCGCGAGCTGCTCGACCATCGCGGACTCGATCCTCTTGTTGAGCTCCTGCCAGGTCAGCGGGATGCCGCTGACCTCGACCAGGTACTTGCAGGAGACCTCGTTGGGCTGGCCGAGGACGTTGCCCCAGTGCTCGGGGCCGAGCTCGAAGCCGAACTCGGCCAGCAACCTGACCTCGGTGTCGAACCAGACGGGTTCGGAGTCGATCAAGGTGCCGTCCATGTCGAACAGCACGGCGGTCGGCTCAGGCATTGAAGTACTTCGCTTCCGGGTGGTGGATGACGATCGCGTCGGTGGACTGCTCGGGGTGCAGCTGGTACTCCTCGGACAGCTCGACGCCGATCCGGTGGGGTTCGAGAAGCTCGACGATCTTGGTGCGGTCCTCGAGGTTCGGGCAGGCCCCGTACCCGAGCGAGAAGCGCGCGCCGCGGTACTCCAGCTTGAGCATGCCGTCGATCGTGGCCGGGTCCTGCGCGCCGAAGCCGAGCTCGGCGCGCACCCGGGCGTGCCAGTACTCCGCCAGCGCCTCGGTCAGCTGGACCGAGAGGCCGTGCAGCTCCATGTATTCGCGGTACGCGTTGGCCTCGAACAGCTTCGCGGTCTCGCCCGCGATCCGCGAGCCGACCGTGACCAGCTGGAAGGCGACCACGTCGGGGCCGTCCGGGCTCTCGGCCGGCCGGAAGAAGTCGGCCAGGCACAGGTGCCGGTCGCGACGCTGGCGCGGGAAGGTGAAGCGGGTGCGCTCGCCGCCGTTCTCGTCCAGCACGATCAGGTCGTCGCCCTTGGATACGGCCGGGAAGAAGCCGTAGACGACCGCCGCCTCCAGGAGATTGTCCGTGTGGAGCCGATCGAGCCACATCCGGAGCCTGGGGAGGCCCTCGCTCTCTCTGAGGTCGTCGTACGAGGGGCCGTCGCCGCCGCGCGCGGCCCGCAGGCCCCACTGGCCGAGGAAGGTGGCCCGCTCGTCGAGCCAGGACGCGTAGTCGCCCAGCTGGATGCCCTTGACCACCCGGCTGCCCCAGAACGGCGGGGCCGGGATCGGGTTGTCGACCGCGACGTCCGAGCGCTCGGGCATCTCGTCCGGCTCGGTGACCTCGAGGCGGGTGGCGTTGGCGTGCACCCGGCGCTCCCGCCGCTCGGGCAGCGCCGCGCCGGGCACGCCGGTCTTGATCGCGGCGACGGCGTCCATCAGCCGCAGGCCCTCGAAGGCGTCGCGCGCGTAGCGCACCTCGCCCCCGTACACCTCGGCGAGGTCCTGCTCCACATAGGCCCTGGTCAGCGCCGCGCCGCCGAGGAGGACCGGCCACCGCGCGGCCACGCCGCGGGTGTTCATCTCCTCGAGGTTCTCCTTCATCACGACCGTGGACTTCACCAGCAGCCCCGACATGCCGATGGCGTCGGCCTTGTGCTCCTCTGCCGCCTCAAGGATCGCCGCGATCGGCTGCTTGATCCCGATGTTGACGACGTTGAAGCCGTTGTTCGTCAGGATGATGTCGACCAGGTTCTTGCCGATGTCGTGCACGTCGCCCTTGACCGTGGCCAGCACGATCGTGGCCTTGCCCGAGGAGTCGGTTTTCTCCATGTGCGGCTCGAGGTGGGCGACGGCGGCCTTCATCACCTCGGCGGACTGGAGCACGAAGGGCAGCTGCATCTGGCCGGAGCCGAACAGCTCGCCGACCGTCTTCATGCCCTCCAGCAGCACCTCGTTGACGATCTCCAGCGCCGGGCGCTCGCGCAGCGCCTCGTCCAGGTCCGCCTCCAGGCCCTGCCGCTCGCCGTCCACGATGCGCGCCTGCAGCCGCTCCTCCAGTGGCATCGCGGCGAGCTCCTGCGCCCGGGTCTCCTTGGACGAGGCGGCCGAGACGCCCTGGAACAGGTCGAGCAGCCTGGAGAGCGGGTCGTAGTCCTCGGTGCGCCGGTCGTAGACGAGATCGAGCGCCACCCGGCGCTGCTCCTCGGGGATCCGGTTGATCGGCAGGATCTTCGAGGCGTGCACGATCGCGGAATCCAGACCGGCCTCGCTGCACTCGTGCAGGAAGACGGAGTTGAGCACCTGACGGGCCGCCGGGTTGAGGCCGAAGGAGATGTTCGAAAGGCCGAGGGTGGTCTGCACGTCGGGGTGACGGCGCTTCAGCTCGCGGATGCCCTCGATGGTCTCCAGGCCGTCGCGCCGCGACTCCTCCAGGCCGGAGCCGATGGTGAAGGTCAGGCAGTCGACCAGGATCGCCGACTCGGGCACGCCCCAGTTGCCGGTGATGTCCGCGATCAGCCGCTCGGCGATCTCGACCTTCTTCTCGGCGGTGCGCGCCTGGCCCTGCTCGTCGATGGTCAGCGCGACCACGCCGGCGCCGTGCTCGGCCGCGAGCCGCATGATCTTGGCGAAGCGGGAGTCCGGCCCGTCGCCGTCCTCGTAGTTCACCGAGTTGAGCACGGCCCGGCCGCCGAGGCACTCGAGCCCGGCCTGCAGCACCGCGGGCTCGGTGGAGTCGAGCACGATCGGCAGCGTCGAGGCGGTGGCGAAGCGGCCCGCGAGCTCGTTCATGTCGGCCACGCCGTCCCGGCCGACGTAGTCCACGCACAGGTCGAGCAGGTGCGCGCCGTCCCGGATCTGGCCGCGAGCGATCTCCACGCACTTGTCCCAGTCCTCGGCGATCATCGCCTCGCGGAAGGCCTTGGAGCCGTTCGCGTTCGTGCGCTCGCCAATCGCCAGGTAGGAGGAGTCCTGACGGAACGGCACCGCCTGGTAGAGCGAGGCCGCGGCGGCCTCCGGCTGCGGGTTGCGGGCCGGGGGCACCGCGCCGTGCACGCGCTCGACGAGCCGGCGCAGGTGCTCGGGCGTGGTGCCGCAGCAGCCGCCGATGAGGTTGACGCCGTAGTCGGCGATGAACCTCTCCTGCCAGGAGGTGAACTGCTCCGGCGTCAGCGGGTAGTAGGAGCCGTCCTTGGTGAGGATGGGCAGGCCGGCGTTCGGCATGCAGGACAGGCCGATCTGCGCGTACTTGGCCAGGTGCCGCAGGTACTCGGGGTACTCCTCGGGGCCGGTCGCGCAGTTCAGCCCGATGACGTCGATGCCGAGCGGCTCGAGGGCGGTCAGCGCCGCGCCGATCTCGGTGCCGAGCAGCATCACGCCGGTGGTCTCGACGGTGACCGAGACGATCACCGGCAGATCCGTGCCTGCCACGGCCATCGCGCGCTTGGCGCCGATCACGGCCGCCTTGGCCTGCAGCAGGTCCTGGCTGGTCTCGATCAGCACGGCGTCCACGCCGCCGGAGATCATGCCCTCGACCTGGGCCTGGTAGCCGTCGCGCACCGCGCCGAAGCCGATGTGCCGCAGCGAGGGCAGCTTCGTGCCGCCGCCGGCCGAGCCGAGCACCCAGCGCGGGCGCTCCGGCGTGGCGAAGGAGTCGGCGGACTCGCGGGCGATGCGCACCGCGGATTCGGCGAGCTCGAAGATGCGGTCCTCGAGCCCGTACTCGCCGAGCGCGGTCCGGTTGGTGCCGAAGGTGTTCGTCTCCACGCAGTCCACCCCGGCCGCGAAGTACGCGTCGTGGACGGACCGGACCACGTCGGGCCGCGAGACGTTGAGGATCTCGTTGCACCCCTCGTGTCCCTGGAAGTCGTCGAGGGTCAGATCGACGCCCTGGAGCATGGAGCCCATGGCTCCGTCGGCGATCACGACACGCTCGGCGAGAGCTCGGCGGAGCGATGCGGCGCGGCTGCTGCTCATCACTGACCCTTCGGCTAGGCAAGGAGGCACGGAAACGCGGGGGAAACCCGCTTACGCTCTAAGCGTACCGATCGGCCGCGACACGCCGGTCTTGTGTCCACAGGGCGTAGGCTGGGCATGCGCTTAGAGGCGCGGGCCGGACGGGTGCCGCCCGCGTACGACCGACGACGACGAGGAGGCACGGTTGATCGAGCTCGAGGAACTGCCCGAGCTGGTCGACCCGGTGATGATCGCGGCCTTCGAGGGCTGGAACGACGCCGCTGACGCGGCCTCGAACGCCGTGCGTCATCTGGCCGAGGTACTCGACGCCGACCTTTTCGGCGCGATGGACGCCGAGGACTACTACGACTTCCAGGTCAACCGGCCGACCCTCGCGCTCGCCGAGGACGGTGAGCGCGAGCTGGTGTGGCCGACCACCCGGTTCTCGGTGGCCCGCGTTCCGGTCGCGGCGCACGAGGGATCGGGCGAGGACGAGGAGCGGGACGGGGACGGCGAGCCGAGGGTGCGCGACGTGGTCCTGGTGCACGGCATCGAACCCAACATGCGCTGGCAGTCCTTCTCCGAGGAGCTGTTCGACCTGGCCAGGGACCTCGGTGTGGGCACCGTCGTGGTGCTCGGCGCGCTGCTCGCGGACGTGCCGCACACCCGGCCGGTGCCGGTCAGCGGCTCCTCCGGCGATCCGGAGCTGGCCTCGGCTCATGGCCTGGAGTCCCCGACGTACCAGGGCCCGACCGGGATCAACGGCGTACTGCAGGAGCTGGCCAGGCAGGAGGAGATCCCGCTGATCTCCTTCTGGGCCGCGGTGCCGCACTACGTGGCCCAGGCGCCCTGCCCGAAGGCCACGCTGGCGCTGATCCGGCGGCTGGAGGATGTGCTCGACCTGGCGATCCCGACCGGCGACCTGCCGCAGGAGGCGCAGGAGTGGGAGTCCGGCGTGGACGAGCTGGCCGGCGAGGACTCGGAGGTGGCGGAATACGTGCGCAGCCTCGAGGAGGCCAAGGACACCGCGGACCTGCCGGAGGCCAGCGGCGAGGCCATCGCCCTGGAGTTCGAGCGCTACCTGCGGCGGCACGAGCGCAGGCGGCGCGGCGGCGAGGACGGTCCCGCAGCTCTCTGACCCGCGGGTCCACGCACTTCAGTCCGCTTTTCCGAGTCGGCTCGGCCGGCACGGGAGGGCGGACTTTCCGCTTCTCTTGACGCAACCGGTCGGCTGCCATAGTGTGGCAACTATTAGGTTGCCATAGTGGAGGAGGAAGTCATGGGATTCCCCGACCGCATCGAGCGGACCATCGATCTCGAGCACCCGCCGTCCAAGGTCTGGGCGGCGCTGACCACGGCCGAAGGGCTCAGCGGCTGGTTCGGCCAGCAGGCGGCCATCGACCTGCGCCCGGGCGGCGAGGCGCGGATGTCCTTCGGCGAGGACTTCACCGCCCGGATGCGGGTGGAGCGGGTCGAGGCGCAGACCGTCTTCGGCTACACCTGGCACGTCTACGGGCTGCCGGAGGAGGACCCGCGCCGCACCTACGTCGAATTCACGCTCGAACCGACCGCCACCGGAACCCGGCTCACGGTGGTGGAGTCGGGCTTCGCGCAACTGCCCGACGACGAGCACGCCAAGGCGTTCCGGGGCAACACGCAGGGCTGGGCGAGCGAGCTCGGCGAGCTGGTCGAATACCTCGATGCCGCAGTCGCCGCAGTCTGACATCGAATCGATAGCCGAGCAGGTCTTCGTCGCGCTGGGCGACCCGAGCCGGCGCGCGGTGCTCGCCGCGCTGGCCGCGAACGGGCCGTCCACCGTGACGGAGCTCGCCGCCCGGCTGCCGATCACCCGCCAGGCGATCGCCAAGCACCTGACGCTGCTCGCCGAGGCCGGTCTGGTGACCGCGGAGCCCGGCGAACGGCGGCGGGTGCGCTACCGGCTGCACTCGGCCCCGATGCAGGTGGCGCAGCAGTTCCTGGCCGCGCTGGCGCGCGACTGGGACGGCCCGCTCGGCGCGCTCAAGCGCCACCTGGACAGCTCCGCCGGCTGATGCGCGGCGCGGGGGGCGAGGATGGAATGGAGACCTAGGAAGGAGCACGGAGATGACCACTCACCAGACGGGAACGCGCGAGGAATGGCTCACCGCACGGCTTGAGCTGCTCGACGCGGAGAAGGAGCTGACCCGGCGCGCCGACGAGCTCGCCCGGCGCCGGCAGCAGCTGCCCTGGGTCAGGGTGGACAAGGACTACCGCTTCGAGACCGCCGAGGGCCCGGCGTCGCTCGCCGACCTGTTCGGCGGCCGCTCGCAGCTCATGATCTATCACTTCATGTTCGGCCCCGACTACACGGCCGGGTGCCCGTCCTGCTCGTCGATCGCCGACGGCTTCAACGGGTTCGAGGTCCATCTCGCGAACCACGACGTCGCTCTCTGGGCCGTGTCCCGGGCGCCGTACGCCCAGCTCGCCGAATACAAGGCGCGGATGGGCTGGAGCTTCCCGTGGGCCTCGTCGAACGGCAGCGACTTCAACTCCGACTTCGGCGTCGCGGTCACGAAGCAGGAGTGGGAGTCCGGCTTGGCCCGGTACAACTTCGCCGACCAGGACCTGCGCCCCGGCACCGACGAGGAGCAGCGCTCGCTCGACGGTTTCGCGCAGTCCATCGTCGACACGGACTGGCAGACCTACCGGCGCGAGGGCCCCGGCATGAGCTCTTTCGCCCTCCAGGACGGCACCGTCTTCCATACGTACTCGGCGTACTCCCGCGGCCTCGACGGCCTGTGGGGTATGTACCAGTGGCTCGACCGCGCCCCGCTCGGCCGCAACGAGGACGGCATGTGGTTCCGCCGCCACGACGAATACGCGCAGTAGACGGCCGAGTGGCCGGTACGACGGCGACGGGCTCGGACTCACCACGGGGGGTGGGTTCGAGCCCGTCGCCGGCTCGTCTTCGTGGCTACAGCCTCCTCAGAGCGCGACGCCGAGCAGGGCGTCGAGGGCGCGGGACGCCAGGCCCGGCGCTCCGGGGTCGGCGACTGCGTCCGCGGCGGGGCCGGCGAGCACCGCGTCGGCCCACTTGTCCATGGCCGCCAGGGCGCCCGGAGCGTCGAGGTCGTCGGCCAGGCGCTCGCGCAGTTCGGCGAGCAGCGGGTCGGCGGACGGGGCGTCCGGGCGGCTGACCGCCTCGCGCCAGCGGGCGAGCCGCGCCTCGGCCCGCCCCAGGTCCTCGGCGTGCCACTCCCAGTCGCTGCGGTAGTGGTGGGCGAGCAGCGCCAGCCGGATCGCCATCGGGTCGTGGCCCTCGGCGCGCAGCTTGGAGACGAACACGAGGTTGCCGCGCGACTTCGACATCTTCTCGCCGTCCAGGCCGACCATGCCCGCGTGCACGTACGCGTACGCGAAGGGCCGCTCACCGGTGACGACCTGCGCCTCGGCGGCGCCCATCTCGTGGTGTGGGAAGGACAGGTCGCTGCCGCCGCCCTGCACGTCGATGCCGGCGCCGAGGTACTCCAGCGCGATCGCGGCGCACTCGATGTGCCAGCCGGGGCGGCCGCGGCCCAGCGGCGTCTCCCAGGACGGCTCGCCGGGGCGCTCGGCCTGCCAGAGCAGGCAGTCCAGCGGGTGCCGCTTGCCCGGCCGGTCCGGGTCGCCGCCACGCTCGCCGAAGATCTTCTCCTGCAGGGCCGGGTCCAGGTTGGAGACCGAGCCGAAGTCCGGCTCCGCGTGCACATCGAAGTAAATGTCCTGATCGACGTGGTACGCGGAGCCCTGCTCGATCAGCCGCTGCACCAGCGCGACCACCAGGTCGATCGACTCGACCGCGCCGATGTAGCGGTAGGGCGGCAGAATCCGCAGCGCCGTCATGTCCTCGCGGAACAGCGCGGTCTCGCGCATGGCGAGCACCTGCCAGTCGTCCTGGTCCCGCTCGGCCCGCTCCAGCAGCGGGTCGTCGACGTCTGTCACGTTCTGCACGTAGCGCACGTCGTACCCGGCGTCCAGCCAGGCCCGCTGCACGAGGTCGAACGCCAGATAGGTCGCGGCGTGGCCGAGGTGGGTCGCGTCGTACGGTGTGATCCCGCAGACGTAGATCCGGGCCGGCCCGTCCGCGGCGGGACGTGCCGGGGTGGCGACCAGGCCGCCGGTCGAGGTGTCGAAAACCCGCGGCGACGCTCCGAGTCCGGGCAGCTTCGGCAGGTGGGTAGTAGGCCACGCATCCATGTCGTATAACTTACCGTTCCCGTGTGATCCAGTGAATCTCGAGGTCGCGACGGCCGACCCGCTGCCAGCCCCGCGCCGATCGGCGCCGACTCCGTCACGGCCGTGACATGACTCACACCGGCGGCCAGGGCACCGGGCGCATCCGGCCGTCCGGCCCCGGCAGCATGCCCGCGGCCAGCAGCGCGTCGATGCGCTCACGGAAGGCGGCCAGCTCCTCGGGGCTCAGTAGCTCGGCGAGCCGGCCGGCCAACTGCTCGTCATCGCGCAGCTTCTCGAGTTCGGCGCGCTCGACGGGCTCGAGTTCGCGGTCGGCGAAGCCCCAGAGGAGGGTGCGCAGCTTGTCCTCGGTGTGGAAGGTCAGGCCGTGGTCGATGCCGAGCACGGTGCCGTTGGTGAGCGGGAGCAGGTGGCCGCCCTTGCGGTCGGCGTTGTTGACCACGGCGTCGAACAGCGCGATGCGGCGCAGCGCCGGGCCGTCGCGGTGGGCGAGCACGGCGTCCGAGCCGTCGGACAGCTGCACGGCCAGGATCGGGCACCAGCCCTCGGCGTCGGGGGAACGCAGATCCTTGAGAACGGTGACGGCGCCGGACAGGTCCGACTCCTCGATCCACTGCTGGACCATGCCGCGGCCGAACGGGCCCTCGCGCTCGATGGTGACCGGCACCACGTGCCAGCCGGCCGCCTCGCTCACCGCGTAGGCGGCGAGCTCGCGCGCGGCGAGGGTGCCGTCCGGGAAATCGTGCAGCGGCCGCTCTCCGGCGACCGGCTTGTAAACGCAGGCCAGGCCGGAACCGTCCAGCTCGACGCGGCAGTAGAGCGTCGCGTTGGAGGCCTCGGTGAGCCTGCCCTCGACGGTGAGCTCACCCTCCAGCAGCAGCCGCTCGACCTCGCCCATCGTGCCCGCTCCCCCGTCCATTCCGGCGCTCATGCCGTCCGGCGGCGGTAGCCGTTCTGCCGCGGGCAGACGTGGCCCTCCTGATCCAGCGGCAGGCCGCACAGCGGGCAGGGCGGGCGGCCGGCGGCGACGACGGCGCTGGCGCGGGCGGCGAAGGCGCGGGCCTGGCCGCCGGTGATGTAGACGCGCAGCGCGTCCGGCGCCTCGGCGAACAGGTCGTCGGACAGTGGCTCGGCGGCGTCCTCGGCGTCGGTCACCGCGCCGGCCTCGATCACGATCCGGGAGTGCGCCTCGTCCCAGGCCAGGGCCAGCGAGCCGACCCGGAACTCCTCCATGATCGGCTGCTCGAGCGGCGCCGTGTCGGAGAGCCCGGCGGGCACCGCCTCGGGGATGCCGGAGACGGCGCCGGTCCGCCGCACGATCTCGTCGAGCAGTTCGCCGAGGCGCGTGGCCAGCAGCGAGACCTGCTCCTTCTCCATGGCCACGGACGTGACCCGGGATCCGGAGCGCGCCTGCAGGTAGAAGGTCCGGTTGCCCGGCTCGCCGACGGTGCCGGCGACGAACCGCTCCGGCGGGTCGTAGACGTGTAGCTGCCTAGGCACAGGTACCGGGCCTCCCAAGGGTGCTCGCGACGAGGCCGGCGGACGGCTTCGTAGGCTTACCGTACAACGGATCTCCGCGTAGATCTTCGGTTACGACCCAGCTCCGCCGCCCACCGGCGCGTCCCCGGCCTCGCCGGGACCGGCCGCGGGCTCCACCGAGCGGATCAGGGCGCTGACGTCGCCGCCGAGGTCGTTGAGCCGCAGCACGCTGGGCCGCGTCCCGTGGTACCGGATCACGGTGAGCGAGCAGGGGTCGACGTTGATGCGCTGGAAGAGGTCGAGGTGCATGCCGAGCGCGTCGGCCGCGACGGCCTTGATCACGTCGCCGTGCGAGACGACCGCGTACGTGGCCTGCTCGCCCAGCTTGGCGTTCCAGGCGCGCACCGCGCAGACCGCGCGGGCGGAGAGGGCGGCCAGCGACTCGCCGTCCGGGAACGCGGCGGCTGCCGGGTGCGCCTGCACGGTGCGCCACAGCGGCTCCTCGGCCAGCGACTTCAGCGGGCGTCCCGACCAGGTGCCGTAGTCGCACTCGGTGAACCGCTCGTCGACCTCGAAGAGCGTTCCCTCGCGCCCGGCGACCAGGCGCTCGGCCGTCTGCCTGGTGCGCTCGAGGGGGCTGGAGACGACGGCGTCGAGGTGCACCGGCATCAGCCGGGCGGCCAGCTCGAGGGCCTGCGCCTCGCCGCGTTCGTCGAGGTTCACCCCGGGCGTGCGGCCGGCCAGCACTCCGGCGGTGTTGGCCGTACTGCGGCCGTGTCGGACGAGCAGAACTGTGGTCATCGGATCTAGCCTACGCCGCGAGCCCGCGCAACCGCGCCGCCGTGCCGAGCGCGGCGAGCCGCTCCTGCTGGGTCGCGCCGAAGGCGGTGACCGAGAGGGTGGTCACGCCCGCGGCCTCGAAGGCGGCCATCCGCTCGGCGATCCGCTCGGGCGGGCCGAGCAGCGAGGTCGCGTCGATGAACTCGAGCGGGACCGCGGCGGCCGCGTTGCGGTGCTCGCGGGCCAGGTAGAGCTCCTGGACCTTCGCGGCCTCCTTCTCGTAGCCCATGCGGCAGGCGAGCTGGTTGTAGAAGTTCTGCTCGCGGCTGCCCATGCCGCCGATGTAGAGCGCGGCGTACCAGCGGACCTGGTCGGCGGCGCGCTCGACGTCCTCGTCCACGACGATCGGTACGGTGGGCACGACATCGAAACCTTCCATGGTCTTGCCCGCCTTCTCCCGGCCGGCCGCGATCGAGGCGAGCTGGTCGGCGGAGTGCTCCGGGCTGAAGAACACGGCGAGCCAGCCGTCGGCGATCTCGCCGGCCAGCTCGAGGTTCTTCGGGCCGACGGCGGCGAGGTAGATCGGGATGTGCGGGCGCACCGGATGCACCGTCAGCTGGATCCGCTTGCCCGGTCCGTCCGGAAGCGGGAGGACGAAGTGCTTGCCCTGATATTCGAGCTTCCTCCGGGTGAACGCGAGGTTGACGATGTCCACGTATTCGCGGGTGCGGCCGAGCGGCGCGGCGAAGCGCACGCCGTGCCAGCCCTCTGATACCTGCGGACCGGATACGCCGAGCCCGAGCCGGAAGCGCCCGTGGGACAGGGAGTCGAGGGTGGCGGCGGTCATCGCGGTCATCGCGGGGGTGCGCGCCGGGATCTGGAAGACGGCGGAGCCGATGTCGATGCGCTCGGTCTGCGCCGCGACGTAGGCCAGCACCGTGGCGGCGTCCGAGCCGTAGGCCTCGGCGGCCCAGGCGACGGCGTAGCCGAGCCGGTCGGCCTCGCGGGCGAGTTCGAGGTTCTCGCCGTCATTGCCCGCGCCCCAGTATCCGAGGTTCACACCCAGCTTCATCGACAGGGATCCTTCGCTTCAGCGGTCCGTGCGCCGTGCACGTTCGACCACCACTGTAGGCCGAACGGGTGTGCGCTGAACGACGCCGGCGCCGGACGAGTGACAGCCCCTTCACCTGTCGGCACGGCCCGGTAGATTGCGTCCCATGGAGCAACGGCATCTGGGGCGCACCGGGCTGCGCGTGTCCCGGCTCGGCCTGGGCACGATGGCCTGGGGCCGGGAAACGGACGAGGGCGACGCGGCCGACCTGCTCAAGGCGTACCTCGACGCGGGCGGCAACCTGGTGGACACCGCGGACGTGTACGGCGAGGGCGAGGCCGAGGCGCTGCTCGGGCGCCTGATCGAGGGCATCAGGGACGAGCTCGTGATCGCCACGAAGGCGGTCTCGGTGCCGCACAGCGACCGGCGCTTCGACGCCTCGCGGCGGCACCTGCTGGCGGCGCTGGACGCGTCGCTGGAGCGGCTGGGCACGGACTACGTGGACGTGTGGCAGCTGCACGCGTACGACGACCGCACGCCGATGGAGGAGACCCTCGCGGCGCTGGACACGGCGGTGCACTCGGGCAAGGCCCGGTACGTCGGCGTGGCGAACTACTCGGGCTGGCAGCTGGCCGCCGCCGCCGCCTGGCAGAAGTCGGTGCCCGGCCGCGCGACGATCGCCTCGGTGCAGATGGAGTACTCGCTGCTGCAGCGCGGCGTGGAGCGCGAGGTGGCCCCGGCGGCCGAGGCGCTCGGCGTCGGACTGCTGCCCTGGTCGCCGCTCGGCCGCGGCGTGCTGACCGGGAAGTACCGGATGGGCACGCCCTCGGACTCCCGGGCGGCCTCGGACCGCTTCGCGGGCTTCGTGGAGCCGTACCTGCACGACGAATCGCGGCGGATCGTGGACGCGGTGGCGACCGCGTCGGACGGACTGGGCGTCGCGCCGCTGGAGGTCGCGCTGGCCTGGGTGCGCGATCGGCCGGGCGTCGTGGCGCCGATCGTGGGCGCGCGCACCACGGCGCAGCTGCGCGGCGCGCTGGCCGCGGAGGAATTGACGTTGCCCCGGGAGATCAGGTCGGCGCTCGACGACGTGTCGGCGCCCGCGATGGGCTACCCGGATCACGGCTGGAACAGGGGTTAAGAAGGCATGGAGCGGGACGAGGGCGCGGCGGAGCCGGGCGAGGGCGCGGAGTCGGAGGCCGCGGCGCGGGCCCGGGCGGCGAAGATCGCGGCCCAGCGCGCGGCGGCCGACGCGGCGATCGCGGCCGTGGCCGGGGGCAGGCAGGCGCTGACCGCGATGACCTCGGCCTCGGCCGCGGCGGCGAAGTCGGCCAGGCTGCTGGAGACCAAGCGCGTCGCGGAACGCCAGGCCCTCAAGGCCGAGGAGGCCGCGGCGCAGGAGGGCGAAGCGGTTGGTGAGACGGCCGCGGCGCAGGCCGAGGCCGCCGACGTCCAGGCGGCTGACGCCGAGGCGAGTGAGGTCGAGGCGGCTGACGCCAAGGCGGGTGACGCCAAGGCGGGTGAGGTCGAGGCGGCTGACGCCAAGGCGGGTGACGCCAAGGCGGGTGAGGTCGAGGCGGCTGACGCCAAGGCGGGTGACGCCAAGGCGGGTGAGGTCGAGGCGGCTGACGCCAAGGCGGGTGAGGTCGAGGCGGCCGATGTCGAGGCGGCTGATATCGAGGCGGGTGAGGTCGAGGCGGCTGACGCCGAGGCGGGTGAGGTCGAGGCGGCAGAAGAGGCGCCCACGGCGACCGAAGCGAACAAGACAACCGCTGCGGAGGTCAAGGCGACCAACATCGAGCCTGAAACCTCACCGGAGCCAAACTCCGAAACCTCACTCGAGCCAAACCCCGCTCCCCCTGAGCCGGTCGCGCGCGCGCCCCGGCGGCGGCAGAAGCCCGCGTACACCGCTCCGGTGGACTCGGCTCCCCCCGTGTTCGACGAGGCCGTCGCGGGCTGGCTGAGCGCCGAGGGCGCGCCGCCGGCCTTCGCGCAGCAGTTGCGCGCGGAGTTCGGCGAGGGCGAGGAGGCGACCGCCCGGCTGGTCGACGATCCCTGGCTGGTGCTCGAGATCGCGGGCGTGCAGCCGGCCGCGGCGGACAAGCTCGCGCAGCGGCTTCTCGGGATCGACGCGCGGGACAAGCTGACGGCGGATCCGCGGCGCAGCCGGGCCCTCGTCAGCGCCCTGCTTCGCCGTGCGGCGCGGCTCGGGCACACGGCGATGACGGCGGATGCCGTCGCGCGCGACCTCGCCGGGCTCGGCGTGCCGGATCCGGCGGGCGCGATCGCCGACGCGGTCGAGGTCGGAGCCGCGCTCGTGTTCGCGGATCGGCTCGCGGTCGCCGCTGCCAGCGAGAAGTCGGCGGACGGCGACGCCGAGTTCGAGGCCGTGGACACCGCGGACGACGACGATCCGGCGAGCATGCTGACCAGCCCGTACACCTTGCTGGCGCTCGACCGGTGGGCATTCCTCGAGCAGTCCGCGGCCGAGGCGGTGCAGCGGCTGCTTGCCACGGCGACGCCGGTCGAGCAGGACCCCGGTTTCGATGTCGCGGCCGCGATCGGCTCCGACGCGGCCGAGGCCGAGCGGGTCGGCCGGGTGCTCGAGGCGGCGTCCGGCAACGGCCTGACGCTGGTCACCGGTGCGACGGCCGCGCTGCCGGGCCTGCTGGCCGCGGCGTTCCCGCACGCGGTGCTGGCCGCCCCGAGCCCGGCCGGGCTGCGCACACTGGCCGCGGCCGGATTCGACGCCGTCGACCTCAGGATGCTGAACGACGAGGAGGAGCGGTTCGCCGAGGCCGAGGTCGTCGTGATCGCGGACGCGCAACTCGTGCCGCTGGAGCTCGGCGTGGACCTGCTCGAGCAACTGCCCGACGGCGCACACCTCGTGCTCTGCGGCGACCCCGCCGCGCTGCCGGCCACCGGCCCGGGCCGGCTCTTCCGCGACCTGCTGGAGATCGACGACCCGGAGTTCGGCGGAGCCGTCCCGCGGGTCGAGCTCAAGCGGCGGCCCAGCGGCCCGCTGACCGCGCTCGTCGACGCGGTGCGCTACGGCGGGCTGCCGCCGATGGATATCCTCGGCGACGGCCGGTCGAACGAGGTGAAGATCATCCCGGTGCGCGATCCGGCGGAGACCCGGCTGCGCACCGTGCAGCTCGTCGTCGACTCGATCCCGCGCGCGCTGGGCCTTTCCGGCGGCCAGGTCCAGGCCGTCGCGGTGCGCGAGCACGGTCCGGCGGGCGCCGAGGATCTGAACGCGGCGGTCAAGGAGCGGCTGAACCCGGGGTCCGGCGCCTGCGGGCCGTTCGACGCCGGGGACCGGGTGATCGTGCGCGAGGGCGGGCGGCTGGCCGAGTTCGGCCTGCTCGGCGGCGAGACCGGCACGATCGCCGAGGCGGATGCCGACGGGCTGACCGTGCGCTTCGACGAACCGTGGGTCGGCCCCGACGAGGAGCGCGACACGGACGTGTCAGGTCCGGAGGGCTCGGTGCGTCTGGACGCGGCACAGGCGCGGGCACTGCGGCACGCGTGGGTGCTGACACTGCGCGAGGCGCAGGGCGGACGCTGGCCCGCGGTCGTCGCCGTGCTCGACGGCGGCTCGGCCTCGGCGCTGACGAGGTCCGCGGTGCTCGGCACGTTCGCCCCGGCGACACAGCACCTGTCGGTGGTGCACGGCGCGGGCGGCGCGCTGGCCGAGGCCGTGGAGAACCGGCCCCACACGCCGTGCCGCACCCGGCTCGCCCAAGCGCTGCGCGGCTGAGGCGGCCCTTTCCGTGTTCGACGACAACGACGACGACATACGCCCCGTCACGTGGCACGACGGCGCGGTCCGCATCATCGACCAGACCGCGCTGCCGGGCCGGCTGACGTACCTCGACCTCGGCACGGTCGAGGAGCTGATCGCCGCGATCCAGCGCCTCGCCGTGCGCGGGGCCCCGGCCCTCGGCGTGGCCGGGGCGTACGGCGTCGCGCTGGCGCTGCAGAACGGCGAGTGCGACCGGATCGCCGATCTGCGTGCGGCCCGGCCGACCGCGGTGAACCTCATGACGGGCGTCGACCGGGCGTCCGCGCGGATCGGCGAGGGCTTCGAGGCCGTGCTCGCCGAAGCGCACGCGATGCTCGACCAGGAGGTGACCGCGAACCGGACTCTCTCCGCCTACGGCGCCGACTGGCTGCTCGGCAGGCTGGGGGTCCAGCGGCCCCTGTGCCTGCTCACCCACTGCAACGCGGGCGCCCTCGCGACCGCCGGCTGGGGCACAGCGCTCGGCGTGGTCCGCGACCTGCACGCCCGCGGCCTCGTCGAGGTCGTCTACGTCGACGAGACCCGCCCGCTGCTCCAGGGCACGCGGCTGACCGCCTGGGAGCTCGACCGCCTCGGGATCCCCCACCTCGTCCAGGCCGACGGTGCCGCCGCCGGCGCCATCGTCTCAGGGCGCGTAGACGCTGCTATCGTCGGCGCCGACCGCATCGCCGCCAACGGCGACACCGCGAACAAGATCGGCACCCTGGGCGTGGCCCTGGCCTGCGCGCACGCCGAGGCGCCCTTCCTCGTCGCCGCCCCGACCAGCACCGTCGACCTGGCCACCCCCTCCGGCGCCCAGATCCACGTGGAGCAGCGCGCGGAGGCTGAGATCCTCGGCCACAGCGCCCCCGCCGCCTCCCGCGCCCACAATCCCGCCTTCGACGTCACCCCCGCCGCCCTCGTCAGTGCCCTGACAACAGAGCGCGGCGTGGCCGAGATCGCCCGCGGCGAGCTCCCCGGCGCGCTCTGGACCGCCTGAACCCTTCACGCCCCGCGCACACGCAGGGGATCGCCCCGACTCACACCGGGAAACGAAACGGCCGGGCGGCGACTCTCGTCGCGCGGCCCGGCCTTCGGTTCTGCCTTGCGGTCGTACCCGTCCATGCGGTCGCACGTGTCCGTGCGGTCGCACGTGTCCGTGCGGTCGTACCCGTCCGTGCCGTGGCTCAGCCCGGGAGCATGTCCTCGGCCTCGAGTTCGTCCTCGTCCTCGTCGTCCTCGTCATCGACTTCCTCGTCGATGACGTCGTCGCGGTAGAGGACGAGCTCGGCGTCCACGTCGGAGAAGGGATCGTCGTGCCAGCCGACGACGCCCTCGGGGTCGGCGGCCACGACCCACATCGTGGAATCGCCGGGCTGGAGGCCGAGCTCCTCTGCGCGGTAGGCGATCTCGTCGGCGTCGTAGGAGTCGAAGATGTCGAGGAGCGCGCTGCGGGTGGTCGCGGTCTCCGGGTCCACGCCTTCGGCCGCGGTGCGGGCGGCAGCGGTGAGGGCGTCGGGGTCGGCCACGAGATAGTCGCGGCGGATGAAGACGGACAGCGCCTCGATCTCGTCGGGTCCGGCGTAGTCGGGCTCCGGCTCGGTCATCACCTCGAACGGGGTGACCTCGTCGTGCACGGCGTAGAGCAGCTCGTCGTACTCCTCGGCCGCCGCCGCGAGGGCGTCGAAGGCCTCGAGCACGGCCGGGTCGAGCTCGTCCACCCGGGCCTCCACCGCCCGCAGGTGCGCGTCGATGGCGGACTTCAGGGCCTCCGCGGCCTGCCGTACCTCTGCGGGGGTGGCTGTTGCGGGGGCACCGGCGGGCACCGTCGGGATCGACGGCTGGGTGACGGACGACGACGTCTCAGGCATGGAACGACGGTATCCGAACGGCGTGCCTGTTGGCACCTCGAATGGCGTGCGGGTATCGGGCGATGCCGGCGGCGGCAGGGCGCGAGCGGGCGGGTGTGCCGGGTTCCGGAGGCGGCAGGCCGCCGGGGCGCCTCGCGACCTGGGGCGGGCGGCGCCGGACGCCGGGGGCGGACCCCGGTCGCTCGGCCGTCGAAACGGCCGATTACCCTGCTGGTCGGAAAGAGTTCAGTCGGCCCCGCCCCGAGGAAGCCCCCATGACCGAGACGCCCGAGGTCCCGCACGTCGCCTTCGGCAGCCGTCCGCTGCTGCTCAAGGTGTACGTCGTGCTGGCCTGGATCACCGGAACCGCGATCACGATCCTGGAGCTCGTCGCCCTGCCGCTGAAGTGGTGGGCGAACTCGCCGGGGCTCGGCAACGGGCTCGGCGTGGTGCACGGGATGGGCCTGTACCCGCTGTACGTGGTCGTCTGCCTGATCGTCGCGTTCGGCTACCGGGTCTCCATCCCGCACATGGCCGTGATGGCGCTGGCCGGGCTGCTGCCCTTCGCGTCGCCGCTGGTCGCGCGCTGGACGCTGAAGCACATCGACGCGCGCGAGGCGGAGAAGGCGGCCAAGGCCGCCGCGAAGGCCGACCGGGTCGCCCGGAAGAAGGCCGCCCGGCAGCAGCAGGCGGCCGAAGCAGAGTCCGAGGCGCTGCCCTCCGCGTGACCCCGGTGGGATAGGCATATCGGACAGGGCGGATACTGGCGGTCGTGTCGAGTTCCGAGGCAACAGCGGTCGAGCCGTCGGCGGATTCCGCGCAGGACGCGGGGGACGTGCTGCTCGCTCCCGCGCTGACGCCCGAGGACCTGCGCAGGCCGCGGTGGGTGGCGGCGCACGCCGGGATCCTCGTGCTGATGATCGCCTTCGCGCTGCTCGGCCGCTGGCAATGGGACGTCGGCCACAAGGTCGCCCCGCTCACGGCCACCGAGCTCAGGTCCTGGCACACGGCCGAGCCCGTCGACTCCGTCATCACCCCGGCGAGCGGGCTCAACGGCACGCAGGTCGGGCAGGAGGTCGAGGCCACCGGGACCTACGACTCGGCCCGGCAGCTGCTCGTCCCCGGCCGGGTGCTGAACGGCCGCACCGGCTACTACGTGATCGCGCCGCTGGTCACGGGCTCGGGTCAGGCGGTGCTCGTCAACCGGGGCTTCGTCGCGGCGACGGGATCGGCCGAGCCGAGGATCCCCGCGGCGCCGACCGGCCGGATCACCATCACCGGGTGGGCCGCCGAACCGGAGTCGACCACCGGCGAGGTCAACGACAACGGCATCTCCGAGTCGCAGACGACCGGGACGGCGACCGAGCCGAACGAGATCCAATACATCTCGACCGCCGAGCTGGTCAACCAGTGGCCGTACCACCTCGACGAGGGCTACGTGACGGCGATGGACCCCGCCTCGCTCTCCGGCGGGCTGACGGCCATCGCGCAGCCGCTGCCGCAGCACGGCACCACCTGGGACGCGCTGAACATCATGTACGCGTTCCAGTGGTGGCTGTTCATCATCATCCTCGGCTCCTGGTACGTCATCCACCTGCGGCGGGAGCTGCGTCCCGTGCCGGTGGAGGCGGCGGATGACGACGAGGACGACGACTTCGGCGACGACGACTAGGTGTACTGACCACAGAGGTTGGTGACGCAGTTCACGGCTGGATGGTCTTGAAATGGGTGAGGGCCTTCTGGCTCGGTGTGTAGCGACCAAACTCGCACGCCGAAGACAGACAGGCCCTCATGACCCACCGTAACGCACCTTTGTCCGAGACCGGGCGGCTGCGCCTGGCGATCTGCATCGTCGAGGACGGCTGGCCGATCCGCCGGGCCGCCGAGCGCTTCCAGGTCTCACCGACCACGGCCAAGCGATGGGCCGATCGGTACCGTGAGCTCGGAGCGGCCGGGATGGCCGATCGCTCGAGCCGGCCGCATACCAGCCCGCGGCGCACCCCCACCCGCACCGAGCGGCGGATCATCAAGGTTCGCGTCACCCGCCGCTGGGGCCCGGCGCGCATCGCCTACCTGCTGCGCTTGAACCCGGCCACCGTGCACCGCGTCCTTGCCCGCTACGGCCTGGCCCGCCTGGCGCACCTGGACCGCGCCACCGGGCGGGTGATCCGCCGCTACGAGCACGAACGGCCCGGCGACCTGGTGCATGTGGACATCAAGAAGCTGGGCAACATCCCCGACGGCGGCGGCCACAAGGCCCACGGCCGCGCCCAGGGCAGCCGCAACAGCACCGCCTCCGCGCCGATCCCGAACAACGGCGGCACCAGACGCACGAAGCTCGGCTACGCCTACCTGCACAACGCCGTCGACGACCACTCCCGCCTGGCCTACACCGAGATCCTGCTCGACGAGACCAAGGAGTCCACCGCCGCGTTCTGGACCCGCGCCCAGGCGTTCTTCGCCACAGCCGGCGTGACCGTATCCCGCGTCCTGACCGACAACGGCTCCTGCTACCGCTCCCACCTGTTCCGCGACACCCTCGCCCAGGCCGAAATCGCCCACAAGCGCACCCGCCCCTACCGGCCCCAGACCAACGGGAAAGTCGAGCGCTACAACCGCACCCTCATGAACGAATGGGCCTACGCACGCCCCTACACCTCAGAACAAGAACGCAGGGACGCACTGGCCGGATGGCTCCACACCTACAATCACCACCGAGCACACACCGCACTCGGCGGCCAACCACCCGCCAGCCGCATCCCCAACCTCACGGGACAGTACAACTAGGCGGGGCTACGCGGTGAGCAGCCTGCCGAAGCGGCGGGCCGCGATCGCCAGCCCGGCCAGCGCCATCACGGCCAGGTAGAGGGCGCGCAGCAGCAGGCTGGGTCCGACGACCCCCAGCATCAGCCCTCGAACGATCTCGATGCCCTGGTAGAGCGGCGTGATCTCCACGAACAGCTGCAGCCCGCGCGGGTAGACGCCGAGCGGGAAGAACGTGGTGGAGAACAGGAACATCGGCATCATCAGCAGGTTGACGACCTCGAAGTCCTGCCAGGAGTTCATGTACGTCGCGATCGCCATGCCGAGGCCGGCGAAGCCGAGCCCGATCAGCAGCGCGGCCGGGATCGCGAGCACCGCCCACGGGGACGCGAGCACGCCGAAGAACGAGGCCACGACCGTGAACGCGATCGCGTAGAAGCCGCCGCGCATCAGGCACCAGGTCAGCTCGCCGAGCGCGATGTCCGGCGGGGTCAGCGGCGTGGCCAGCACGGCGTCGTAGACCTTGCCGTACTTGAGCCGGAAGAAGATGCCGAAGGTCGCGTCGTGCATGGCGCCGTTCATCGCGGCGGTGGCCAGCAGGGCGGGGGCCACGAAGTGCACGTAGGTGATCGGGGCGCCCCCCGGGCCGGTGACGTTCGGGATCAGCTGACCGAGACCGACGCCGAGCGAGAGCAGGTAGAAGACCGGCTCCAGCGCGCCGGTGACGAACATCTGCCACATGCGGCGGTAGGAGACGATGTTGCGCTCCACCAGGTGCAGCGAGCGGCGGGTCCCGAAGGTTCCCGGCAGCCGGGGCGCCACCCGGGGTTGCAGCGCGTACGAGGTCATGGGATACGGCTCCCGGGCTGAAGGTCGAAGGCGATGAGCGAGTTCATGGGTTCGGCACGGGTCCCTGTCAGCGGTGGAGGTAGAGGCGGCGGTCGAAGTTGCGGCGGGCCAGCGCCACTCCGGCGGCCAGTGCGACGAGCAGGTAGCCGATGTGGATCGCCGCGGAGGTCGCCGTCACCGTGCCGAGGGTCAGCTCGCGGCAGAGCTCCACGCCGTGCCACAGCGGGGTGATGAAGGCGATCGGGTGCATCCACTCGGGCAGCTGCTGCCAGGGGAAGAACGTGCCGGAGAACAGGAAGAGCGGCGTCATGACGAAGCGGAAGACGACGATCAGCGGCTGGTCGCTGTCGAGCGTGATGGAGAACGCCATCATCGGGAACAGGAACACCGCGCCGGTCAGCAGCGCCACCGGCAGCGCGAGCACGGACCAGAGCGAGTGCGTCGTGCCGAAGCCGACCATGGCGCAGAAGAAGACCGTGGACATGGCCGCGGTCCGCGCCAGGCCCTGCATCGCCGTGCCGAACATGATGTCCTGCGGGCGCTGCGGGGTGTTGACGGCGGCCCAGTAGTTCCCGGCCCACTTCACGCTGCCGAGCACGGTGAAGGAGCCCTCGAAGATGCCGTTCTGCATCGCCATGGCGGCCAGCACACCCGGCGCGATGAAGGACAGGTAGGTCACGCCGGCCGGCAGGCCGTGCGTGATCAGCGTGCCGATGCCGACGCCCATCGCGGTCAGGTACATGACCGGGCCGAGGATCGCGGACACCACCGTGCCGCGCCAGGTGCGGTAGAAGAACGTGTACCAGTACAGGAATTGGCGCCAGCTCAAAACGAGCCCGCCGGGCACCCGACGGGAGCGCTCCGTCGCCTCCGCCGACGCCGCGGCGCTGATGGTCTCGGTGCTCACGTCAGTCCACCAGCGTCCGGCCGGTCAAATGAAGGAAGACGTCCTCCAGCGTGGAGCGGCGGACGAGCGCGGTGACCGGCTCCAGGCCGCGGCGGTGCGCCTCGGTCAGCGCCGCCTCGCCGTCGTCGGCGTAGACCAGGACCCGGTCCGGCAGCGGCTCGAGCCGCTCGCCTATGCCCGCGAGCTTCTCCGCGGCCTGCTCCTGCTCGCCGAGCGGGAAGCGCAGTTCCAGCACCTCCCGGGTGGCGTAGCGCTCGATCAGCTCGCGCGGCGCGCCCTCGGCGGCTATCCGGCCCTTGTCCATCACCACGAGGCGGTCGCACAGCTGCTCCGCCTCGTCCATGTAGTGGGTGGTCAGGATCAGCGTGGTGCCCTGCTGCTTGAGCCGGTAGAGCCGGTCCCAGACCACGTGCCTGGCCTGCGGGTCGAGGCCGGTGGTCGGCTCGTCGAGGATGAGGATCTCCGGGTCGTTGATCAGCGCGCGGGCGATGGTCAGCCGCCGCTTCATGCCGCCGGAGAGCGGCTCGACCTTGTCCTCGGCCCGGTCGGTGAGCTGGACGAAGTCCAGCAGCCGGGCGGCGCGCTCGCGGATCACGGCGCGCGGCAGGCCGAAATAGCGGCCGTATACGTGCATGTTGTCGCGCACGCGCATCTCGACGTCGAGCGTGTCCTCCTGCGGGACGACGCCCAACCGGGCCCTGATCTGCGGGCCCCGGGTGTTCGGATCGAGCCCGAACAGGCTCAGATGGCCGCCGCCGACCGGGGAGACGCACCCGATCATGCGCATGGTGGTGGACTTGCCGGCGCCGTTCGGGCCGAGGAAGCCGAACACCTCGCCGCGCCGGACCTCGAAATCGATGCCGGCGACCGCGGTAAAGGCTTCGCCATGCTTCTTGGGGAACGTCTTGACCAGGCCGTGGGCCCGGATGAGCACATCCGGTACAGAGGGGGGTGACGACACCCCTCCGAGATTACCCGGGACGTGCGACACTAATCGACAGGTTATTCTTGAGCTGCGGTTTAGCCGGGTTCACTCAGGCCGGCTTCACATGCCGCTGTTAGCTTGCCAGCTCATCGCAAGAGAGATGGACTAGAGGCTCATGCTCCTTACCGAGCGGATTCCCACCTCAGATCCCGTTCCCGCGGCGGACGTCCAGCCTGTCAACCGGGTCGACGTCACCGTCGTTCTCCCCTGCTACAACGAGCAGGACCACGTCCTGCTGGAGATAGAGCGGATCAACGAGGCCCTCGACGCGAGTGAGTTCAGCTACGAGTTGCTCGTGATCGACGACGCGTCGACCGACAACACCCTCGAGGTGCTGCGGAAGGCGCAGGAGAGCTACCCGCGCATGCGGCTCGAGCCGTTCCAGCGCAACGGCGGCACCGGCACCGCCCGACGCATCGGCACGCAGATCGCGGCCGGCGACATCGTCGTGTGGACCGACGCCGACATGAGCTACCCGAACGAGCGCATCCCCGAGATGGTGCGGATCCTCAAGGAGAACCCGCGCGTCGACCAGGTCGTCGGCGCCCGGACCACCGAAGAGGGCACGCACAAGATCCTGCGGGTTCCGGCCAAGTGGGTCATCCGGAAGATCGCCGAGCGGCTGATCAACCAGAAGATCCCGGACCTGAACTCGGGCATGCGGGCGATGCGCCGCGAGGTCGCCAAGCCGTACCTGCGGCTGCTGCCCCCCGGTTTCTCGTGCGTCACCACGATCACCATGGCCTTCCTGGCGAACCAGCACGACATCTACTACATGCCCATCGATTACTCGAAGCGGGCCGGCAAGTCGAAGTTCAAGTTCGTCAAGGACGCCTACCGCTACATCCTCCAGGTGCTGCGGATGGTGATGTACTTCAACCCGATCAAGGTCCTGCTGCCCCCGGCGCTGTGGCTGATCGGGATCGGCGTGGTCAAGGGCGTCTACGACCTGGCCGCCCACCCGTTCAAGATCGCCGAGAACACGATCCTGTTGTTCCTCAGCGGCCTGATCATCGCGTCACTGGCGCTGCTCGCGGATCTCATCGTCCGCTCGCGCGGCGACAACTGACGCCGGCGCACGGCGCCACCAAGGAAGCGGTCCCGGGGTCGTCTCCCCGGGACCGCTTCCTTCATCTGCCGTCTCTCACGCCTCCCGGCGCCGGCGCCTGCGCCGCGGCCACCACCACTCGCCGACGACCGCGCCGATCAGGATCACGACCGTGGCGCCGCTGACGGCCAGCCCGAGGCGGGCGTGCGGCGCCGAGTAGGTCAGCGTCACGACGTGCCTGCCCGCCGGGACCTCCACGGCCACGACGCCCTGGTCCGCGTCCCGCAGCTCGGCGCTCCGGCCGTCCACGGTCACCTTCCAGCCGACCTGGTCGGCGTCCGCGACGACGAGATAGCCGGAGCCCTTCGCGTCCACGGTCGTGCTCACCTGGTCGTTGCCGTCCTCGGTCACGTCCACGCTCGCCGAGGCGCCGCTCGCGGCCGGTCCGTCGGCCGAGAGGACGACCTGGCCGGCGCCGACGCTGCCCGAGGACAGCAGGCTGATGCGCTGCGCCTGGTCCTTGACGACCGTCGACGTCGAGGCCCAGCGGATCCGCGGCTGCGCGTCGAGCCGCTGGTAGATGGCCGAGTCGCCGACGCGCACGAGCTCGAGGCCGTCGTTCTGCCCGGCCACGGCGGTGAGCGCGGGCGAGCCGGCGTCCGCCTGCACCTCGATCGGCTTGCTGCCGTGCCACGTCAGCGTCGCGGTGTACGTCGTGCCCGCGGCCTGCGTGTCGGCTGCGACCGGGACCGTGAACAGCGAGCCCGAGGTCATCGTCGTCTGGAGCGTGTTCGCGAGGCGGCTGGTGTGCGCGACGGTGGCGCCGGCAGCGTTGCGCACCACGACATCCAGCGAGTCGGCCTTCGTCGGCGAGAGGGTGCCGACCGGCGTGACGCCGACCGCGCGCAGCCGGCCGGTGACCGGAACGCTGACCGTGACCGACTGGCCGGGCTTGAGTTCGTACGTGCTGCCGTCGGTCTTGGCGTCGACCTGCTTGCCCAGCACCGCATCGCCGAGCGAGCTCACCCAGTACTTCGCGGCGAGCTGGTCGAGGATCGGGCTCGTCGCCGTCTCCTCGCTCTGCGGGAAGTCGATGTACGTCTCGTACTGGATCTGGCCGCCGGGGACGGCGTCGATCATCGCGCCGAAGTTCTGGTTGATGAAGTTGTGGCCGTTGACCGCGCGCAGGGGGTAGGCGCTGTTCGTACCGAAGACCATGCCGGTCGACGTGGACGCGTAGCGGTCCGAGCCGAGGTTGGACTCCAGGTACGCGTGCGTGTCCGTGACCGGGTAGAACGTGCTGACCGACGAGCGCGGGAAGAACTCGGACGCGAAGACAGCACTCTGCCAGGCCAGCAGCAGCGGGAGCGCCGCCGCTGCCGTGAACCGGACGCCGCGGGTGAGCCTGCCGAGGTCGGGCGCCGCTCTCCGGTCGCGCCCCGCGTGCCAGAGCACGGCGACGCACAGGATCGCGGCCACCGTGAACGCCGCGGCGTAGCCGAGCTGGTGCTTGTAAAGGCTGAGCGCGGCGGACTCGCCGATCGCGTTCGCTCCCGCGTGCTTCGCGTCGGAGTAGCCGGTGTAGAGCACGCCGACGAAGATGCCGACCGTGACCAGGCAGACGAGGCCGGGCCAGAGCATGCGCAGGCGGTGCGGGGCCATGGCCTGCCCGGTGACGTCCGCGGTCTCGCGTTGACGCGTCAGCACCTCGTATCCGATCGCGACGAGCACGGCGAGCAGGAAGCCGAGGATGCTGCGGGAGCGGCCGATGAAGTTCTGACCGAAGATCTCGCGGATGATCGGCGTCTTCTGCAGCAGCGCGAGCGGCGGGCCGCCGACGTAGATCAGGTAGAGCCAGATCGCGCTCGTGGCGGTGAAGAAGCTCCAGACCGAGCGCGGCAGCAGCCGCCGGGCACGCCAGGGCAGGGCCGTGGCGACGAGGATCAGGACCAGCGCCGCCGCGCCGATGTAGTCGATGCTCTCGATCGCGTTCGGCGACATGTAGAAGTAGTCCGACTCCGTGTTGCCGGTGCCGAGGGACCACGGCGCGATCAGAGTCAGCAGGGTCGTCGGATCGAGGTGCTGGTTGGAGGTCTGGCTGCGGCCGATGATGACCCAGGTCTTCATGAATCCGGCGAAGGGCAGCAGCTGGAACGCCACCAGGCCCACGCCGCCGACCAGGCCGCCGACGTAGCCGAGCGCGGTCAGCAGAAGCCGGCGCAGGTTGTCACGGTGCATCACGATCAGCCGGACGAGCACGTAGACGCTCGCCGTGGCACCCGCGTAGCCGGTGACCGCCGGGAATCCGCCGAGCAGCATCGAGGCGATCGGGATCGAGATCAGGACCGCGTCGCGCACCCGCCGGGTCTGCAGGAAGCGCTCGACGGTCCAGAACAGCACCGGGATGAACGCGGCGGTCCGGCTCTGCGGGAAGTCGACCCACATGACCATGAAGCCGCTGCCGACGAATGCGAGGCCGCCGATCATCCCGGCGACCTTGGACAGTCCCAGCCGCCTGAGGAACAGGAACGACCCGGCCGCGCCGCAGATGATGATCAGCAGCTCGGTGTAGGCCGGACCCATCCACGTCGGCAGCACGTAGTACGGCAGCGTGAGCGGCGAGAGCAGCGCGTCGTTCGGCACGGAGCCGAGCGCGCCGCCGGCGTCGTTGTTCGGGTCCCAGCCCGCGAACTCGCCGTTCTCGAGCGCCCTCTTGAACACGATCGTGCCGGGGATGGCCGAGGTGTAGGTGTCGTAGAGCAGCGCGTCGCTGCCGACCGTCTCGTTGTACCCGGCCTGTGCGTAGGGGCCGGACTGGACCATGTTGGCGGTCGCCGCCGTGGTCGCCTGGCCGATCAGGGGCGTGCCGATGCCCCAGGCGGCGAACAGCGCGATCGCGAAGGCGGCGAGCACGGTGGCCGGCCGCGGCCGGCGGAAGCGGCGCCGTAGCGTCTCCGGCTCGCTCCGCGGCGCCGCGTCCCCTGGATCGTCTGCCACCCCTATCCCCGTCCCGTTCGCGTCATGGTCTCGGGTCTCACTACTCAAGTCGTGTCCAAGGGGAGATCGCGGGTTTGAGGCCGGACATACTAGCGCTCGCGGCTACGGCGCCGTTTCAGGATTCGAGCCGCCGCACCAGGGGTTCGACGACGGCGGAGCAGCCGAAGCGTTCGAGCACGGCGTCGTGCGCGCGCTTGCGGGCCGCGGCCAGTTCGGCGCGGTCCTCGGCCAGCCGGTTGAGCGCGTCGGCGAGCGCGGTGGCGTCGCCGGGCGGGACGTAGAGCGCGCCGTCGCCGAGCGCGCGGCGCTGCGGGGCGGTGTCCGAGGTGATGATCGCGCATCCGGCCGCCGCGCCCTGGAAGACCTTGTTCGGGACCACGCGCAGCGCCTTGGGCCCGGTGCCGAAGATGCCGAGGCACACGTCGTGGTCCGCGACCAGCGCGGGCAGTTCGGCGGAGTCGACCCACTCGATCCACGTGGTCGGGCAGCCGCCCTCGGCGGCCTTGCGGGTCGCCTCCAGTTCCTGGCCGTGGCCGACCATGGTGACCTCGACGGGAGCGCCCGCGAGCTTGCCCAGGGCCTCGCCGATCACCGGGGCGCCCTGCAGCGGCGTGTAGAGGCCGAAGAAAGCGACGCGCAGCGGGGCGTCCTGGCCGCGGCCGGGCTTCTCCTGCGCCGGGGCGGCGGCGAACCAGTCCTCCGGCGCGCCGACCGGCACGACGACGCCGCGCGAGCGGTGCTCCTCGGGCAGGTTGG
>Ga0310811_10001033_pt1 | contig 35889 bp, 66 predicted proteins | sample YCmetagenome_FD_207642 | JGI IMG/M metagenome (GOLD analysis project Ga0310811, IMG submission 207642) | Soil microbial communities from experimental microcosm in Duke University, North Carolina, United States - YC | ecosystem: Engineered > Artificial ecosystem > Soil microcosm > Unclassified ... | reverse complement strand
CCCAATGATTTACCTTTTTCGTATGAGTGGCCTGTTTATGGGTGTGATATTTTAATGATTGAGACAAGTCGCTTATCCAATGAATATATAGAAGATATTACTAGCGTGTTATTTGATTTTGGCGCAATAAAAATAACGCTTATTTCTACTGAAAATTTACTTACTGTTTACAAAAAGGATTTTTAATATGAATGACAATCGTCGTCCTGACAAAACATTTACGAAAAATGATATTGAAAAATACAAACAAAAATTAAATATTCATGAACTTTATGAATTAAAAAGTTATAAAGCATCTTCTATTCAACCTGATATTCAGCCGTGGCTTTGGGATGGATATATTCCATTAGAAACATGTACTTTGTTTGCAGGCAAAGGCGGTATAGGGAAAAGTCAAACCTTAATGTGGCTCGCTTCAGTTGTTTCGACTGGTGCTGTTTTTTCGTTAAACAATACAGAACATCAAATAGCAAAAGGTTCAGTTATTATTTTATCTGCGGAAGATCATATTAAATATACTATTGTGCCAAGATTAATAGCAGCTAATGCTGATTTAAATAAAATTGAAATAATAGAATCAGCAGTCGATATAAAATCAAAAATTAATGAAAGATTTATTATGTTAGATAAAGATATTTCTTTGCTAGAACAAAAAATAGAATCTATTGGAGATGTTAAATTAATTATTATTGATCCTGTTACTGCTTATCTTGGATCCATAAAAGAAAATAGATCAACCGATGTTAGAACTTTTATTATGCGTTTAAATAAACTTGCTGAAAAATATAAACTTGCAACTATTTTAAATACTCATACAAGAAAACAATCTAATAATGATTCTCCCACGTCCGCTAGTGATGAAATTATGGGTTCAAGCGCTTGGAGTAATACGGTTAGAATGGCATTTTCATTTACTCGTCATCATGATGATAAAGATTTATTCCTGTGTGTGGCATCTAAAACAAATCATAAAGAACCTCCTGCACTTTCTTATCGAATAAAACCCTTTAATTTAGAAAATAATGAAAAAACTATTAATGTTTCACGAATTGAATGGCAAGAAGGAAAAATCGATATTTCTGCTGATGAAGCTATTAATAAAAAAGTTTACGAGGAAAGATGCGCTATTGATATTGCTAAAGATTTTATCTTAAAAATTTTAGCAATGGGATCAAAAAGTAAAGAAGATGTCTATAGGGCTGCCGAAAATGAAGAAATCAATCCTCATACATTAAAATTGGCTAGACAAAGGCTAAAACAGGAAGGGGTTAACATAATAATGGAACCTTCCCAAACAGATCGTAGAAAATTTATCTGGTATATAGGGGTTTGATCAATTAAATAGCGATAGATGCAGATAATTTAAGGCAGCTAATAATCCCTATTAGCTGCTTTTTTTTTGATCAAAAATAATTTTCATCACTAAACACCTTATTATCCCTATCGCTATTGTTGGAGCGTTGATTTATAAGGAAATAATAGGGATAAATGGACATTTTATTGCCGATATAAATGTAGATAATTTTAATCCTATCTGTTTATTAGAGATAATATAGTTGCCTTATTATTGCTAAATATATATACATTATCTATATTATTATTATATATATTATATACTTATAGATAGAGATATAGATAACGTAATATTATATGATACATACATACTTTTCGTGAAACAATTTCGTGAAACATTAAGGGTGATGGATATGTACAAAAACAAGGAATGGCAAGATGAGTTTCAGCGGAAATCTAAGAAATATCGTAAGAAATATGCGGAAGCCATGGAAATGCTGTTTGGACAACCTAAAAAGGCGCCAGATTTAAACCAGGATCAACGATCTATTTCTGGTGATATGATTTATAGGGTAAAAAAATAATGGCTTAAAACGAAAATATGGAGCTTGTATGGGGAAAAGGAATTACCCGGAGCGGCAGGAACAACTGAAATTTATTGCTTGGTTGAAACGAGAGGGTATTAAACACCATGCCAGCCCGAATGGCGAAAGGCGTAGCCAAGCAACGGGCAGCCTGTTAAAGGCAATGGGCATGTCGGCTGGCTTTCCAGATGTCTTTATCCCTATCAGGCGTGGGCATTATGGCGCATTATTTATTGAAATGAAGCCGATTAAGGGTGGAAAAGTACAAGAAAATCAAATAGAATGGCTACGCTATTTACGGGAAGAAGGTTATTGTGCTGATATCGCTTATGGTTTTGAAGAAGCCAAGCGATTGGTTAGTGAATATTTCAGGCTCGAAAAGCATCAAAGTACGTAGGTTTTAATCGCATCCCCGTGCGAAAAACCATAGGAAAAGTTTAAGGCCGTTTCAAGCGGCCTTATGCAAGGATGTAGTCTTGATATTGTCTCGTTGTCATAAATCTTCTGTTGATATTTGCGATGCTGAAGGGCAACCTTTTTATGTTTGTACAATCTGCCAACTAGCTTGTGATACTATCTTTTCTTTGTCGTTAAATGTCGCGGAGTTTTTTGGTCATGATGACAGCAGAACAACAGAACAAACTTAAACGTTCTTTAGTGTTACACGAAGAAAAAAGAAATTTTCCTTATGTGGATACAGAAGGTAAAATCTCAATCGGAATCGGTTATAATTTAACTGATAGAGGACTAAGTGATGAATGGATTACTAAACAATACAATGACGACGTTAGTTATTTCTACAATGCTTTATATGAAAACTTTTCATGGTTTAAAGAATTAAATAATGATAGACAAATTGTATTGATTGACATGTGTTTTATGGGGTTTAAAAAGTTTTGCGGATTTACGCGGATGATAAAAGCTTTATCGCAACATGATTATTTAATTGCTGCGCATGAAATGCTTGATAGCGCATGGGCTAAACAAGTGAAAACACGTGCGGATGTGTTAGCTAAAGCAATGGTAGACGGTGTGTATGAAATATAAATTTCTTGTTAATGTTTTGAATATCGCTAAAATAATTATTGATGTTGTATGCTGGTCAAGCATTGTTATCATGGCTTATGTTTTATATTTAAATTGGAATGATATTTTAATTAGCTAAGGAAGGTTAAATTACTTTCTTAGGTGAAAAATGCTAAAGTTTTATAATAAAAATAATCAACGATATTATTTTATTGCGATTGAAAAGGATTTGTTTGATGACTGGATTTTATGTGTTAATCGGGGTGGTGATAGGCGTCATGTCGTACGGCGTTATGGGTATAGTAATTTGTCATCACTTAATGCGCGATTAAATGATATGATAAAAAAAAGATTGCAACGGGGCTATGAATTAATCTAGCCCCGATTTAAGTTTTTCTTCTTGTTTATATAAATTAAATAATAACTGAATTGCGCGATTTATTACCTGACTTTTATTCTCCTCAAACTCTTCGGATAAATAGATTAATTGTTTATTAGCTTCTTTTGTTAAGCAAAAGGAAGTGCGTCTTATTGTTGTTGGCATTTTTATTGTTCCTTTGGTGTTATTTCTTCTTGAATATCTTGGATAAAATCTTCTGCATGTATGCATTTCATTTCGTCATAGTTAATATCGGCACTATCTTCATACATTGATTCGAATATAGCCGTAGCCTCTTCATTATTTTCTGCAAGACATTCTAATGTAACTACTCTATGTTCAATACGGCAGTAAGTAGCTGTAAAAGTTTTTAATTTGTTCATTTAAATATTACCTTTTTGTTAATTTTTAATTAAATCCACTTAAAGAATTTGAATGTTTCTATTAATTTTTCTTCAAATTTATTTATCTGTGTTGGAATCATATCAATTAAAGCAATATTACTATTGCATGTTTCCCTTAATGTTCTTGCTAATATTTGGCTATATTCAAATGTTTTAGCGGTAAGTAATATTTCTTTAATTTTAGATAATAATTCTATCGCTTCATTATCTAGGGCAGCTTGTAAATTCATTTTATTTATCCAAGTTTGTTGTTGATGAAGCTATATTATTACTACAATAATAACTTGTCAATATATTACTGTAGATTTATTATTGTTTTTTATGCATAATTAATAGGCAATATTATTAAGGATGATGAAAAATGCCCACTGGTTCGACTATTTATACTGAAGAGCTGGCCGATAGAATTTGTGAAGCTGTCGCAACATCTACACTCGGCACGAATAAATTGTGCAAACTTCATGATTGGATGCCATGTGAAGATACCATATATAAATGGCGTTATAGACATCCTTACTTTGCTGAGAAATACGCATTAGCTAAGGCAAAACAAGCTGAATTAATGGTTGAAATCATTGTAGATATTGCTGATGATAATACCCAAGATTTTTACCATGATGCAGAAGGTAATAAGCGCATTGATAGCGGTGCTATTGCTCATAGAAGATTGCAAATTGACACACGAAAATGGTATGCGTCTAAACTTGCACCAAAAATTTATGGCGTGAAGAAAGAGGAAGAAAATGATTCTCAATCATTAATGCAAAACGTCATTGATAAATTGTAATCATAAGCATAGAATGATTTAAAATTTTACTTTTGCATGGAGTGCAATAATGTCGATTACTGCTATAGCAAGGGATTGGGGTGTTAACCCTGCCATCGTCCGCATTACATCTACAAATACGCTTTCTCAGGTTGGTACATCAGGATATTTAACTGCACAAGCCAGTAACATTGAAGCCATCAACAATGGTTCGTTTGAATGGTTAGCATCCGATATGGTGTTAGTTGTAGCTAGTGACGGCTGGGGATTCTTTACCATTTCTTCTGATTTTGCTTCTTTAGATGCATTTGTATTTGTACCCGGTGTTACATTGCCAACTGTAGTAGGCAACCTTGCTATGTTTGACAGCATTGGTGGAAACTTAGCAGATTCCGGTATTGCTGCTGCGGATGTCATGACTAGTGCTTTGGCTGATGGCCATATTTTTGTTGGTAGTGCAGGTGGCGTAGCAACCGATGTTGCAATGTCCGGTGATGCAACTATTGTGGCGTCAGGTGCATTAACGATTGCTAATAATGCTATTACGACAGCGAAGATTTTAAACGCTAATGTAACCTTAGCAAAATTGGCTGCTGGCATTACGCCAAGCCACGTAATCAAGTTTGCAAACCAAGTCACGACTGTGGGCGGTGCTGCTGCTGAAGCATTTACCGTAACCGGTGCTGTAGGTGCAACTGATAGGGCATTTGTACAGGTTGTTGATAATGGCACAGGTAATGTGACAGCATTGCAAGCCGTTGTAACAGACGATACCTTGACCGTTACATTTAGTGCCGATCCGCAAAATGATACCATTATTAACTATCAAATTATTCGCGTAGCTTCATAAGGAGTATTAAAATGGACGACGGAAGATCAGGTGCAGTAGAAAATAAAAAAGACGAACAATATGTGGCTATGCCAGACAGTTGGCAAGCACGTAACAATATGGAAATGAACAAAGGCATGGGATATGGAAATATGGCTGACTTAGCTAATACTCCTCATCCTGCTACAAAAATGGAAGGCGCTAAACGAAATGTACAGTTAAGCCCTGAAATGCCAGGCGAAAATGAGTTTAATTATAACGCTAATCGTTCATAATTGATTAAATATTAATAACGGCAGCCCATGACTGCCGTTTATATCTAGGATGGGATATGGAAGCTGCTAACTCAATACAGGTTGACGCTCGTCAATTGTTATTACAATCATTTGAAGGTCATTATAAAGCCTTGTGTGGGTTTATAAGTAATTTACCCATTGATGCAAGTATCAAATTTACTGTTTCTTATTCAATTGCTTCTGCTTATTTAATGGCCAGAGAACAACTTCATTTGCTAGATTTTAATGTGGTCAAGCAAGATTCTGAAATACAAGAACCAATCAAGGATGATGCTCCAACTGCCTGAGGGCAAACACGGAATAGCCAAGGAAGGCCAGATAAAATATGTTGACGGATGCTCAACTTGAAGTCTTGAAAGACTTTCAGCAATTTGCGCCACGATTTCTGACGATTAGAACTAAGTCAGGAAGGCCGGAGAAGTTTAAATTCAATCGCGCGCAATTATATCTGCATCAAAGACTGGAAGCCCAGCGACAAGCTACATCTAAAGTGAGATGCCTGATCCTTAAAGGCCGCCAGCAGGGGTGTTCAACTTATGTTCAAAGTAGGTTTTTTCATCGCGTTATAACAAGCCGTGGTAAGAAAGCATTCATTTTAACCCATGATAAAGAAGCGACTAAAAATTTATTCATGATGGCCGTTAGGTTCTATGAGAATCTTGAGCCAGGAATGATACAAAAAGCTGACACATCTAACGCTAAAGAACTCTATTTTAAAGACTTTGACTCAGGTTATGCAGTTGGTACGGCTGGCAATAAATCTGTTGGGCGTTCGCAAACCATTCAATTATTTCATGGTTCTGAAGTAGGGTTTTGGCAGTTTGCTGAAGACCATTCGAAAGGTATATTGCAAGCTATATCTAGCGAACCTGGAACGGAAGTTATACTTGAATCAACGGCGAATGGAATAGGAAACTACTTTCATCAACGTTGGTTGAGCGCTATGGCTGGCGATGGTGAATATCAAGCCATATTCCTGCCTTGGTATTGGCAAGATGAATATAAATCTAATGCTGAAAATTTAGTATTGAATGAAGAAGAAAGTCATTTGATGAGTTTATATGGATCAAATGGCTTAACGTTAGAGCATATTGCATGGCGACGAGTAAAGATCGCTGAATTTTCTAAAGATTATGACGCAGGTAGAGAATTTTTCCAGAATGAATATCCCTTTTCTAGTATTGAAGCTTTCAAAAATCCTATCAACAATGTTTTCATCAATAGCAAATATGTTGAGGCAGCAAGAAAAGCTCAAATTGAAGCTAATGGTGCTCTTATTATTGGTGTCGATGTTGCTATTAGTGATAGGGATCGCACAGCCATCATTCGCAGACGTGGCCGCAATGCTTTCAATCTTGAACGTATTTCTAATTATAATACTATGGAAATTGTGGGACGAGTAAAGCGCATCATTACCGAAGAAAAGCCTTCGAAAGTATATATTGACTGCATAGGAGTGGGTGCCGGTGTAGTTGATAGATTGCAAGAAATGGGTTATGACATGGTAGAAGGTGTGAATGTTGCTCGTTCCGCTAATGACAAAGAGCGTTTTAAAAATTTACGGGCAGAATTATGGTCAGATATGCGTGATTGGTTTTACGGTGAGATGCCTGTACAAATTCCTGATGTTGATGACTTGCATGGCGAGCTTTGTTCCTTAGGTTTTAAAGAAAATAGTTCAGGGCAAATACAAATTGAATCTAAAGATGATTTAAGATCAAGAGGAATGCCAAGTCCTGATTGTGCTGATGCGCTATCGTTAACATTTTACGGTGGCTCCCATATAAATGATACACAAATTAATGTTCCGCAATTATCTCCATTTGAAAGACGGATGTTTAGATAAATGAATTTCTTTGAGCATGTTACTGTAAGAAAATATATAAAATCATGTAATAGAATGTTGAAGTATTGGCGCAAAAAGAAAAATCCACCTCCAGCATTGCAAAAAAAACATGATGAAATTATTGATGAATATAGATTATTTTTAAACGTGCAAGGCATGAAAATGCCAAAACCTAAATATCCTTATATCTGCAGAGATAAAAGAACGCATTATTATTTATATGAACCAATTGTAGGTTATAATTTTCCTGTTGAAATAGTAAATCCTAATTGGAAATACAAGATAAATTTATAAAATACATATAAAATGCTAAAATAAATCACTTTTTTTAATGGAATAAAAAAAATGGTCAAGAAAGACCCTGAGATTTGCAGAAAAATACGTGATCGCGTTGATAAATGGGAAAAATATTGGACTATTAATCGTTCTCTTTATTATGAATGGATTGATTTCGTATTAGGCGATCAATGGCGAGAAGATGAATCAAAGCTTTTTGAGCGCTATAATAAAATTCCGTTGATGATGAATAAACTTGGTGTGCTGGCTAATCACATGGCTGGTGATCAAATACAAAATACGACCAATCTGCAAATTAGTCCTGATGATGATGTCCCAGTACAAGATGCAACAGTAAGGGCTGCGCTCGTAAAGAATATTTCTCTTAATTCTGATGCAAAGAGCATATATCAAAAAGCCTATAGTCAATCAATCATTGGTGGTTATAGTGCATTTGCATTAGGCACTAAATATTTGCATAAACGTTCATTAGATCAAGAGATAATAGAATTTGGTTTTGATGATCCTAACTCTTGTTACTGGGATATGTCTGCTAAGCATGTATGTAAAGTAGATGGAATGTATGCAGGATATAAAACACGTGTTTCCCGAAAATGGTTTAGAGATAAATACGGAAAAGATATTGAAAGCCAAATTGGTTCAACAGCCATTACAGAAGATAGCACTGTAGCCTTTGCTGATAATGATGAAATAACTATTGTTGATGATTTCGAGAAAGAAGGTAAAAAAATAAAGTTATATAAATTATCTGATGATAGTGTTGTGACATCTAAGCAATTTGCTAAATTAGAAAAAGTTATTATTGATGATAAAAAAATTGCAATTAAAAATGGTCAGCCTGTTACGATATTACAAGAGCGTGAAGAAATTGATTATAAAATAATTCACAGACAAATCGCTGGTGATTTTATTATTGATGAAACTGTATTTCCTTGTGTTGAAGGCGATATTTTGCCCGTAATTTTTGTTGATCAAAAAAGTTATTTTACAAAACAAGGTCAGCAAATTACACGCTCATTCTTTAAAGATGTGAAAGATGCGCAAAGATATTTAAATTATCTTGCAACGCAATCGGCCTATATGATGAAAATTTCTCGTTATGATCAATTTATCATGCCTAGAAAATGTGCGGCATCTCCTGATGCTCAGCAACAATGGAGAGATCCTTCCGTTGTGAATGGTGCATTGTATTATGATGAAACGCCAAGCGGTGCTAAGCCTGAACAATTACGTCCACCAGAATTATCACAATCGTTAATGACGCAATATGAACGTACATTAATGGATATACAAACTGGTACTGGCATATACAATACACAATTGGGTGAAAATGGTAATGAAATTTCAGGTGAAGCTATTGCAAGAAGGAATGAGCGTGGAAATAAAAATACGCAAATACCTCGTACAGCATTGGATATTGCAATTGCAACATCTGGCGAATTGATTAACGACATGATACCTAAAGTATACGATACGCGTCGTACTGTTATATTACCTATGCCAGAAAGTTCGGAAGAAAGAATCGTCATTAATAATCCTGTTGATGAATATGGATTGCAAATAGAAAACAATATGCGTGAAGGTAGATATAAAATACGACTAAAACCTGGCGCTTCATATGAAGGGCAAAAACAAGAAGCTCTCCAATCATTGCAATTAGTATTGAATGCGGATAGATCAGGAAATGTATTTCCAATGATAGCAGATTTATATGCTGAGAATTTACCTTTGGATAACAATCTTGAAATACGTAATCGATTAAGAACATTAGTACCGAAAGAAATTGTAGAAGCTGGTAAGACTGGTAAACCGTTACCGCAAAAATCCGAAAAACCAACGCCTGATCAAATTATGGCTCAATTAAAACAAGCTGAATTACAACAGAAGGCACAAGATGCAGAAAGAAATTATCAATTAAAAATGATGGAATTACAGCATAAAGAAAAAGAAATGCAGCGCAAGGCTATTGAAACGCATCAAGATATGACAATGGCATTTGAAAAATTAGAAGCTGAAAAAGAGGAAGCTGCAGCAAGATTGCAAGAAACATTATTGAAATATCAGGCTGAAACAAATAGAACACAAGCTGATATTGAAATTGCTAATGCAAATAATCTTATTAAAATTTTAACTCACAAACAAAAACAAACAGAAGCTAGGATGTAATAATTATTAAAGGATGAATTATGAGCATACAATCAGTTGATGATTTATTGATAAATGTTGAAAATAGTAAATTAGGTGTAGAAATTCCACCTGTACCATCAATAGAACCTGTTAAAGAAGAAGCAATACAATCTGATGTAAATGAGGAAAATGTTCTACATGAAACATCGGATCATCAAGATGATGATTCATCAGGTGAAGATGTATCAAATAAAGATGCCGAAAAAGAAGTTGAGCAAGATGCATCTAAAGATCAAAAAGAACCTAAAAATATTGATGAGTATGGCAATCCCATAAAAAAATCTCGCACCTATTCTGAAGAAGAAGTGCAAAAGATGATTAGAGAGCGTTTAGCTCGTGGAAGGCATGCAGATCAATCGCAGAATCAGCAGCAGAATCATAATACGCAAAATGATAATCAATCGGAAGATGGTGAAAATTGGGATGTACAATTAAAACAATTTGTTAAGCAAGCTATTCAAGAAACACAACAAGAAGAAAGTGAAAGATTATGGCGTCATCAAGAAGCGGAGAGACAAGCTGAATTTGAATCCAAATTTACCTCAGGAATGGCTAAATATAATGATTTTCAGGATGTAGTTAGAGATAGACCTATTACTGATACAATGTTATTAGCTGTTAGAAATCTAAAAGATCCAGCAGCCTTTATATATGGTGCATCAAAACTGCATCCGCAGGAAATAGATAGAATATCCAGGATTTCAGATCCTTATGCGCAAGCGACAGAGCTAGGTCGATTACATGAAAAAATGGTGAAGATTAAAAATAATGTTAGTCGTGCCGATAAACCTATTGATCCACCTAAAGGTGCATTACCAAATAAAGGCGCTATGAAGCCTTCTCTTGAAGAAAGAATACATGCCTATGCAAAACAAAAACGTCGATGATCAATGTTATGATAGCGAGTGCATGTACCATGTACCCTATCATAGACCGCATAAGCATTTTAGGACTATTCATGGAGAGTATGTGAGATTTATAGTTGATAAACCAAAAAAGGTGATTGAATCTTGTCAAGATTAATTTATTTTGAAAAACCAATTCCGGGTGATTATGAATCAAACCCGTTTCATCCTTATAATCACTGTTCTTTAGTTGAATGCAAATATAATATTTCACATTATGAAGCTCATGTTCACTTCATAACGGGTCATGGCGATAAGATTAAATTTGTGAAAGATGAGTACAAAGATAATCCATTTCATTTGTATAATCACTGCTATGACAATCAATGTAAGTATAATAATCCAACTCATCAGCCTCATATTCATTGTGGAGAAGGGAATTTAGATATAGTAAAGTTAATTGAAAATCCATTTAATAAAAAGGAATTTATCAATGCCAATACCAGGTGATAATGGAAATCCAGAATTAGAGAAAAAACAGCAAGATGAACGCATTAATAAGGTTTGCAATGAAGGTGCTTGTGTGCAAAAAGAAGTGAAATTCAATCCTCCTGCACCAAAAGAAAAATGTATTTTTGGGGAAATTTAATGCATTCATTAGATGATTTAATTTTAAAATACAAACCTAAAAAATTAATTCACTATAAAGATTTTAAAAAAATTGGAGAAACTGAAATGAAAGATTGTGACTATGAAGAAATGACAAAGTCTGTTGGTGGTCAATCTCAACCGCAACCTTATCATGATGAGCCTATGATTAATTCATATGAAAATACACGTAAAAGTTTTTATGGTGAAGATGGCGTTGATTGGTCAGGTATGAAGGGAAATAAATAATGCGAGATACTGAACACACTCAATCTATGGTTGCTTATGAAGATGGTGCTAAAGAAGTGAATGAGCAAAAACCTATTGCAGGAAGTAAAATGCAATTTGGCAATGCTAATCGTATGCCGCAAGAAAATAAAGGTTATAAGCAAATTGATTATCCTGCTAATCCCTCTTTGAAAAGATATGGTGAACATCGATGAGCTATGTAGGCAGAATAAGAAATCCATCAGGATTAACAATGGCAGCGCAAAGAGCGCCTGCTTATGAAATGACTAAGGAGAAAGACATGCCATTACATAAAGGAAAAAGTGAAAAAGTGATAGGTGAAAATATTTCTGAAATGGAAGAGGCTGGACATCCAAAATCTCAGGCGATTGCGGCAAGTTTGAATGAAGCACGTGAATCTGGTGCGCATATTCCTAAAAAACATAAAATGTCTAGTGAACACCATCGCCATAAGGAACATCGATAATGGAAAAGCTTAAAGCTAAAAAAGAAATGAAGAAAGTCCATAAGAAAAAGATGGACGATAAGATGAAAGTTGAAAAGAAAAAAGAAATATCGCATGTTTCACTAAAACGTATTAATGACTATGGGAAGAAAAAGAAATGAAAAACAAAAAAGAAGTAGTTAAAAAATCTGATTTAAAAAAATTAGAAAAAGACATTATGAAAAAAGATCGAAAAGAAGATAATAAAATGTATGAAAAGAAGAAGAAAAAATGAAAATATAATTTTGTTGGGAAATAATTACTGCCACCACAAAGCGTGTAAAAGTCATTGGTGGCTGGATATTCAGAAATTGTGTAGAAGACGATGACTATTGTTCCCAGTCAATGGTATTTGTTCCAGACCATAACCATGAATGGATAATTATATAATGATAGATGAAAATGGAAAAAAATTAGAAGACAAAGAAATTTTAAAAGGTGCATTAGATCATATGGCAGAAGCATTAGGTCATTTATTTGAAACAAAATCTACACTATGCCAGTCACTTGCATTTTCTTTAGATTCTTTAATTAAGCTAGGCACAGTCATTTATCACGATGATGATATATTGAATGCAAGTTGTAATTGGGAAAAATATGAAGATGAGCTTTATAATAAAAAAAGATTAAAGTTAGTAAAATGATAATACAACTTAATCCAACTATTCCAGTCTATATTCCTGATCTTGGTACAGGCCAAGCAATTGGCTGGATTGATTACAGTACAGAACATCATCTTATGTGGATTGTTGCACTAGATAGTACAGGTGAAATTTGGACGTTAGATAATACTAAAGTTAGAGCGCAAAAAAATATTACAATGGGTAGAATAATATGAATATGTATGATTTTAATGAGTTTGAAAAAAAACAAATAAATTCTAATTTTAAATTATTAAAAGCAGTGGAAGTTCAACAAAATGAAAGAATAACAAGTTTAGAAGAAGAAATTAAATGTTTAAAGGAATTGGTTAAACTGCAAGCTAATGCGATATCTTTTAAAGGGTCGTTAAAACATCCTCATAAATGCCCTGCATGTGAAGGCAATGGAATAAAATGGGATATTCATAAAGATAGTTTACCTTGGCCTGATTCTAAAAAGATAGATTGTAAGTCTTGCGAAGGTAAAGGTATTTTATGGGTTTAACTTTAAGACAAGAATGGTTTAAGAATCGTATTAAAGAAATTATAAATGAGCTTAATTATTTAGAAAATGAAATGTCTTGGATTAGATATAAAGAAAAGTCACATGAATTAGCCTGTGAATTACTTTATGCTACTACAGAATGGGATAAATATTACAGAAATATTAATGAATAATGATTTAATATCATAAAAAGAAATAACGCCAAGGCAGAAGAATAGCCTGATGTCATATAGCCGGAGTATGGGCGTGAAGTCCGGCACCAATTAGTCCCAGTTAGAACTATCGCGTTTTAGTTTTATCATTAAATTATTTTTTAATGTTGCAATAAAATCTTTACTTTTAAATAAAGATTCAATCGTATCTTCTAAAAATCCGTTATTGTTATTAATAAATTCAGATGATTTTGCAATGATATAATTATTTAATTCATTCTTTATTAAGCATTGAATAACAGAGCGAATTCGTTCATCACTGAAATAATATAAAAAATCAGGTTTTATATTTTCTATTTCTATTTTTACTAAATTAGATAAATGCTTATCAATGTTGCTCATGATATTACCTGTTAAAATGCTTATAAAATGGCTTATCTGATTTACTTGGAGCATCTTTTTTCTTTAATGAAATGTTTTGTATCTTTTCATTTTCATCAACATTAACATGTTCAATCATTAATTCACCTTTTTGCATTTTGTTAAGCATTTCATTGAACTGTGCTTTCTGTGCTGATGAAAGTGTATTCCATAATGTTACGGCTTGATGACGATTCATCTTTGGTATATCTGACATATTACAAATAATCCTTTATTGGTATTTTTCATTCACTACATTATTTATTTTATAGGATAAAATATTGAATTGCATCTTTATTAGGTGCATAATTTACTCAAGTGCGTATATATATTGTAGCCCCGCTTCTACAAGAATCAGGCGCGTATTATGTCTTCCGCCAGACGATAAATAATTAGCCATCGGCTTTCATTCATTGTTTGGAGAATTTCACATGTCATTTTCAGGTAAAGAAATTAGCCTCATTGCAAAGTAATTTGTAATTGTAACTGGGTGAACTCAGGGAAACTCTAGTCCAGACAATCCTGAGCCAAGGCGCAAGATGCGCAAGGTGCAACGACTATCCAGAAATGGAGTACGCTCAAGTGAGCGGAAGCGCCCAGCCCCTAGAAATAGGGTGAAGATATAGTCTGATCTGTTAAGGGATTAACAGCAGCCGAAAGGCGGATTAAGTGTTACGTACTTAATCGAACGAATTGAATACTTTCGAGACAACTAGTTATATTTTGGATGAAACATTCATCCGCTTCATAAATTATCTTAACTTCGCAAAAGTCGCAAATCGCAATCTTGAAGGCGATTTTAAAGGTTTAAAATACGCAACTGGCCAAACGATTAACTATCGCTTGGAAGAAAGATATTTAGGTGGTTTTGGTGCGACAGCAACCTCTGAGGCTCGCGTTCAGGTTGTTAGACCATTAACCATTGATACACAATTTCATACCATGGTTGAATTTAGCGGTTTTGAATTAACATTTGATCGCGCTAGAGACCAGCCATATTTAGATATGATGTTAAATCCACGCGCTAAGCGTTTGGCTAACATGGTTGAGCAATTCATTGCTACAACTAATTTCCAACCTGATACTTATCAAGCTTATGGCACGCCAGGTGTTGCAATTGATTTTAATACTGTATTGCAAACTGATGCTTATATGACTCAATTAGGTATTCCAGAAGACGGCAATCGTTATTGGGCTAACCCACCAGCAGTTTCTGCTACTTTAACAAACGATTTATATACTGTATTCAATATGACAGTGAATCGTGGCGCGTTATTAGATGGGTTTATTGGTCATTTGTCTGGTTTTGATTTCTTCAAAACTAACTTTTTACAAAGACAAATTGCCGGTACTCCTGGCGCAACAGGTGGTACTCCTCCAACTGGCTATGTAGCAGCAGGTACCATTGCAAATGGCCCAATCAGTGGTGGCAATACTCTGCAATTAGCAGGTTTAGCTAGCACATTGAACCAAGTCTTGTTTAATGTCGGTGATATTATCACTCTTGATCCGGCTGCAAATGTATTCATGATTAATCCTTTAACTTATGAACCATTAGCGCAAACGGCTCAATTTGTTGTGACTGCTCAAGTGTTAGGTGATGGATCAAGCACAACTTATAATGTGCCTGTTAATCCAACCATTGTAACAAGTGGCGCAAGACAAAATATCTCTGCTGTTATTCCTAATGGCGCGCAAGCATATCGTGCGAATAGTCATAACGTTTCTTTAGCATTCCATAATCAATCGATTGTATTTGCTGCACCTCCAATTAAAGAATTAAAAGGCGGTGTTGAAGCGGTTACTTCTTATAGTGATCTTTATAAGATGGCGATGACTTATTCTCTTGGTGCTGATATTAGAAACTATGTCCAGCTAGATCGTATAGACATCATAGCGGGCGTAGCTATTAATCCAGAGTTTGCAGTCAGAGTTATGTCTTAATTATTTTGGGGTGGACACTACATCCGGTGTTCGCCCCTTTTTTGAGGAATTTATGAATAAAAAAGAAAATTATAGCGATGAACAATTTTATTATTTAGGAAGATGGGTAAACAAATCACAATTTAAAGCATTTGTTTATAATGAAAAGGATGAAAGTAAACTTGCAAATTCTTATGACGAGTTTGAAAGTTTAGTTAGTAGTGGATTATGGTTTTCTGAGAAACCAAAAGTAGAGATTTCTTTACCTCAAGGAAAGAGGAAAAAGCACAATGACATTGTATGCCCAACCAGTTAATGATTTTGTTCAAGATTCTTATCAATTAATTAGTGCTAATAGTCCAACAGTTCCTTTGCATGGAAATGATTTGCAAAAAGGTATTCAATTTCTTAATGAATTAATTAAATTTTACAGTTCAGATTCTTTAAGTTTAACAATTGCTAAAGAAGTTATTTTCACTGTGGCAATTGGTCAGCAAACAGTAACATTTGCTGATCCAACTTATACTCCTGCTGCGGACGTACAGGAAGGAAGACTTTCTAATTTGCAAAACGCTTGGTTAGAATTAGATGGTGTAACTTATCCATTAATTGATGAATCAAGAAATGTATTTTATGCAAGTTATAAGTTTGATCCTCAGCTTGGTCTACCAAGATTTTGCATCATTACTAATGATTTAAACTTAACAACGATGCGTTTATATCCAGCACCCTCACAAGTTTATAACATGCATGTTTATGGAAAATTTGAACTTCCTTATGTGACATCTAGCATGACAATGTCTGGATTCCCTTTATATTTTTATAAGTTCCTTAAATTAGCCTTAGCAAGAGAGTTGGCTTTTTATAAAGGAAGATCGTCAGCATGGGATCAGAAGCTTGAAGATAGGTATGGAGAAGCTTTTGATAAAATGGAATCTGTATCTGCTATGAATCTTGTTATTGATTCTGCAAATGAAAGTTATCTTAATGGTTCTTGGCGATTGCGGGCAGGTGTTTAATGCAAAGAATGAAAGATGAATTTCAAGTAATGCCATGTCCCATCATTGGCTCTTACAATGTCCAACGATTTAAACAATGGTCGCCAGAAGATACAGCTAACTGGTACATGGTGAAAGCAGAAAATGGTAAAAGACCTTTTGCCATGTATCCACAGATGGGTAGAAAACATATAAATTATTTGGGTATTAATCAATTAATATTTGGATCAGAACCCAGAAATATTTATAAAACAATTGATTATATTTATGTAATTATTGGCAATACCATTTATCAATATGATGAAAATTATAATCAAGTTAATATCACGCCTACTGGTATTGCAACATTAGCAGGTGATGTTTGGTTTACATTTTTAGTCGTAAATAATATTGTTTTCGCAGTATTTGTTGATGAACAGTTTATTTATATTTACCAAGAAGGCACTCCCGCATTACAAACTGTTACAGATCCTAATGCACCGGGTGTTTTTACAATAAACGGTGAGATTGCAAAGCCTGGTTATATTGCAGCATTTGGTAATCGTATAGCCGTATCAGTAGCAGATAGTTCGCAATTTGTTTTATCAGCTATTAATTTGGTTGGCAATGGAGCTTCTCCTGCACCTGGTTATGCCTTTGATCCTGCGAAATGTTTTACTAATTTCACAACACCTCAAGTATTTGCTCAAGAGGAAGGTAAGATTAGACAGATGGGTGTATTGAATAATACGCTCTATATTTTTTGTGATTATGTTATTGGTGTATGGTCAAATATTACAGCAGTATTTACCGGTACACAGGTAACTTTTCCTTGGAAAAGAAACAGTACATATAATTTTAATTTTGGTATAGCAAATCCCGCTTCATTAGACATTGATTTTGGTTATATGGTATGGCTCGCTAGGAATAGTGATGGACTTCTTAAGTTCATGGTAACGCAAGGCGGTCAACCTGAGCCTATTAGTGATAAAGCAATTAATACTTTGTTACAACGATTTACTAATTTGTATGGTATTAATAATCCATTCTTATCTAAAAATGCGAGCGGATTTATTTACCAATACGAAGATACTGTTTTTTATCGCATGTCTGGCGGCGAATATACGAATAGTGAAATATTAGATGAAGATTTAAATTCATCAAGTATTGAATTTAATTTTGAAACTGAAAAATGGGCAAGATGTATAGAGCTTAATGGTCAGCGTAATCGCGTGCAAAAACATATTTATTTTAATTTTAAGCATTTAGTCACATTAATTGATGATCACACTATTTACGATATGTCAGGACAATATTATTTTAATGAGATAAGAAATCCATTACAACCTGACCCACAACAAAATGATGCTTATATTGCAGAGCCATTTAGATATGTAAGGACAACGCCAATTATTTCTGAACAAGATTATTCTGAATTTGAAACTGAATATGTGCAAATAGATTTTGTATTTGGTGATAGTAATCTTGTTTCATTTACTTTGGATGATCCTAATTTATATAAACCTCATGTTGAATTATATTTTTCCGATGATGGTGGAGTGTCATTTGATCCAGCAGACATAAGAGAGTTTTCTCAAATGGGGGTTTATAGTTGGCGTATGCGTTGGTATCAGTTAGGCGCATCAAGAAACCGTGTTTATAAATTAATATGTGTTAGTGATGTTCCGATTGTTATTTTGGGTGGCGTCATGAATGTTAGGAGGATAAGCGGTGGCGCTAACTAATCCTATTGATTTAGAGGTATTAGATTCTCCAGAAGTTGAGGGCACTCAGTTTAGTCCTGATATGAAACGCTGGTTATCAAATGTTGTTGATATTGTTAATGCTAGTTTTGCATCATTAGATAACTATACAACGAATTTAATTACAGCATCCGGTGTTGATATTGGCGGAATGGGGGCTGGCCCAATTAATGTGACAGTTACAGGATTGACAGCATCGGGATATGTAAATGTTAATTTAATTAGTTCATCCAATCCAGTTTTTATAAGCAATGTAACACCTGGAAACGGTAGTTTTTCTATTACATTTAGCAGTGATCCAGGTGCTTCTGCTATTATTGTTTATCAGGCTTTTATAGCTAAGCCTTAAAAGGAGTTTTAAATGTTACCTCTTATAGCTGGTGCCGCCATTATAGGCGCTAAAATGTTTGGCGATTACATGGGTAATAAAAAGAAAGGGTATGATGCCGCCAGAAAAGAATTAAGACGATATTGGGAAGAGGCAAAAGGCTATGAAAAACCTTTCATGCAAAACGGACTTGATCAATATGGTCGTTTAAATGATGCTGAAAATAAGTTATTAAATCCATATGATTTAGAAAATCAATGGGCTGGCGGATACGAGGAATCTCCTTATGCAAAATATTTGCAAGAAGAGAATATGGGTCAAGGATTAGATGCAGCCAGCTCTATGGGATTGATGGGAAGCAGTGGCGCCTTAAGTAATATTCAACAAGGCGCAGGACGCATAACTTCTGAAGATAGAAAGCAATTTATGCAAGATTTAATGCAGAAATATTTGGCTGGCATTGGATTAGGTAAGAGTTTTTATGATACAGGTGCTAATGCTGCTAATGCATTAACACAGGATGCTATGCAAATGGGTGGAAATCAGGCTGGCTTAAAATATGGTTCTGCTAATGCGAATGGTGAAATGTGGAATAAAATGATGGGTACTTTATCTGGCGGCATTGCAAATATGTATATGCCTGGAAGTGGTCAAATGATGAATAGTGGAAATGCTTATAATAGCTAAAAGGATTAAATTATGTCATTGATTGACAAAATTCCATTACCCGGTGAAAGAGATGACTTTGCAGAAAGCGCTAAGGCAATGCAGGATATATTTAGCGCTCCTTACAATAATAGATTGCGTGAAGCACAAGCTCAGGAAGCGATGGGAAATGCTTCTAAATCAAGAATGATGGCTAAATTTTTAGATTCAATTGTAGGTGGTAATGATCAAGCTGCTTCTGAAGTTAATTCACCGATTTCGAAACAAACATCATCATCTAATCAAATGCCTATGAATAAAGCACTAACATTGGCAGGAATTTTAAGATTACCTACGCAAGTTGTTGAAGGGAATTTAATTACACCTTTTGGCACGTATCAGGTTGGAGAAAATAAAGCAGATACCCGATCAGCAGAACGACAATCTAGACTTTCAGAAAAAACATTAGAAGGTACTGCTGCTAATTCTATGGAGTCTTTGGGCTTAAATGCTTCCTTTAATGCTTTAGATAAATTAATGCAATCTCCAAATTATAAAAATATTGCTGGGACACTGGAAGGAAAGTTAATTAATTCTCAATTTATGGGAATCCCTACAGGATCAATGTTGCAATCTGCGTTTCCTAATAAATTTAGTCTAAAAGATGCGAAATTACATGGTCAAGCAAGCGTTCACATGGGTAATATAATTACGGGAGTAGCGTCTAAATTTAAAGGGCCATTTAAAACAATGGTAGGTGGTATTATCAATAATATGAAACCAAATATGAGTGATAGTATTGCTGTGCAGAAAGCAAAAATAACAGCATTAAAACAATTATCAAATTTAGCCGATGAACAAAATTCAAGAATTGCTCAATATATAAATAATAAAATGGATCCAACTGCGGCTATTATGCGTGTAGCTCAAGAAACAATGCCAAAATATAGACAAATTATTTCTTCTGTAGATTCTGTAGATAATGAGGAAATGCCTGAAAGTGCAGAAAAAAATGTAGTCTCATCTTTACCTGAAAATGAAATGGCATTAAATCCTAAGCAATCAGGTGCTTCTAGACTAGCAAATTCTTTATCTTTGCCAAAATTTAAATCAAAGGAAGAATTTCAATCTTGGTATAAAAGACAACCTAAAATTACACGTGATGCAGTTAATTTGCATTTGAGGAGTAAAATGTAATGGCATATCAGGTTTCCTATAATGACATTCCTGAAGAAAGTAATTCTAGCAACTATGAACCTTCATGGAATGATGTTCCTAAAGTTAATGCTGAAAAATCTAAAAATGTATCTACAGTTTTAGGCGAATTTCCTAGAAATATACCTCAATTAAAACCGGGAACTCCTGAGAATGAAAAATTAATTGAAGAAATGATACCTTGGTATGCAGGTGGCCCAGGCATGAATGTAATAGGTCAATCAGCTCAGCCAGGAGTTATTAATCAAGCTTTAAAGTTTGCAGGATGGCCACTTAGGAAATTGGGTGGAGTTGTTAAAGGTGCTTTTAAAGATTTATCTCCTTATGAGGAAGCTGTTGGCGCTGCAAAAGCAGAAGAAAATTTAGCGTTAAAGAAAGCTCAAGAAGATTTGGCATCTAAAAATTTAGAATCTCAGTCTATAAATAACAGTATAGAAGAAACAAAAAATTTAATTCCAGGTAAAATTTCATATGGACAGCCTAATACCGAATTAGAATCAATTGAAAATGAAATTGGACGTCATTTGAATATTGAAGCACCACATAATATTCGAGTCGGAGAAAGTATTAAGGCTCGTATTCCTTCAATTTATAAATTTTGGGGAAATAGTTATAAAGATTTTATAAATAAATTAAAAGATTCTAAATTTTATCTGCCTAAAGAAGGTTTAGAAAAAATAGATTTAGATATTAATGCAATAAGGCAAATGGCTAAAGAAGGTAAATTAACAGGTAACAAATATTTAAAAATAGCAAAACCAAAAGAAAGTTCTCAATTTCAAAGTTTAATAAAAAAAGCTCCTACTGCTAAAGATTCCAATGCAGCTGATTTTTTATCTAAATATAAAGATTTTCGTAATGGATTGCATGAATTAAGACAAGAAGCTAAAACTACTGCAGATGAAGGACTTCGCAGACAATTATTTAAAGATATTGATAAAGCATCAAAAATAGAATCCCGACTTAAACAATCATTGGAAAAGGGTTTGGGTGAGCATTCTCCTGAATTTAAATGGTTGAATGAAGGTTATTCGAAGCAGGTTTATCCATTAAGAAATAATAAAATTGTTAAAAAATTAATGAACAAGGATATGCCTGGTAAATTATCAAAAGACATGGTTAATGAATTAAGCGGATCAAATGAAGGGCAAGAGTTTCTCAGAGAAATTGTTAAGCAAGACCCAGAAGCTATTAAAAATATTCTTGGACAACAATTTAAAAAAAATCCTGGAAGACTTCATAATCCAGATGAATTGATTCGAGAATACATGCAAGAAAATACAGAATTGCCAAAATTATTAAAAAACAGGGAAAATTATTTTTCAAATCTTTCTAAAAGAAAAAATATTTCTCTAGAAAATAAAATAAAAGCGCAAAATGAATTAAAAAAGATTAAAAGCAGTTTTCCTTCTAATAAAAGACTAGAAGCAGAAAAATTATTGAAATTAATGGAAAAGCAAAAAATAAAAAATAAATGGATAACTGGTGGTTTAACCACTGCTGGATTAGGTACTGTTGGCATGCCTCCGGGATTAAAATGGTTGGCAAGGTCTCTCGCATCTGACAACCAAACAGAAGGAATGGAATAATGAGTTTCGCACGCGGCGCAAATCCGATATGGTTTTTCAATAATTTAACGGGTCAAGTATTAGATGATACGTATTATGCTTTCTTTTTAACAAATACGATGCCTTATACATCCCAAGCAGTTTATCAAGACCCTGATGGTTTAACGCCTTGGTCAAATCCTATTGAGTTTCAGCCGTCAGGTGGATTGCCTAATAATATTTATGGCAATCCTACTTTAGTTTATAGAATAGAAGTAAGACAGGGACCTACTCGCACTGATCCTTTAATCTGGCAAATCGATAATTATGTTTTTGAAGAAGGAAGCGGTTCATCTTCTATCATTGAAGATCCATTGCTGATTAGCGAAAATATGATTACTAATCCACAATTTGCAGATATTTATTTTGGATCACCTTTAACAATTGCAACAGCAGGAACTTACAATATAGCGCCTGGTTGGTTCTTAGATTTAACGGGAATTGGTACAACTATATTAACGCAAAATACAACTTCTGGCAGCGAAGATATTGTTGGCAATCCATCTTATTATCTAACAATCAACAATAGTGGCTGGACAACAGCTAGATTATATCAACGATTAACGAATAATAGTTCTATATTTAATAATGGTGCAATTGCTATTGCGTTTTCTGCATTTGGTACGGGAAGTGATTTTAACTTAACAGTTTCTTATATTCCATCTACCGGCTCATCTACAACTTTTACTTCTTTTGGCATAACGGCTAGTGGTTTTACTACTTATAAAGACGCTATTAATATGGTGCCAACCAATAATACGGATGTGAATGGCGCAGCTTATAGTGATATTGATTTTAATATGCCAGGTACTAGTGTTTTATCTATTTCTAATGTTCAATTAACAGGTCAAAGTGATCCATTATCTGCAAATTTTGCATTGAATCCATTAGCTAATGCACCAAATTATAATGAGCTTTCTTACGAAAGAATGGTTGATCATGAATTTCATATTTATAAAAATTCATTAATACGTGAACAAAAAGATAGCTTATTAGCGGGATGGAAATTTGCTCTTAATCCTTGGCAATTTTACACAACAGCAACTACTAATGTTGCAGCTAATCAATATACTGCTGATCAAACTATTGTTATTCAACAAGCTTATGTTTCATCTGCAACAGGAAATAATGTTTCTTCAGAAAGAGCAACATTTGCAAATAATTATGCTTATACAATTACAGCAGTAACAAATGATAATCAATTTGCTTTATTGCAATATATTGATCCATCTATTGTTAGACCTTATTGGGGAAAAGTATTGTCTTCATATGTAAAATTAGTTTTTAATTCAACACATGCAACAACTCTAAATTTCAAAATGCGATTAATCTATTCTGCTGGAGTTCCTAACACAGTAAGTCAACATGATCCTATTAATTCTTGGACGGCAGGTTCTGATCCCGTTATTAATTCAGGTCTTGGTTATCATTATATTACACCGCCTATAGATTCTGTTTATTCAGTAACAAATGGTTCTCATGAATTTGTATTTGAAAATATGTTATTGCCAGCTTCAACTAATGACAATATGACATTAGGCATCTTGCTCTATACAACATCTAATATGAATTCTTCCGCAACAGCAGATTCTATTTATTTTGATGATATTTCTTTATGCGCAAATGAGTTTGCTATGCCAACACAGGTGCAAACTTATAATGAATCATTAGCAAGATGTCAGTTCTATTATGAAAAATCTTATGATATATCAGTTCTTCCAGGTACAGCAACCACTACAAATGGTGCGTCCTCTACAATATATGTTGTAACTACAAATGGCGGCATGTATGGCATGGATAGACGATTTAAAGTAAATAAAAGAACCGATCCATCTGTACTTTGGTATTCTACACAAACTGGAGCTGTAAATAAGATTAGAAGTATTAGTGGATTGGAGCAACCGGTTGATTCTAATGATTTAGTGGGAACATCAAGCACCGGCATACCAGTTATAATACCAACTACAGGCCCTACAGATTTATATATTGGTCAATGGACGGCAGATGCACGATTAGGATTATAATTAAAAGGAATTAAAAATGACTCAAGTAAATGTTACGGCATACAATAAAAATTTTTTAGGTACATTACCTTTTAGCAATACTAGTATCAATATTTTATTAGCAGCTAGCACTGCTATTTCTTGGACTGTTCCTGGTGATGCAACGCAAATTTTTAGAGCATGTTTTAGAGCGTCTTCTACTGCTGAAATATGGGTAAGATTAAACGGCACAGCGCAAGTTCCAACTAGTAACACAGTGACTTCAGTTCCTAATCAAGAATTTATTCCTTTGTGTGATGCTAAATATATAAAGGGTGGCGATACGTTAAGCTTTATCAGTACGGGAACTCCACAAGTAGGTGTATCATTATTGCAAGTACAAAATAATATTTAATCAATAAAGCATATTTAAAAGGAATTTAATATGTCTGTTATCTCTATTATACGAGACACACCTAATAATGTCAGTTTAGTGAGAATGATCTCTACTGATACGCTAGCAACTGTAGGTAGTTCTAATTATATCGCTGATCAAATGGTAAATATCCGCGCTTTAAATAATGGATTTTGGCAATGGTTTACCACAGATGTTGTAGTAGTATCAGCCAGTGACGGAAACGCATTTTATACATTTACAGATGACACGTTTAGCTCATTAGAGCTTTATGGTGGATTTGGTAATGTAAATCCAGGAACAGCTAATGATTTTGCTTATTACGCTACAAGCGGCTCAACCATTTCTGGTATTAACGCAGCAGGGGCTAGAACTTTATTAGGTCTTGGTACTATGGCTTTGCAAGCTGCAAGTTCTGTTGCTATTACTGGGGGCAGCGCTTCGTTATCGTCATTAACAGCACCTTATACTTATGTCAATGTAGTTGGCCCATTAAATCTTGTACCCGGTAATTCTAATACCATATTTGTTTTTAATGCTTCTACCACTTTATCAGATGCACTGGGACTGGCTTCATATACAAATGGTTTTGCATTTGCGTTAAAAAATGTCTCTGGCAGCACAGCTACATTTAGTCCGAAAGCAGGTGAAACAATTGATGGTAATGCATCTTTAACATTAAATGATCAAGAAGCAGCGCTTATTATTAAGACGCCAACTCAATGGTCAAGCATCGCATATAATTTTGGTGATGTATCTGCATCAGCACTAACAAGAGTTAATGATACCAATGTAACTTTAACTTTAGGTGGAACCCCAGCAACAGCATTATTAGAAGCTGTTTCTTTAACATTGGGATGGACTGGTCAGCTTGGTCTGACTCGTGGTGGTACGAATGCCAGCTTGACTGCATCGAATGGCGGTATCGTTTACTCGAATGCTTCAGCATTGGCAATTCTTGCTGGAACGGCAACCGCACAGCAACTTCTGTTGTCAGGTGCGTCAACAACGCCTCAATGGTCAACGACAACCTATCCATTGACAAATGCCATCAACACGATCATGTACGCATCTAGTGCAAACGTTATGGACGTTATCATTCCAGCTAACTCATCCGTCATGATTTCATCAGTTGGTGGTGTTCCATCTTGGTCAACAACGCTGCCATCAGGTCTAACGATTCCAGACTATGCCCATAGCGGAGCGAATAGCGATATCACATCCATGACTGGATTGACTGGTTATCTGCAAGCTCCCCTTGGTATAAAAGATTCTAGCGGAAATATAATCGTTGTTTATGATAGTCAGGCTTCTGCAGTAAACTATCTGGTGTTCACCAGCAGCTCTGCAGGTAATGCAGTACCCATCTCAACATCTGGTGCTTCTGCAGCCGTAAACCTTAACCTCAAGCCAAAAGGCGGTATCATACAGCTCAGCTCCACTGATGGAACGGTTGCTCAAATGCGTTGGTATGATACCACTGGATCGCTCTATACCGGCTTTAAAGCTCCAACAACGCCAACAAATTTCACGTTTGTATTGCCAGCATCAGACGGATCAAGTGGTCAGTTCCTAAAAACAGATGGATCAGGAAATCTCAGCTTTGCATCAGGAAACAGTGGTTCTGTTACATCGGTTGCAACCTCTGGATTGGCTACGGGTGGCCCGATTACAACCACAGGCACAGTCACTGTCACGGCGGCAATTCAATCGGATCAGGAAACTGCGACATCTACATTAGTTGCTGTAGTGCCCGGTGTTCAGCAATATCATCCATCGGCTGCAAAGGTTTGGTGTAACAAAGCCGGAAGTTCAACGACAATCAATGCTTCCTATAATGTATCATCGACCACTCATGCCAGTACTGGAACTCATGTCATCAATTTTACAACCGCCATGTCTAGTGCTAATTATGTGGTTGTAGCAAATTCATTGATTTCTGCCACGTTGCAATTTTGTATTCCACAGTCACTTTCAACAGGTAACTGTTCGATCAATACCTTTAATAGTGGCGGCGCATTGACTGACCCTACAGCCTTATTAATGGTAGCTTATGGTGATCAATAGGAGATAAATAATGTCAAGATTTAAACTAATATGTGACAATGGTCAGGAATTGACTACCGACATGAAAGATGGTGATGAACGTATAACTATCGAAGGCGAGATAATAAAACTTGAAGAATTTTTTATTCAGTTAGCAAATGATAAAATTGCTTCTGGAATACATCCCGCTGGTTGGGTAGATCCTTTACCAAACAAAATTATAAGTCATGAGAAAGTTGAATGATATTTGATATATTATTACGGTAAAATTAAATTTTTTAACAAAATTGCTAACCATCAGTTATATGTATTGTCGTGTAATATTATGTGCTATGTAATATTACATGTACTATTAATATTTAATTAATAATATTAATAAATTAATACTATCGATAAGCGAATTTATCGATAGTATTGTAAAGTGTACAGATACGGGAGTCGTACAAATGTCATTAATGGACTTTTTTAAGAAAGCTTTTCCAAAACCAAATATTCCGCAAAAAAGATATATCGCCATTATCATTGGTTTGCTCTATGCAGGACTGCAATTTTATTTACAAAACACACCAGATAAATATGATAGTGAAATGATTGAAAGAATACATTTTATTGCAATGCAGTTATTGGCTAATAATGAAGATATTGGCAAGCAAAATAATTCTGCCAATATTATTAAGCAATATTTTGGTGAAGGAAATTAATCATTAGTTTCTTTGTCAAAAAAATCTTTTAAATTTAATTTAAATAAATTAATAGAATCGATTATAAATTCTTTTTGATAATCATCTTTAATGTACTCGCATATTTTTTTCATTTGAATAGCCGTAAAAGCTATTAATGCAGCTCTAAGACCAGATATCGCAATGAATGAATCTACTTTATTCTTATTCATAAAATCTGATAAATGATTTTGCAAAAAATTAATTAAATCTGACGTATATTTTTGTTCTTCATTTTCTGGCAAGTCAATATTAAATGTTTTTATATCTTCGTGCATTTTTATTTTATCCAATATTTTTTAATTATATATTAGTCACTTCCCAATCATCGGCTAATACATCATCTGCTTCAAATAATTCACCGCACCATTCTCTATTTATACCTTCAAATCCTTTTGTCCATGATTTACGTGTAATATTCTTTCCTTCGCGAAATGCATTAATTACTTCTTTAAATGTCATATATATACCTGCGTTATTTTAGGTGCCAATAAGCCACATTTTTCACATTTCCATGTATGTTCATTCTCTATAATATTTTCAGGAGGGTGCATACATTGAGGTGATTTAGATAATATTCTTATAAGTTCAGATTCTTCTTTAGTAAATTCATTTGATATATTCAATGAAACACTCCAAAATATGTCTAGGGATTAATATTTTAGCTTCTATTTCAGAATTATTTTCTTCATCAATAGCGGTCATTTCAAATATAATATTTTCATTGCCGTGATATTTAATACTATATTTTGCATGTTCAGTTTCAAAACGCATTTCATGGGTTGTTATATTCATTTTGGTGACTCAGGTAATGACATCCAATGAGTAACATCTAATATTGCACCTTTTTCTGTTATGAAATAATTACCAATTAAATAAGCTCCAATATCAATGAATGAGCCATTATATGTTAAAACCGACATTGTTTTATCAGGGAGTTGTTCTTTAACATTAATCCATTCATAGAGTGGCTTATTAAAACATTTATCACAAATCATTTTAAATTTTATATTATTATTTTCCATATAAAATTTATTGCTAGATAAATTGCATTTGTCACAAAGTAAATTAATCATTCTCTTATTCTTATTTAGTTTAATTTCATATTTTCATGCTATTTATTTTGGTGGACTTGGTAATTCCATCCAATGCGTTGCATCAATAGAGTGCCCGTCACGTTGTTGTATCCATTCATTTTCGTCTCCTACAAATTCATAATTGTATAAAGAACCTAGATGAAAAGATTCACCATCATAAATTAATACTTCATGATTAAAAGGAGGAAGTTTATCTTTTACACTTATCCATTTATTTATTTGTTTTTCCAGCTTCATTTCGTCATGCCATGAATGGCAATTTCCACAATAATTATTTTTAATGTCATTCTCATTATAACTAATCATTTTGCATCGTGGACATCCTATTGATTTAAATTCATTCATTTTTATAAAATACTCAATATTGTTTAACGATAAAACGTACAAAACCATTTCGTTTTAAATAATACGTGCAATCTATCGATTCAAATTCTTTCATGTCAGGAATTAAGTGTCTAACGCATATCTGATATTGTTTTCTTTTCTTTGGTACTCTCGTAATTCGATAGCCTGTGTCTGATTTAAACATTGTAAATGATGTATTATTATGTGTTGCCTGATAAAAGTTCACATAATCATCACATTTCGCTTTCATATGCTTTAACACATAATTATTGAAACGAATAGTGAGCAGAGATTTTATTCCATCAATAATGTACTCAACATTAATCATAATAATTTTTTAACTGCGCTCGCTTCTAATGTCTTGCCACTTTCCTTGCCATAGAAGGGAATATGTGGCTCAGAATTGGTTAATATCGCATATTGCATTTCTGATTTTAATCCTGATATAACCGTTTCGCTGAGTTTAGCAATTGTTGATGCCTCAGCAAGCTCAATCTTGCCGTCTTCTAAATCTTCAATAGCTTGCAATACCCTCTCACGCAATTGTTGCATATTCTGAATTTTTGCCATCCTTATTCTCCTTTATTAATTTTTTCATATTTAACAAGTCGTTTTATGGTCATAATGCCTTTTTTTATATCCACCATCTCCTGTGGAATATCAGCCCATTTTAATCTAGTATCTCTAACTATTTGATTTTTAACATAAACATCTGCAAGTTCTTTTACTGCCTTATTCTTGAAGCGCCTTTGTCTCAATCTTTTTTTGTTCGGATTTTTTTTGTCGTAATCCAAACTTTTTTTAATGTACTTTTCTTTATTCAAAGCCCAACATTTTCTCTTAGATGCATTTTTCATTTCTCGATATTTTTCTGGGTCTTGTTCTTTATAACGATTATGTGCTGCAAGAATTTTTGTTTTATTTTTTTTATAATTTTCTGCATGAATACGTTTCATACATTCTTTGCATTTAAAACGCTGCTTTCCGTTAGTTTTATCAACGCCAGACTTTATAACATTTTCCAAAAAACGATCCCCATGATGAGTGCATCTCATTATAGGTTTTTTATTTATCATATCAATTTCAGCTTGCTTTAGCCGTTTTTGTTCTTCAATTTCTTTTCTAGTCGGCAATGATTTTTTAATATGCTCAATTTTACGCATTAATTTCATAGTTGCGCGAGCAAGCTGAAGTATTTCTTTTGGTATGCGCTCTTTATATAATCCTTTTTCATATCCTTTTAATTTTATTCCTTTTGCAAGCCAATCTCTTACTTTGAAATCCCACAAATCATTTTCAATACTTTTTAATCTTTTTAGGTATTCTTCACTATTTTTAATTTCTCGTCTTAGTCTTGCATCTTCCTTTTGCTTTCTATTATGTTCTATTATTCTGTTTTCTCTATCAATATCACGCTCAAGCTTTTCTTTACATTCTCTGCATTCATAAATATCAATGTGATTTTTTTTTCGAATATCAGTATTCCAAAAAACATAATGGCTTATGTCTCTATCATTTTCATGATAAAAACATTTCATTTTTTTAATTCTGTTGGATGAATTCATTGATAAGATTTAATTTATTACGTTCATTAAAATATTCAGAGCTTAAATACGATATATAAGCAACCGTCCAAAATGTATTGCATAAAAAAGCACCTATGCCAAACCATCCTGATGCAGATGATCCATGGCAAACAGATATAATATTCCATGTAATCCCACAGACATTAAAGAATAATATAAATGTTTGCAGGCATAAGGCACGTTTGTGTATTCTGATTAAAAGCTCACAACTTGTTTTGCTTATTTCAGGATAATCAGTATTTTTCATTTTTATCCTTATTTGGCTAACTAATTTTGTAGTCCAATTGCTATTGTTGTAACGCAGCCCATTATATATTATTCATTCGTCAAAAACTTCAAATAGGAAATAAAAATGTATAAAAAAATAATATTATTTTTAACAATCATTTCATTAACATCTTCTGTATTAGCTTATCAAGGTAAAGGATTTAGAATCATTTCTGAACGCGTTAAAAGTTCTGCAAAATTTAATGGTAGTTTTGAAAGCGTTAGTAAAGAAGATTTTAGCAAAGCCATGTTTGCATCAGCTAATGCAAGTGTTTACAACGTTAATGGTCATCCTTATGAATATATTGAAATCAAAGGATTTCATTCTGTAAATATCAACAATTACACATCACAAAGACAACGCTACAGTTATGCTTATAATTTAAAATGTGCTGATATGTGGGTCACATTTGAACGTGAGCTTGAGCTAGATCCTAATGGAAACTTTAGTGATAGTTCAATTTCTAGAGGAACATTCCAAGCAACTGGATCGGGATCATTTAGTATTTATGCTAATACTGATATAGCAGGCGCAGAAATAGCACATTATGTTGCACAAGCTATCGCTTCTATACGCTGATAAAAAAAATAGGTACAGGAAAGATATTTTCTGTACCTATGATATATGTAAGTCTTAAACCACATGCAAAATTTATCATTCTTTTAACCGTCACCGTCACCGGAACCGTCACCGTAACCGTCACCGTAACCGGAACCGTCACCGGAACCGTAACCGTCACCGTAACCGGAACCGTCACCGGAACCGTCACCGGAACCGTAATTTATTTCTCCCATATTTTTACACTCTTTATGCTTTGTTTTGATTTTTCTGTGCAATCCAAAATTTCTATTACTTCTAATAATTCAACTCTACTAACCTCACAGGGAAACATGCAATTATCAGGGTCTTTAACACCTTCCATTGCTAATTGTGACAATGAAGCAGCGCCAGACCATTTCCATAATCGTCTAGCATTATGCAAAACAACTTCTCTATCTTTTCTTGATTGTATTTCACCCGCAAAAACACCAGCAGAATATGTTCTTACTATTACATATCTACCATTTTCATTTATAACTTTATTTCCATTTAGCAATTGAACTAATTGGATAACATCTTTAAATTTCATTTCTTCTATCATTTATTTTTACTCTTTAAATAAAATACAAATATTTTTTCTTTATTAACTTGTTTGAAATTGGATTTTGTCTCTATGTCAGCGATTTTCATTATGATCATATACATTTAAAATGTTCTGGCAATCTTACTTGGTAGTGATCTTCTTTTTTTAATATTAAACCATTTTGCAATGTGGCTACTCGCGTAACAGGATTAAAATAATTTTCTTTATTAGTCGAATCATCAAATAGTCTTTCAATCATTAATTTAAATCCGCTAGGAGTTCCGTCAAATTCATATGTTTTTATTAATTCAGTTTCTTTCATTTTCTTCTCTTCATTGAATCATTAATAAAACTTAATAATCTATTATTTGGTGGCAATCGGCAGGAATTGCTAGTAATGCTCTGCACGATGACATGGTGGACAAATCCACTTCACGTCTAAAGGTTTTGAATAATCTTCATGATGAGCATGAACTTTTTTAATAGCTCCGCATTTATGGCATGGTTCAACTATTAATTTGCCATTCTTTTTTGCTTTAGCTACCAATTCTCTCGCTCTATGATGTTCTGGATGGCGTTCTTTATCACGTAGCTTATAAGCATAATGATTCTGAGTTAAACCGCCTTTCCAGTGTGGATTATTTTCACCTTTCATATCTATAGTAGCAGCAACTTTTCTGCCGTTAGCAACACTTAAGCATTTTTGTGAACAATAAAGACCATGACCGTTCCTAACCCGATAAGGTTTAACTTTGAATGATAAATTGCATATTTGGCAAATCCTATCTATCCAATTTTTTGTCGGTTTTCTACAAGTTTCAATGTTCTTTTTCATTCACTGTCCACGCCGCGATTGCCATAAACTACAGGGGCATTTCGGACTCGAACCGATTGGCCATTTGCCAAGAACCTTATAACTGCCCCGTAAACTGGTAGCCTATTTTAATTCTTTACAAAAATTCGTAGGTGACCGCTAAAAAGGTATATCATCATTAAACTTATTGTTAACTTCTGGTAATGGTTTTAGCGGCATTGTCATTGATCCATGAGGTTCACCAACATAATCTTTCACTACATTTTTTGCTGGATAAAAACCACCTAAATCATTTGGTTTTTCTGGTTCAATATCTAAAAATACCATTCCACCGCATTTATTAACTAACATATGTGGATCGATAACACCTAATTTATATTGTTCTTGCATGTTGTTTACATCGCAAAAATGTTTAATTAATTTTATTAATGCAAAGTTCGTAAATATAAGATGTTCGCCACCTTCTCTATCCCATACCTTTAAAGTTGCAGCGGTATATTCATTTCCGGCTTTGGAGACTTTATCCTCAGCTTTTATTACTTGATATTGGTAATTGCCCTTTGGTAATAACAATGCTGCTTTTAATTCTTCTTCCGTTTTTGGTGTAAAATTCATTAGGCTTCATCCTTAATTTTAGATAGCAAATGGTCAATTATTTTTTGTATAACATCACCGCTTAACTCTTCAAAACTTTCAGCATTATGCTTTTCCTGCCATTTTGCGTAAGTTTCTTCTGGTATCTTAAACAAGTCAATCAATCTATATACTTCAGCAACTTGTTTTTTTGTCGCAAGCTCTTGCGTAACAACAGCTTTATCAATACACTCCGCGCCGTATCTTTTAATCACTTCATCATAAGAAAAAGAAAATGACTCATTCATCGGAAACTCTTCAATACGACTTTTCTTTGTTACAGCAATGTGTTTGTCACCACGAATCTGCGTTTCAAATACAAGATCCATCATATAGCCCAGACGATTATAACAACTATATGTTTGACCTATTACAGACATATTATTGCCATACTCTTTTTTAGCTTGGCAGGTAATCAAAACATTCATGTCTATGCGCAACAGCAAATTAACCAAAAGCTTCATCTTTTTGTTAGCTGCTGTTACATGACGACCAAATTCATTACCCGTTATGCGTTCACAATCATTTTGCAAATTGTCATAAGGTATAGTGAGTGAATCAATGACTAATGTTTTAAAATCATGCTTAGTTGTCATCAATTCTTTTACTTGCTGAAGTATTTCTTCAAAATCACCCGTTGCTAAGACTTGTCCGTTGTTATCAGAAATAAGCTTGGCATATTTTTTCTTTGATGTTGTGTCTTCAGTATCAATGTAAGCCGTGTTAGGAAACTGAGAGACGCAAGTTGATTTGCCTGTACCCATTTCACCATAAAACATCGCTTTTAATCTTTGTTGTTTTACTTCTGGTTTTTTGAATTTGAGAGCCATTTTATTTACCTTTTTATTTTCTCGATAATATTCGTATAATCTTGCCGCTTGTTCAGCATCATCAGCTGAATCAGACATTTTCTATTCTGTCAATTTTTTTTCTAAAATTTTCATTAAATGTTCGTATGACATAACAGAACTCATTTTGAATATCACATTAAGCGTATAACGCTTACCTGCTACATATCCTTTTTCATATGCTTCGTTAAGTGCATCAGCTATTTTTTCATCCATTATATTTCCCCAATTAAATTATCAAATAATTTGCATTCTTCTAATGTAACAACAGAATCTTTTAATGTGTTTTCCATCACATATTTTCTATGTTTAACTGCTTTATTGCGATTCAAGTAAACGCCATAAATATGGCATTTATTATTATGTTTTATGACAACGGCGTAAGCTTTCATTGACTATCTCCTTATCCAATAACATTCATCGTTATTAGGGTGTCTTAACATTTGCATGCCCATTTCTTCCATGTCTTCGCAATAAACAACATGTGATTGTTCGTCAATTTGTTCTTCAATAAATTTTTTATTTTCTTCAAACAGCGCTAACAAATAAGAATAATCAGTAGAACATTTTTCATAGTCTTCCGAATCAACAATATAACTTAGTAATAAACGCATATCAGAAGGCATGATTTTTTCTATCTTGACAGAATAAGAACCGTGACAATAAGTTGCATATTCACGAATGATTGAATGCAATAAAGTGGTAAATGGTTGGGATAAATGTAATTTTTGCATCCTGGCATCTTGCCTTTTGAATCTTCCATACGATATAGTTGTAGTTGTCATCTTATGACAATCCTTATAAGTTAGTTGCTTGTAGGTTTTGCTCTAGTTAGGCCGTGAACCTGACTAGAGCGCTTTAATTTAAAACCATTTAAAACCATTTAAAACCATGCGCCATTAATGCGAATAACCCTGCATTACTTCCTAAAATGATTGCTAATAACCATCTAAAATCCATTTTTATATCTTTTTTTATTTCCTTTACATCACCAGATAAGTTCTCAATCGCTGTCTCTACTCTGGTCATGCGTTGCTCGTACATCAGGTCGTATTTAGTTATAATCATTTGTGTTTGAGCATTCATTTTCTTTGTCTCGCTTGTGTTAATCGATGAAATAATTATACCTTGTGTATCTCTTATGTCAATATCTTTTTGATTCTTTTATTTTAGCGTCAACCAATGACCGAATGAGTTCAGCCATAGATGTTTCGTGCCAATGAGCTATTTTTTTCCATTGTATTAAAGTTTCTTCCTCTAATCTTATTGGCAAGACCTTGTATTTTAATCTCTTTTTGTTTTCCATATATTCTCCTTGTCTTAATATTTCTATATGATATCTTGTATATATCGGACAATCAAGGAATGATTATGGATAAATGGAAAGAATATGAGATTTTAAAATCACAAATACCAAAAGGTTTACCGCATGATGAATATGAAAAGCAGATTAGAGATATACTTGATAAGCTAGGATTGTAAAGGAGAGTTGACGCTCTCCTTCATGCGTTGTTCCGTCAACCAATAGATAAGGTAATTTTATATGAAAATACCGCCATTCGGCAAGCCTCTTATGCAATTGTTGGCGCAAGGTTTTTTACCCAACAATAATGTTTATTTGTTTATAGGGAAGCTTAGTTGGGAAAAAGGAAAAAACTCTAGTTATTGTCGTCCAAGTCGCACTCTCATCTTACCCCCCAATGA
>Ga0310811_10001032_pt1 | contig 35925 bp, 56 predicted proteins | sample YCmetagenome_FD_207642 | JGI IMG/M metagenome (GOLD analysis project Ga0310811, IMG submission 207642) | Soil microbial communities from experimental microcosm in Duke University, North Carolina, United States - YC | ecosystem: Engineered > Artificial ecosystem > Soil microcosm > Unclassified ... | reverse complement strand
GTTCATATCCGTGAACGTCTTCGCTGGTGTACTCCCCAATACCACGGGAGCAAAAATCACTCCGTAAATTTCGCACCAGCGTTTGTTGATCCAGAAATGGAACTTATACTGGGCAAGGTTTGCATCGGTATCGTTCGTTCCCATTGCGAAAATCAATACCTTCGGCCTGATCGGCATCATGCTTCCGAGAAATGCCTGCGTAGCCAGTGGGGACGATGCTCCGCCTACACCGAAAATCATGCAACTGCCACCGACGAGGTCTTTTACCATCTGAGACCACCGGCTTGGAATCGTAACGTTGTATCCGTCCGTGATGGAATCCCCTACGATCCACGCATACGGTCGATTGGTGTCCCAGAAAGCCGAGAACGAAAGTATCTTCGTTGTCTGTGCTCGATTGGCGACCATTGGAAAGCCATTAAAAGCGCCGGTCGCCATCGCATAGTTTATTCCGGTGAAATTGTCTTTGTTCTCAGTGACCGCCACGCTGGCCAAAGTTTGAAGGTCAGTAATCGTGAACGTGTTAACGCGACGATCTCGCGTATATCGAACTTTGTAATTCCGGCCAGATATGCCGGAGGGAATTGCGGCAGAAGCAAATAAACCAGGTAGCGTGCTGGTGTTCGCGCCACCATTTCGCAGAGAAACTGTGTTCGCACTCCAATCGACGAGTCCCAAGCAGTTGTTCTCAATTCCAAACGCGATGATGGAGGACGTAGATTGAGGCTGGATAACCCATTCCAGCGTGATCTGCTCGCCACAAACATATTGGCCCAGCGTTGCACGCTGCGTCATGTCGCCTGCACCCATAGGTGTAAGCATTCCCTCGTTGAAAGTCCAAGAACCTGTGCTTGTGACGAACGCCCACGAGAAGGGGGCGGAGTTTCCGTATGTTTCTTTGCAGAGTTGTGTTTTTGCTCCACACACAACACCAGAGTTACGCGGAGCAAGCGGCACAGCATCCCATGCAAATCCGACTGACAATCCGGCAACGACGTAATCAGAATCCATCGTGTCTGTCGCAGTATCACCGAGCTTGATAAAAACCTGGAGTACGGAAGCATCGGTAGCGTAGCTAGAATATCGCTGGGTAGAGTAGATAGAAACGAAGTCACCGGGGTTCAGGATGATCGTTCCGAAATCCGAGGCCGTAAGCGTGTTCGCCCCCGACGCAATCGTTACGGCTGAGGAGCGAGAAACGACGTGAATCGTACGCCCGTTGCGACGGCGTACTTGAATTTCAGCAGTACCCGCACCACCAGATTGAAAGAACACGTTTTTTAGCGTGCTGCGCACCATTACGGGGTGCTCATAGAAGATTGTGCCCGCGTTCGATGAGAGCGATGGCGAGCCGTTTTGTGGATAGTAGCCGTAATGCATTGCCGTACCGTCGCCAGGGAGCGCGTCATCGACAGCAAACCTATTGCTGGCGTCAATGGAGCCGACAGCGAGATTTACCTTCGTATCCATCGCAGTGAGCGCGGCTTGCGTTGTAGCACCAATGTAGGCGTCAGCCGATTGTCGAACCCGAAGTGGACTCATAACAGTCGTATTTTCCGTTCCAGCTACCGCAGCGACTTGGCTGGAAATCAAATAGCTGCCAGCGACAAATGACGCTTGATCGATCGCTTCCTTAAGCGTGGATGGTGTAATCAGTTTTGCGATGTCGGCGCCAGCGATCGCCTCTGCCGCCGAGGCGAGATCGTTCGTGTAATGAAGCAAATTCCAAGCTGTGGAGCCGTCGCCAATCTTTATCCTATGCGGAATCGAGATTGACGTTGAAATTTCCACTCCCACTTCTCCCGAAAGAAGAATGGGGTTTTGTGCATTCCAATTCAGCAAAGTATCCGACCGCAGTTGAAGGCGAGAAACACCTGGATTTGGGACCGGGAGCGGAGCAGCACCACCATAGATAAATGCAGGGAAGGCTTGTGCGGAGATCTGCCTCTGCAGCTGCTGCGCGACCATCGTCAGCTTGTCGAGCGAGTGATCGACGGCAGATGACGGAAACTGGCCGATCCCGGTAAACGTCGTCTCTTGGGTAAGGGAAACCGTTCTCTCGACCCGCACCGTATGCACACTATCGATCGCCGCCGTGGTGACGAAACTCCCAGTGTCGCCGGTCTCCGCGTCGCCTCCGGTCACCGTATAACCGGTGCCTGGCGTCAGCGTCGTATCCTCCCCCGCCATATCGGTGGAGATCACCACCAGATCAGCCGCCGTGAAGAACTTGAAAGGGATCGGATAAGGAACGCTCGTCGAGTTGTTCCCGACGTAGGACACGGATGATTGCTCAGAAGGCAGGGCCATCCCTCAAGAATATGGCAATTTTATTGCAAGTCAATTTATTTGATAGTCACTTGCAATCTCTCTTTGATTCCAGAGAGATCTGTATTCGCAGACACTATTCCGGGTTGCAATATAGCTCCTCTGGAGTTTCCGCCGTTTCTAGCCGACGCAAACTCCCCAAGCATCCTCCCTTGCCCTACGATACCTTCTACCATTTCCCTGCACTTCCCGCAAAAAAAAGGCAGCCTAGAAATAGTGCTGAGACGCACAAATTTACGCATCATAGCAGCTCACTATGTGGGTAACTCTAAAACCTCAACATGAGAGATCGCAATCTAAGACGAAATACCGCCCAAATCTACGCTTATATTTATAAGCGATTGATTTAGAAGATTAGGTATAAAACATTCAGATAGTGGTTCTTCCATCCATTTCCCCATCCCTACTTTGGCTCCTTTAACGAAAAGGATTTGGTGAATTTTCGGGACTACTAAAAAACACGGATTACTGCTCCCTACATATGCGCACCCCAGTACGAGACGGTCGTATTGAACCGCAAATTTAAACCGGTCCCCAGCAAGCATCGTCTCTTTATCAACTTCACTAAAGAGACGCCAGATATCGAGCGATGTGCACGCGGCGCCTTTCTCAATTTTCGGGATGTAAAAATAGAATGAAAAAAACCCATCAGGCAGAAAGTCGGATACTTTCAAAAACCGAAAAACCTCCGATCCCAAATGTCTTTTTTCAGGAGCATCGATAAGCAAGAATGCACTTCCCGTCTTCAAGATCCAGCGCGACAGCTTCCACCTTTCTTCCGTAGTTGCAGTACCCAAATCAAGCTCTCCACGTGAGGCGCCCATGATTAGATTTTCCACAGAGCTATCCAATTCGCGCATCCAACCATTATTACACGCTCCACATACGGCGCCCGCCACCAGATTCCCCGCAGCTATACGACGTTTTTCACGAACGACCGCCCCACTTCGAAGCTCTAAAGGAATTATCGTATCCATGTGCCCCAATCTAACTAGGCGAGACTTATAGAGAATGTGTTCCTTCGACTTATTCCCACCCCTTTTAATTTGAGAACCGCAATAGGCACAGTTTTTCATCAGATAGGAAATATATTTCGTAACGAATCCACCTAATCACAAACCTAACAAGAGGCAAGCTTTACGTACGTAACCTAGCTCCCAGAATCGGACTCCTCGATGCTGAACAAGAAGTACCATACGACATTCCTTATCTTGAAAGTAAAAGAGCTGAGCCATCGATCTTTGACAAAAAATTTCATCAAGTCCGACTGACGCTAGCTGCTCTGACTTGCCTCGCAGTCGGGTATTGCGGAAGGCATCATCTCGGAACGGATCGATTTTTCATTTCTCATCAGTCAGAAAATTTTTATCCAATTCGTGTTGACGAAAAGCGTCCGACACAATATACGGCTCAAAAATTCATAACATGAATATCCAAAAGGGTGCTGCCGCGGCAGCAGGGATAGGGATACCTGCGGAAGGCCTGGGCTTACATCGATCGTAGGACTATGGATCCGATCACCACGGCAATAGTCGCATCCCTGTCAGCATTCGCGGCGGAATCTACCAAGGAAGCCCTCAAAGCTCTCAAGGACTATATCACCTCGAAACTCGGAGGCCGAAGCCCCCTGGCCCAATCCATCGAGAACCTCGAAGCCAAACCATCCTCGAATCCCCGCCAGCTTCAGTTGGATGAAGAGATCCAGCAATCGCCCCTGAGGGAAGATCATGACTTTCTTCATTTGATCAAGGCGCTCCAAACGGCGACTCCAGCCGCACCAATCTCGATCCAACAGCAAGCCGGGGATGGCTCGGTGCAAATCGGAACCAACTCCGGAAAGATTGATATACGCTATGGCGGATAACGAGTCTCACTCGATCAACCAATCTGCCGGGAACAATGCCACCCAGATCGGGACGAACCAAGGTACGATAAATGTCGATAACCGTACCAGCAACAACGATTACCATATCGGGGGAGGTGGCGCCTCCTCCGGATCGGATGCGCCCCCCGCTCAAGTCATTGCAACGGCGGTTTTGGGACTGGTGGGAGCGGCGTACTTTGCATTTGCCTACGGCACCGAGAGCTTCGGCGCGTTTCTGGTGTGGGGCGTCATGGGATTTTTTGCCGGTGGCTTTGTGGGAGTGCTCCTGACCTACGCAATTGCTCTGATTCCCATCCTGCTCATCGTCGGAGTGCTATATGTCCTGTTTCTACTTTCCAAATGTGCCGGTTGAGCATCGCAGAATGCAGGACGACGCTGGCGCACAATCCCACGCCGGGGTCTCACTCCTTCAAAAGCGCAAAAACCAAACCTGGTCTTCGCCAGGGACAATGCAGATTTCTGAGTCATGGCCGAGACTGACAAGTTCTTAAGCCCCGCTCTCGATCTCTACAACGAGGTCGAAAAACTGCTCCGCGAGACCACGCGCCGGGCGAATACTCTGAAGACGGTTTCCCTGGTCTTATCCATCATCACCGCAGGCAACCTTTGGCTCGTCCTTTCGGATGAGCTGCCAAAGATCACTCTCTGGATCGGAGCGATCGCCAGTACCTTCGTGACGCTTGCGACCGTCTACCTGAAAAGCGTGGAGGCCCCCAAGCGCCACGCCCGGCTCATTGCTCTCCACGGCAAGATCGCCCAGCTCCTGGCAAAAGTCCGTTCCGGAAAGATCGACGATCAGGAATTCTGGGAAACCTACAAGGAGCTGGAGCATGCGTGGGTCTCGTCGAAGGAAGCCCTCAATATCGATGCATGAGGCCGGCGGCCTTCGGGCTCTTTGCGATCTTCTGTGAAAACAATCGGATCGGGGCTCTCAATACCCCCGAGCGTTCCCGATCTATAGAGTAAACACCGCATACAGAGAGTTTTCCGCAAGCCCTGTCTCGGAGAAGATCGTTTTAAGCCATATCTGCCTTGCTTCGTAAAAGAATCCCGGCTATTCCCCCTAGAACTACAGAGTAATCCCCTCCCCGCAGGACGACCAAGGGCGGCAGCGTTTCCAAAACTCTAGCGCTTTCCAACCATTTAGACCAGATCATCTTGTAATCAATCCCTTCCTATGAACAGTCTCGACAATAGGCCCGCTATCCCTCCATTTTCGACAGTTGAAAATATAATCGCCAATCGCGACAGCTGGTTGAAAATCGGTGTCGTCGCAGCCGTCACAATTTTAGGAGGAATCAAATTTTTGAACGTTCCTCTAAATATTGACCTATCTAAATTCGACTTCTCCGATTTTCTTTCACTAATCTTGGCAATCTTCTCAATTGGTCTTTCGGTAGCATTTTATTTTAAAGCCAATGACGACAGCGGAAAATTCTATGACAACACGTACAAATTTACAAAAGAAGTTTCTGAAATTTTGGGCCGCATCGAAGCCGGCTTTGGCGAGCGGCTTCGCCATCTAGATGAAGGCTACTCAGGTCTGCGAACACGTTTTGAACAGTTGCCGATAGACCTGCGAAATGCAGAAAAGGAAGTTCAGGACGAGGAACAAAACATCGAAAAGAAAGAGGAAGAGCGAACGAAGCTCATTGAGGAGCTAGCAAAAAAAGCAAAACTTCAAGAGGGAGAAAAGGAAGACTTGCTAAAACGCCTTCAACAAATGGACGCGGAGCTTTATTCTGCAAGACGCGAACTTACGTCACTTCAGCAAAGTCTATTTGAAGCCGAGCACCCGACAAGATATCCCAGGATTTTGACTGATTCCACTCATCAAGCACTGAGCAATTATGCCAAGCAATTTGATGGAAAGGTTTTGAGCTTTAGTCCTGCCGATCATCTCCAGAAGATATTTAACCCATTTTTAAATGCAGCGCCGAATTCAATTCTTAGAGAACTCGCACGTTGTGGATTGCTCGATGGCGAAAAGCGCTTTTCACCTTCCGGCGTTCGATTCCTTCGAAGTTTTGCTCAATTGGAATCGAAATAACGCAGTGTGACCGCTCACAATCATGTAACATCGTCGCTCAATTTTTTAGTCGATGCTCCATCGCACCACCATCACCCGAGTTGAAGAAGTCGCCAAAGAATAGACGAACTAAACACCTGATTCGACCTTACTATTTTTAAATCCGTGCCTCACGAATCAAAAATTAAACCCAGTTACAAGCAGATCAACGCAATATACTTGTCCCGTGATGTTATCGATCAATCCGACCTCGCCCCGGGGGTGATAACGGTCTTTGTCGAACATCATCCGGAATTCAGCGTCGACGGGCGACTGAATAATGGCGGAGGAATTTCCGGAATGTCTCGACTATACTCGTTGCTATCGCTTGAACCAGGAGATGTACTTGTCTATTCCGTTACAGCGAACTGCGAGATAGTGATTCACTCTGTAAGACGGGCGTCGACCCCCTCTATCACAACCCCGGCAGCGCAAGCTGCCGCTGAACCCAAGACGCAAGAATATCTATCTGTTTATCGACGCAAAAATCTCCGTGCGATTCACATCGAACTATTTAGCCCAGAGAATCTGCGGCGATGGGAACCAGAAAATGAACCCGATGTTTACATGGCGTTTGGGATTTTACAGGAACACACGAAATTTCGATATTGTTGCGCAACTTCCAGAGCTCTCTTAAATCGACTAGGATATGTTTCGGAAACCAAGCCTGATGCCATCCTAATTGACGACAACACGGGAGAATATCTAATTGCGGAATTCAAGATGAGTTCTACCGCATTTACATCAAATCACCAACGGGATGATGTGGATGTTTTGGTAGTGTGGCATCACGATGACGATCGAGTTGATTTACTTCCACACCACATTGTTTGCTTGAAAGACATTGCGCGCACCGCCGCGCAAGAATTACTTGAACTAGAATAAGAGAAGCCGGCTCACCCTGACGAGCTGATCTACCCCGCTATCGCTGCGGTGACTTTCATAGTCTTATCGGCTTTCCTCCCTCCCGAAAATCTGATTCCAGCCCAATGCCGTGAGCGGTTCAGTTTCTGCTTCCGACACGGCGCTTCGCGCTCTTCGCGATCTTCTGTAAAAGCGGATTTTGAAAACCTTCTTCCTTGCCATCCTTTGGGCCGTTCCCGGCTACTTCATCGGGCTGTTCGGCTGCCTCTGGCTGCTACCTCATCTTTCCGGAAATACTCACGACGGCAGTGTCGAGGCCTCGATGACCGGTGCCTTTGTGTTTGGTCCTCTTTTCGCGCTGGCTGGATTCACCATGGGATTTATCGTTCACCGCTCACGACTCCGCCCAAGGTTGCCCAAGGTCCGATGAACCTCCGCTCAAAAATCCTAATCTGCTGGCTGGGGACCATTGCCCTGGCCGTGTGCGCCCACTTCGTTCCCGCCCTCCCGAAGATTCTGCCGGGGCTGTTTTTCCTGGTGTGCCGCTTTTTCATCCCGATGTGGACGCCCAGGCTGAAGTCCGTGGCCATCGCGCTTTTCCTCATCGCGAATCTTTTTTGCCTGATCATGATGGGCCTCGCCGTCACGAAAACCATCGGCCGTGAGGGCATATTGGCCATGGCCGGAATCGGCGCCCTCCTGGGGCTCGCCTTCCAACTCGTGATCGCGTGGTCGGACGTTTGCGTCTTCCGGGCCCGCGGTCCCAAGCCTGCGACAGATGAACCGTTGTCCTGAGAAATGAATCTACAGACAGTCGCAAACCACGCCCACAGCGCTTCGCGAAGTGTGGCGGGCATGGAGCGCGAAGGAGACGTGCCAGACCTTCCTGTCAATCCCGTAAATCCCGTTAATTCGGTTTAGTTCACACTGGCATACCCGATCGCGTACCACACTCCATGCGCCACGCCCACCTTCTCATCTTATCGCTCGCTCTCTCCGCTCTGGCCGGATGCGCCACGCCGTCGAAGCCTGTCCCCGAAGCCCCGGTCCTCACCTCATTGAGGGCCTCGCGCACGACAGTCACGGCCCGGCAGATCGAGGGGCACTCGAAGGGCATCTCGAAGGACGACCTGCTCAGCATCATGGCGCTGGTCGACCGGCGCCCGGCGCCCCAGAAGGTGATCTGGATCATCTACGCCTCGGACCGGAATCATGTGAGCATCCATCTCAGCGAGGGCGGCTGCTCGACTGCCGGGCCGCTTTTGGATTTCCGCCGGACCTCCCGGGGCTGGGTGATCGAGGAAGACCCGAAAGGCGAGTCCCGCTGGGTCATCTGATCGAGTCTCTCTCCTGCACGCCCCCATCCCGGCATGAAGCTACGCTGCCAATGAAAGCCAGGGGACTACGCCTGCACGCAACTTGGCCCCTTCCCTCCCGTCTGACAATCCGGCCAACATAGTTACCAATCATGCTTCCACGAATCGCACTTTTCGCGCTGGTGATCCTTGTCGCCTCGTGCAATCGGCACAGCCCTTATGCATCTTTGATCGACTATGGGTTGTACGATGCCGACGTGCTGGTGGAGGGAAATTGGAAACTCGGATTCCCCGTCAAGATCGAATCGGTCCACGGCATCCAACACCGAAAGACAACTCTTTCCATTCCATGCCAGGATGGTCGCTATTGGGGATTTCGAGCACATTTGTCGAATCCGACCAAAGACCGCCCGATCCATTTTAAATATGAGATCAAGCACCCGGAGTTTACTTCTCCTGATGGCAAACGGAGCTCCGGAGACATGCATGAGTTCCAACTTCAGCCCGGCGAGTCGAGGGATCTGGAGTTCTTCTGGTTTTTCCTCGATTCCTGCCCCTTCGAGTTCGTGCCAGGAGATTGGACGATGGTTCTGAGCGCCGAAGGCAAGGAAGTCATCTCCCGGACGTTCACCATGTACAAACCATAGGACCCGTTTGTCTGCATGCTCCATGAGCAAGGTCGGCCTCGCTAGGACGGCCCTTTCCAATAGATCATGAAATCGATCCTTCTTTTCCTTGTCGCCAGCTCACTGGTGGCCCCGGCTCTCGCCGAGCAGCATCTCATCGCCTCGGCCACGCTCAAGACGCCAAAGGAGACCGTCTCGACGCCGAAAATGGAACTCTATCTCGGCGTGGAATCCGTGGGGCGGGCCGGAGTCCGAATCGGCGATCGCAAATACACGTTTGCCTTGAAGAGCTCCGCCTACGAGCAGCAAGGAAAGTACAAATACGCCGTCGCTCTCTCCCTGTCGGATACTGGCAAAGATGACTTCGTCGTCTCGAAAGCCGGAGAGACCTCGTCTCTCGAGCCGATGGAATTTTCTCTCGATGTGAACGGGGTGCACTACTCCGCGGTGGTGAACCTCGTTCCGAAGTAGTCGCTGCTGTGGCTCACGTCCCCCGACCTCTTCACCTCGCGCATCCCGCTACGAGACCCCGGCCCGATCTCAAGGCCTCCCATTCATCCCAGCTCATCCCATGACTCCACCTCCGCTCCCCGATAGCAGCCCCGCCACCGTCGAGAAGGTCCGCTCGGGCCAAAAAATGCTCCTGTGGGGGGTGCTCCTGCATGTCGCATCCACGGTAGTCCGCCTAGCGAACCCCAGCCCGATCATCCTGACGGCCTCGGGCCTCATGGGCCTGCTGGCGATTATCCTTTCCATCATCGGGACGATACGGGTCTCGAGCGGCCTGAGATACCACATCGCCCTGCGGATCGCCTGCTGCGTCTTCATGATCATCCCTCTGGCGAATATCGTGACCCTCCTCATTCTCAGCCGGGAGGCGACCGCCTGCCTGCGTGCGGCCGGCTATCAAGTCGGGCTGATGGGTGCCGACAAGAAAGTCCCGGAGACTGCCGATCCCGCGCGCCCTTCATTCGCCGAGATCAAGGACAAGGTCGCCGAGGTGCCATTGGCCGAGGGGTCGACGTGGCGCGACTATTTCTTTGCCACCTTTTCCGGCCCGATCCCAAAGAACTACGGGGCAGCCTCCGGCGTGATCATGATCGTTCCCGAGAAGATCACCGCGGAGACCGATGCCGGGATCTCCCTGACCGTGGCCCTGGAGTATTGTCAAAAGCCGCCGTTCGCAACCTGCCGTAACCTCACGGGCACCCTGAATCCCCTCACCCGCGAGTTCACGTTCTCCGATAAGACACCGAGCGACCGGGACAACTGGAAATTGGTCGGACGCGTCTCCGAGAATTGGCGCGTCCTGTACCTGCGGCTCTCCGTCGACTCCACCCCTTCCGACGAGTTTTTCCTGATCCACGAGCTCACCGGTGCGGACTTCATTCCGGATGAGGACACGCCCGTTCATCCTTCTCCCTCCGTCTCCGCTCCCCGCCAGGGCAATCCCGTTTAGTTCACACTTCCAGCCATCCTATGAAAGCCGCCCTCATCCCCCTCCTCTCTCTCGTCCTCGCCTCTGCGGCATTCGCGCAGAACCAGACGGTGCAGTCACCGATCACCATGCAGCAGCTCATGCGGGAGCTCCGCCTGCAGGGTGGGAACTGGACTTTCAAGTTCGACCAGCCGGTCTATGCGAAAATCGTCTGCGAGATTCCCTCCTTCCCCGATGCCAAGAAGGTCGAGACGACGGAGTTCGTCTCCGACGCGCCGAGCAGGGAGATCTCGCTCTTCTTCCTCGTCTCCCCCATGCGGGTCGGCGACTACCCACCGCCCAATGCGGAACAAGAGCGGGCGATGAAGATCCTCCTCTCGGGCTGCAAAGCCACGGACGGCACGCGCATCCTGTACTATACCGAGAAATTCTCCATGCTCCCCTGGATCAATCAGGATGGCCAGGTCGGCGACTACAAGCCCTGCATCGCGCTGAACCCGGAGCTGAATACCGAGTACGTGCTGAGCGACTATTACCGCGAGGGAGATCCCTACGAACCGAAGGCGACGATCTGCTTCGTGACGTCATTGGACAAGGCGACGCCGATCAAGCCTTTCAAAAGGGGCGAAAGCAGGAAATTCAAAGCCGCCGACGAATAGCTGGATCCGCCTCGAACCCGTCAAAGAGCCTCGGATCAAGACCGGCCATCCCGGACTTGCTCCCGCCCGGTCGTTTCAACCGTTCAAACCCGTGAAAATCATCATCGCTCGTTACATCCTGGCCATGGCCTGCGTCACCGCGGGACTGGTTTTCTACTGCCTCGGGGATCCTGTTTTCGGATTCTTATTCGGCAATGGCGCCGTTCTTTCCAACATTGGCCGGAAAGGGCCGACACGACTGGTCTGGCGCGGATCGGCCATGGAATGGATCCTCCTCTCGATCATCCCGCTTGGGACGTTCGTGGCTATCTGGCTCATCGCCAGCGGGGTCATACTCCAGCCATCCACCGCCCCCCACCCGCCACATGAGCCACTCTCCCCGGCACTGGCGGCAGTGATATGGCTGACCATGCTCGCGATGATGATCGGGTTCTATCGCCGGGAAATGAGAGCCATCCAAGCCGGGAGTGACCTCGCATAATCCCTGTCTTAATCCTGTAAAGCCCATTTAGTTCACACTCCATGACCATCTATCCTTCCAAAGTCGACTGGTGGCTCCCCGTGGTCCTGACCATCCCGCCCATCCTCGATCTCGGCATCGGGATTTTTCTTCTCTCGATCAACAAGCAGCTCGGCCTCGTCGTGATCGCCCTCGGCGTGGTGATCGGCATCGTGATCGCCGCCTTGGTATTCCCCTGCCGCTACACGGTCACCGACACGGAGGTACTGATCCGGTGTGGGCTCATCCACCAAAGGATTGCGCTTCGGGACATCGTCGGCGTCACCCCAACCTCGAATCCACTGAGCGCGCCCGCGCTTTCCCTGCAACGGGTGCGGATCGACCTCAAGCAAGGCTACCGGCTGGTCTCTCCTGCCGACCGGGCAGGCTTCATCCGCGAGATCGAAGGGGAGATCGCGCGAGCTCACTAGACGAGGCGTCCGGAGACCGATCCAAACAAAAGTCGGCTTGGCAGGGGCCGGCATTGCCTCCTTCGCCCCACTCGGATGGAAGGGCTTGCCACGATAAACTCGAGGTTTGTCCGTATGACCTTGTTCTTCGCGTCTTTGCGGCTTCGCGTGAAGCAACCTCCGATTCTACTTTCCCTGGAGCGATCGGTATTTCCTTCGTGTTCTTCCATTCTCCGCGGTGAACCTGCTCCCGTTAATCCTGTTAATTCTGTAAATCCCGTGTAGTTCACACTCCGCTTTCCCAAGATGAAAACCCTCGAAGGCACCGCGACGCACTCCCAAACGAGCTTCGCCATTCCCGGCGGCGGCGAGAACGGCGCGGGCGTGCGCAACATCTGCATGTTCCGCATCAATCTGCAGCAGATCGAGTTCCGGCCCTGCCGGCCGTTCTCCATCGCGGATGGCGATCTCGTGCGGATCGCCGGCAATGAAAAGAACGGCCTGTTCCGAGCCTATGCCTGCGTGAACCTGACCTCCGGCCAGAGGGCCCACGGCGGCATCTGGGGTTCCATTTTCTCGGCCGCGGCGCTTCTTCCCTTTGGCCTGTTTTTCTCGCTGATCCTCTCGCTCATCCTTGGCTCGTGGGCCTGGTACGCCTTTCTGATTTTCATCGGGCTGTCCATGTCGTCACTGCTCTTCGCACTGCGAAACTTCGGCGCGAGCCGGATGCTCTCGTCCTCCACCTCGCGCATCACGCAAGGACACTGAAAAAACAGCATTCTGAATCTTACAAAAGACCGCAAAGAGCACGAAGGGGAAGCCCTCCTGTTAATCCCGTTAATTTTTCTCCCGCAGTCGCGAATACCAAACACTAGGGTGTTTGGGATAGCCTGTGCGAGGCACAGCCCGAAGGGCGAGCCGAGCGGGAGCGAGCGAGCCAACCCCCGCCCTATGCGGGGCCGTTTAGTTTACACTGCCTCACAATGAGCCACGTTCTTTCCGTTTCCACATCGCCCGACGGTGACGTCGTCTACATCCATGCCGATGAGGCCGGCCTCGATTTCCTAATCGAGCGCCTGACCCGACTGCGCGGCCACATCCAGCACGACGAATGCGAGCACGAGCACTTCATGACGCTGGCGTGGGGTGGACATGGGCTCTCCGAACGTGAGCTCGACTCCGAAGAACGCCAGGTCCACCACGTCAAACTCTACGGCTGGACCGATGAGTTCATCGAGCATCACAACCTCAAAGATCCCAACGCCGGCTGACGGCGTGGCGAGACTCCCACTCCCACCATTGCTCATCGAGAGGTTCATTGCCTTCTTCGCTCCGCTCCTGTCGCCTTCGGTATTCTCCCCTTGAAGGATCGGCCCTCCCGACTCCTGTTAATCTCGTTAATTCTGTAAATCCGGTTTAGTTCACACTGCCTCGTCTAGTTCACACTCCCACGACGATGTACTCACCGACCGCCTTCTCCATCACCGATCCCACGACCATCCGCGCTTTCGTCCGGGAGAATGGGTTCGGCATCGTCGTCTCCCGTGACGGCGAGCAAATCCACGATACGCATACGCCACTGCAGATCTCCGATGACCTGACCGTGATCACGGGTCACATCGCCCGGGCCAATCGCCAGTGGAAAGCCTGGGCTGCGCAGCCGGCGGTGAAGGTCATCTTCCACGGGCCGCACGCGTATGTCTCGCCGCGCTACTATCGATCGGAGTTCAACGTCCCGACGTGGAACTACTCCGCCGTCTCCGTCGATGGCACGATCGAGATCATCGAGGACCGGGATGCGGCACTCCGGCTCATCCAGGATCTCGTCGCTCAATACGAAGGCCCAACCGGCTGGCGGCTGGATCCGGACGACGAACGCTACCGGAAGCTCCTCGACGCCGTGATCTGCTTTTCCATCCGCGTGGACAGGATCGAGGCGAAGTTCAAGCTGAACCAAAACAAATCCCCCGAAGACCGGCAGAGCGTCATCTCCCATCTGCTCGAGAGCCCGCACCCGATGGACCATCAGACCGCCGAGCTGATGAAAACCCAAGGCTGAGTTCCTCTCCTTACGCTTGCCCCTCGCCCAACGCAAAAATTATGGGACATCAGATCTCGGGCATTGTTGGCGACAGCTCGCTCCTCGAGAAATTCTCACTCTCGAATAAAATCCATTTCCCGGTCGCGATCAGTCCCACCCTATCCTTCCTCGCCCTCTCGGACACCCATCTGGACGATTTATTTCCCGATCAAGGAGAATTCGATCCTCAAATGACGTATCTATCCACCGCCTTGGAGGATACGCTGACGGATTTGTCCGAAGCCTCAACCGTAGCGTACATCGAGACTGAATATTTTGGTGGTTTGGGGGTGCAAGGCGCCGTTGTTTTTGAAGGCGGAAAATATGTCTACGGACCGACCACCGCATCCACCGGCCCGATCTCACATGCATTGCGGCTGCTTGGTGTCCGGAAGGGCCCGACCGCAATCGACGAGTTCGATCTGGTTGGATTCGGACGTTATCGAAACAACGATGAATGGATCGCGGCCGCGCAAAACGCAGCGCTCGCTCATCCCCACCCCCAGTCTCCAGTGACCGTTTACCCTTCCAGAATCGACTGGTGGATTCCCGTGGTCCTTACCATCCCGCCCCTCCTCGATCTCGGCATCGGGATTTTCCTTCTCTCGATCAGCAAGCAACTCGGCCTCGTCGTAATCGCAGTCGGCGTCGTAATCGGCGCCCTGATCACCGCCCTGGTGTTCCCCTGCCGCTACACCGTCACCGATACGGAGGTGCTGATCCGCTGCGGGCTTATCCGCCAGCGGATTCCCATCCGGGATATCGTCGGTGTCTCCCCATCGTCGAATCCGCTGAGCGCACCCGCGCTCTCCCTGCAACGGGTCCGGATCGACCTTGCACAGGGCTACCGTCTGGTTTCCCCCGCCGATCGGGAGGGCTTCATCCGCGAGATCGAGTCGAAGACACCAAAAAACTGATATGACCAAGCATGGCGACTGGATCTCCTGGATCCTGCACTTCATCGTCGGAATGGTGGTAGGAACGCTCGGAGGCCTCATCCTTCTCATGCGAGAGCACCGCGTGTCCTCGGTTTTCCGGAGTCTCTGGATCGACGATTCTCTCATCCTGCCCTTCATCCTCGGGACGGGCCTGATCCTTGGTGGAGTTGCGTCCCATTTCGGAGATCAACTGTGGGTCGGCAGTAGCTTCCGAGTGGTCCCTCCGGACCAGCCCAGCCAAAGCATTTACACGGTCCTCCTGTCCGCCTTGACCGTGGTCTGCGGGCTATACTCGGTGGGCTACGCCCTCTACATGCACTTCAGCACTCCTTGAAGACGCCCTGATCCAATGCCGCGATTGGCGCGCCGCGCCGACTCTATTCATGTCGATACTGATACCCATCCCCGAGCCGACAAACTTCCGTTGAGCGTTCAAATGCATCTGACAGATAGAGAGCAAAAACTTATCTCCCCATTCCTCGATGACATTGAGAATTTTTTCGACAATGACACGAGCGTGATTATCGACTGGAGGGAGCCCCCAGAGGAGATGCTGGAAGACTTCCAACGGTTCCTCCCCCCAGGATATTTTTCGTGGAAAATATCTCCTTATTTTTCTTGGCGGAACTTTGCCCTGCCACGACTTCTATATCTCAAACAGAAGTTTCTCCCGATCGTGCTACCAATTGGGAAAAATCGCTTTTTCGCCGGAGACGTTGTTCCTACCGGCGTCGACTACGCAATCAAGCCCGAGTTTGAAGTTCACATTTACTTCCCGACGGCTTTGGACGACACCCAATGCTATTTGGTACGACCAACCACTTGGTGGAGGGATTTCCAGAAAAACTATCCGGCAGAATATGCGAAAATTTTTCTAAGCATGGATGCCCTCCACGATTTATCGGTGAATGACCTTTACCACCGGATCAAGGCACTGCGCACCTGAAGTTGGGTTCATGCCTCAAGTCCTGAATAAATTCTGAAAAACAATGAATCTTCAGCTCATCCTCCTCTGCGCGCTGATCGCAGCGATTCATTTCATTTCGACACTGTCCTACGGGATTCGGATCGCAGGCATCCGAACCGGCCGCCTCGCGCTGTGCCTGGCACTCTTCAACGTGATGGTGCTGCTCTCGAGAAGCTCGAACTCGATCCTGGCGCCCCTGCTGTCCAAGCGGATCGAGTCTCACCTCCACACGGATTTCTCGGGCGATACGTTCGATTTCCGCATGCTGCTGCTGGCCGCGACCGTCGCGACGGTGCTCGCTGCTTTTTTGATCCCCACTTTCCAGCGTTTCGCGGTGGTCTCCGTGGGAGCCTACGAGCGGAAGCGCTCGATGTTCCGCCTGCTCTTCACGACGCTGAGCGCGACTTTCTGGAAGGCGCTGCGGAAGAGTCTGTCCGCCCCCAAGCTCTCGAACTTCAAAGGCATGCTCTCGTTCTCCGAGGTGCCGGTCAGCATCTATGTGATGAATGCCGTGGGCACGGGCCTTATCTCTACGGGAGTCTTCTCCGCGCTATACGCGGGGATGCTGGCCCCGGAGCTGCGTCTGACCGCCGGCAACCTCTCCGCAGCAGTGAACATGTTCGGCACCCTCATCCTTTTCGGCGTCGTCGATCCGCATTTCTCCTTCATGAGTGACCGCGTCGTATCGGGCGAGGAAAGCGACGCCCGGTTCCGGCGAGCCGTGACCTCTATGACGGCGAGCCGGATCGTGGGCACCTTGCTGGGGCAGATCATCCTGGTCCCTGGTGCGTTCGCGATCGTCTGGCTCGCCCGCTCGATCTAGGCGAGCGGTAACCGCGAGCACCTCGGCGCCTCGCATTGCCCGCAGAAGACAGATTCAACGTCCAATGATCCGTCCCGCCACGCCCGCCGACGCCGATACGATCGCCCGCCTCCACATCCGAGCCTGGCAATCCGCCTATCGAGGCACGGTTTCCGACGAATTCCTGGATTTGCTGTCGGTTGCGGATCACACCTCCAACTGGGAGAAGACTCTCGCCTCGGAAAACAGCAAAACCTTGATCTGCGAAACTCCTACGATCACGGGGTGGATCTGCTTCGGGAGAGGGCGCGACTTGGGGCTCTCGGATCAGGCCGAGATCTTTGCCCTCTACGTCGACCCGGCGCACTGGCGATCAGGCATCGGCCGAAAACTGCTCCATGCGGCCGAGCGATATCTCAAAGATTTCCCGACCCTTTACCTCTGGGTGCTTCCGTCAAACATCCGAGCCCAGCGCTTCTATGAAGCGGCAGGGTATTCCCCGACTGAATCGACGAAAACCATCTCTTGGGCCGGAACGACTCTCGAGGAACTTCGATACATCAAAGTCGGCTCATCGGGAGGTTCGCCCGCCCAAACAGAGATCGGCTCCGCCAGCCCCTGTTAATCCCGTCAATTCTGTAAATTCGGTTTAGTTCACACTCCATGAGCCCATCGGAAAATCCCGCCGTCCAGCGGTACGACAACCTCCTCGCCTCCGCCCGAGGGCTGACCGAGACCCACGGCAAAAAGGTCGTCCTCTTCATCCCGAAGGCGGATATCACCCGCATCGACTTGAGATTTGGCCGCTCGGGCCATCGACCGCTTCTGACGTTCCTTCTGGGCGCGATCCTCGTCCCGATCGGAATCTACGGCGTCGTCGATCTCTTTCTCCGGCCTGCTGGCCTCCGCTACGAAATGGCCATGGCCGCCTTCGGATTGATCGGCGGTTCCCTCATCTTCGACACCTTGAAACAACGCTACTTCCTCGAGGTCTCCCATGGCGGGGAAATCTCGCGGCTGATCTTCAGCAAAAATGCCGCGCAGGGACAGGTCCGGGAGTTCTGCGCCCGGGCCACGGAGACTCATGGCTACGCGATCACGGACCAGACCATGGAGACCGGCGGTCCCGAGCGACATTAACCCCTTTCCCGCTTGACGCGACCCCTCGCCTGCGGAGAGTAACCCCCTCCTAAGATTTATGGTCAAAAACCTCGCGCTCTTCCTTCTTCTCGCAACCGTCGGCAGCAGCTTCGCGGCCATTCCGTTTCCTTACGCAAAGTACGGGCGCTATGACTACACCTCAGAGCTGCGTAACCAGCAGGATCTGGTCGTCACCCGGGGCACCGGCACGCTGACGGCCTCCCATTTCCGGAAGGAAGGAACCAAAATCTTCATTAAGGAAGGGGCCGCCACGACCACCATTCTCTTCGACCAGAACCATCACTACACGCTGAGCCGGATCGCCAATGGCGTCGTCGAACAAAAGCTCGTCGGCCGCTGGCGCGATCACGTCGGCATCCGGACGATCTCGCAGAGCGCCTCCTCCTCGAACAAATTCTACGCCGACTACGGCCTGGGAGGATCGAATAATATCGTCTTCATCCTCGAGCCGAAGGCGGGCTTCCGCCAGCAGTTCATCGGTCGCAAAAAATAGCCGAAAGGACGGCCCCCGGCCCGACCAGCTCGGCACCCCGATCCGAGGCCCCATAGGCTCGGAATTTGCTTGATCCATAGATATGAAATTTCTTCGCACAGGAGAGATCACAGCGTTTCAAGGCAAACCACTTTTGGACCGTTTGCCATTGCGACGGAAAGCCATGCGCCAGGACCGCCGCATCTATTGGCGGAGCGTGTTGATCTCCCTGACCATTTTGCCGTTCCTCGTCATTGGCCCCGTGCTGAGCCAGCATGGCATCATTCCGTCGTTTTTCGGAGCTTTGGCTCTGGCGTTCGCCATTGGGATATCGCTCTGCCGGGTGCTCGAGTGCTTCTTCGTAAACCCGTTGCTGGAGGTCGCCTTGCGGCAGGATAGCGAATCCCGACACGCCGAGTGAAGCCGAGGTCACGCAACGTTTTCTCTCCTCAGAAGCGGAGCCAACGATTTCCAAACGAGCCCTCCCCTCGGCTATGAACGCTTACGAAAGTGACCCAATACATCGCGATCCTCAAAGCGAAGATCTCCGCCCTCGCGGAGGCGAAGGCACAGAATGACGCGGCGATCGACGCCGTGATCCAGAAGCGTTGCGCAGCCACCGATCCCGCCGAACAAATCGCCAGCTCCCGCCAGGCTGGCGGCTTGTTCGCCGAGCGGAGCAGGATCGCCCAGGAGCTCCATACGACCCGGCGCCTGCTCGCCCGCACCGAAGGCGATGAGTTCGGCTTCGACGCGAGCTCGGTCTGATTGGCAGCGAGACTTACCGATCCCCTTGTCATGAACCAATTCACGGTCTTTTCCGGCGACCGGCAATTCTACGTCGCCGATGCAGGCCTTGAATCTCCCGCCCCGGAGGTTTGGACGGAGGAGCATGTCGCCCTACGGCACAACACGGCACCGCATATCACCGCGCTCTGTCCCGCCGGGGATATCTCCGCGCGGATCATGGTCAGCGGCCCGGAAGAGCAAGTCCCAGAGTTTCCCCAGTCCCCCGATTTCGAGATTCGGACCTTGATCGACGTTCCCACCGGAAAAATCGGGGTATTCGGATGGCCGTGGGAACTCCAGATCCAATACGACGTTCTCCCCGGAGCCTATACGATTACCTTCATCGGATTCGACACGGGCAAAGTGGATGCGGAGGAGGACTTCTATCTGGTCCAGATCGAAAAGGCCGACCTACCCGGCCCTGCTTCGCAGACCTCGAACGAACCCGCATGAAAGCTCCATTGGCCCCGTGGCCGTTCGATCAGCCTCGGAACTGCGCCACCTTCACACTCCGGCAGGTAATGTTCCGGGAAGAGCCGATCTTATATATTTCACACGATCTGGAGGATCATGGATGGCAATTCACCGGGGCCACCCCGGCGAATATGAAGGACGCGATGCTTGTCTGCCTGAGCGAGGTCGTGGCTCTGGATTCGTCGACTTTGGAAGTCGCAGACCTTCCTCCGGGATGGCACGCGGCGCGTGAGAGTCCACAGCATGCGTGGATCCGCAGCGAAAGCCCCCTCGAGGATGAAATCGATGCCTGACGGCTTTGCATTCTCGGCCGACGCCCCTGCCCACCTCCCTTTAGGAGCCTCCATGATCACGAAATCCCTCTTCGCCTTCCTCGCGCTCATCCTGGCCGCCTCCGCGCACGGGCAGGCTTTCCTTGAAGCAAACACTTTCCACCTTCTCCGTGAGGGTAGGTCCTTCATCTCGATCCAGATCTACGACGACGGACACGTCCGAGCGCGCCCCAAAGGACAGCCCGTCCTTACGGGGAAGATCCGCAGGCAGCTTTTTCAGCCGGACGGGAGCTACGCCGGCCGGATCACCCTCGTTGGGAAGGAGGGCCGGCCAGTCATGCGCGGCCACTTTTCCGTGACGCGGATCGAGCGTCCGTTCACTCCACCGGGTGGGCCGGCGGGTATGACGAGCCTCGAGACCCTTCACCAATTTCAAGGCCGATGCTCCGACCCGCGGATCCTCAAGCCCCAGCGGCGCCATTTCAATTTCCTGGGCAGCGACTTCTATTACCCCGATCTATATTGAGACTCCAGGGACGGACAAGGATCGCCGCGCCCATTCGGCAAATCGCCTTCCAAAGAGAACTCCGAAAAATGCGCCCCCTCCTCCTCTTCGCCTTTCTCATGCTGGCCTCCTGCAGCTCGCCCGAGGCCCCGGAGACCACGCGCAACAACTCGGGCCTGATCTTCCACAAAGTCCCTCCGCCGCAGGATGGGGCGGATCACTCTCCCGCCTACACCGGCACCCCCACGCCAACTCCCGCCAGCCGCCCCGTCCATCCCGCGAATGATTTCCGGGACTCTCCCTTCGGCGCTCATTGACGGACGGATCCTCTCCCGATCGCAAAATGCCCCCGAGCCACCCGCACTCCCGCCACCACCGGCGTCCCTCTCTTCTCGCCGCCTCCACGAGAGGCAGACGTTGGCAAGCGATGCTCCTCATCATTCTCCTGCTCGCCTGCCCGGCATTCTCGAAAGAAATCACCACGGAGGCGGATCTCCTCTCGGCGGCGAGGAAGGCCGACGTCGTCGGGTACCTGGCCATCTACGCCTATCCACAACCACGGGCGGAGGTGATTAGCGCCTGGAAGCCCACGGACAGTGCTCCACTCGCCACCGCCGTCCGGCAGGGCATCAATGCATATGTTCTCTCTCATCCCGCGCTCAATCCCCCGAAGGAGAGCGGATTTTTCCTGTTCCTCTGCGGAGGGCCGACCGGCGTCACCGAGGGAGTGCCCAGCTCGTTCTCCGAAGTGGAGCTGATTCCCACCGAGGAGCGGTGCGTGATGCTCGAGGGAAAAAAGATCTCCCTGGACGATATCAAGAAAGCGATCCGCAAGGACCGGGAGCCGGGACTGAAATTCTAGACCACCGTGCAGCTCTCGATCCATCCCAGGCTGATGCTGCTCGCACGACGGCTCCTACTCATCGCGGTTTGCGCTTTGTCGGTCACCGGTTGCGCTTCCCACCTCTACAACGTTGCCGGACAAAAGAGCGCCCCGGTGATCTCTCGGCCGTATGAAGGCGCCATCGTCCCGACCGACAGGAAAAAGACCTCTATCCTGATGGCCTCGGGCATCGTTGCCAAGTCGGGCAGCCACCGGGCCATCCGACTAACAGCTTTGGAAACATACCCGAGCTGCGGGATGCCTCTTCTCATCACCTGCGTCAGCTTCGGCCTGATCCCCAGCGTCATCCCGGAGCCGATGGACGTGACGGTCGAAGTCGTTGACCATCACAAAATCTCAACCACCATCTACTCGCTCCGGCTCCTTTCCCGGTACTCACTCTGGGAGAACCTCAGCTTTTTCCACAAAGACGAGCTGGCGATTTCGAGAGCACTCGCTTGGGCCTATGCGAACGGCAAGGCCAAGAGTCGGTCCTGCCCGGAGAGACAGCTCAGCTATCCACCGAGCCCCTTCGTTGAGCCTTTGTGCTTTTGTTGACCGAGAGTGACTTTGCCTCGTCGCTCCTTTAGGGCAAACCTTGCTATAGAGAACGCAATGGATACCTTCGGACTCCCGCGCGATCTGGAAGAAGCGAAGCTTCTCATCTGGCCATTTTTCATCTCCCTTTGGATCGCGCTTGCGATCCAGATCACCGGGAATGACAAGTACCGGGGCTTGTTTCCCAAAACCGGATCGGAATGGCATCTGGCCGTGTTGCGTTTCTCGGCCACCATCTCAGTCTTGTTTTCACTTTTCGGGATCGTAGAGCTTATCCCCACCCTGACCGGCATCAGCTTCGTCTTCGCTTTGATCAACCTTGTCCTGGGGTATTCCGCTCCGAGGCGGATTCGGGGTCCCATGCTCGCTGCCGGGTGGGGATCGCTGGGTATCCTGACCTTTGGGAGCACCTTGATCCCCGCCGTAGGCAGGTGAGCCAACTTCCCCCCTATGAAATCCCCCCGAATGAAAACCGCCCTCTTCGCGATGTGCCACGGCATTCTTGCCGCCTCCCTGCTGCTGATCTCGAGCCCTGGCGCGCGGGCTGAGTCCTCAGGCCCGGCCACCGGCGGCGAGCAACGACTACCGCCCGGCAAGACACCGGGCACGTACGCCTTCTCCTACCAGAGCACGGTAGCCTTCACCCAGGAGCCCGCCTTCCCGGTGACCGTGGAGATCCTCGACTATGCGCACCAGCCGGTAGCCCAGATCCCAGTGAAGGATTCGAATCTCTTCCAGATCACCGCAGATCTCGCCCCGGGGACTTATTGGATAACCTCCTCGGTGGCCGCGGATAAGGCCTCGGTCTATTGGAGCTCCCAGCTCGGCAAAATTTCCATCGATGCCGCAGGGTCCGCGACCGCTCAGAGTTTCCCGGAGGGGCTCGTGCACCAGAAAAAAATCACCGCGGTCAGTCCGCAGGGGAGGACGACGATCACGGAAAAACGCCCGCTCCTGCAGTGGCTGGCACTACCGGGCGCCGTCGAGTACAAGGTCTACTGGCTCGTGGAGGACTCGCCGCAGGTGGTCTCCGCGCGCGGGAACGGCCGGACAGGAGACACGCAATTCCGGCTCACGGAGGACGCCATCCCCGACCGGCAGTACGAGTGGGGAGTCGATGCCTATGGAGAAGGAGGGAAGCGACTCGGCTATTGGTCGGCCTCTTATTTCTTCACCCCGGGAGGCAGGGAGGCCTTCGCTCAGGCTCCCGAGCCAGCCTCAAATCCTCCAAAAGGAACCCCACGCCTCGGTGTGGTCCCCATCAAGCTGGAGTCCCGCGGCCCGGACTCGGCTTCCGGCCTCACCGTCGAGGCCGTGGTCCCCGGCTCGCCCGCCCTCGAGGCTGGACTCCAGCCCGACGATCTGCTGACGAGTTTCAACGGAAAGTCGCTGGCTGATCTGTCCGTGCCGGATTTCATCGCTCTCATCCGGAGTCAGACCGTGGGCACGGTCGTGACGATCGAGTTTGTCCGGCAGGGGGTGAAGAAATCCGTCTCCGTCACGATCGACGCGAAGCCGTAGCATTCCCATCCCCACTCACCCATCCGCAGTTTGCCGCAAAGCAGCTCTCCATTCGCAATCGAAATCGTAAACCTTCCAATGAAAAAACTCCTCACCGCCCTCGTCGCCATCGGAATCCTCGCCCTGGCCATCTGCTCCTGGCGCTACTACGTCGCGAACCGCGGCTTCACCCCTTGGATGGACAACCAGCAAATGGATGCCTTCATGAAGTCGCTCGATGGCGACAGGCCCGGAGGGAAAAACTATTTCGACCGCGGCCACTGGATCACCGCCGTGGAGGGACGCTGGCACGATGGCAAACCCGAGCATCGGATCCGGTATGCGGACACCCCCAAGGACGTGAACCACCTGTACTGGTACTGGTGGCTGAATGCGAATCAGCAGGAGTGGGCCGGCCATGTCGAACACTACGCCGACGACGGATTCACCCTCGTGCACTACTCCAGCTACCTGCGACCGGACGGACGGATGATCTACGACGGCGTGTGGCACAAGGTCGACTGAGCCAATGCTGCCGAATGAGGCATCCATCCTCGTCGGCCAGGGACTCCAGCCTATGAAGCCCTCTCTCGCTCTCCTTCTTTTTCTCGCTGCCGCCCCGGGTGCATGTAAATCACCGTCGACCTATTACGACCACGAGATCGGGATGAGGGCCGAGGAGCTCGGCATGGCATGCTACAAATTCGGCTCCGGAAAGGATGCCTTTGACGCACAGGAAACCAGCGCGATCGGCCCCTGCTTCATCACCGACACGAAGGCATTCCGAGCCTGCGAAAAAAGCCGTCGGAACGAACCGGACCAATGGCGGTTGTCCTACACTTCGTCCATCAAGCCAGTCTCCAAAGCCACGGTCGACTCCTGGAACGAGCACCATGCGTCCGACAACCTGAAGGCGAGCCTCGACGAGGATGGCCTGGCCTGCATCGAGACAGACGTCACCTTCACCGAAAACGTAAGGCTGAACAAAAAGGAATTCTTCCGGCAATTCGCCAGAAAGATTCGTGAGTTCAATGCCTTCCTCAAGAATTCCCGCCGATAACATGCCCCGCTTCCACCCTCATAGAGCCGCCCTCTGGATCGCGATTTTAGCCTTCCTCTTCGTCTTTCTCCCGTGGCGCCACTATCAGACCGCAGGGATCTCCTACAATCTATGGACGAGCAGCACCGACCCGTGGAACTTGAACTGGGGACGAGCCGACCACTCCGATCGGGTGCTGCTCTGGACAAGAACCGAGTTCGGCCCGGTTTTCAACTATCTCGTGATCGATCGCGGAGTCCGGCATCCGGCCTGGTACGCCCGCCTCGATCTGCGTGTCCTCATCCTGGATGTCTTCGCCGCGACCTTGGTCGGCGGAGCCGCCTTCGCCGTCGCGTTGATCGTGGCCCAGCGCAGCCGAACTTCGCGCTGACCACCTTCCAGACAGTTTTTCCTGCATTCCTGCTTTGCCTCGGTTGGCTTGAAACGTTTTCCTTAGAGCCTCAGTATTTTCTGTGTTCCAGCCTGGGGCGGTCTTCGCTTCCATTCCTGACCTCCTCGGAGGATAATGGCAGCGATCCACATGGCCCCGGATTCCAAAGCCGACAGCACGATCGTCCTGCTGATCATGGGTCTCACGTCCCTGATCGGGAGCATCCCCTTCTTTCTCATCCACCAGCCGCTCCTGGTCTTCCACCAATCGTACCGGAACTCCCGATCGGGCAATGAGATCATCGACCACCGGACCGGCATCATCTACGGCCTGTTCCTCGTCGCCGGGGGATTGTTCTTTCTCTACCTCTACATCCGCCTGAAGCGGAACCTCCCCGAGGACAATCGTAAGTCATGAGACCGCCTGAAAAATGATCGAGTTCTTCTTTCCCCGCAAGCTGGCGCGGCTCCAGTTCCTCTGGCGGCTCCTGCTCGTGAATCTCGTCACCCTCCCGCTCACCGTCGACATCGCGATGGACAAGATCACGCTTACCGGAGCGCTGATCTTCGGGGCGGCGCTGCTCTACTCGGTGATCTTCATCTACCTGCCGAGATGCCGGGATGCATCGGTCCCGGCCTGGCTCCTGATCTTCGCGTTTCTTCCCGGCCTCGATAAACTCCTCGGTCTGCTGCTGCTCTTGAAACCCGGCACCAGACGATGGAGCTCGATGGAGGTCGAGCCCCCGGCACCGGGAGCCCCTCCACGAGACGCTTGAATCAGGCACGTCGGCCTGGGAGTCCTCGTGTGTCTTCCTTGCAGCCACCGGAGCTTTACAGAGGATACAAGCTGCGGATAACACCTACCGTCTCCGGTTGTCGCTCTCGCAAGGCGACACTCATTCTCGACGACCTGCCCATGAGATATCTCCTTCTAAAAATCGCACCCCTGCTGCTGCTCGGGGGCCATTTCGCGGCGGCACAGATTACCAGTACGTTTGATCACGCCGAAAGTACGGAGGGAGGGACCACTTCGTTTTTCTCCGCGAGCGGGCCATTCACGACGCCTATCAGCACAGGGGGGCTGGCTCTATCTCATGGGACAAATGGCAACAACAGGTTGGACATCGCCTACTACGGCGGCTCGCTGCTCTATTTCGAAGCTCCGGCGAAATTTCTGGGGGATGACTCGTTTGCCTATCAGAAATCATTGAGTTTTGACGTGGGCGACAATGGATCTTCCACAACGGTGAATGGCCCCGACGTCATCCTCGTCGGGAAAAACATCACCTTAGTGTTGGATATCGCGACCAACCCTCCGACGAATTCCAACCTTACCTTAGGGCATTTCGAAGTTTCCCTCATGCCGTCGAGCGCGTGGCACATATCCACGTTGACGGGGGCCACGCCTACGACCGCCCAGTTCCGAAGCGTCTTGTCCTCCCTTACGGCGCTACGTATTCGGGGATCATTTCATCAATCTGCAGTCGCCAGCATCGACAACATATCCATCGTCCCCGAGCCATCGACTGTCATCCTGCTCATGGCCGCATTGGTCTTTTGCGGATTGTGTTCTGCCCGGAGAATACGCCGCGCCCCCATCTCCTCATGAAGCGCCGTTCCGGCGACCAGGTTCGCACCAGCTCTCTGGCACCCATGCCGTCCATCTCGATCCGAACCGCTCTGAAGTCGGCTCTCCCGGCGGGCACCTGACCAATAGCCCCCTCCTCGCTTGCGCACCCGTTTGGGATCGCAGAACTTTGAAGGCCAGCCATGACACCACTCCATCACCACCCTCGCCGGGACATCCCGGGCGATCTCCCGCGGGAATGGTTCCACGACGAGTCCGTCGAGCTGATCGTCTGGTACAAGGGCGCGGCGATCTTCGGCTTTCAGTTCTGCTACGACATGAAGGACACTCCGAAGGCGCTGACGATCTCGGCAGACTCGCCGGTCACGCACCGGCTCATCGATTCCGGGGAAAGCCCCCTCGAGCACAAAGGCACGCCCGTCCTCTCGGACTCCATCCCCTTCGATGTCGATGAGGTGAGGTCCATTTTTCGTACCATTGCTGGAAAGATACCGCAGCCCATCTACAACCACGTGGAGGCCCGCTTGGAAGCCCTGCATCCGGAGGAACGGTCCTGACAAACAAGTTCTTCACCCGACTCGGCACCTTGAGACACACATGCCATCGAAATCCTTCGACCGTTTAAAAATCGTCAATATTCAGACTCGTCTCCTGTGGAGCTGGTTCTTCTGGCTGCTGGCCCTCGGCGTGAGCTTCTGGCGCCCGGCCGATGCTCCCTATCCGATCTTCGTTGGCTTACTCATGCTGGTCGCCTTCTCCATCCGCAAGCCGCTCGGTCGTATCGGCAGGCTCGCTCCCCGGGCGCTGCGCATCACCGGGCTTTGCACGATCGCGGCCTCCCTCCTTCTCGTGATTCTCTGCAGTTCCGGCATGCCTTTGCAGCCTCTCCTCCTGGCCCACCGCGACCTCATATCGATGATCGTGGCGATGCTGCTCATTCCCTCGCTGACCACGATCCTGATCACCGATTTCGTTCTCTTGCGCTCCGGAAAAGCCGGATCGGCAGAAACCGCTCTCGCCTAATTTTTCATTCCCTCCTTCACCTTCCCCATGAATGCCTTTTCTCAATTCGGAGTCGACCCCGTGAAATTGATCGTCCAGCTCCTTCTGGCCTCGATCGTCTTCTTCATCCCCGCGATCATCGCTTCCACGAGAGTGCTCAATCACTACCGATCCACCACCGCCCGACTGCTCTGGCTGTCGCTGATCTGGATCTTTCCCCTCGTGGGCGCGATCACAGCCCTCATCCAGGTGCCGAAATCCCCGAAGGCCTGACCGCGGAGAACGCAGAGCCAAACCAGGCCATCGATGAATGTGCTTCGAACCATCAGCCTTTCTGTGTTGCTCAGCTTTTCCGGGTTCGCGCAACCGGGGTCGAACAATACGGCAGACTTGTCCAAAGAAATCGCCGCACTCCGCAAAAAGACCATTCCAGAGGCTTACTTCTGGCTCTCGTCCCGATATCTGCCCGGCGCCATTACTTTCGCGCCGGATGCCCGTGGTGGCGCCTTTGTTTTCGTCGTCCGAGAAATTCCGCTGTCGCCAGAAACCTCAGTCGCCCAGATGCGAGAGGCTGTCAGGCGGATCCAGGAATCGAGCCGAGCGGTGGACGCAGCGAAGCCGTCGCTGGATGAGAAACGCCGGAAAGTCGTCTACTATTCGCCATCGGCCTGGCAGCGCCTGATGGCGTCCGTAAAGCCCTACATCGTCTCGAATGACAAGGTTGCCAGGTTCATTTTCGTAAGTCAGCCAAAAGAGGCCACAACCATCCTGTCTCTGGAAATCCCTCCAGGCAGAGAAAATGAATTCGTTCACGATCTGATCGAGAGAGGACTGGGAGTTCCAATTTCAACTTTCCAAGGCAATGTCGGATGGAATTAAAAGACGTCATGGATCCGAGACGGTGACCTGAATCCGCTCTTGTAGCGTTCCTTGACCTTAGCCCATGGACCCCACCGAAGAAGCCGTCTGGCTGCCCGGTAGCCCGAAGAACCAGATCGTCGCGGTGGCGAGCTTCGTCATCCCAGGCAGCGGTCAGTTCGCCCAGCGGCGCTACCAGCGCGCGGCCGTCCTCTTCATCGGCGCCGTCATCCTCTGGTTCGTACGCCTGGGCTGGGTCGTCCACATCATCGCCGCGGTCGACGCGGCCAACTTCCGATCCGGGCAACCGTACGTGCGCACGCGAGGCCCGCGCCGCTCCCACCCGGCCTACGCCAGAGGCGCCGACGCTCGCGAGACGTCCCCACCTCCTCCGCCACCCCCGCCCAAACCCATCTCCGAGGAACTCGCCCACGCCCGGGTCCTCGGCCTGCGTGGGAAGGTCACCATGTCCGACGTGCGCGCCGCCTACCGGAAGGCGATCGCGGAATACCACCCCGACAAGGTCGCCCACCTGGGCGAGAAGCTGCGGGAGGTCGCGACCGCCGAGACCGTGAAGCTCAACGTCGCCTACCAGTATTTCCAGAAGCGATACGGGAAGGACTGAGCGCCACATCCCTCCGAAAGAACCAACCGCCAAGAACGCAAAGGGCGCAAAGATGACACCAAGCGGGAAGCCCGAGCAAAGGGCGCGCCAGCGCTTCCTGCCCGGGTAGGGCCGTCACTCCGCTGGCGGCCGACTTCACTCTCCACATCATCGCTTAGAAAGGAAGCTCCCGTCGCCGTTGCCTCGAGCTAAAACGCCAATCCATGAAGACCGTTCCGTCCCCCCGAAACAACCGGACTTCCGGGCTGAAGCAGCTCACGGTTGTCGCGCTCAGTGCCAGTATCGTCTACCTGGCGGCAGGCTTGGTGACGATCGATCTCGGCGGCCCGCATGCCTATTCCTACGAGATTCTCTTACCGCTCATTTTCCCACTGACGTTTGTCTGCGAGATTCTCTCCCGCCTGGCGGGTTGGGGAGGCGTGCTCGGTGGAGGCATGGCCATTCCGCTTTGCTGGATTTCGTCGGCTCTCGTCTGCTTTTTGCTCGGCCTGTGGATCCTCGGCCTCATCCGGCGGAAACAGCGAGGCGCCTATCTTGCGAAATCGGCCTGCGTCTTTCTCGTGTACGCGATGCTCTTCGCGGCATGGTGCCATCGCGATCGGATCTGGATCAACCTGCAGATGCGAAACTCCGGGATGGTGAGAGCTGATTGCCTCAAGCTGATCGAAAAGTACAAATCGACGGCCAGGGATGAGAGCAAGGATATGATCCTACCCCGTTCCAAGCTCCCGCCCTCGTTGATCGCGATTGGCGCCACATCCGCCTGGGTGACTTCCGATACCGTGGAAATCAATCTCGCAAGAGAACACAGTATGGCACGTGACGGATTCCTGTATGTCGCCGTCCCCGTCGATCTCGCGAACGAGCCGCCCGGGATCGAGATGGTCAGACCGACCATCTACCGGGATTTCTACGAATATCGCGGCATGAGCGAGTGAGGTGCCCTATGCCATCAATCATGCGCCCTCTTTTCTACTCTCTCGTCGCGAGCGTCTTGTACGTGCTCGCGGGAGCAGGATTTGAGTGGGCTTTCCGCACCTATTTCACGGGCCACTTTCGATTTGATGCCTCGGACGTCCTCACCGTCGTCTTCCCCTTGCTCCTCCCGTATGATCGACTTTCCCGAGTGGTGGATTGGGCGCCACAAAACCAAGGGACAGCCCTTCTGGTTTGCTGGGTTTCGGCGTTTCTCGTCTGCTTTTCATTCGCCCTCTGGATCCGTGGCCTGCTCCGCCGGAAGCAACGGACCGCCTACCTGAAGAGATCGGCCTGTGCCCTGCTGATGTTTGCGACTCTCCTCATCGGCTGGAGCAGTCGAGACCGCATTTGGCTCAACCTCCAGATGCGAAGCGCCGACCAGGTGAGAGCCGATTGCGCCAAACTCCTCGAGAAGAAAAGATCCATGAATATCCCCCGATCGGGTCTCCCTCCCTCCTTCGCCGCCATCGGTGCCGCCTCCGCCTGGGTGGCTCATGACTCCGTCCGGATCAATTTTCTCAAGGACGACGGCTTCGGCAGTGCATGGGGATTTCTCTACGATCCACATCAAACCTACCTGACCGAGATGCCCAAATGGCCCCCGGTCAGAAACACTCTTTACCGGGATTTCTATGAATTCCGCATCGAGGGCGAGTAGACTCGCACATCCCCCTCCTCCCCATGAATCATCTCCGCCTCACGGCCATCCTGATCCTCGGCATCCTGACCGGCTGCTCCAGCCTGTCCCGCAAATCCTCCCCGGCCAAAGATCCGAACACCTACCTCACGATCACCGGCTCGATCGACGGGAGCGAGAAATTCCTCTTCACCCGGAACCGGATCTATTGGACCCACCTGCATTGGTCCGAGCCGGTCGGGATGAAATTCTGCGGCGAGCGCTGGGTGGATCTCAAGGAGACGCCGAAAAAATGGGCCGCCTTTTCCAATCTCGATCTCGCGCACGCGTACATCGTGACGCGGCAGGGCCGGGACATCATCGCGCTCGAGACGGTGAAGGATGGCTTCATCCTGTATCTCTCGGACTCGCCGAACGGCGCGGATGATTACTCCGTGGTCATCGCCATCCCGCCGCTGGGCAAAAAATGATGAACTCGACACCGGGCCCATTCCCCCTCCTCGGAAAATGGAAGATCGTGAAGGTCGTTCAGGACGGCGCCGAGGTCGCCGAACCCGCGCAGGAAGTCGAGTTCCTCCCGGATGGCGGATTCGTTCATCTTCTCGGACATTCGTTGCCAATACATGTCCACCGGTTCAAAGGAACATATGTGTTTACACCTCCGGACCGACTCAGCATCACGGTGAAAGAAGGCCGGGAAATAAAACACCAGTTCACCGTCGATGGCGATGACGCGGTCCTGCAGTCGGATCTGAGAACCAACTATATCACCCGGATCAGCGAGACGGAATTTACCGAGCCGGTGATCGATGGCTGGCGCAGCTGAAAAAGCGCGAAGCTGGATATGAAGACCATCCTGCTGCTCCTCGGAGTTGCCTTTCTTTTTCTGACATCCGCAATCGCCGCGGAGAAAAAGAGCGACGCCAATATCTCCCAATCCTCGATCCAGCAGGATCGCGACGACGTCTCTCACGATGACTTCACGGGCCTGGCTCTCCCCAAATGCCCCGGCGGATGTATCGCCAGAATCTACCTCCCCATGACCTTCGACCGCCAGCAACTGGCTCATTTCCCGGTGTTGGACCGGCAACGCAATGTCGTCGATGCAAGGCCCTATTTCGAATCCTGCGGCATGACCTTCCCCAAGGGCGGATACGCGTGGCTCTTCAAATCGCAGAAAATGCTCGTCATCGCCACGACGCCCCGGAATCTGGATCTCCTCGAGGCCATGGGTCCGATCGAATGAGCGAGAGTCCGAGAGTTTTTCCGAACAGTGCGCTGGCCCCCACCCTCCACCTATGCCCCATCTGAATTGCCCGCAGATCACTTTCTATTCCCATGCTGACGAGGCTGGATTCTTCGCCGCATTAGCCGCGATAAAATCAATCAGGAAGGTCAACGGTGATGGCGATCGGATTGTCATCTCCATACCGTCCCGCCTCTCAGAAAAAGCACTGCGAGATTTGATCGGAGTATTCCATCGATACGAGATCGACATGACCCAGCTGCGGCAATTCGAGACCTCCGCGAATCGAGAATGGCTTCGCGATTCGGCCGCCTTTTGGTTCACAGGTATGTTCCGCAAGATCGCAACCCCAACCTAGGGGCTAAAATGCACGCTTTGATCATTATTTTTGTGCTGATCGTAGTGCTTGTCGCCTCGACCTATCTCTCGGCCCAGCGCCAGCGGTCAAAGCCCAGGCGATGGCAAATCCCTTGGGTGAGTATGATGATTCTTCTGGTTGCCGTCGTTCCGGTGGTCTTGTCAGCAAGCCAGCCGCTTCTCGAGAAATATCGTTTCAGCCCTCTTCTGATCGGAGCCGTCTTGCTGGGGATCCTCTGCATCTGGGACTATCTGATTTTTCGATTCGTTACGCCTGTGTCTGATCGAATCTGGCAAAGAGTTCTGAACCGCCGCCCGGCTGGTACGGCCTCCCCAAAAACCAAACCCGTCCCATGACCCTCCATCGCCTCCTTCTCTTGATCAGCATCGCCTCCGCGATGGCGGCATGCAGCCCCCCGCATGGCGCCAAGTCCATCTCCGACGTCGACGCCTCCCTCACCCGCCAATTCAAGCAACAGTGGCAGCAGAGGAAAGACGCCCTCGACCCGAGAGTCATCAAGGAGGTCCACATCTCGAAATTCTTCAAACCTCCCGGCAACGACGCCTTCTACGCCGAGATCGAGGTCCTGACCGACGATCGGAAACTCATCACCTCGTCCCCGATCGTCCCATTGGGAAACTCGACCGTGGGTGTATCCTTCTCCATGCCCGAGCATGGTCCGACCTTGAATGCCATCATTACCACCGACTGATCCGATAGATCCGCGCGCACCCTCCATTCCATCCAACGCCCCATCTTTATGAAATCCCGACTCCTCACCATTGCCACGCTGGCCCTCGTTTCCATGTCAGGCACCTCATGGGCAGCCCCTCTGGAATTCCCGAAATACGGGTTTCAGATCAACGCCCTGGAGAACTCTCCCGCAGACACCCCTGTCCAGGCGCTCATCATGTTCCTGCCGGCGAAAAACGGATTCGCCCCCAACGTCAACGTCAACATCCAGCCCTACGGCGGAACCGTGAAGGACTACATCTCGCTTTCGAAAAAGCAGTTCGAGCAGATGAAATGGAAGGTCCTTTCCGAGAAGGAACCGTCCGCAAATGAATGGCTCTGCGAGTACTCGGGAGACATGCAGCAGTCCTCGCTCCATTGGTACGCGCGCGCGGTCCTAAAGAGCGGGAAGGTCTATCTGATCACCGGCACCGCACGAGAGGACGACTGGGCCGACTGCTCCGCGGAGTTGGAAAAGTGCGTCGATAGCTTCGCGCTGAAGTAGGCCGAAACCGTCTCCCGGCATCCCGGTCCCACAAGGAAAGGACATCTGGTTTGAAGCGCCCTAGCTACCGACGCATCTCCTTTCGAGCCCTCATTCATTGATCATCCTTCCCAGAGTTCCTCACTTCATTGAAGCTGGGTCCGCTCGGATTTTGAGACCGGCTCCCTGACTGCCCGATGAACACCAGGCCCATCAGTATCCTCGCTCTCGCTCAGCTCCTGACCCTGAGCTTCGCGTTCCTCGTTGCCGCCACGGCGGGCCGCGCCGTGGAGCGTATCTTCGAGTACTCGCACTTGAGCCCCGACCTATCGTTCAGCTGGCAGTCCCCATTCACCTTTCAACAACATAGCTGGCTCCTGCTCATTCTGGTCACTGCGTGGCTATTTGCGGCGCTCGACGCGGAACGAAGGCACTCCCGGTTCTACTCCGTGGGCACTATCGTCTTTGGAGTTTCGCTCCTGATTGCCTTCTTTGCCTACACCGTGTTCTTCGCGCTTCAATCCATCGCCATCTACTCAAGCTCCTACTAAAGGCAGATCGACGGCTCACCGCCGCCTCTCGCTTCTCGCACGCGCCATTCCTTCATGGAATGGCGTTTTTTTGTGCCCGGATATCCGGCAGAGATGCAGTACGATCTTCCATGCCGAGGCCCCACGCTACAGACTGCTCGGAGTGGTTTATATTGCCTCGGCAACCGGTGGGAATTAAACGAGCAGGGCCGCTCTCAAAAAATGCCGATTCTCCGCACTCTCGCCACAGCTCTCGCGTCGTTCATTCTGCTCGGATCGGTAACCTCCGCCCCACTTCCAGCCTCCCTCCTCGGGAACTGGGACGGCTTCGTGCAAAAAACGACCACCGTCAGCCGGGCCGGCCACTCCGAGGGCGGCACCGAGTATCAGGAAACCAAGGTGAACTGGCATCGCGCGGGCTCGGCGTTCGTCCGCACCGAGGCCGTCGTCGCCTTCGGTTACGATCTGGCCTACATGAACCATTCTCCGGGCCTCGTCACCCAGATCACCTTTTACCCCGATGGCCGTTTCCACGCCGCGGTCAAAAAGTATCCGCAGTATTCCTACAGCGGCACCTGGACCTTCTCGAACAAGGTGCTGAAGCTCAAATCCCCCGGCCCGGCGGACACCAGAAGCAACATCGAGACCACCTTCCGGCAGCAATTCATCGTCCGGAGTCAGGTCACCGGGAAAACGCGCAAAGACACTTTGAATACCCTCCGAGGCCGCCTCTGGAGAACGGTGACCCTCACCACCGAGACGAAAGCGCAATAAGCCGCCCGCCGCTCACGTTGCCCTTACGGGCTGCGTCTTGCGCAGGCAATCTCCGCGTCTCCCCGCCGCGTCCAGCTACGCCTGCGGGCGTAGCTGATAAGCCATCGGCCAGTGCTTCGCCCACAGCATCGTCTCATGCTGCGGCCAGCTCGCGAAAATGAGCACCTCCAGATAAGTGCCATCGGGAAGGTCGTCGGAAAGCGGCGGCTCCTGCCGGGCGACCATCGTGGCCGCCGTGGAGGTCGCGCACCAGACCATCGCGTAGGCCGCGGCCTGGATGCGCCCGCCCGGCTTCGGCCCCGTCATGTAGCCGTTCAGCCACTCCTTCAGCCATGGCGTCGCCTCCGCGATGAGCTCCGGGTCGATCGGCGGCGGCAATTGCTCGACCATGTTTCCATCCGCATCGAGACGCAGGGCCAGGCAGACTCTTCTCAGCGCGGTTTCAAAATCCTCCCATTTCGGCATGCCCCCATCGTGGCACAGCGGGGAGTGTGAACTAAACCGGATTTACAAGATTCACCGGATTCACAGGAGCAATCACCGCAAAGGACGCAAAGAGCGCGAAGGAAGAACCCGTAGACCCCCGCCAAAATTTATACCCGATCGGGTATGTTCGAGGATCTCGAATCCGACCCGCATAACGACCCGCGATCATGTAAACCGAACCTGGAAAAGCCTCGTCCCCTTCCCACCGCCTTTCATCGGATTGGAATGTGGAGGGGATTTCCTGCCTCGACTCGCATCGTAGCGAGGAAGTGCGAGTCGGTCTTCGACAGCGGCCTTCCTCGGAGTTCCCCGCATTTGTGGAATCTCAGTCGGCGCGCTGCGGAATCCTGTAAATCCGGTCAATCTTGTTAATTCTGTTTAGTTCACACTCCCCGCATCTTATCGCGAGATTCTCGAAAAACTCCCATTGTATTATCTTCGTCATGTAATAAATTTCCCGCTCGACCCATGGATCATCAACACCAAGCAACCAGCCGCAGAGTCGTCATCACCGGCCTCGGGGTGGTCGCCCCGAATGGCGCGAATACCCAGGATTTCTGGGCCAGCATCGTCGCCGGCCGCAGCGGCATCCGCCCGGTCACCTCGTTCGACGCGAGCGGGTATCCCTGCCGCATCGCCGGAGAGGTCGTGGACTTCGATCCCCGCCCCTACTTCAAGGACGTCAAGGCCGTGCGCCGCGCGGA